>Ga0302326_10004970_pt1 | contig 30514 bp, 23 predicted proteins | sample Palsa_T0_3_FD_202264 | JGI IMG/M metagenome (GOLD analysis project Ga0302326, IMG submission 202264) | Peat permafrost microbial communities from Stordalen Mire near Abisko, Sweden - Palsa_T0_3 | ecosystem: Environmental > Terrestrial > Soil > Palsa > Peat permafrost | place: Sweden: Abisko... | reverse complement strand
TGCGCCTTCACCCGATGAGGTGCGTTGGGCGCGAGACGTTCTCGCCACGGCGGTCGACGAACGCGGTGTGTTCGCCTTCGAGGGCAAGATGGTGGACGCGCCGGTGTTGCGGCGGGCCGAGCGCATCGTGCACTTGGCGGGAGATGCCGTTTAGCCTCGTCCGAACGCGATGCTCACGATATTTTGCGCGCGGCCCGCATCAGTTCGTGGACGTGTGGATAGTTTTCCAGCGCCCAACGCAGTGACTTGGCGGGGCGGCCGAGCAGAGTGGCCAAATCGTCGGTGACTACGTCATAGTAACGGCCCGAAGCGACCAGGCGGGTGAGGGTCTTGAGGTGTTCGGCATTGTGCGGCTTGCTTTTTGCGAGCGCCGCATCGATGTAGGCGTGGTTCCACGTTTCTAGATCTTGAGGCGCGAAGACCACCGGGCGCCGCAGCGCGGCCGCGTAGTCATCGGCAAACTCGGCCATGGTCTTGAGTTCCGGTCCCGTCAGTGTGTACGTCCTCCCGACCTGGCCGGCTGGATCTCGCAAGATGTTCGCGCACAGCTCGGCCACGTCGTAGCCGGCGATCGGAGCCAGCCTCGCGTTTCCGAAGGGCAGACGCAGTTCACCGTATGACATGACGTCAGGCATCGGGAACCACGACAGAATCGGGTTTTCGACGAAGATGCCGGCACGGATATGTACGACCGGAAGATGCGACCAGGTGAGCGCCTGCTCTGCGACCCAATGCGCTCGCTGCTGGGGTGACCACTGGCGCACCCCGTTGCCGAGCCAAGCGGAGCGCTGCTCATCCGGCATCGTCATCCGATCGAACGTCAGGTTCGTCTGCTCGGATTCCGAGATGTTGACGAGGACTTCCAGGTCGCCCTGCGCCTTGGCGGCAGCGGCCATCAGGATCGTCGCGTCGGCGTAGTAGGGGTTCAGACTCATGCTGAAATAGACTCGGCGACAACCATGTAACGCCGCGACAACGTCGGCGATGTTGAGTAGATCGCCGACGAAGACATCCGCACCGGCCCGCCTCAGCGACTCGGCCCGGTGATCGTCGGTCCGGACGAACGCACGAACCGGCCAACCGTCCTCGAGAAGAAGGTGAACGAGGGTCGTTCCGACCGAGCCCACTTCGCCGCCCGCGCCGGTGACGAGGATGAGGTCGGCTTCGGTTGTCGACATGTCTTACCTTTCTGGCGATCTCGTACACCGGAGATATGTGCCAGGATTCAAGCGCCCAACACCGCACCGGCGAACTCGGTAGGCTTTTCCATCGCGCAGAAGTGACCGGCATCGGCGATCGTGTGCACTGATGCCGTCGGTATTGCCGCGGTGGTACGACGGCGGTCGGCGTCTCGGGACCAGTCGTCGCTGGTGTAGAGCAGCGTCACAGGCACGGTGATCGCCGAATACCGTTCTCGCGCAGCGATCAAACTCGGCAGGTTCCGGTAAATACCGCGGGCGACTCGGGAATAGCCAGGACGCTTGCCGACTCGCGAGAGTTCGTCGAGGAACGGTGCGGGCAGACGAGATGGGTCCGCGTAGCCACCGCTCATGATGCCCTTCAGAATCGGACGGTTTTCCAGTGCGGCGAACGTGGGGCCGATCAGGGGTGCACGCACCGATGACACGATCACGCGCGCTAGGGGATTGGCACGCTCGACGCCGTGGGGGTAGTCGTACGTGTTCGACGCAACCACGCGCGTAACGCGGTCTGAGAGCTCCACGGATGCGGTGAGCGCGAGCGATGCGCCCATCGACTCACCAACCAAGGTGAGATCGGTCAAGTCGAGGTGACGAACGAACTCCACCACGGCGTTCTGTAGGTCGTCGTGGCTGTAGGTCGCGCCCGGTCGGATATCCGACCAACCCATCCCCGGGAAATCCAGGGCGTAAACCCGGTGGCGTTCGGCGAGCGTCGGTATCACGCGCTGGAAATAGTCCAATTGTGTTCGCACCGTGTGAAGTAGCAGCAACGGCGGCCCGTCGCCAGTGACGATGTAGCGGAGACGACTCCCGTCGGCCCGGGTGAACCAGAGGGCTTTGGCGCTCGTCCAAGTGCGCAGGTAAGCCGCGGCCGGCTCGAGAGTCTCGACAGTCATGGCGTGAGTATATGACCGATCGTCTTAGATCGGCAAGCTGACCGGTCGTCTCGTTAAAAATTCCTCTACGCTGAACGGCATGGGCAGGCCAAGCAATAAAGAACAGCTCATCGAGCGAACGCTCGGGGTATGGCTGACGCAGGGATTTCAAGGGGCCAGCGTCAATGATCTCGTTGCTGCGGCCGGAGTTCCCAAAGGATCGTTCTACAACCACTTTTCAAGCAAGGAACACTTCGCGGTCGAGCATGTCCACCGGTACATGCGCAGTCTGAATCTCGACTCCCTGGGTCGCGCCGATGGGCCGGCTGTCGACGCACTTCGGCAGCATTTCAGTCAGCACATCAGTAGCCGTGACGCGGCACGAATGCCGCCGGCTTGCCTGCTCGGAACCTTCAGCACCGGCGTCACCGAGTCTCAGCCCGAGTTACTCGCAGCTGTCCGCGACGGCTTCACCGAGTGGATCAACTGCGTGGCGTCAGTCCTCGCCCGCGCGCGCGACGCCTGCGAGATCGACCGGGGCCACGACCCGGGGGACCTGGCAGCCGCATTGGTCGACGGGTTTCAAGGCGCTGTCGCTCGGGCCAGAGTCACCAGTGATTCGCGCCCGCTCGACCTATTCCTATCGCAAACCATCCCGACGCTGATCGGTCGCGATGGAACCCGCTGACACTACTTCCTTTTAGCCGCGGCGAGACGGGCGGCGAACTCCGGCGACTGGATCGACGTGGCCTGCGGCCCGAGTTCGGTGTCCTTGGCGAGCTCGTGCAATTCGACGTCGAGTGATCCCGGGCTGGCGGTGGCGCGCATGGTGGCCTTGGTCGCCAGCACCACCTCGCGCGGCGCCGCCGCCGGTCCCGCTGCCAATTGCAGTGCCGCCGTCACCGGATCGTCGGCGACGCTGAGCGCCAGGCCATGTTGCACAGCGGATTCGGCGTCGAAGCGCATACCGAACAGCAGGGCAGCGCGCGCGACCTGCGGCCCGACTCCACGCTGCAGCATCCACGTCGCCCCGCCGCCGGGGTGGATTCCGAGCTTCTGAAAGCGGCTGTCGAACAATGCGTTTGGGCCCGCAATCCGAACATCGGCGGCCAGCGCCAAGTTCAGCCCCGCGCCGACGGCGGGGCCGTTGACCGCAGCGATCGTGGGCAGCGCGCATTTGCCGACGGCCATGAACCCGTCATACAGCTGCTGCAGGCCCTCTTCGGCCGCGCTGCCCAACGCCGACAGGTCGGCGCCGGCGCAAAATGCCTTGCCGGCTCCGGTGACGACGACCGCGTGTACGGCGGGGTCGGCTTCGGCGCGCTCCACGGCGGCGCGCAACTGCTTCGACATCTCACCGGTCACCGCGTTTCGTCTTTCCGGGTCGTTGACGGTGATCAGCGCGACGTGATCGTCGACGCTGAACAGGACCAGGTCGGATTCGGGCATCAGGCACCTCGCAGATTTCGTCGGCGACGGCACATTGCGCACCATCCTGGATCGTCTGCCACAGGGAGCGCATCAGTCACGGTGGCATCCGTGGGCACGTACCCCCGGCAGGATTCGAACCTGCGACCACAAGATTAGAAGTCATGTGCTCTATCCAGCTGAGCTACGGGGGTCGAAGACTGTTAAGCCAGGTCAGTGTAGCCAACCGAGAAAACGGGTACCTAAGCTCGCGCAACGCGGACTGAAATGTCGTGCAGGATTAGCGATTCGGTTAGTGTGAGGCCGGCCACACACATACGCTGACCGACGGCCGGGCGTGTGCTCGACGACGAGGAGTTGGCCAAGGATGACCGTAGTCACCGATGTCAGGGCGCGATACTCGCAGGCGCGAGCCGAAGTGCTGCGTCAGGGTTTGCAGCTCGCGGCCGCGCCGATCGGCGCGTACCGCACCGGATCGCTGCTGCTTCGGGGATCGCCCACGGTCGCGGGCTTCTTGGCCGGTTGGCTTTCTGCTGAATTTCCTCCGCACGTCGTCACCGGGCACGCGCTGGCCGGGGTGACGCCGCTGTCCATCGGCCGGGTTGCGACAGGCTGGGCGGCCCAGCGCGCAGATCGTGTTCTCACTGCCGCGCTGTACGACTCACTCGGTGCGCAATACCAAGAATCCGTCCATCACCCGATCGACGACCGGCCGGTGCGTCGCGGAGGGGTGTTGCACTCCGCCCGCGGTCACCGCCGCTACGCGGCGCAGACCTCAGATATTCAGTACGGTCCCGACCCCCGCGCCAACCTGCTGGACATCTGGCGCCATCGAAACGTCAAGGTCGGCGGCCGCGCACCGGTGCTGCTGCAGATCCCGGGCGGCGCGTGGACCGTCAATGGTAGGCGGCCACAGGGCTACCCCTTGATGGGCCGGATGGCCGAACTCGGTTGGGTGGTTGTCTCGATCGACTACAGCAGGAGTCCCGGCAAGGCTTGGCCGGCGCACATCGTGGACGTCAAGCGAGCGCTGGCCTGGGTTCGCGAGAATATCGCCGACTACGGCGGCGATCCCGACTTCATCGCGGTCACCGGCGGCTCGGCGGGCGGCCATTTGGCCTCGCTGCTCGCGCTCAGCGCCAACGACCCACGACTACAGCCCGGGTTCGAGGATGCGGACACCACCGTGCAAGCCGCGGCGCCGTATTACGGCATCTACGACCTCACCGACGCCGAGAAAATGCACGAGATGATGATGCCGTTCCTCGAGCTTCTCGTGATCAAAGAGCGCTACGCCGACAACCCTGGACTTTACGAACTGGCGTCACCGATTTCCTATGTCCACCGCGATGCACCGCCATTCTTCGTACTGCACGGCGAGAGCGACTCGGTGATCCCAAGCGTGCAGGCACAGGACTTCTGCGGCGCCCTTCGTGACGCCGGCGCGCAGACTGTGGGCTACGCCGAGCTGCCCAATGCCCACCACGCCTTCGACTTGTTCGCCACGGTCCGATCGCGACTGGCCGCCGACGCCGTCGCCGACTTCTTAGGTGTTGTCTACGGACAGCATGTGCGGTCGCAATCAGGGGCTGGACGCGAGCACGCCACTTCGACCGGCTGAATCTGCGTGACACTCAACCGGCAGTTCGCTTCGAATTAGTCAGCAGGCCAGGCTGTTTCGCGGGTCGCCCAGAGCGCCTGTGATCTCGCGTTATGATCCGGACAATCGGCTACCGCCACCGCGCTTGCCGGGCTACGTTGGAATTGCCCGGAGCATCATGGCGAGGGGCCGCGGATCTGGTCGAAACGGGAGGCTTGAGTGGCGATGGCGGCGTTGGCCGGATCGGGGAGCTTTGGTGGCTGAGCAGCTCGACGCGGCGGGATTGCCGACGGCGCTGGGGCCGGTCGACTACCTCTTGCATCGGGGAGAGGCGAATCCGCGTACTCGCTCGGGAATCATGGCCCTGGAGATTCTGGACACCACGCCGGACTGGGACCGCTTCCGAACCAGGTTCGAGAACGCGTCACGAAAAGCGTTACGGCTGCGCCAGAAGGTGGTCGTGCCGACCTTGCCGACAGCCTCGCCGCGTTGGGTGGTGGATCCCGATTTTAACCTGGACTTCCATGTCCGCAGGGTGCGCATCCCGGAACCGGGTTCGCTGCGGCAGGTATTCGACCTCGCCGAGCTGATGCTGCAGTCGCCGCTGGACACTGCGCGGCCGCTGTGGACGGCCACCCTGATCGAGGGCTTACCGGACGGCAGGGCCGCAACGCTGCTGCACCTGTCGCACGCCGTCACCGACGGTGTCGGCAGCGTCGAGATGTTTGCCCACATTTACGACCTCGAGCGCGATCCGCCGTCGCAGCCGACCGCTGACCAGCCCATCCCGCAGGATCTGACAGCCAATGACCTGATGCGTGAAGGTTTCAATCGATTGCCCCTGAATGTGGCCAACGGGGCCCGCAGCGCACTGTGGGGAGCGGCATCGATGATCGGACGAGCGGTGGTCAGGCCCGGCGCCGCGGCGGCCGGCGTGTTCAACTACGCCCGCTCGGGCGCGCGGGTGGTCAGCCGGGCCGCTGAACCGTCTCCGCTGCTTCGTCGCCGCAGTCTGGCGACCCGCAGCGAGGCGATCGACATTCCACTGTCCGACCTGCACCGGGCGGCAAAAGCGGGCGGCGGTTCGATCAACGACGCTTACCTGGCCGGTCTGTCCGGCGCGCTGGGGCGCTATCACGAGGCACTCGGGGTGCCTATCACCACGCTGCCGATGGCCGTGCCGGTCAGCCTGCGGGCCGATTCCGATGCGGCCGGCGGCAACCGGTTCACCGGCGTCAACCTGGCGGCTCCGGTCGGCACTGCCGACCCGGTCGCGCGTATGCAGAAGATCCGCTTGCAGATGACCCAACGCCGCGACGAGCCGGCCATGGACATCATCGGTTCGATCGCGCCGCTACTCAGCGTATTGCCGGGACCGTTGTTGGAGTCGATGACCGGCTCGGTCGTCGGCTCCGACGTCCAGGCCAGCAACGTTCCGGTCTACCCGGGCGACACGTTCATCGCAGGGGCAAAGGTTCTGCGGCAGTACGGTATTGGTCCGCTGCCCGGCGTGGCCATGATGGTTGTGCTGATTTCCCGGGGTGGCTACTGCACCATCACGGCGCGCTACGACCGCGCGGCCATCCGGGACGAAGCGTTGTTCGCGCGATGCCTGTTGGAGGGCTTCAACGAAATCCTCGCGCTGGCAGGCGATCCCGTCCCGCAGGCGGTGCCTTCGTCATTCAGCGCGCCCTCGTCCTTCACCGCGGATCAGCCCGGCGCGACGAAGAAATCGGCGGCGGGCTCGTGACCGCCGGCGACGATGCAGAGCGTAGCGATGAGGAGGAGCGGCGTCGTGTTACCGCCGGCGACGATGCGGAGCGTAGCGATGAGGTGGAGCGGCGCGAGATGAAAGCCGCGTCAAAGTCGCAGAAATCATCGCGTGACGTACGGTTGCCGGGTTCGGTCGCCGAGATCATGGCCAGCCCGCCAGGGCCCGAGATCGGCGCGTTCTTCGATCTGGACGGGACCCTGGTGGCCGGCTTCACTGCCGTCATCCTTACCCAGGAGCGGATTCGCCGCCGCGACATGGGCGTCGGCGAGATGGTCAGCATGGTCGCCGCCGGCCTGAACCACCAACTCGGGCGTATCGAATTCGAAGAACTCATCGGCAAGGCGTCGGGGGCGTTGCGCGGACGCATGTTGAGCGATCTGGAAGAGATCGGCGAGCGGCTGTTCGTGCAGAGAATCGAATCCCGCGTGTACCCGGAGATGCGGGAGCTGGTCCGCGCGCACCTGGCCCGCGGTCACACCGTCGTGCTGAGTTCGTCGGCGCTGACCATCCAGGTCGGTCCGGTAGCGCGCTTCCTCGGCATCGCCAACACGCTCACCAACAAGTTCGAGACGGACGACGACGGCGTCCTCACCGGCGGCGTGGTCAATCCGATTCTGTGGGGTCCGGGCAAGGCCGCCGCGGTGCAGAAGTTCGCCGGCGAGAACGGGATTGACCTCAAGGACAGCTACTTCTACGCCGACGGTGACGAAGATGTCGCACTGATGTACCTGGTCGGCAACCCGCGCCCGACCAACCCGGAAGGCAAGATGGCCGCCGTCGCCAAGCGGCGCGGCTGGCCGATTCTGCGGTTCAGCAGCCGCAGCGGCGGGGGAATCACGGCGCAACTGCGGACGCTCGCCGGAGTCGGTTCGGTGGTTCCCGTCGCCGCCGGCGCGTTGGGGATCGGGCTGTTGACCCGCAGCAGGCGCCGCGGTGTCAACTTCTTCACAGCGACGTGGTCGCAGATGTTGTTGACCGCCAGCGGTGTACAGCTGAACATCATCGGTGAAGAGAATCTGACCGCCGAGCGGCCCGCGGTGTTCATCTTCAACCACCGCAACCAGGCAGACCCGGTCATCGTCGGCGCGCTGATCCGCGACAACTGGGTTGCGGTAGGCAAGAAGGAACTTGAGAGCGATCCGATCATGGGCACACTCGGCAAGGTGCTTGATTCGGTCTTCATCGACCGGGACAACCCGGCCGCGGCGATCGAGTCGCTGCACCAGGTCGAAGAGCGTGCCAGGCAAGGGCTTTCGATCATGGTCGCGCCCGAAGGCACCAGGATGGACACCACCAGCGTCGGGCCGTTCAAGAAGGGGCCGTTCCGCATGGCGATGGCGGTGGACATACCGATCGTGCCGATCGTGATCCGCAACGCCGAAATCATCGCCGCGCGCAACTCCACCACGATGAATCCGGGCACCGTAGATGTTGCTGTGTTCCCGCCGATATCGGTGAGCGACTGGACAGTTGACACGCTGTCGGACCGCATCGCTGAAGTGCGTCACCTCTTCGTGGACGCCTTGGCCGACTGGCCGGTCGACGAGTTACCCGAGCACGACGTGTACCGGAAGAAACCGGCTCCGCGAAAAGCGCCACCGAAGGCCGCCGCCAAAGCCGTCAAGGCGGCGCCCGCCAAGACCGCGGCCAAAAAGACCGTAGCCAAGAAGGCCGCGGCGAAGAAGACCCCAGCTAAGAAGACCGCGGCGAAGAAGACCGCGGCGAAGAAGACCCCAGCTAAGAAGACCGCGGCGAAGAAAGCCACGAAGGCGGCCCAACCCCGGGCGGCCAAGGCCCAGAAGAGCACGCCGCCCAAAGGACGATCGTGAGCAAACAGACCCCTGACAGCGGTTCTTTCAGCACCACCGACGACACGTTGGTGCTGGCATCGGCCTCCTCGACGGTCGAATCAGAGCTGCTCGCAACGTGGTTGGATCAGGAGCGCGCCCGGCACCCAGACACCAAACTCGAGGTGCTGCCCTTGCCGGCGCACGGTTCGTCGCCTGGTGAAGTGGCTCAGCTCGTCGAACAGCTCGAGCTGGACGAGGACCGATCGATCGTGCCGGTACGGGTGTTTTGGATGCCGCGTGCGGACGCGTCGGCGGTGAACCAGTTGGCCGCGTTGATACCGGGCCAAAATCCGTACGAGCCGAGCGAGCGTCAACAGCGTCGTATCCTGCGCTCCGACCGGTCGCGCGCCCGGGTCGTCGCTGGCGAATCGGCCAAAGTGTCTGAGCTTCGTCAGCAGTGGCGGGACAACACGGTCGGCGACAATCCGCGTGACTTCGCGCATTTCGTCACCCGCCGAGCGCTGCTGGCCTTAGAACGCGCCGAATACCGAATCCTCGGGCCGCAGTACAAGTCTCCGCGATTGATACCGCCGGAGATCTTGGCATCCACGCGATTCCGCGCCGGGCTGGAAAAGATTCCGGGCGCCACGATCGAAGAAGCCGAGAAGATGCTCGACGAGCTCGCCACCGGCTGGAGTCGGGTGTCGGTCGACCTCGTCTCCGTTTTGGGCAGGATGCTGAGTCGGGGATTCGACCGGGACATCGACTACGACGAGTATCAGGTCGCCGCGATGCGCTCGGCCCTGGAGACGCATCCGGCCGTCCTGTTGTTCTCGCACCGGTCCTACATCGACGGCGCGGTGATGCCGGTCGCGATGGCGGAGAACCGGCTGCCCCCAGTGCATGTGTTCGCCGGCCTCAACCTGGCGTTCGGGTTGATGGGTCCGCTGATGCGTCGCGCCGGCGTTATCTTCATCAGGCGCAACATCGGCGATAATGCGCTGTACAAATACGTGCTGCGCGAATACGTGGGCTATGTGGTGCAGAAGCGGTTCAACCTGAGCTGGTCCATCGAGGGCACCCGTTCGCGCACCGGCAAGATGCTGCCACCGAAACTCGGCCTGACGAGCTATGTGGCCGACGCCTATCTGGACGGTCGCAGCGACGACATTCTGCTGCAAGGGGTTTCGATCAGCTTCGACCAGCTGCACGAGACCGCCGAGTATGCCGCCTATGCCCGCGGCGGGGAGAAGCGAGCGGAGGGATTCGGCTGGCTGTACAACTTCATCAAGGCGCAGGGTGAACGCAACTACGGCAAGATCTACGTCCGTTTCCCCGAGGCGGTCTCGATGCGAGATTATCTCGGCCCGTCGGGTGGCGAGATAGCGTCCGACGAAGACGCTAAACGCCTTGCACTGCAGAAGATGTCGTTCGAAGTCGCGTGGCGCATTCTGCAGGCCACACCGGTCAACGCCACCGGACTGGTATCGGCGCTGCTGCTGACCACGCACGGGCTCGCGCTGACGCTCGCGCAGCTGCACCACACCCTGCAGGACTCGCTCGACTACCTCGAACGCAAACAGACCCCGATGTCGACCAGTGCACTGCGGCTGAGGACATCCGACGGTGTCCGTTCCGCCGTCGACTCGCTGTCCAACGGTCACCCAATTACCCGTGTCGACAGCGGCCGAGAACCCGTGTGGCGCATCGCCCCCGAGGATGAGCATGCTGCTGCGTTCTACCGCAACTCGGTAATCCACGCATTCCTGGAGACGGTGATCGTCGAGCTTGCGCTTGCGCACGCCGGCCGAGCCGACGGCGACCGGGTCGAGGCGTTCTGGAAACAGGCCATGCGGTTGCGTGACCTACTGAAGTTCGACTTCTACTTTGCCGATTCGGCCGCGTTCCGGCAGAACATCGCCGAAGAGATGGCGTGGCAACAAGATTGGGAAGCGCACGTCGCCGCCGGCGCCGCCGAGATCGACGCGATGCTGTCCGCCAAGCGGCCGCTGATGTCTGATGCGATGCTGCGGGTCTTCTTCGAGGCCTACGAGATCGTGGCCGACGTGCTGCGCGACGCGCCCGCGGACATCGACGAGAAACAGCTGACCCAGTTGGCGCTCGGTGTCGGCAAGCAATACGTCGCGCAAGGGCGGGTGCGTAGCAGCGAGCCGGTGTCGGCACTGTTGTTCGCGACCGCGCGTCAAGTCGTGGCCGACCAGGATCTGCTTAAGGCTGCGCCGGACCTGGCGGACCGGCGGCTCGAGTTCCGCCACGAATTGCAGGCCATCCTGCAGGATTTCGACCACGTCGGGCACATCGCGCGCAAGCAGTTCGTCGCCCGCGAAACCGAGGCCCGAAGCGCGGGGCGGCACGGCAAGTAACCGCGTGCTCATACTCTGTATTCATGACAGGAGCATCGGTCGCTAGCCGCCGCGCGGTGGCGTGGCCGCTGCTCGTCGGGGTGGCGGCGCTGGCCGGGTGCACCGCGGCGGGGATCGGGGCGCTGTCGCTGGCGTCGGCGCTGACCGCGACCGGGCTACCCGACCCGGGCCCAGTGACCACCGTGGGACTGCCGTTCGTCCGAGCCGCCGGCGAGGTCGCCGCGGTGGTGGCCGTGGGCGCGTTTCTGCTGGCGGCGTTCCTGGTTCCGCCGCAGGGCAACGGCGTCTTGGACGCCGACGGGTACCGCGCTCTGCGGGTCGGAACCATCGCATCCGGGTTTTGGGCGGTGTGTGCCGCCCTGCTGGTGCCGCTGACCATTTCCGACGTCTCCGGTCAGCCGCTCGCTGCCCACCTGAATCCAGCGACTCTGTGGTCACTGGCCAGCCTCATCAACATCTCGTCGGCGTGGCGATGGACCGCGTTGTTGGCGGCTGCGGTCACTCTTGCGAGCCTGCCGGTGCTGCGCTGGTCCTGGACTCCGCTGCTGCTGGTCGGGTCGTTGGGCACGCTCATACCGCTGGGGCTGACTGGGCACGCGTCAGCCGGTGGTTCGCACGACCTGGCCACTAATAGCCTGCTGATCCACCTGGTCGCCGCCAGTCTGTGGGCCGGTGGCCTGCTGGCGCTGCTGACTCACGTCGCTCGCGGTGGCCAGCACGCCGACCTGGCCGCCAGGCGGTTTTCGGTGATCGCGCTGTGGTGCTTTGTCGCGATGGCGATCAGCGGCGTCGTCAACGCTCTGGTGCGAATCCTGCCGTCGGACCTGCTCACCACCGACTACGGCCGGCTAGTGCTCGCCAAGTTCGTCGCGTTGTGTCTGCTCGGCGTCGTCGGCTGGCGGCAGCGACGATCCGGAGTCGTTGCGCTGCAGGCAGATCCCGGGTCGCGAATCGCTTTCGTCCGGCTGGCGCTGATCGAGGCGTTGCTTTTCGGCGTCACGTTCGGCATCGCCGTCGGCCTCGGTCGCACGCCTCCGCCGCCGTTGCCGATCGGCGTGCCCTCGATTTCCGACGTGAAAATCGGCTACGACTTCGCCGGGCCGCCCACCCCGGTCCGGGTGCTGTCGGATTGGCGTTTCGACCTGATCTTCGGGACGGCCGCGATCGTATTCGCCGCGCTGTATACGGCGGCAGTGCTCCGCCTGCGCCGCCGCGGTGATGCCTGGCCGCGCGGCCGGACGGCGTCCTGGCTGCTCGGCTGCGTGACGCTGCTGTTCGTCACTTCGTCGGGCGTGGGGCGCTACATGCCGGCGATGTTCAGCATGCACATGGCGGCGCACATGATGCTGTCGATGCTGGTGCCGGTCCTGCTGGTGTTAGGCGGGCCGGTCGGCCTGGCGTTGCGAGCGCTGCCGGCTGCCGGGCGCGGCGCACCACCGGGCATGCGGGAATGGATACTGGCCGCCCTGCACAGCCGGTTGTCGAAGATCTTGACCAACCCCTTGGTCGCCACGGCGTTGTTCGTCGCCGGTTTCTACGGGCTCTACCTGGGTGGCCTGTTCGACGCCGCAGTGGGTAGCCACATCGGGCATCTCGTGATGAATCTGCACTTTCTGCTCAGCGGCTACCTGTTCTACTGGGTGGTCATCGGTGTCGACCCCACCCCGCGTCCGATCCCACCGATTGCCAAGGTGGCGGTGGTGTTCGCCTCGCTGCCGTTGCACGCTTTTTTCGCCATCGTGTTGATGAGCATGCCGAACGTGCTCGGCGGGAGCTTCTACCGCTCGCTGCACCTGAGCTGGCACACCGACCTGCTGGGTGATCAGCGGCTCGGCGGTGGAATGGCTTGGGCGGCGGGGGAGATACCGCTCGCCGTGGTCATGATCGCGCTGCTGGTGCAGTGGTCGCGCAGCGACCGGCGGACCGCCCGCCGTCTGGATCGCGCGGCCGACCGCGATGACGGCGCCGAGTTGGCGGCCTACAACGCGATGCTGTCCGAACTGGCTCGCCGGGGCCGCTAGCGGTTCGTGGCTGTCGGCTCATCCACAGTCCCGGTTTTCTCCACACGATTGGTCGTCCCGACCCGTGATGTTCGCTCGTTGTCGGCAGCGCCGAGGTGAATAGCGGTCAGCACCGGCGGCGAGCGCCGTCGCACTGAAGAAAGGGATGAGCAATGTTCGAAACGCCGCTGACCGTGGTCGGCAACATCGTCAATGACCCGATCCGTCGCACGGTCGGAGACCAAGAGGTCCTGAAATTCCGGGTTGCGAGCAATTCGCGGCGCCGGGGCGCCGACGGCACGTGGGAGCCCGGCAATTCGCTGTTCGCCACGGTCAACTGCTGGGGTCGACTGGTGTCCGGGGTGGGCGCGTCGCTGGGCAAGGGCTCGCCGGTGATCGTGGTCGGCCACGTGCACACCAGTGAGTACGAGGACCGCGACGGCGTGCGGCGCTCGACCCTGGAGATGCGAGCCAGCTCGGTCGGGCCTGACCTGTCTCGCTGCATCGCCCGTGTCGAGAAAACGGTCACCTCTGTTCCCGACGCCACCGCGGAAACGGCCGATGCCGGTGACGCGGACGACGCTGATGACGGCGAGCCGCCGGCGAAGTTGCCGTTGTCGGCTTAGGGGCGAGGCGGACAAGTTGCCGTCCGGTGACGATGCGCGCGCAGCGCGTGAGGTGGGGGTACCTCCCGCTTGCGGGGGCGAGGCGGACAAGTTGCCTAGTATGGGGCGCGAGCAACCTCGTAAACCAGAAAGGCAACACCGCCACATGGCTGAGTTCATCTACACGATGAAGAAGGTCCGCAAGGCGCACGGCGACAAAGTCATCCTCGACGACGTCACCCTGAGCTTCTATCCGGGCGCCAAGATCGGTGTCGTCGGCCCCAACGGGGCGGGTAAGTCGAGCGTCTTGCGGATCATGGCAGGGCTGGACAACGCAAACAACGGCGAAGCCTTCCTTGCCAACGACGCCACCGTCGGCATCCTGCTCCAGGAGCCGCCGCTGAACGAGGAAAAGACCGTTCGCGGCAACGTCGAAGAAGGGCTCGGCGACATCAAGGTCAAGCTCGACCGGTTCAACGAAGTCGCCGAACTGATGGCGACCGACTACTCCGACGAGCTGATGGATGAGATGGGCAAGCTGCAGGAGGACCTAGACCACGCCAACGCGTGGGACCTCGACTCCCAGCTCGAGCAAGCCATGGACGCGCTGCGCTGCCCGCCGCCCGACGAGCCGGTCACCCACCTCTCCGGCGGTGAGCGCCGCCGGGTGGCACTGTGCAAGCTGCTGTTGTCCAAGCCGGACCTGCTGCTGCTCGACGAGCCGACCAACCACCTGGACGCCGAGAGCGTGCAGTGGCTCGAACAACACCTCGCCGACTACGAGGGCGCAGTACTGGCCGTCACCCACGACCGGTACTTCCTCGACAACGTCGCCGAGTGGATCCTCGAGCTCGACCGCGGCCGCGCCTATCCCTACGAGGGCAACTACTCGACCTACCTGGAGAAGAAGGCCGAGCGGATCGGGGTGCAGGGCCGCAAGGACGCCAAGCTGCAGAAGCGGCTGACCGAGGAGCTGGCCTGGGTCCGGTCCGGAGCCAAAGCCCGCCAGGCCAAGAGCAAGGCTCGTCTGCAGCGCTACGAGGAGATGGCGGCCGAGGCGGAGAAGACCCGCAAGCTCGACTTCGAGGAGATCCAGATTCCCGTAGGCCCGCGGCTGGGCAACCTGGTCGTTGAGGTCGACCACCTCGACAAGGGGTTCGAGGGACGCACGCTGATCAAGGATCTGTCGTTCACGCTGCCCCGCAATGGCATCGTCGGCGTCATCGGTCCCAACGGCGTCGGAAAGACCACGCTGTTCAAGACCATCGTCGGGCTCGAACAGCCGGACAGCGGCACCGTCAAGGTCGGCGAGACCGTCAAGCTGAGCTACGTCGACCAGTCGCGCGGCGGGCTCGACCCGAAAAAAAACGTCTGGCAGACCGTCTCCGATGGGCTGGACTACATCCAGGTCGGGCAGAACGAGATTCCGTCGCGCGCCTATGTGTCGGCGTTCGGTTTCAAGGGCCCCGACCAGCAGAAGCCCGCCGGCGTGCTCTCCGGTGGCGAACGCAACAGGCTCAACTTGGCGCTAACCCTCAAAGAGGGCGGCAACCTGATCCTGCTGGACGAGCCGACCAACGACCTCGACGTCGAGACGCTCGGCTCGCTGGAGAACGCGCTGGAGAAATTCCCCGGCTGCGCGGTGGTGATCTCCCACGACCGCTGGTTCCTCGACCGGACCTGCACCCACATCCTGGCGTGGGAGGGCGACGGCGAGCACGAGGCCAAGTGGTTCTGGTTCGAAGGCAACTTCGGCGCCTACGAGGAGAACAAAATCGAACGTCTGGGTGCGGACGCGGCGCGTCCGCATCGGGTCACTCACCGAAGGCTCACTCGCGACTAGTGTCGGGCATGCCAGCGTCGGTATGGGTCCTGAGGAGCGGTCGGCATGACGATTGATCCCGGGTCCAGGTCGGCCGCACAGGGCGTTGAGGACTGGGCGAACTTAACCGACGGCGACGACGTCCCTGACTGGATTGTCAAGGCCTACACCGACACCTACCAAGGCCCGCACGACGACGAGGCCGACGCCGATTCGGCGTCTGCTTCCGCGTCGACTTCGGCTCCAGTGGTTTCGCCTGCGCTGCTGAGCGCGCACTACCGACTCGGACTACATCGCCCCGCCGCGGAGAGCCTGGTCGCCGTCTATCCGCCGGACGATCCAGGTGGATTCGGCCCCGCGCTGCAGGTGGTCACCGACGACGGCGCGATGCTGATCGATTCGGTCACCGTCTTGCTGCATCGGCTCGGCGTGGCCTACACGGCGATCATGAACCCGGTCTTTCAGGTCCGCCGCGACGACGCCGGCGAACTGATCGGCGTTGGCCCGCACACCTCCGGCGACGATGACGGAGTCGTCGAAACCTGGATCCACGTCCAGCTGTCGCCGTCGATGAACCGCAACGCATTGCACGAGGCGGAACGGCTGCTACCGGGTGTGCTCGCCGACCTGCGCCGAGTCGCGGCGGATTCGACGGCGATGCTCGCGGTCCTCAACGATCTGGCCGACGACGTCGAAACCAACGTGAGCGGGCGCTACCCGGGTGACAACAACAGCGACGTCGCGACCCTGCTGCGCTGGCTGGCCGAGGGGCATTTCACCCTGCTGGGCTATCAACGCTGCCCGGTGCGCGACGGACGGGTGTCGGGCGACGCGGCGACCGCCAGCCTCGGCGTACTGCGTCGGCGCACGGGCTCTCGTCCTCGCCTGACCGAGGACACCGAGTTGTTGGCGCTGGCGCAGACCGACGTCGCCAGCTACCTACGCTTCGGGGCTTACCCCTACGTCTTCGCCGTTCGCGAAACTGCTGATGGCAGTGTCTTCGAGCACCGGCTCATCGGGCTCTTCACGGTCGCGGCGATGAACGCCGATGTCCTTGAGATCCCGATCATTTCGCGTAGGGCCCACGAAGTGCTCACGCTCGCCGATCTCGACCCCGCCCATCCGGGCCAGCTGCTGCTCGACGTCATCCAGACCGTCCCGCGCTCAGAGCTTTTCGTGCGCAGCGCCGACGAGTTGCTGGCGATGGCCAAAGCCGTGGTCGACCTCGGATCGGGCCGGCGAGCCCTGCTGTTCCTGCGCGCCGATCGCCTCGAGTACTTCGTCTCTTGCCTGGTCTACCTGCCTCGTGACCGCTACACCACGGCGGTGCGTCTCCAGATCGAAGACATCCTGGTCGGTGAATTCGGTGGCACCAGCCTCGAATTCACCGCCCGCGTCACCGAATCACCTTGGGCGCTGTTGCATTTCATGGTCCGGTTGCGTGACGACAGCGATACCCGCATCGACACCTCCGAGGCCAACCAGGTACGGATTCAGGCCCTGTTGACCGAAGCCACGCGGACCTGGTCCGACCGGATGATCGGCGAGGCCGCCGCCGCCTCAGTCGAACCCATCGAAGCCGAGCACTACGCGGGAGCGTTCTCCGAGGCGTATAGCCAGGCTGTCACGCCGGCAGAGGCGATCGATGACATCGCGATCGTCGAGGGGTTGACCGACGATTCGGTCAGGCTAATGCTGTCCGATCACGATTACGACGAAACCGTCCGGCTGACATGGTATTTGGGTGGTCGGACGGCGTCACTGAGCCAGTTGCTGCCGATGCTGCAGTCGATGGGCGTGGTGGTGCTCGAGGAGCGGCCGTTCACCGTCACCCGCCCTGACGGGCTAGAGGTGTGGATCTATCAGTTCAAGATCACCCCGCAGCCGACGATTGCGCTGGCGCAACCGGGTCCGGAGCGGGAGGCGACCGCCCAGCGCTTCGCCGACGCGGTGACCGCGATCTGGGAAGGCCGCGTCGAGGTCGACCGGTTCAACGAGTTGGTGATGCGTGCCGGCCTGACCTGGCAGCAAGTCGTGGTGCTGCGCAGCTACGCGAAATATCTGCGCCAGGCCGGTTTTCCGTACAGCCAGTCCCACATCGAGTCGGTGATCAACGAGAACCCGGACACGGCAAGGTCGTTGGTCGCGCTGTTCAAGGCATTGTTCGATCCCGACCCGTCAGACTCACCGAAAAAGCACGACGCGCAGGCCGCCGCCGCCGCGGTCGCAGCGGACATCGACGCGTTGGTCAGCATGGACACCGACCGGGTTTTGCGCGCATTCGCCTCGCTGATCCAAGCGACCCTGCGTACCAATTACTTTGTGACACGCCAAGGATCGGGCCGCAGCCAAGATGTGCTGTCTTTGAAGCTGGACGCGCAGCTCATCGAAGAATTGCCACTGCCGCGCCCGAAGTTCGAGATCTTCGTGTACTCGCCCCGCGTCGAGGGGGTGCACCTGCGATTCGGCTACGTCGCGCGCGGCGGGCTGCGGTGGTCGGACCGTCGGGAAGACTTCCGCACCGAGGTTCTGGGACTGGTCAAGGCTCAGGCCGTGAAGAACGCCGTCATCGTGCCGGTGGGCGCCAAGGGCGGATTCGTCGTCAAACAGCCTCCTCTGCTGACAGGCGACGCCGTCGCCGATCGCGACGTCACCCGCACCGAAGGCATCGCCTGCTACAAGCTGTTCATCTCCGGATTGCTCGATCTCACAGACAATGTCGACCACACCAGCGGCGAGGTCAGTGCGCCGCCGGAGGTGGTGCGCCGCGACGGCGACGACGCCTATCTGGTTGTGGCCGCCGACAAAGGCACCGCGACGTTTTCCGACATCGCCAACGACGTCGCGAAGTCTTACGGGTTCTGGCTGGGCGACGCCTTCGCCTCCGGCGGGTCAGTCGGTTACGACCACAAAGCGATGGGCATCACCGCCAAAGGCGCGTGGGAAGCGGTCAAGCGGCACTTCCGCGAGATGGGCGTCGACACACAGACCGAGGACTTCACCGTGGTCGGCGTCGGCGACATGAGCGGCGACGTGTTCGGCAACGGGATGTTGCTGTCCAAGCGCATTCGGCTCGTGGCCGCCTTCGACCACCGTCACATCTTCTTGGACCCTGACCCCGATCCGGCCCGATCGTGGGACGAACGACAGCGGATGTTCGACCTGCCCCGCTCCAGCTGGGACGACTACGACACCTCGCTGATCAGCGCGGGTGGCGGGGTGTACAGCCGTGAGCACAAATCCATCCCGATCACCGACGAGGTCCGCGCGGCACTGGGCATCGAAGACGACGCGACCGAGATGGCGCCGCCCACGTTGATCCGCGCGATCCTGTGCGCACCGGTGGATCTGTTGTTCAACGGCGGGATCGGCACCTATATCAAGGCAGAAGCCGAATCCGACGCCGACGTCGGTGACCGCGCCAACGACGCAGTGCGGGTCAACGCGAACCAGCTGCGCGCGAATGTCGTTGGCGAAGGCGGCAATCTGGGTGTCACGGCGTTGGGCCGCGTCGAGTTCGACCTCTGCGGCGGCCGAATCAACACCGACGCGATGGACAACTCGGCCGGCGTGGACTGCTCCGACCATGAAGTCAACATCAAAATTCTTATCGACGCGCTGGTTACCGCGGGCACGGTCGACCCGGGCGAGCGCGCTGAGCTACTGGAGTCGATGACGGACGAAGTCGCCGAACTGGTGCTTGCCGACAACGCCGACCAGAACGACCTGATCGGCACCAGCCGCGCCAACGCCGTCAGCATGTTGCCCGTGCACGCCGAACAGATCAAATATCTGGTGGCCGAGCGGGGGCTCAATCGCGAGCTCGAAGCGCTGCCGTCGGACAAGGAGATCGCGCGCCGTCTCGAGGCCGGCCTGGGTCTGACGTCGCCCGAACTCGCGACCTTGATGGCGCATGTCAAGCTCACGCTCAAAGACGAGTTGCTTGCCACCGATCTGCCCGACCAGCCGGCGTTCGCGCGGAGCCTGCCACGGTACTTCCCGTCGCCGCTGCGGGCGCGGTTCGGCGATGCTATCCGATCTCACCAGCTGAGGCGCGAAATCGTCACCACCATGCTGGTCAACGATCTCGTCGACACGGCGGGCATCAGCTATGACTTCCGGATCGTCGAAGACGTCGGGGTGAGCCCCGTCGACGCGGTCCGCACCTACGCGGCAACCGACGCCATCTTCGGGCTGGGTCAGCTCTGGCACAGCATTCGCGAAGCCGACCTGCCGATCGCGGTGTCCGACCACATGACGCTCGACACCCGGCGGCTGATCGACCGCGCCGGACGCTGGTTGCTTAACTACCGTCCGCAGCCCTTGGCGGTGGGCGCCGAAATCAACCGTTTCGCCAAGAAAGTGGCCGAGCTGACGCCGCGTATGTCGGAGTGGCTGCGCGGTGACGACAAGACGATCGTCGAGAAGGAAGCGGCGGAATTCGTCGCCGAGGGTGCATCCCAGGATCTGGCTTACATGGTGGCCACCGGCCTGTATCGCTTCAGCTTGCTCGACATCATCGACATCGCCGACATCGAGGAGCACGAACCGGCGGAGGTCGCCGACACGTACTTCGCGTTGATGGACCGGCTCGGGACCGACGGGCTGTTGACCGCGGTGTCCGAACTGCCACGTAGCGATCGGTGGCACTCGTTGGCGCGCTTGGCGATTCGCGACGATATCTATGCATCGCTGCGATCGCTGTGCTTCGACGTGCTGGCCGTGGGTGAGCCGGATGAAAGCGGTGAAGAGAAGATCGCAGAGTGGGAACACCTCAGCGCATCGCGGGTGGAGCGGGCACGACGAACGCTGCTGGAGATTCACGACAGCGGTCAGCGCGATCTGGCCACCTTGTCGGTGGCGGCGCGTCAGATTCGTTCGATGACGCGCACCAGCGGGCGAGGAGCTGCCGGGTGAGCACCCTGGGTTTTGTTGCGCCGGTTCATGTTCGGTGGTCGGATATCGATATGTACCAGCACGTGAACCACGCGACCATGGTCACGATTCTGGAAGAGGCCCGCATCCCGTTTCTGTCGCCGGCGTTCGCTCCGGACATTCTCACCACGGGCCTGCTGATCGCCGACGTGCGGGTCACGTACAAGGGTCAACTGCGGCTCGTGGATTCGCCGCTTCAGGTCATGATATGGGTGAAGCGTTTGCGGGCAGTCGATTTCACACTCGGATACGAAGTGCGATCGGTGGGCGCCGATCCGGAATCGAAGCCGGCGGTCATCGGCGAGTCGCAGTTGGCCGCATTCAACATCGATGAGCAGCGGCTGGTGCGCTTGGCGCCGCATCACCGGGAATACCTTCAGCGGTGGTTGAGGTAGCCGAGCGAGGAGTGTGGCTGGGCCCGGAATCCGTTGCCGCGCAGCGCGCGGACCTGGCCACCTTTGTCGAGCGAGCGGCGCGGCTGGATGCCGCCGCGGTGATCCGATTACGCGCCCGTCCAAGTGGGGAATTGACTGCCTGGACGGCCACCGGCCTCGACGTGCTGGCAAGCCGGGTGGTGACCGGCGTCGTGCATCCCGACGACTTATCCGTCGGTGCAGACGAATTGGGCCGGGGGCTGGCCGCGGTGGACAGTTCCGGCTACGTCAACCCGGGTTTCCCGATGGACTCGGCATGGCGTGGAGCCTTGCCACCGGACTCGGGCTTCGTCCACCTCGACGACGTACCGGTCCGCCTGATGCTGGACCTGGCGCAGCGTGGCGCTGAGTTGGCCAAGGAGCACAGCAGCGCGCAGGGTCCACCCGTGTCTCTGCTGGATCAGGAAGTAATCCGGGTCAGCTCGGCCGACGTCAGCGTCGGAGTGCCGATGCGATGCGTATTCGCGCTGACCGCAATGGGTTTCCTGCCACAGTCGCCGGACGCGGTCGACGCCGGCGAGATCGTCCGGGTTCGCATGTTCAAGGCTTGGCTGCGCATCGATGCGCGGTTCGGTTCGGTGTATCGCCGCCACGGCGACCCGGCACTGCTGCTGCGCTGATCAATCGCGGTCGCGCCGGTCAGGGCGGATAGCCCGACCACAACGGCAGAACCGCGTTGAGGTGGTCCATGAATTTCTTGAGCCCCACCCGATATTGGCCGTAGCCGTACGGGTCTGTCGCGTACGCGGGAAATGCAATGCCAAGCCCGAACAGGCCGGGAGCGATGATGCCGTTGGCCGCGTTGTAATCCAGCTGTCCCCAGGGTTTGACCTCGGGCAGCGTCCGGCGCTCGAAACCGACGGTGTAGATGGCGTGGTCGCACTCGGCGACGCGATCGTCGAATTCCGGGCTCTCGGTCCAGCAACGCTCGAGCCCGTGCGGAAGTACGCCGTCGATGTTCTTTCGCGCCCAGTCGGCTGCGTGGCCCTTCAGGCCGGTGTCGTCGAACAGGATCCAATCATCTTGGTAAACAGCATATTTGAGTGGGCTGCGATAGAAATTGATCACCCGCTTGACGGGCTGATGCAAGAGGTGCGGCATGGTGATCATCGTCGAATGCGACGACCCGAAAACGGCGACCGTGGCATTGTCCAGCGGCAGTTGTGCCAGCTGGTCCGGGTCGACGGCGACCTCGATTGGGATCTCCTTCAGCTGGGGATACGACAGCTTTTTCGGAACCGCCCCGACCGCCAGAATCACGTTCGTGGAGACAAGTTCGCTGTGCAGCGTTTCGATTCTCCACCGGTTCTGTTCCAGGGAGAGAGCGCTCGCGGTCGTCTCGAAGACCTCGACCCGCTCGCGCAGTCGCTCGGTGACCCACACCAACGGGTCGGCGACCAAGCCCAGATCGCAAGTGTCGTGCGGGTCGAGATCGCCCAGCGGCGTCGGCGGCGACGCTGCGAACCCGAACGCGGCCGAGCCATTCAGGTAACTGAGAAAAGTGCCGACCTGTGTATTGCTCGAAACGGTCCGCCACTTTCCGCCCAGGTCACCGCCGGCGAAAGCCGGATCGATCCATGCGATGCGTGCCGCTTCGACTCCCTGGTCGAGTAGCTTTCCCACGGCGGCAGTCCCGGCGGGTCCGGCTCCGACGACCGTCCACTCATAGGTTGCCATTTGCACCATCTAAGAGAAGCGGGGCCGCATGCGCTAGTTCGACGCGCGGTCCGGGGGGTCAGATCAGCCACGCGGCGGTGTTGGGCGGCAACGCTCCGCCGACCACGGGTGCGCTGGCCAGTAGGACTTCGCCATCCGGCAGCGGCAGCGGCCCGGTCCCGGCATTGAGCACACAGCGCAGCCCACCGTCGCCGCGGGCAAACGCCAAAGCGTCGGGCGGGGCGTCCAGCCACTCGAACTGTTCACCGGCGAATTCCGCTCGGTTATGGCGAATTTCGATCGCACGCTGAAAGAAAGACAGCGTCGAGTCGGGCTTGACGAGTTGGTTCTCGACGGTCAGCGCCGCCCACTCCTGCGGCATCGGCAGCCAGGTGTCGTGCGACGTCGAGAACCCGAACGGGGGAGTGTCGCCACTCCAAGGAATCGGAATGCGGCACCCGTCGCGACCGCGCACGGTGTGCCCGGAGCGCTCCCAGGTCGGGTCTTGCAGGGCCTCGTCCGGCAATTCGACGTTGGCCAGGCCCAACTCCTGGCCGTTGTAGAGGAACACCGCGCCAGGTAGGGCCAGTAAGACCATCGCCATCGCGCGGGCCTGATCGAGTCCGCCGTAGCGAGTGGGTCCACGTACGACGTCGTGGTTCTCCAACGTCCATGTGGGCGTGGCATTTTCGATCGCGGCAGCGGCGAAGGTGTTCTCGATCGCGTCACGTATCTCGATGATGTCGTATTCGGCGCGCACCATCCGGAAATTGAAGCCCAGGTGCAGCTCATCGGCGCGCACGTACTCGGCCCAGCGGGCGTTGTCGAATACCCACACCTCGCCGATGGTCACCGCATCGGGAAAGTCATCCATTACACGGCGGATGTTGCGGTGAATGTCGTGCACGTCGGGATGGTTGAATCGAGGGTCGCCGTCGCTGAGCATCCGCGGTCGCATCTCGACGTCGGTGTCCGGAAGGCCCGGCGGCTTGGCCATGCCGTGCGCCACGTCGATGCGGAAACCGTCGACACCGCGTTCCAACCAGAACCGCAGTGTCTTTTCCAGGTCGTCGAACACCTCCGGGTTGTCCCAGTTGAGGTCCGGCTGTTCGGGATCGAAGAGATGCAGATACCACTGGCCCGGCTTACCGTCCGGCTCGGTCACCCGGGTCCAGGACAGTCCGCCGAACACCGACTGCCAGTTGTTCGGCGGCTCCGCTCCGCCGGGTCCCCGACCGTCGCGGAAGATGTAGCGGTTGCGCGCGGCGCTGCCCGGTTCGGCGGCCAGCGCTTCCTGGAACCAGGGATGTTGTGAGCTGGTGTGGTTCGGCACCAGATCCGTGGTGACCTTGATGCCACGCTCGTGGGCCGCGGCGATCAGTCGCTCGAATGCGGCCAGGCCGCCGAAGAGCGGATCGACGTCTCGCGGATCCGCCACGTCGTAGCCGTGATCGGCCATCGGCGACACCATGATCGGGCTGAGCCACAGCGCATCGATGCCTAGGTCCTGCAGATAATCCAGCCGCGACGTCACACCGTCGAGGTCGCCGACGCCGTCGCCGTCGCTGTCGGCGAACGACCGCGGATACACCTGATAGAAGACCGCACGAGCCCACCACGGCTCGTGTTGTGGCGTGCTCATCAGAACGCCGAATTGACGAGTGAATTCGCGGCCATCTGCACGTAGTTCAGCAACTCGGTTCGATGCGCGTCGTCGAGAGTTGCGGAATCGACGGACGCAACCGCGGTCTGCATGCACCGTAGCCAGGCGTCGCGTTCGAACGGGCCGATCTGAAACGGCGCATGGCGCATCCGCAGTCGCGGGTGCCCGCGCTGATCGGAGTAGCTCCGCGGGCCGCCCCAGTACTGCTCCAGGAACATCCGCAACCGTTCCTCGGCGCCGGCCAGGTCGTCTTCGGGGTACAGCCGCCGCAAGATTTCGTCTTCGGCGACCAGTTCGTAGAAGCGCGAGACGATCGCATGGAAGGTCGCTGCGCCACCGACAGCGTCGTAGAAGCTCTGTTCTGCTTGTTCCATCGACTCCATTGTGGGCCATGCCCGAAGCCGGCCGTCGAGCGCCGTGTGAACCTTGGTCGCGGAAGTCGCCACCGGCTGTTCACCGGATTGACCAGCGGACACCCGGCTATTTGGGCTGCGCTGGCTGGCGAATCGTGGTGAACTGTCGCTGGAGGACGTATGCCGCAGCGCAAAAAACGCCGCAGCCACCACACTTCAGGGGCGGCGGCAGCCCTTCCCGGGCCCGCGACCGGCTCAAGCCTGCACAGCGTCCAAACCGTCGACACCCTCCCGTCCGCTTCGCACGAAAACGGCTCTATCTGGAATCGCCGACGGGTTCTGCTGCTGAATTCCACCTACGAGCCGTTGACCGCGCTGCCCGTCCGGCGGGCGGTCATCATGCTGCTCTGCGGCAAGGCCGACGTGGTGCACGAGGACCCGACCGGTCCGGTCATCCACTCAGCGGCCAGGTCGATCGCGGTGCCGTCGGTGATCCGGCTGCGCACATTCGTCCGGGTGCCCTATCGAGCGCGCGTGCCGATGACCCGTGCTGCCCTGATGCACCGGGATCGCTTCGTCTGCGCCTACTGCGGAGCCAAGGCGGACACCGTCGACCATGTGGTGCCCCGCAGCCGTGGTGGCGAACACTCGTGGGAGAACTGCGTGGCGTGCTGTTCGACCTGCAATCACCGCAAGGGTGACAAGTTGCTCGCCGAGCTGGGCTGGTCTCTGCGGATGGCACCGGCGTCGCCGAAAGGTCAGCATTGGCGGCTGTTGTCGACGGTCAAAGAACTCGATCCGTCGTGGGCGCGATACCTCGGCGAGGGCGCGGCGTAACGACACGTGTGTGGCTCTCGGGTCCCCGGTGGGTTACGGTTTGCGTCGTGAGCGCGATGGAAGTTCATCTGTTCTTCGTGGGTATCCCGTTGTTGTTGACGGCCCTGCTGGCAGCGGCGATCTGGTCAGGCAAGGGCAAGCATCCGGCGACCTACGAGCTGTCGGAGCCTTGGACGCACGCGCCAATCCTGTGGGCCGCGACCGACGAGGTCATCGGTCATGGTCACGGCGCATCGGAGTTCAGCGTGGGAGGTGGCGCAAGTGGCAAGTGGTGAACTCGCAACAATCGCTCCCGCCGGACTGCCGCATGGCTCGGCGTTCACGACGAGCGGACGCATCTCCGCAGTCACCGAGCCCGGCGAACTCTCCGTGCACTACCCGTTCCCGCTCAACGACCTGGTTCACCTCGACGACGCGCTGACCTACGGGTCGCGGGCCGCGGGGGCGCGGTTCGCCGTCTACATCGGCGACCTGGGCAGCGACACCGGGTCGCGGGCACGCGAAATCCTGGCCAATGTGCAGACTCCCAACGACGCGGTGCTGATCGCCGTCTCACCCGATCAGCATGCGATCGAGGTGGTCTACGGCTCACACGTCCGCGGCCGCGGAGCCGAATCGGCTGCGCCGCTCGGCGTGGCCGCCGCGGCGTCGGCGTTGAAGGACGGCAACCTGATCGACGGTCTGGTCAGCGCGATCCGGGTGACCAGCGCCGGTATTTCGCCGGCGTAACGAGCGGTCGGCCGATCAGGCCGCGCCGCCGCTGTCGAACTTGCGTGCTTGCAGCGACCGCTCGACCCCGGCGCGACCCTCGAGTACCAGTCGGCGAAGCGCCGGCGGCAGCCCGTCATCGCCGAGGAACTCATCGGCCGCCGCGATGCCGTCGTCGCTGATATCCCACGACGGGTAAAGACCCACCACCACCGTCTGCGCCACCTCGCTGGACCGCCGCTCCCACAAACCGGGGATCGCCGCAAAGTAGCGGGCTCCGAACGGCTGTAGCAGTTCACCCTGTCCGGGCTGGGCGAAACCGCTGATGATCGAGCGGGTGGTGATGTTGGCCAACGTGTCGTCCTCGGTGACTGACGTCCACGCCGCCTCCTTGACCGCCGCCTGCGGCCGCGCGGTCGCGGCCTGGGCGCCGTTCCGTTTTCCGGCTGCGGTGGGGTCGCGCTTGACCTCGGCGTCGATGAACGGTGTCTCCTGGCCATCGGCGTCGATCTCGCCCGCGGCGGCCAGCGCAGTGACGATGCGCCAGCGCAGATCGGTGTCGATCGCCAGACCGGCCAAGTCCGAGTCGGCGGGATCGTGTTCGAGCAGATCGGTCAGCACCGCGACATGCCGCTCCGACAGCAACGACGTGCAGAGCGCGTTGACGAAGGCCAGCTGGTGATCCGAACCGTTCTCCGCGGCGCGGGCCAGCTCCAGCAGCCGGTCGGCAAATGCCGGCCAGCCGTCGGACTCAGCCCAGTCGGGGTCGGCGTAGGAACTCAGCGCGGTCTGCGCCTGCAGCAGCAGCCGTTGGGCGACTCCGACCTCGGTCTCGGCCTGGATGCCCCCGGAAACCAGCGACACGAAATCGCGGGCCCGCAGCTCGGCGTCGCGGGTCATCTCCCACGCCGCCGACCACACCAGCGTTCGCGGTAGCGGCTCGGCGATGTCGGCGATGCGGTCCAGGGCCGTCTGCAGCGACTCGTCGTCCAGTCGCAGTGAGCAGTAGGTCAGGTCGTCGTCGTTGACCAGGATCAGCTTGCCGTGCGGGACGCCAACCAGCGCGGGCACTTCCGTGCTCTCACCGCTGACGTCGAGCTCCTCACGATGCACCCGCGTCAACCGACCGTCAGCGTCGTCGTCGTAGACGCCGATCGCCAACCGGTGCGTCCGGGTTTCACCCGCGCCGGGCGCGGCGCCACCTTGCGCCACCGCGAACCTGCTGAACTTACCATCGTCGTCGACGTCGAAGTCCGCGCGAAGTGTGTTGAGGCCGGTTGTCTTCAACCACTGCTTGCCCCAGTCGGAAAGGTCACGGCCCGAAGCCTTTTCCAGCGCGCCCAGCAGGTCGCCGAACGTTGCGTTACCGAATGCGTGCGCTTGGAAATAGTCGCGCAAACCGGACAGGAAGTCCTCCAGCCCGACGTAAGCCACCAGTTGCTTAAGCACACTGGCGCCCTTGGCGTAGGTGATCCCGTCGAAGTTGACCTCGACGGCAGCCAGGTCCGGAATGTCGGCGGCCACCGGGTGCGTCGACGGCATCTGGTCCTGGCGGTAGGCCCACGACTTCTCGGAGTTGGCGAAAGTCGTCCACGCCGTGGTGAATTCGGTCGCTTCGGCCTGGCACAGCACCGAGGCGAAGGTGGCGAAAGACTCGTTGAGCCACAAGTCATCCCACCACCGCATGGTGACCAGATCGCCGAACCACATGTGCGCCATCTCATGCAGCACCGTCTCGGCGCGCCGCTCGTAGGACGCCCGGGTGACCTTGCTGCGAAAGACGTAGTCCTCCAGGAACGTCACCGCGCCGGCGTTCTCCATGGCGCCCGCGTTGAACTCCGGCACGAACAGCTGGTCGTACTTGCCGAATGCGTAGGGCACGCCAAAGTTCTTGTGGTAGAAGCCAAAACCTTGTTTGGTCTGCGTGAAGAGCCGCTCGGCGTCCATGAACTCCGCCAGCGTGGCCCGGCAGAAGATGCCCAGCGCGATCTCACCGTGCTCGTCGCTGTAGACGTCGCCCCAGCGGGCATACGGGCCCGCGATCAGGGCCACCAGGTAGGTGCTCATCTTCGGGGTGGTGACAAAGGTGTGCACGCCGTCCTCGACGGTCGCCGTGGCGCCGTTGGACACCACCTCCCAGTGCTGGGGTGCCCGCACCGAGACGTCGAACGTGGCTTTGAGGTCGGGCTGGTCGAAGCACGCGAACATCCGCTTGGCGTCCGCGGTTTCGAACTGCGAGTACAGGTACACCTCGTTGTCGACCGGGTCGGCGAATCGGTGCAATCCTTCGCCGGTGTTCGAGTAACGGCAGTCGGCGTCGACCACGACGACATTGTGTTCGGCGAGACCGGTCAGCGCGATGCCGGTCGACTCGTTGTAGCCGGACACGTCGAGGTCGCGGCCGTTGAGGGTCGCGCTGCGCACGGTGTCCGCGGCGACGTCGATGACGGTGTCGGCGCCGGCGGTCGCATCGAACTCCACGGTCGTGGTAGAGCGGAATGTGCGTTCGCCGGGGTCGCCGCTGCCGTCGGTGAGGTCCAAGTCGATTCGGTAGCTGTCGACGGTGATCAGCGCTGCGCGCTCGACGGCCTGGTCGCGGGTGAGGTTGGGGAGTGCCACGTGTCCAATCTAGGGCGGCGACGATGCAGGCCGCGAAGTGGCCTGAGGAGGAGCTGGCCAATCCAATCTAGGGCGGCGACGATGCAGGCCGCGAAGTGGCCTGAGAAGGAGTCGGCCAGTTCGGCCTAGGCGTGCCGATGGCAGCGGCGGGAACAGGACCGCCGCGTCTAGGGTTGTGCTGGACGGCTAGCCGTCCGTCGAGGAGAGGATTCCGCATGTCTGAAAAGTCAGTAGCCGATTTTTGGTTCGATCCGCTGTGCCCCTGGGCCTGGATCACCTCGCGCTGGATTCTCGAAGTGGAAAAGGTCCGCGACATCGAGGTGAACTTTCAGGTGATGAGCCTGGCGGTGCTCAACGAAAACCGTGAGGGCCTGCCGTCCGAATACAAGGAGCGGCTGGCTAAGGCTTTCGGCCCGGTACGGGTGGCGATCGCCGCCGAGCAGGCCCGCGGCCCCGAGATTTTGGCCCCGCTGTACGAGGCGATGGGCACTCGCATCCACAACGAGGGCAACAAAGACCTCGACGACGTGATCAAGCAGTCGCTCAAGGCGCTGGACCTGCCGGCCGAACTCGCCGACGCTGCCACCAGTGACGCCTACGACGAGGCGCTGCGCAAGAGCCACCACGCCGGCATGGACGCGGTCGGCGACGACGTCGGCACGCCCACCATTCACATCAACGGCATCGCGTTCTTCGGTCCGGTGCTGTCGCGGATTCCGCGCGGCGAAGAGGCCGGCAAACTGTGGGACGCGTCGGTGACGTTCGCGTCCTACCCGCACTTCTTTGAGCTCAAGAGGAGCCGCACCGAAGGCCCCGAGTTCGACTAGCGCCAGTCGTCGGGGAAAGATCACGTTCATGCGTGTCTACCTCGGCTCCGACCACGCCGGCTACGAACTCAAACAGCAGATCATCGAGCACCTGACAAAGACCGGCCACGAGCCGATCGACTGCGGCGCCTACACCTACGACGCCGAGGACGACTACCCGGCGTTCTGCATTGCGGCCGCACTGAAGACGGTGGCGGACCCGGACAGCCTGGGCATCGTGTTGGGCGGATCGGGCAACGGCGAGCAGATCGCCGCGAACAAGGTTCCGGGCGCACGATGTGCGCTGGGGTGGAGCGTCGAAACGGCGTCGCTGGCCCGTCAGCACAACAACGCACAGCTGATCGGCATCGGCGGGCGCATGCACACTGTGCCCGAGGCGCTCGCGATCGTCGACGCGTTCCTGTCCACCCCGTGGTCGAAAGCTGAACGCCACCAACGGCGCATCGACATCCTTGACGAGTACGAGCGCACGCATCAGCCACCGCCGGTGCCCGGCGCCGACGGAGCGTAGCCGGCGTGCCCGAAGGGCATACCCTGCATCGACTTGCCCGGCTGCACCAGCGGCGCTACGCCGGTGCGCCGGTGGCGGTTTCCAGTCCGCAGGGCCGGTTCGACGCCTCGTCGACCGTCGACGGTCAGGTGCTGCGACGGGCCACCGCATGGGGCAAGCATCTGTTCCATCACTATGTCGGGGGCGCGACCGTGCACGTGCACCTCGGCCTGTACGGCAAGTTCACCGAGTGGTCGCTGTCGGACGATGACGTGATTCCGGAACCGGTCGGGGCCGTGCGCATGCGCATGGTCGGCGCCGAGTACGGCACCGACTTACGCGGACCCACGGTCTGTGAAGTCATCGACGAAGCTCAGGTGGCCGACGTCGTCGCCCGACTCGGTCCCGACCCGCTCCGTCGCGATGCCGACCCGGCATGGCCATGGGAGCGAATCAGCAAGTCGCGCAGGCTGATCGGCGCATTGCTGATGGATCAAACCATCATCGCCGGC
>Ga0302326_10004968_pt1 | contig 30518 bp, 19 predicted proteins | sample Palsa_T0_3_FD_202264 | JGI IMG/M metagenome (GOLD analysis project Ga0302326, IMG submission 202264) | Peat permafrost microbial communities from Stordalen Mire near Abisko, Sweden - Palsa_T0_3 | ecosystem: Environmental > Terrestrial > Soil > Palsa > Peat permafrost | place: Sweden: Abisko... | reverse complement strand
GCAGAATGACCCCGGCCGTCTGCGCTGAGACGCCGCCCAGCGTCTTCAACTCCGGCTTGCCTTCGTCGCTGGTGAGGTAGCTGATCACCGCACGCAGGTCCGCCAGATTCAGCAGCTCGAGTTTTTGCTGCTCGGCCCAGTGGAAGATCAGACCCAGGGTCGACTCTTGAGTACCGTTGAGCCCCAACACTTTTGACAGCAGGATCGGGCCGAAACCGGCGATGGTGGCCCGGATCGGAACACCAATTCCCTTGGTGCCCAGCGACAAGAACTCCACCGGGAAACCGCTCGCCGCCCACGCATCGCCGGTCTCCTTGGCGCGCGCGGTGATCCTGTCGCTGCTCTCCCCAGGCTTGGACAGGCCGGACAGGTCGCCCTTGACGTCGGCCATCAGCACCGGCACACCCGCCGCTGAGAGCTGCTCGGCGATGACCTGGAGCGTCTTGGTCTTACCGGTGCCGGTCGCTCCGGCTACCAAGCCGTGTCGGTTGACGGTGGCCAGCGGGATGCGGATTTGCGCGTTCGGGTCGGTCTTCTCGTCGACGACGACGGTGCCCAACTCCAGCGCCTGGCCCACGACGGCGTAGCCCTTCGCGATCTGCTGTGCGGGGGTCTCTGTGGATTCAGTGCTCACAAGGCCGCTGCCTCTCCCCTAGAAGTCGTGGTCGTGATAAGGCTCGACCTTACTTGCTGGGGTGCTGAGCCGGGGTGGCTGCGCCCCGCCAGCTAACTTTGCCTACTGTGAACCCTGTGCGGGACCAACTGGTGTGGATCGACTGTGAGATGACCGGTCTGGATTTGAGCTCGGACAAGCTGATCGAGATCGCCGTCCTGGTCACTGACGCTGACCTCAACATTCTCGGCGACGGCCTCGACGTGGTGATTCACGCCGATGACTCCGCGATGTCGTCGATGGCCGACGTGGTGACCGACATGCACACCCGTTCAGGCCTCATCGACGAGGTACGCGTGTCGACGGTGGATATGGCGACCGCCGAAAAAGCGGCACTGGACTACATCCGTCGGCACGTCAAGCAAGCGAAAACGGCACCGCTGGCGGGCAACTCGATTGCCACCGACCGCGGCTTCATCGCCCGCGACATGCCCGCCCTGGACTCATTCCTGCACTACCGGATGATCGATGTGAGCTCGATCAAAGAGTTGTGCCGTCGCTGGTACCCGCGCATCTACTACGGCCAGCCGGCAAAGGGCCTGGCGCACCGGGCGCTGGCCGACATTCACGAGTCCATTCGCGAACTGCGGTACTACCGGCGCACCGCTTTCGTGGCGCCGCCGGGGCCCACGACCAGCGAGATTGCCGCCGCGGCCGACGAACTGGGGGTTCAACCGCCGGACGCGGAAGGAATCAATTCGGCCCCCGGGAGCCCGAGCAGCTAGTATCGACGTCGCCGCTTCTCGTCTGGTGGCCATGGTGGGTGTAGTTCAGTTGGTAGAGCGTCAGGTTGTGATCCTGAATGTCGCGGGTTCGAGTCCCGTCACTCACCCGATTGATTAGAACACCGTCCCACCTGCGAACTCGCGGGTGGGACGGTGTCTCCCGACCATGCAGCGAGTTTGACCAACTTGCGGCCCGTAGCCTTCTAGCCCGCGCGCGTACGTGCTCCTTCCAGTACCGTTGACCCGGTGGAAGAACCCCCACCTGCGCAAGAGCCACCTGCTTCGAGCCCGACGCCGCCGAAGCCTGAAGTCCTTGTCCGCAAGGAAAAGCGTTCGAATGAATTCTGGCTGGCCTTGGCTAGCATCATCGCGGCTCTGGTCGTCGGTGTAATCGCGGTTGGGTCGGGCTGGTATACGGCCAACCAGCACGAAAAACAAGAAACGCAGCGCCTGACGGTCAGCTCGACGCGATCGCAGCAAAAGGACGCCTACGCCGGCTTCATCAACTCGGCTAGTGATCTTGCGGTCGCCCTTCAGCTTCAGGTGAGAGCCATCGAGAATCCATATCCGTTTTTCCCCAATACGCCTATCCCCGTGGGTGAAGCAGCAGACCTCGAAACGCGCTTCGCTGATATTGGGCATGCGCTGAACTCAGCACAGTTATACGGTAGCGGCCGTGTGCGAGACCAGAGCAACAAGGTTTTCGAGGCGGCCGCGCAAAGTCGCTCCGTTATCATAGGTTGGGGATTAATCCACCCGGCCAACGGCCCGGACAATGCTTCCTGCCCTGAGCTCCTGGACTTTGAAAATAAGACCGAGTCTGATAGGCAAGAACTGGCGAACGCCATCGACCGTTTTATCGATGCCGCCCGAGAAGATCTTGGCATTTCTCCGCTCCCTCCGACTTCAACACCTCCTGAGCCGCTGCTCCCTAAAGATGCGTGTGCGAATTACCCGCACTGACCACGAGGTGCCGTCGCCACCGTTCAGCGGCTTTTGACCGCACTGCGCAAGGCGACTCTGCGCCTCTCCAGTTCGAACCCCGCCTCTGCGGCGTAACCGATGGCGCCGACGGCGACACCGACCACTCGCCACAGCAGGTCGCGGACAGCGCGACTGAGTGTTTCGTTCACACGCCAAGGCTAAAAGCCGACAGCCACGCTTGTCTTGATCAGCACTCGGCGCGGCGAATTTCGTTGCGGAACAACAGGTATCGCCAGGCTGATCAACGGGTTACGCCTTCGCGTTACCGGCGTGCCATTGATCCCACGGGATGTTCCAGTCGCCAAGACCCTCGGTCCCCGACAAGGGCGGCCCGATGGTGTTGAGCACCTCCACGATGTCGCCCCGCTTGGTGTTCTCGAAGAACCACTGCGCGTTGCTGGGGCTCACATTGAGGCAGCCGTGGCTGGTGTTGGTGTGCCCCTGGGCACCCACCGACCATGGCGCCGAGTGCACGAAAACCCCGCTGTAGGACATCTGGGTGGCGAAGTCCACCTCGGTGCGATATCCGTTGGGCGAGTTCGCCGGTACTCCGTACGTCGAGGAGTCCATGATCATGTGCGCGAACCGAACCCCGAGGATGTAGGTGCCGCTGGCGGTGGGGGTGCTGTCCTTGCCCATCGATGTCGGCATGGTCTTGACGACGTTGCCGTTGACCCGCACGGTCACCATCTTGGTGTTGTCGTCGGCGGTCGCGATGACTTCGTCGCCGATGGTGAAGTGTGAGCGCGCGTTGTCCTCACCGAAGACCCCGTCACCCAAGTCGACACCGTAGGTGTTGACCGCGATGTTCACATTCGTACCCGGCTTCCAGAAGTGCTCTGGGCGCCAACGCACTTCGCGGTTGTTGAGCCAGTAGAACGCGCCCTCGACGGGCGGATCCGCGGTCACCACGATGGCCTTCTCGGCCGCCGCCCGATTGGCGATGTTCTCGTCGAACTGGATCGCGACCGGCTCGCCGACGCCCACTACCTCGCCATCGTGCGGCATCGCGTAGGGCATGGTCAGGTTCTGCGGTGAATGGGTCTGAAACGAGAGTTGCCGGGTGGCGATTCCGCCGAGCCCGCGCGCTTTGGCGGTCAGCGTGTAGAGCCTGTTGTAGCCGAGCTTCTCGGTGGTCGCCCAGTGCACGCCGTCGTGGCTGAGCTTGCCGTCGACGGTTCCACCGTTCTCGTTGACCATCTCGACGGACGCCAACACGCCGTTGTCGGCGCTGACCGTTACCGGGCTGTCCACCGCCACGCCGACGGCGCCGTCGGTCACCGAGGTGGTGACCTTGGGCACGAGCAGGTCATTGAACGGCGAGGCTTTGTCCATGATGGCCTTCGGCGCGGAGTTGCCGCCGCCGCTGCTGCATGCCCCGAGACCGAAAACGGCAAGCGGGACCATCAGTGTGACCAACCAGACTCGGCACACCCGTTGAGGTCTCGTCACGCGACCTGCCACTTGCTCTGCTCCCCCTCGTGCCCTGTAATGCTTCGTTACTGGGGAGTATTCTAAGGCGTAGACGACTGTTCACGGCCACCAGTGATCTATGTCAAAGCGTGACGATTTCGCCCGCCGAACGAATGGCTGTTATTGTCGCAAACGCAGTCCGGCAGGACGCACGCGCCGTTAGCTCAGTTGGTAGAGCAGCTGACTCTTAATCAGCGGGTCCGGGGTTCGAAACCCTGACGGCGCACTCAACAGGCCCACTTCAATGCCGCGCCACAAGGTGCAGTCTGCGGCCGCGTGCCGCGCCGGGTGCTACGTCTGCGGATCCGGCGGGGCCTCGTGCCGCGGCTGATACAACAGCGCACGAACCAGCGGGCGCGGCCCGACCGACCGAAGCATCTGGCTGGCCGGGCGGACCCTTACCCGCTTCGGCCACCAGAACCAGCGTCCCATCACCGTCATGATCGACGGCGTGATCAGCGATCGGACGACGAAAGTGTCGAACAACAGACCGATCCCGATCGTCGTGCCGAATTGACCGATCGCCCGGAGATCGCTGGTGATCATCGTGCCCATGGTGACGGCGAACACGACACCGGCGGCGGTGACCACCGGGCCGGTAACACCCATGCCGCGGATGAGTCCCGTTTTCAGGCCGGCGCCGATCTCCTCTTCGATTCGGGAGACCAGCATCAGGTTGTAATCGGATCCCACTGCCAAGAGCACGATCAACGCGAACTCGGTCGCCACCCAGTGCAACTGGAAGTTAGCAAGGTGCTGCCAGATCAGCGTCGAGAATCCGAAGGCAGCCCCAAGCGACATCACGATCGTGCCGACGATGACGCCTGCAGCCACCAAAGCGCGGGTGACGATCACCATGATGATGAAGATGAGCACAATCGACGCCACTCCGGCGATCATCAGGTCGTACTTGGCGCCGTTGGCGATGTCGTAGAACGTCGCAGCCGTACCGCCGAGATAGATGTCGGCGTTCTCGAGCGAGGTGAGCTTCAGCGCCTCCTTGGCCGCTTGACGCTCCTGGGGAACGGACGCGATTCCCGGCGTCGTCGCCGGGTCCACTGCGTGGGTGATGATGAAGCGAGCGGCTTTGCCGTCCGGCGACACCATCAAGCTCAACCCGAACTGAAAGTCGGAGTTCTGGAAGATCTCGGGCGGCAGGTAGAACAGGCTCTCCACCCGAGAGTCGTTGAACGACTTGCCCATCACGGCGTTCGTGTCGGTCAACCGATCGAACTGATCGATCAGACTGTCGAACGAGCTGTAGATGGTCAGCGTCGTATCCCGGATCGCCTTCGAGACAGCGATATTCTCCGGAATGATGGCCAGCAGTTGGTGCGTGGAGTCAGCCGTGTGGGTGAGGTCGTTGGCGAGATTGTGGATCTGCTCGGAGAGCTGGTCGATTCCGTCCAGCGAGTCGAACAGCGACCGCATGGCGATGCAGATCGGGATGTCGTAGCAGTGCTTCTCGAAGTAGAAATAGCTGCGTATCGGTCGGTAGAAATCGTCGAAATTAGCGATGTTATCCCGGATGTCATCGGTGATGGCCGCCGTCTTCGCCGCGGTTTTCCCGCTGTCGTCCGCGGCGTTCGCGAGATCCTGGGTGATCTTGTACTGGCGCTCTAGTAGGTCGATCTGGGTGTCGAGGAAACCGGTGATCTTCTTGATGTCGGCGACACGGGCCTTCAGGTAGCTGAGGTTGTCGCGGATCGGCGCGCTCTGCACACTGAGCTGGAACGGAATGGAGCCGTCTTCAATCGGTGGGCCTAGTGGTCTGGTAATGCTCTGCACCCGTTCGATGCCGGGCACCCGGAAGATGGCGCCGGCAATCTTGTCCAGGACCAGCATGTCGGTGGGATTGCGCAGATCGTGGTCGGATTCGATCATCAGCAAGTCCGGATTCAGCCGGGCCTGGGTGAAGTGCTGATCGGCCGCGTTGTACGCCTTTACTGACGAAGCGCTGTCCGGCAGGTAATACAGGTCGTTGTAGCGCGGGGTGAAGCCCGCCAAACCCAGGGCGCCGACGATCGCCATGATGACGGAGATGGCGAGGATGGGCGCCGGCCATCGGACGATGGCCGTCGCCAGACGGCGCCACCGGGTGTAGTTGAACTCGCGCTTCGGGTCGAAGAGACCGAAGCCGCTTGCGAACGCGATGAGCGCCGGCGTCAGGGTCACCCCGGCGGTTACCACGACCAGCAGACCTACCGCGCAGGGAACCGCCAGCGAACTGAAGTAGGGCAGCCGAGTGGCTTTCAGACAGAACAGCGCCCCGACAATCGTCAGACCCGAGCCCAGCACCACTTTGCTGACACCGGCGAACATGTCGTAGTAGGCGGCTTCGCGGTCCAGCCCCCGTTCGCGGCCCTCCTGGTAGCGGCCGACCATAAATATCGCGTAGTCGGTACCCGCCGCGATGGCCAATGCCGTCAGCAGGTTAACGGCGAAGGTCGACAGCCCCATGATGCCGGTGTCGCCCAGCAGTGCTACCACGCCTCGGCTAGCAGCCAGTCCGACGAACAGGATGACCATCGTCAGCAGCATGGTGCCGATGGATCGGTAGACGAACATCAGCATGATCGCGATGATGATGACGGTGATGATCGTCATCTTGGCCAGGCTCGCGTTGCCGACCACGATCGTGTCGTCGGTCAGGGCCCCCTGACCGGCGACGTAGGCCTTCACCCCCGGCGGCGGCTTCGAATCGTCCACAATCTTGCGAACCGAGTCGACCGACTTGTCACCGACGGCTCCGCCCTGGTCACCCTTCAGGTTGACCTGGACGTAAGCGGCCTTGTGGTCGTAGCTCTCGACACCCGAGGACGTGAATCGCTGCCCCCAGAAATTCAGCGCATGCTCGACGTGATCCTTGTCCTGCTTGAGCTTTGCGACCAGATCGTCGTAATACCGGTGCGCGTCCTGGCCGAGAGGCTTGTCACCGACCAGGGTCACCAGGACGAGGTTGTCGGAGTCGTACTCCTTGAATTTGTCCCCGATGTGCTTCATCCCGGTCACCGAAGGCGCGTCGGATGGCGAGAGCGGCACCGAGACCTCCTCGGCAACCTTCTCCAATTGCGGGACGAAGACGTTGACGCCGACCGCGAGCAGCACCCAGATCACGACGATCGGCAGCGCCAGGGCGCGGATGGAGCGGGCCAGGCGCGGTTTGTGCTCGACTTCGCTGCGCTGCGCGACGGGGATCCTGTCGGTGTCGCTCGTGCCGTCGGTCACGCGGACTTGTCCAAGCAGGAAACCTGTGCGTCCCGCGTGTTCGCCTGCTGTTGATCGACCAATTTGCCGTCGACGGTGATCCGGCAGCCGATGGAGGGGCCGTCACCTTGGGCGACCACGTAGGCGAAGATGCCGGGCATCGCGGCGACGATCGTCGTCGACCATGGCAACGTGGTGAAGTTGGCCTTCTGCGGTAGCGACTCCGCATCCATCCAGTTGACTACGCCGGTCGTTCCTGGTGGTCCCAGGATTTCATAGATGGCGGTCTTGGCCGCGTACGGCGGGGTCGCATCCCGGGGGTCGGGCTTGGGCAAGCCGGGTCCTGGGAAGACGCCGTTCAGTCGGCCCACCGCAACGCCGCCGATGATCAGAGCCACGAGCACGACCAGCGGAACCCATGCCCGCCTGAGAAGTCTCAAGACTGTGCCCCCTGTTCAGGAATGCTCGACTGCTGATTATTAAGCCATCTCTTCCCATGCGCCACCGCTAGCCGAACGCCATACCTGCCGAGTTCATTCCTGCGTTGCGCCGTCGTGGCCGCGCCACCGCCCTGGCGGGCTGCTCGCACGCGGACAGCAACAGCGACGATCAACAGGGGGTCCGCATCACCGCACCGGAAGGCGAAAGGCCATCGGAGATGGTTGTTTTGAGTCGAGGAAATGGAAACAATTGCGCCACAAGCGATTTCGCTGTGAGACGCTGATTCTTCGCCAGTCGACCTGTTGCCCGTCGACCTCTGTGAAATGACCACGTGTCCGTATCGACCTGCGGCGATAGCAAGAATCGCAAATGGCTAAGTTAGTTTCAAAAGACAATTAATTCGCTGGCGCAAATGATTTAATCGTTCGCCGTCGATCTGAAATCCGCTCCGATTCAGGGCCATCGCGCGTAATCTAGACCGGCATGGCTACCAAGACCAAGGTCAAGATTTGCGTGCATTGCGGCCACACATTCGATCCGAGCGACCGATGGCGTGACCTGTCCGATCCGGCGTGGCTTCCGGCCGCATCAAGTTATTGTTCGCCAGGTTGCAGCGACCGGTACCACCTCGAAATGGTGCATTGCTGCTCGACCCACGCCAAAGACAAGGCTCGGCGCTAAGCCGCCAAGGCGGCGCGGCCTTAGTCAGCGGGGTCCGGCCGGTATCGCGGAGTGGACAACGACGACGGTCATGGCATCGCCTCGGCCCAATCGATATGCCCCTCGAAGCCAAGCGCTTTCGCCATGTCGCGGTAGCGATCCCGCAAGTCCGCGTAGGACGCGTCATCGCCGTGAGCCCGCGCCAAAAGAGCCCGCAGCCGCAACAGCCAGATCTCGCGGGCAGCGAACCACCGTCGGAAGGCGCCGCTAACCGCTCGATCGCGGCCTCCGCGAATCGCTTGATTGCGGCCTCGGCTTCGACCAAGTCACCTTCGGCCCCCCGGTCGAGCAGCGTTTCCACCAGAGCACCCGTCGTCGGAATGCTCCACCCCAGCAGCTGTCCCTCGCGGAATTGATCGTCTGCGGCCGTGCGCATGACCGGTATGGCGCCATCGAGGTCTCCGCTCTGGGCCTTCTCCCGAGCCACGCAGACCTCGACGATAGGTAACTCGTCCAGGAAGAACCCGCGACGGACAAAGACTTCACGGATACCAGCCTTCCAGTGGTATCACGACTGCGATGCCGTTTAGGTTCACGGCCAGCGCTAGCCGACGCTCAAACGTGCGGGCGGGGGTAGCCACATCTGCGACACGCAGTCGCTACGGTCAACCACCCCCCGCCGCTTCCGGTCCCCCAAGATTGCAGAGTTCGCCCAAAAATAGGGTGCACCAAACGCCTGACGAGGGCGTTCTGCGGTCAAGTCAGGGCGCGCCCCGTCTCGGCCCCGGTGTGCGGTCGAACCGGGCAACAAGCAAATTCGCCGGCGCGGCAAAGGCGGGTGTTGGTCATGCGGCTCACCACACAGCCGCGGACGCTTAGCGCGTCACCTATTACGAATTCGGCGCACCGCAAGAGCGCCGGCGAGGGCCGCGATCCCGGCCAGTGCGATGACTACCGCGGGTTTTGTGACGAACCCGATCACCCGGGCTTTGGCGTCGTCGGCGAGTCGGCGGGGATTGGCCCGCTCAGCGAGTGAGTCGACGGTCAACGCGAGCTGGTCGCGGGCCTGGTCGATGTCCTGCTTGATGGTGTCGGGATCCCGCTCCGCCACGCTCATCCTCCCTGTCGTCGGCGAACCAAGACCAGGCTCGGTCTAGGTTGGTGCCTGCCGACCTACCCTAGATCAGCCGGTGCTCATCCCACGTGCCGGTGAACAGAAAGGCACCCCCGTGACCGACACCGCACGCCTGGCGCCGGGCGACAAAGCGCCAGCATTCACCCTGCCGGACGCCGACGGGAAGGAGGTCTCGCTGGCCGACTACAAGGGCCGGCGCGTGATCGTCTACTTCTACCCGGCGGCCTCGACGCCGGGCTGCACCAAGCAGGCCTGCGACTTCCGGGACAGCTTGGGCGAACTCAACGGAGCCGGCCTCGACGTCATCGGCGTGTCCCCTGACAAGCCGGAAAAGCTGGCAAAGTTTCGCGACGCGGAGGAGCTGACCTTTCCGCTGCTGTCCGATCCCGATCGCACGGTGTTGACGGCGTACGGCGCGTACGGCGCGAAGAAGATGTACGGCAAAACCGTTCAAGGCGTGATCCGCTCGACGTTCGTCGTCGACGAGAAGGGCAAAATCGCCGAAGCCCAGTACAACATCAAGGCCACCGGGCACGTCGCCAAGTTGCGCCGCGACCTGTCTGTCTGAGGCGGCGCCACGATGACGACCGTTGCTCGGGGACTCGCGGTTTGCGCTGTCCTTGCCGGCGCTGCGGTCGCGTTGGCCGGCGTTGCGTCAGCAGCCCTCACCCCTGGTTCGTACACCTGGCAGGCGACGAGCGTGAACAACTTGCCACCGTCGGCCTGGACAGTCACCTCGTGTGGCCCGGGCTGTATGCGTCTTCACGCAAACGACGGGGCCTCACCGGACCTCGATGTGCACCTGCAGGGCAACACGTGGAGCGGCGGAGTAATCACCATCGATAACGACTCGCTTACCGGCACCCGGACCTGGGATAGCAACAGCATCGGACTTCCCCCACTTCAGTTTCAACTGACCAAGATGGGCTGACGCGGGCCAGACCTGACTTGGCGCCGCGACAACGACGCCTAGGCGAGCTTCGCCAGCAGCAGCGCCTCAGCGGTCGCGGCTCGTTCGAGCACACCCAGGTCCAGGCTCTCGTTGACGCTGTGCGCCTGCGTCGCAGGGTCCTCCACGCCGGTGACCAGGATCGCCGCTTTGGGGAACGCCGCGGCGAACTCGGCGATGAACGGAATCGACCCGCCCATACCCATGTCGACGGGCTCGACGCCCCACGCCTGCCGGAACGCGGCCCGCGCAGCGTCATAGACCGGCCCGGTGACGTCGATGGAGTACGGCTGACCGATGTCGCCGGGCGTCGCGGTCACGTGCGCGCCCCACGGCGCATGCTGCTCCAGATGGGAGCGCAGCGCCTGTAGGTGTGCGGCGGCGTCACCACCCGGGGCGACCCGCATGCTGACCTTGGCGCGGGCACGCGGGATCAGCGTGTTCGAGGATGCGGCAATCGACGTGGTGTCGATGCCGATCACCGTGATCGCCGGCTTGGCCCACATGCGCTGCGGCACCGATCCGGAGCCGATTTCGGCGACGCCGTCCAGCAGACCTGATTCGGCCCGTACCCGGTCGGCTGGGTATTCGACTGACGCGGCGGTGCTTTCGTGCATGCCGGCCACCGCCACATTGCCGTCATCGTCGTGCAGGCTGGCCAGCAGTCGCGTCAGAACCATCAACGCGTCGGGGACCACCCCGCCCCACAGCCCGGAGTGCAGGCCGTGGTCCAGGGTCGCCACCTCGACAACACAGTCGGCGAGCCCGCGCAGCGACACGGTCAACGCCGGAACGTCGGTGCTCCAGTTGTCCGAATCGGCGATGACGATCACATCCGCGGCCAGCGCGTCACGATGCGCGGCCAACAGCCGGCCCAGCGACGGCGAACCGGACTCCTCTTCGCCTTCGACGAAGACCGTCACGCCGACCGGAGGCTGGCCGCCGTGTGCCCGAAATGCCGCCAAATGCGTTGCGATACCGGCTTTGTCGTCGGCGCTGCCGCGACCGTAGAGTCGGCCGTCGCGTTCGGTCGGCTCGAACGGCGGCGACGCCCACTGGGCAGGGTCACCCTCGGGCTGCACATCGTGGTGGGCGTACAGCAGCACGGTCGGCGCTCCCGGCGGTGCGGGATGCCGTGCTATGACGGCAGGCGCGCCATGTTCGCTAACGATCTGCACGTCGCCAAAACCGGCCTGCGACAACAGATCCGCGGTGGCCTGAGCGCTGCGGTGGACTTGGTCGCGGCGAGCCGGGTCGGCCCACACCGACTGGATCCGCACCAGGTTCTCCAGATCCTCGCGCACCGACGGCAACACCTGACGCACGCGTTCGACCAGATCGCTCATGGTCGTCCAGGCTAGCTACGGCAACTCGAGGATGGCCACCGCGGCCGCGGTATCGGCTTCGTGCGTCAACGACACATGGATCGTCACGTCCTTGAGGTGCTGGGCGATGTCGCCGGTCAGCCGCACCTTCGGGCGCCCCCACATGTCGGTGATGACCTCGATGTCGCGATGGATGTCTTCGCGCAACACCGGCCGCTGGGAGAACCGCGATCCCGACCAGGCTTTGATCACAGCCTCTTTGGCCGCCCACCGCGCCGCCAGGTGACGCGCCGCCGACGAGCTCTTATCCGAGGCGTCACGGCGCTCACCCGGTGTGAACGTCTCGGCGAAAACAGTTCCCGGCTGGTCGACCTGCTCAGCGAACTCAGCGATGGAGACAAGGTCTATCCCCACTCCGACGATGCTCAAAGGCGCCACTCCTCGATCCCGGCTCCGCCGGGACCATCGTCATCGGCGCGGCTCATTGCTTAAGAACCTATCGAACGTTCAGCGCGGGTGGTCAAAGGCGGTACAAGTCGTCGTCGCCCAACCGTGCATCCGCGTCGAGCAACATCGCCGCTTCCTGGCGCTTCTCGGACACCTCGTGGTCGAAACGACGGTCCGGCGGCCGCTCGTACATCGGCCGGCCGCCGGCGATCGCCGAAGCCAGTCGACGCTGTCCGGCCAGCAGCCGGGCGTCGGCCCGTCGCTGGTAGTCCGCGCGCTGCTGGTCGTCAAGGGTGGCCAGGAACGCCTGCGGGTGCACCAGCGCGACCAGTCCGGACACGTGGCCGAACCCGAGGCTGGTCACCAGCCCGGCCTTCAGCGGGAACTTCTCCCCCAGCCGCAGCGTTTCGCGGACCCAGACGAAGTGCGCCGAGCTTGCGAGCTCGTCGTCGACACAATCCAGGCTGCGGTTCGGCGGGATCACGCCGTCACGCAGGATCTGGCACAACCCCATCATCTGGAAGACCGCCGCGCCACCCTTGGCGTGCCCGGTGAGGCTCTTCTGCGACACGATGAACAGTGGCGCTCCATCGGAGCGTCCCATCGAATCGGCAAGCCGCTCATGCAATTCGGTCTCGTTGGGATCGTTGGCCAACGTCGAGGTGTCGTGCTTGGAGATCACCGCGACATCGTCGGCGCCGACACCCAGCTTGGCCAGCGAGCGGGCCAGCGGAGAGTCCTTGCCGCCACGTCCGGCACCCAGCGCACCGAGTCCCGGGGCCGGGATCGAGGTGTGCACGCCGTCGGCGAACGACTGCGCGTAACCGACCACAGCGAGCACCGGCAAACCCATCTTGACCGCGAGATCCCCACGGGCGAGCAGGATGGTGCCACCACCCTGGGCTTCCAGGAAGCCGAGCCGGCGCCGGTCGTTGGGCCGGGAGAACTTCGCGTCGCTGATGCCCCTGCCGCGCATCATCGAGGTGTCGGCGGTGGCGGCCATGTCACCGAAGCCGATGATGGCCTCCAGCGTCAGGTCGTCGAACCCGCCCGCGACCACCAGTTCGGCCTTGCCGAGGCGGATCTTGTCCATTCCCTCCTCGACGGAGACCGCCGCCGTGGCGCACGCGCCGACGGGGTGGATCATGGCGCCGTAGCTACCGACATAGCTCTGAATGACGTGTGCGGCAACGACGTTCGGCAGAACTTCCTGCAGGATGTCGTTCGGCTTGTTCCGGCCGAGCAGGTTGCCGTGATACATCGTCTGCATCGACGTCATACCGCCCATGCCGGTGCCCTGGGTGCTGGCCACCAGGCCCGGGTGCACCCATCGCATCACCTCGGTCGGGGTGAAGCCCGACGACAGGAACGCGTCGACGGTCGCGACGATGTTCCACAGCGCCACCCGGTCGACCGCGGTGGCCATGTCCGGACTGATGCCGTACACCGTCGGGTCGAAGCCGGTGGGGATCTGCGCACCGACGGTCCGCGACAGCTTGGTCTTGCGCGGCACCCGAATCTCGGTGCCCGCTTTGCGGGTAACCTGCCAGTCGCTGGAATCGGGGGCCGGTCGGACCACCGTGTGCTCGCCGTCGGACTCGGCGAAGGCGCGAGCCTCGGCCTCCGAGGAGACGACGAACGTGAAGTCCTTGTCCAGGAACACGCTCACCAGCAGCGGCGAGGCGTGATCGGGGTCGATCGCGCCGTCGTCGACGAACTCGCGGATGCCGACCCGTTCCACGACGACGTCGTGGTAGCGCTCGACCAGCTCGGCCTCGTCGACCAGATCGCCGGATTCGGTGTCATACCAACCGGGTTGGGGGTCGTCTTCCCACTTGATCAACCCGGTGGTCCAAGCCAGCTCGAGCACGCCGGCGGCCGAAAGTTCGTTGTCGACCTCCATCTCGAAACGGGTCCGCGACGAGCCGTACGGGCCGAGTTCGGCGCCACCGACAATGACCACCAAGTCGGACGGGTCGAGGTCGAGATCGCCCCACACCGGCGGCGGTGCCGGACTGAAACCGCGCGGCGGCGAAGGCAGCGCGGCGATGGTCCCCTCGGCTGCGTCGTCGTCGGTCGTGGCTTCCGAGGTGACCTCTGCGCGGGCCTTGGCAGCCAGCTCAGCCATATCCAGGTCCACGTCGCCGAGCCCACCGGTGAAGTCGACCTTGATCGGCGCGACGGCCGCCGCCGCTTTCGAGTCGATGCCGCAGAGCCCGAGCAGCATCGCAGCCATCTCTTCGGTGGAATACGTTGTCACACCGGCTTCTTCGACGGCGGTGACGATCGCGTCGTTGTGTCCCATCAGCCCGGTGCCACGGGTCCAACCGATCAGCGCGTGGGCGAGGCTGACTCGCTGCGCCCACGACGACTCGGCACTCCAGCGGGTCACCACGGCATCCAGCGCCGACTTGGCTTCACCGTAAGCGCCGTCGCCGCCGAACATTCCGCGGTTCGGCGAGCCGGGCAGCACCACGTGCAACCGCGACGCGATATCCCGTTCGGCGCCGATCTTGGACAGGCCGCCGATCAGCCGCTGCACCGCCCACAGCAATACCTTCATTTCCATCTCCGAGCGCGAACCGGCCTCGGACAGGTCGCCGACTACGCGCGGCGCCGCGAACGGGAACAGCAGAGTGGGAGTCTGGGCGTCCTTGATGTGAATCGACTGCGGCCCAAGGCTTTCGTTCTGCTCACTGCCGACCCAGTCGGCGAGCGCGTCGATGTCGGAGTACGACGCCATGTTGGCCGCCACAACCCAGAGTGACGCACCGAAGCGGGCGTGATCACGGTAGAGGTTGCGGTAGAAGGCCAACCGCTCGTCGTCGAGCTTCGACGTCGTCGCGATGACGGTGGCACCACCGTCGAGCAGCTTCGCGACCACCGATGCGGCGATCGAGCCTTTCGACGCGCCGGTCACCACTGCGACCTCGTGGCTGAAGTGGCCGGCGTCCGGGTTCTCGGCGCCGGCGGCGATCCGGCCGTACAGCGAAGCGTGAATCTGCTTGCCTGCCGCCAACGCCCGGCCCTGCCACCAGGTCGCTTGAGTGGCGACCACGTGGCCGGCGCCCTCGAAGCGCTCCGACAGCCGTGCCCAGTCGGCGTTGGCCTCGTCCTCGTCGATGAGCCACAGCTTGACCAGGTCTTCGCGAGCGCTGGCCCAACGGTCGTCGAACACCACGGCCTTCTTGCCGTCGAACACCGGCGCGACCAGTCGGGGCCAGTCGGCGCCGAGTTCGGCGGTGACCAGATCGATCAGGTCGGCGTCGGTGGAGGCAATCGGCGCGCTGACCGGGTCATCCAAGCCGAGCTGACCCAGCACCAAGCGGGCCGCTGACGCGAGCACGCCGTCACGGCCGGTGATCTGGTCGGTGAACTCACTCAGCGCAGCCGCGTCGACGGTCGCACCGCCGCCACCGCCGGTGGACGGCAGCGCCACCGCGACTCCGCGGCGGGCGGCCACCGCCGCGACCGCGGCGTCGATGACGCGGTCCACGGCGGCGGAGTCAGCCAGAGCCCCCTCGTTCAGATTGCCCATCGCACCGCCACGAACACTGGTGCCCTCGCGGGTGCCGAGCGCGACCTCGACCGTGACGTGCTTGACCCATCCTTCGCCGAGCTCCCAGGTCTTCGTGACCCGTTCGGCGATCGCCGCGGGACGCTTGCCGGACGGCCCCAGCACGGTGCGCAACTGGTCGTTGATCGCGTCGGAAAGCACTGGGCCATAAGGCTTGTAAGTACGGGCCAGCTTGGTGACCTGCGCGCGCAGTCCGGTCAGGTCAGCCTCGGCGGCACCGTCGATGGCGCCCAGGTTCAGCTCGGAACCGAGGTCAACCAGCAACTGGTTTCGCCGCGACGAGGCGCCGTCGGTGATGGACTCGATGGAGTCGAGTGGTTCGATCTGGTCGATCCGCATCTTGGCCGACAACGCGATCAGCGCGAGGGTCGCGTCGGCGGCATCGAAGGTGATGTTGTCGGGTCGTGGAGCACCCGACGGAGCTGCGGCGGGAGCCGCAGCGACGGCGGGTGCGACATTGGGTGTGAGTGCACCGTCCGACGCGTCAGCGTCGGAATCCGGAGCCTCTTCGAGCATGTCATCGGGCTCGGGGTCGGTGTCGGTGGCGAACAGAACCGCGGCGTCGCGCTCGGCGTTGAGCACTTCCACTGTGCTGTGGGCATATTCGGGCAGCTTGAGTGTGTTGGTCGCCAGACCCGCCACTGTCGGCGCCGACTTCACGCCGATCTCGACGAACCGCTCCACGCCAAGGCCACCCGCAGCCTCCTCGGTGAACAGCAGGTCCTGGGTTTCGATCCAGCGCACCGGGCTGGCGAACTGCCAGGCCAACAGCTCGATGAAGACCATGCGCGCCATGTCGCTCGGCCGTTCGGCAAGCCAGGTGTCGTAGTCGGCGAGGATCTCGTCGAGCGGTTCGGCCGGCACCAGGTCGCGGATTTCCTGGATGAAGTCGCGGTCGAGGCTGAACGGGCGCGGCACGAGGTTGGGCACGTAACGCCCGATGAGCAGATCGGGATCCTTGCCGCGCGGCATGACCCGCTGCAGCGAACGGCGGAAGTCCGCCACACCGACCCGCAGCACCTCGCTGTGGAACGGCACGTCGATCCCCGGCACCAGGATGAATGAGCGCTTGCCGCCGCTGATTTCGCGACGCCGCTCCACTTCTTCTTCGAGGGCCTCAAGGCCGCGCACTGTGCCGGCGATCGCGTACTGCGCGCCACGCAGGTTGAAGTTGACGATCTGCAGGAACTCGCCGGTGCGCTGCGACACCTCCTCGACAAACGCCGGCACGTCGGCGTCGTCGAGATCGATCTGCGACGGACGGATTGCGGCGAGCCGGTAGTTGGAGCGGCCCAGTTCGTCGCGCGGAACGATGTCATGCATGTTGGACCCACGCTGAAATACCGTCTCCAGCAAGGCTTCCAGACCATAGACGTCGCTGACGCAAGCCAGGGCCGTGTACTCGCCGACGGAATGGCCGCACGCGATCGCGTCCTCGACGAACGCGCCCTGTTCGCGCATCTCGGCAACCTGGGCGGCGGCCACCGTCGCCATCGCAACCTGGGTGAACTGAGTCAGGTACAGCACGCCTTCGGGATGCTGGTAGTGCACCCCGCTGGCGATCAGGCTGGTCGGGTTGTCCCGCACCACATGCAGAATCGAGAAACCCAGCGTTCCGCGGGTGTACTTGTCGGCGTCGTCCCACACCTTGCGGGCGGCCTTGGAACGGGCCCGGACCTCCATGCCCATGCCCTTGTGCTGGATGCCCTGACCCGGGAACGCGTAGGCCGTCTTGGGCGAGGCCAGGCGCGCGGTCGCCGACATCACCAGGTCGGAGCCGATCCGTGCGGCGACCTCCAAAACCTCTGCGCCGCGGTCGATGCCGACCCGGTCGACACGGAAGTCGACCTTGTCGCCGGGCTGCACCATGCCCAGGAAGCGGGCCGTCCAGCCAATCAGCCGGGCCGGCGGGCGAGCCTGGCCGTCGGTGGCCGTAACGACGTGCTGCGCGGCCGCCGACAGCCACATCCCGTGCACGATCGGCGATTCCAGACCGGCCAGCAATGCCGCAGACCGGTCGGTGTGGATCGGGTTGTGGTCACCGGACACCACGGCGAAGGGCCGCATGTCGACCGGCGCGGTCATGGTGACGTCGCGACGCCGACGCCGCGGGGTGTCGGTGGCGTTTTCGGAAACCGCGCCCCCGGCCCGCAGCGGGTCGGTGAGTTCGGCGGCACCGGTGCGGCCACGGATCGCGAACCGCTCCTGCATGGTGGCGAGCACCGAGCGGTCCGCCGCGGCGACCGTCACCGAGATGGGCACGACTCGGCCGACCTCGGTGTCGGTGGCCACCGAAGCCGTTGCGGTGACCGTCAATTCGGCCGGCCCCTTGGGGAGTGCGGCGACCAGGTGAGCGGCATGGTCCAAATGCACCAGGCTCAGCAGGCCTTCCACGACGGGGACGCCTTCGCCGGTGACAGCGGATCCGATCGCCGCGAAGACCGCGGGCCAGCAGCGGCCGACCAGCGCATCGGGCACGGTGGTCAGGGTCGGCGCCAGCGGCTCGCCGAAGACGGCGGTGACGCCGGTGTGGTCGGCCACCCGCTCGGGGTCCCAGTGCACATTCACGGTGGCTGTCCCGTTGTGCACGCGCGGCAGCGTCTCCGGGCTCTCGGCACCCGCGGCGATCGCGAGGACCGAACGCATGGCCTCGATCGCATCCTTGGTGCGAATAACCGGCATTCCGCCGTCGATCGTGCTGGCGGGCAGGCTGAATCGAATGTCGATCCACACGCCGGCAATCGGCACACTCAACACAACCTGATCACCGTGGGTCTTCAGGCGGGCCCCGGTGGACGAGTGGGTGGCACGCGGCTCGCGGGAATCTTCGCCGCCGTGGTGTATCTGCCATTCGGCGGGATCGGCGATGCGGTGCACCGGGTTGGTGGCGGTGCGGCCGGCCCACAACACATCTGGCGCATCAAGCACGGTGGCCAGTGGCCCGCGCACATCGCTGCGGTGCTGCCGCCGCGCGGTGACCGCCGTCGGCGTCGCGCCGGTCGAGAGCACGTCGTCGACGGCGGCTTGCTCGAAGCGGTCCAGCAGTTCGCCGACCGGCTCGTCGAGCCGAGTGATTCCGGCGACCGCGGCGGTGCCGGGAATGATGCACACCTGGTCGGCGTCATAGCGGGCGTCGTGGGCCTGCCACAGCGAATCGCTTCGCCACCAGCGGCGTACGTCCTTGTCGATCACCGGCACGAAGTTGACCGGCTTGCCCGGCGTCTTGCACAGCGTGACGAAGAACGGCACGTCGGCGGGGTGCAGCAGCACGATCTCGGCGTCCGGGTAGCGGGCACGCAACGCGCCGATCGCCTCGTCAGGGGTCTCCAGCAGCGCTAAGCCGCCAAACGGCGAAAATGAGGTGTCGATCGTCCCGGAGTCCAGCGGGTCCAGCCGAGCCTCGGTGCGCTGCAGCATCTGGTGGAACCGGTCGCGCCAGGTATCGGCCAGCCAGGGACTGCCCGGCTCGGCGGTGTCGGCAGTGCTGTCGCCGTCGCCGATGGCCAACTCGACGTAGCGCTCCAACCACTGCAGGTAGGTCATCTCGGCGACATCGCCGAAGTAAGGCTTGGCGGTGTCGGCCATCGCGGCGATGATCTCGTCGCGACGCTCGGCGACCGCGTCGGCGTCGCCGGCGACCTCGTCGAGCAGCCGGCCGCAGCGGGAGGCGGTGTTGTCGATCTCATGGATGTCGGCGCCGAGCTGGCTACGTCCAGAAGCCATGCCGCCCTGGGCTTTTCCAGCACCGACCCAGTGATCGGTGCCCTGGATGTCGACCAGCATCTGCTTGACCGACGGCGAGGTGGTGGCCTCGAGCGTCGCCATCGCCGCGGTGCCCACCAAGATGCCGTCGACGGGCATCAGCGGGAAGCCGTAGGACTGCGCCCACCGGCCGGACAGGTATTCCGCCGCCTGCTCGGGGGTGCCGATGCCGCCGCCGACGCAGACGGTGATGTTGGGCCGCGACCGCAGTTCCGAGTAGGTGGCCAGCAGCAGATCATCGAGGTCTTCCCACGAGTGGTGACCGCCGGCGCGCCCGCCCTCGACGTGCATGATGACCGGCCTGGTCGGCGCCTCGGTGGCGATGCGGATGACCGAGCGGATCTGCTCGGCGGTGCCCGGTTTGAACACCACGTTGGTGATGCCGATCTCGTTGAGCTCCTCGATCAGCTCGACGGCCTCTTCGAGTTCGGGGATGCCCGCGCTGATCACCACGCCGTCGATCGCCGCACCGGACTGGCGGGCCTTCTGCACCAACCGTTTTCCGCCGACCTGCAGCTTCCACAGGTACGGGTCCAGGAACAGTGCGTTGAACTGGTAGGTGCGGCCGGGCTCCAGCAGCCCGGCGAGCTCCGCGACGCGGCCGTCGAAGATCGGTTCGGTGACCTGGCCGCCGCCGGCGAGCTCGGCCCAGTGCCCGGCGTTGGCCGCGGCCGCAACGATCTTGGCGTCGACGGTGGTCGGGGTCATGCCCGCCAGCAGAATCGGTGACCGGCCGGTCAGCCGGGTGAACTTCGTAGAGAGCTTGACCCGGCCGTCGGGCAGGCTGACCACCGACGGGGCGTAACTCGCCCAGGGCCGGGCTACCTCGGGAACGGCGCCAACGGTGAACAGGTTGCGCTGACCGCCGCGGGTCGCCGCGGGCACGATCCCGACGCCGAGTCCGCGGATGACGGGGGCGGTCAACCGGGTCAGGATGTCCCCGGGGCCCAGGTCGAGAATCCAGCGCGCGCCGGCCTCGTGGACCCGGATCACCTCGTCGACCCAATCGACGGGCTGGACCAGGATGGCTTCGGCCATCGCGCGGGCCAACCCGACATCGATGCCGACCCGCTGCGCCCAGGCACCGACGATGTCGATGCTGTCGGCGAGCCTCGGCGTGTGGAAGCCCACCTCGACCTGGACCGCGTCGAAGACCGGCGCGAAGACGTCGCCGCCGCGGATCTTGTTCTTCCGGTCGGCTTCTTCCTTCTCCGAGATCTGCTTGCAGTACAGCTCGAAGCGGGTCAGCTGCTCGGGGGTGCCGGTGATGACGACCGAGCGCCGCCCATTGCGGATCGACAGGACGGGCGGCAGCACGGTCCGGACATCTTGGGCGAAGTCCTCGAGCAGCCGGTAGATGCGTTCGGGGCCGGCGTTGCTGACCGACACCATCGGCGAGCGGTCGCCGAGCACCGAGATGCCGCGTCGCCGCGCCACCAGCGTCCCCGCCGCGCCGATCAGTTGCGCCATCGCCAGCAGCTCGATATCGCGCGCCCCTGCCGCTTTCAGAGCCTCGACACCCAAGATGCCCTGCGAGTGTCCGACAACGGCCACCGGCGGGGTCTTGATCAAGTCCATGCCCTGGCGTGCCAGGGTGCGGATCGCGGCGATCTGGGTGAGCAAGACGCCGGGCAGCGACACCGCGGCCGAAGTCAGCTGCTTGGCGGACGGAACCGGATCCTCCGCGGCCAGCGCGCGCACCCAGCGCAGCGGCTCGAAGCCGATCGGCCGCACCACGACAAGCTCGTTGGCGACCGGCTCGAGCAGCAGGTCGACCTCGCCCACCAGCGTCGCGAGTTCCGACTCGATGCCGGCCGAGGACACCAGCTCTTCCAGAGTCTCCAACCAGGCGCCGCCCTGGCCGCCGAATGCGACCGCGTAGGGCTCACCGTCAGTCAGACGATCGACGAGCGCATGGGTGCCATGGCCGGCCTCGGCCGTCCCGTTGTGGTCAGCAGACACCCGATGGTGCTCGTAGATAGTCACGTCTTTATCTCCCTCAAGCGCTCATTCGTCGCCTACTTGCCGGAGCCGCAGTGCCCCGTAAATGCCGCTCAGATCCCGATTGAGCCCCCGTCGCATCGGCCATGTCTCGACGGACCCGGCTTCAGCGGGGTCGGGCCAAGGGGGCTTCGTCGGCTGCACTAAGAATGTCATAAGAAATCCACGGGTTTCGGCCGCAAATTGGTTACTGGTGAGTTCTACGCGCGAGTAATGGTGGGCTGGGTAACACTCCGCCTGACGGCGGCTCATGGCGTCCGGACCAAACCTGCTGCATGCGGGTGGTTACGGTTGAGTAGCTATAACTGTGCAGATCAAAGCAGTATTGTTATCTAATCGTTACCTTGTAAATCTGCGGTTCATCGGGAGCGGGCGATGAGGCGTCGCGCTGCGGTTAACAAAAAACGGCCTGTCTGGCAGTCCGGCAGGAGTTTGCTGGAAACTTACCCGTGAGTAGCCTCGGGCCCACCGGCCGAATTGCGGCGTGCAGATGTTGTTGATGTCGACGCCGACCCCGACGACGTGTCGCTTGTCGGTATCAAGATCAATGGTGCACGGCTCCTCTGCTCCGGGCCAGCGCGTCCGCTGTGCGCTGATGCCCAAGGAATTCAAATCCGCAGACGACCACCGCCGGCGCCGCCGTCACGACCAGCAGACACAGCGGGGTCGAAATACCGGTGGACGCGAGGCCTATTGCGGAGCCCAGCACCGTCAGCGTCGTCACCACGACCGCAACATAAAACCCGTCCCAGCTCCGGGTCAGCAACAGATAAGTGCCGAAGACCGATCCGATGTAGACGCCGACCGGTACCGCGACCGCGACGACGGTAGCCGCTGAGGTCAGCGCCGACCGATGCTCGATGAAGTCCGCGGCGACGTGCAGGCCGGCGCCGGTAGCGACGATCGACCCGAACACCGCGATGTGCAGATAGCCGTAACCGATCGAGCGCTCGCGATGGGCGTGCAGCAGATGAGCGGCCGGCACCACGAAGTAGATCCACCACATACCGAAGGTCAGACCGGTCCCGGCGACCGCCACCAGCACGGCATCCGTCGACCAACCCTGCTCGGCGACCACCGCGGACAGCGAGGCCACCGTGCCCACCACGCCCTCGCCGAGGGCGATGATCGTCAGCAATCCGTTGCGCTCAGCGATGTGGTGCGCGTGCCACCGCGTCCCGCCCATCCGCTTTTCGGCGAGCAGCGGCCCGGTCACCTCTATTCCGATCATCAGGGCGAACAATCCGAAGGTGACACCCACTGACGTGTTGACGAGCGCGATCGCCACCCAACCGACCTGCGCGACGGTGACGGTGACGGCGTACGTCAGGCACGCTGCCCGTCGGTCCGGGTCTTGCCTGGCGGCACGCAGCCACTGGATCACCATCGCGACGCGCATCACCACGTAACCGGCGACCAGGCCCGGTTGTCGACGCGCGCCCCATCGGCTATCGATGCGAACACCTGTGGAATCCCCAGCGCGAGGACCAGAACGCCGACCATCTGCAGCATCGTCGTCAGGCGGTACACCCAGTCGTCGGTGTCGTAGGCCGAGGCGAACCAACTGAAATTGATCCACGCCCAGGACACGGCGAACGTGGCGAAGCTGAAGCCGGCCAACCCCGCCCCGACATGACCCGATGCCAGCATGTGCGCCAGTTGAGACGCGGCGACGCCGAAGGCGATAACGAACGTCAGGTCGAACAGCAGTTCCAGCGGGGTGGCGACCCGGTGCGGCTCGTGCGGATCACGGCCGGACATCCGGCGGAGCCGGTGGTGCCGAACCACGATGTTTGGGTGGCTCGTGGGTTCGCTCACCCGATTATTTTCACCCGGTCTCAATTGGATGACCCCTTCGCACCATGAGGGTTAACTCTTGGGGGCAGTCTGTACGATCCTCCCCATGCCGCTGGCCAGTGGAGTGACTGCCGCCGGATTCTGTATCACTCGGCAGCTCGAATATGCGGAGTTCGGTGAGCTCTACGTTGCCGAACATCCGCGGCTTCCGCGCCTTCAATTACTTCAGCTGATCCCGGCCGAGATTTCGGCCGACCTCGATTACCGCGAGGACTTCAACCAGGAGTCGGACCTGGCGGCGGCGCTGTGGCACCCGAACATCCTCGGGCTGACCGATCGCGGCGAGTTCGACGATCAGCTGTGGATTTCGACGGATTACCTCGACGGCGACGACGCGGCCCAACTGCTCGGCGATAACCATCCCGACGGCATGCCGCCGAAGATGGTGATCGAGATCGTGTCCGCGATCGCAGATGCCCTGGACTACGCCCACGACCGTGGAGTGCTGCACCGCTACGTGAATCCGGGCAACATTCTGGTCAGCAGAACACCGGCCGACAAGCGACGAATTGCGCTGTTCGGCTTCGGCGTTGCCCGGCCCACCGGCGACAAGAACAACACCCTGACCCGTCCGGGCGTCATTATCGGCACCGCGGGCTATACCGCTCCTGAGCGGCTGATGGACGACGCGATCGACGGTCGGGCCGACCAATATGGCCTGGCGGCCACCGCGTTTCACCTGTTGACCGGCACGCCGCCGTTCGCGCACTTCAATCCCGCCGTGGTGATCAGCAAGCACCTCAACGAACGCCCGCCGCGACCGAGCGATATCCGACCCGATCTGACCGAGTTCGACGCGATCTTCGCCCGCGCGCTTTCTAAAGATCCGCTGGACAGATTCCGCCGGTGCCGGGACTTCGCCCGCGCACTGGAGTTGAACGGCGGCAAGCGATCACACGTCCGGGCGACGACCGATTTCCTCGCCACCGCCGACCACCAAGACGCCGGTGCCACCGCCGTGCTCGCCACGCCGACGAACAACGGAGTCGCGCCGACCGAGCCCGCGGCACTCGCCCCGCCGGTCACCGAAGTCGCCCGTGCTGTCGCCCCGCCAAAGGCGCCGTCCAAGCCCCGTCACGCTGTCACCACTGCCGCTGAACCTGCGGCTGATCACGAGGACGGCAATGACCTCGACGACCTGGATGACCTGGATGACGACGACGCGGACGCGGCGCGCAGTCGCCGGAAGAAGCAGACTGCGGCCATCGCCGGCACGATCCTGGTGGTGGTCGTGGCGTGGTTCGTCGGTGTCCGAGCTTTGCGCTCGGCCTCCCAATCCGATGACAGCCCAACAAGTTCCGAGACCACGTCCGCCGAGCCTGCCGTCCCGCCGGCGATTGTCACGCAGCCGTCGATGGCACCGCTGCCGCCCGCGCCCGTGCCCGTGATGAAGCCGCCGCCACCCGTCGTCACCTCGTCGTCGGCACCCACAACGACCAGCAAGGTCGCGACGCCCGTCACGACCACCGGCACGCCGACCACCCGGGCGAGCGCAACGTCACCGAAATCAACAACGCCCGCAACGACGACTCCAAGCGGACTGGACACCCGGCCTGCGCTCGGCATGCCCTGCGGCCCGGACCAGAATGGTGCGGCGGCCGTCTCGAACGGGGGCGGGCCGGTCAACTGTGTGAGCACACCAGGTGGATTCGCCTGGGAACCGCCCGGAGTGCAGCCCGGAGGGTAGCAGGCGGTGTGACTCAGCCTCGGATCGGTGAAAACCCCGCACCCGGGCCGCCTTTCGCATTGACGTCGTCCACGATGGCGCTGAACAGAATCAGCTGCGTATCAGGTAACGGGATATTGCCCAAGGTGTCGCCGGGGATGGTGTAGCCGTCGACAACCAGGCCGATCAGCATGTCGTCGGCGGTGACCGGGCGTCCGGCATCGCCCGGTTGAAACGGCGCAAGCATGGAGCGGCCGGGGCCCGGACCCGCGACGGTGACGATGTGGCTGCACTGATCGCCCGTCGCGGCGCCCAATGTGCACGTTGGCTGGCCCATCTCCGGGTCGGGGCCTATCCCGTCGATCGGGAACCCGGCAAATTGCGCGGTCGGCGCGACTTTGGCGGGGTCGAACCGGATCACCGAGTAGTCAAGGCCGTCGCCGACAGCTGCCACCTCGCCGAGTGGGCCGTGGTTCTCGGCGCCCTCGCCGACAACGCGGGCACCGGGTCCGCCGCAGTGACCGGCGGTGAACCCGACCAGCGCACCGGTCTTGTCGCGACCGATGGTGGTCAGGGTGCAGTGGTTGCCGTCGACCACGATGCCCGCGCCACCGCCCAGCGACGTCCTGTCGTCGGCGCCGGCGGACGGCGCCGCCGAGGTCATGGCCACCGCAACGGCTCCCGCGGCCCACCGAACGCCGGCACCAGACAGCCGCACATGAGAAGTGCGGCGGTTGCAGGTCATTGGGAACCCTGTCGGTTTGACGCGCCCTTTGTTGCTAAGTTTATAAAGATACCGTCAGGGTAAGCGCGACCGAGACAAGAGGACCGCTGATGGAACGCGACCAACTCATCGACTTGACCCGGCGTGCCGTGAAGCTGGCACGCGACAAGACCACCGATCTGGCGCCGGCCGAGTATGCCGTCCAGGCCGGCGACTACACGTCGATCGAGCGTCACAAGCAGGACGTCGAGATGCTGATGGCCAGCCCGCAACTGGTCGGCTACGTGTCCGAACTACCGGAGCCCGGGTCGTATTGCACCAAAACAGTGATGGGCCGATCGGTGCTGCTGACCAGGACCTCCGACGGGTCCGTCAAGGCATTCAACAACGTCTGCGCGCATCGGCAATCGCAGGTGGCCACCGGATGCGGCACGGCGAAGCGGTTCACCTGCCCCTATCACGCCTGGACGTATGACAACACCGGCCAACTCGTCGGGCTGCCCGGACGGGAAGGCTTCCCGAGTGTGCAGATCCGCTCCGACGGGCTGACCGAGTTACCCGCCGCTGAATTCGCCGGATTCCTCTGGGTCGCACTCGATCCCGATGCGTCGCTGGACATCTCGACACACCTGGGCCCGCTCGCCGAGGAACTCGACTCGTGGGGCATCGGTCGCTGGTCACCGCTGGGCGAGAAAGTTCTCGATTCTCCGATCAACTGGAAACTCGCGGTCGACACGTTCTCGGAGAACTACCACTTCGCCACTGTCCACCGGAACACCTTCGCGACGATCGCACGGAGCAACTGCACCGTATTCGATTCATTCGGACCGCATCACCGGTTGATCTTCCCGCTGAATTCCGTTCTCGACTTGGACGACGTGCCCGAAGACGAGTGGAATCCTTTCCACAACATGGTCGTGATCTATGCGCTCTTCCCGAACATCGTGCTGTCGGTGACCATCGCCAACGGGGAGCTGTTTCGAATTTATCCGGCCGACCAGCCAGGCAGATCCATTACCGTCCACCAGAATTCGACTCCGCTGGACACATCCGAGGAGTCCATGGCCGCAGGCGCCCAGGCCGTCTTCGACTACGCCCATTCCACCGTGCGCGACGAGGACTACCGCCTCGTGGCCGGCTTGCAGGCGAACCTCGAGTCCGGAGCCCGGGACCACCTGTTGTTCGGACGCAACGAGCCAGGGTTGCAACACCGCCATATGTCCTGGGTGTCATGGCACCAGGCCGTCGCGGGATCAGCTGTCGACTGCTAGCGCCTCGATCAGGGCCTCGACCACATCTCGATAATCCGGGTGATCGGCAGCCAGCTCAGCAGCCCTGTCCTGCAACAGTTCTCGCCCGTCCAACCGCTGGCCCGCATCGATCAGGCGTCGCACCCGCTCGACCCACTCGACCAGGTGCGGATCGGCCGGGCTCAGATTCTCGACGGTGGTGGCCAGCACATCGATCAACTCCCAGTCCCGGTACAGCGCAAGGGACCGTTCGTTGAAGGCGAAGCCACTCACCGGCTCTCCCCGCATGGTGCCGCGGTAGCGATACGGTCCTTCCATGTATTCGATCGGAAGGCCGTGCGCCGGCGCCGCCACCAATGGCTCCCCGATGAGATCCAGTTGCAAACTGGCACAGCGCAGCCGGTGCCGGTCGGGCATGAAACGCGCCGACACGGCCGGCTTCAACAACGAACGAATCTCATTCGGCCACTGCACGTAGCTGAAGGTGTCGACCTCGACGTCTTCCGCGCACTCCGGCGTCATTGCCGGATCGGGGTAGCTCACCGTCACGCCCGTAAACGGTTGCGGCGCATTACCGTCCAGCCGGTCGAACTGCCGCCAGATGCTCATGTCGACGCCGTTGTCCAGGCTGATCGTGCGCCATTCGTGGGACCTGGCGCGCGGGTCTCCCCCGGTTCCACCGCCGCCGGCGTATCTCGGAAACCATTGCCGGTCGATGTGCCCTGCCTTGCCGCTGACCTCGTCATGCATGTCGCCCCAGCGCAGCGTCCCGCTCATCGCCAGCCCAGTCTGGAAATACGAGTAGGTGTCGTCCTGACCGAAGCAGTTGATCTTGCCGTCGTAGGTGTCAGCGCCGACGGGTACCGGCGCGCGGGTCGGGGTGACGGCCAAGTCCAGCGCCATCGACTGGCCAGCCTGATCGGTGCCGCGCAAGCTGACCGTGTAGGTGTAGGGCCGCAGTTCCCCCTGATCGTCGCGGCAGGCCGTCCACGTCACCGGTCCGGCGCCGCTCTCGTAGCGGATGTCGAGGCATCCGGCGGCCATCGACATCTTCGGTCGCGCTCCGGGCTGCATGTTCTTCGGCGGCATGTCGTAGTCGGTGTAGGTTCCGTATTGTCCAGTGTCGCAATCGAATAGGGACATCGTGTAGAAGTCGGCAACCACCGTGCCGCCCGGGCGGTTTTTGTTGAAGATGGTCAGGAACGCGAACGTTCGCCCAGTCGTGCCGGTCAGCTCACCGGCGATGAACCAAGTGTCGGATTCCTGGTCGGCGTGCTCGCCTTCGGCGGCGGGGAAATCCATCGCGCTGTTGCCCTGCACCAGCCGGAACGGGTACGTGCGCCAGTCGCCGTCCGTCGTCACCCGAAGTTCGTCGCTCACGTCGCCTTCACCATTGAAGCGGCCACGCCGGGCAGCCCGGCTTTTTTGCTATGTTAGCATCAATAGCGAAGTTGCTATGACCTTTTATAAGGTGGTGCCCCAATGACGGAGTCCAGTGACCACCGTTGCTACGAACGGCTTTTCGTCGGCGGACACTGGCGTAAGCCGTCCACCGACCAGCGGTTGACGGTCATCTCCCCGCACTCGGAAAGACCGATCGGTGACGTGCCCGCGGCGACTCCCGAGGACGTCGACGCAGCGGTCGTCGCAGCGCGACAGGCCTTCGATCACGGACCGTGGCCGCGGCTCGACGTGCACGAGCGGATGCGCAAGGTCGAAGAGCTCGCCACCATCTACGGCGGGCACCTCGACGAGATGGCCGACCTGATCACTGACGAGATGGGCTCTCCGCGCAGCTTCAGCCGGCTGGGTCAGGCCGCCGCGGCCGTGGCGATGATGCATCTCACCCTGGCCGTCGCCCGCGACTTTCCATGGACCGAGCGGCGCCACGGCGTGCTCGGCGAAGTGCACCTGCGACGCGCGCCGGTCGGAGTGGTCGGCGCGATCGTGCCGTGGAACGTCCCGCAGTTCTTGATCATGCCCAAGCTGATTCCCGCCCTGATCGCGGGCTGCACGGTGGTCGTCAAGCCCGCGCCCGAAACACCGTTGGACGCGTTGTGGTTGGCCGAAATGATCGAGCAACTGGACCTTCCCGACGGGGTGGTGTCCGTGCTCCCGGGCGGTACCGATGTCGGTGAGGCGCTGGTCCGCCATCCCGGCGTCGACAAGATTTCGTTCACCGGGTCGAGCGCAGTGGGCCGCCGGATCGCCACACTGTGCGGCGAGCAGCTCAAGCGGGTGAGCCTGGAACTCGGCGGCAAGTCGGCCGCGATCATTCTCGACGACGCCGACATCGATAAGACAGTCAAGGAATTGAAGTCCGCGAGCCTGATGAACAACGGTCAGGCCTGTGTCGCCCAGACCCGCATCCTGGTCAGCGAACGGCGTCGCGACGACGTGGTCGACGCACTGGCCGACATGATGTCCGGCCTGCGGGTGGGCGACCCGTCGGACGAATCCACCGACATCGGGCCGCTGGTCGCTCAACGGCAACAAGCCCGCGTTCAGGACTACATCCGGTCCGGGGTCAAAGAAGGCGCCCGCCTGGTCGTTGGCAGCGAGGACGCGCCGCACAGCCAGGGCTGGTACGTGCAGCCGACGCTGTTCGCTGATGTCACCAACGACATGCGCATCGCGCGCGAAGAGATCTTCGGCCCGGTGCTGAGCGTCCTGACTTACCGCGACGAGGCCGACGCGGTCCGGATCGCCAACGACAGCGACTACGGTCTGGCCGGATCGGTGTGGACCGCCGACGTTGCGCACGGCCTCGACGTCGCGGCGAGCGTGCGGGCCGGGACCTATGGCATCAACATGTACACACTCGACATCGGCAGCCCGTTCGGCGGTTTCAAGCAGTCGGGCATCGGCCGCGAGTTCGGTCCCGAGGGCTTGCACGAGTATGTCGAGGTGCAGTCGGTGATCAGCAAGAGCGCGATGCCGCCGCTGCCCCGCTAGGGCAGTTGCAGGGTCAGTTCGACGGGACAACACAGCTCACCGCGCTGGTTCACGACGTCGATCTGCAGGTCGACCAATCCCGGCGCCGGCTTGGCGACGACGCGGCCCCGGCTCACCATCGTGTCGCCGGCGTAGATCGAACCGGCCAACCGCATCTTGCGGCGGACCACCCGGCTCCGCGGCCCGGCCCACTCGGTCGCGACGCGGTCGGCGAAACCGGCGAGGTGCATCGTGTTCACGAAAATCGTTGGATGACCCTGGTTTTCGGCGTAGACCGGGTCGAAGTGGCCCGGAAAGTAGTCCCAGGTCGATCCGGAATTCATCACCACGCGTTGGTAGCTGATCTCGTCGCGCACCTCAGGCAGGTCCATCGGCACCGCGATCTCGTCCCAAGACGCCTCCACGCTGCGCCGCTCCTCCTCATCGCTGCGCTCTGCATCGTCGCCGGCGGTCACGACGCCCCCAGCGGCGTGAAGCGGAACAACGTATTCCGGTTGGTGGCTACCACTGCGCCGTCTTGACGGGTGAAAGTGTCCATGGTTTCGACGAAGTGGCCGACGCCGAGCTTGGTCTGCTTCTCCGGTGACACCGACACCACCTCTTCGACGACGGTGAGCCGGTCGCCTTCGACGATGGGTAGCGGAAACTCGGCTTCGTTGGCCGCATTGATGAACGTGGTGCCGGGCAGCGGCACCCGGATCGCGATC
>Ga0302326_10004966_pt1 | contig 30523 bp, 32 predicted proteins | sample Palsa_T0_3_FD_202264 | JGI IMG/M metagenome (GOLD analysis project Ga0302326, IMG submission 202264) | Peat permafrost microbial communities from Stordalen Mire near Abisko, Sweden - Palsa_T0_3 | ecosystem: Environmental > Terrestrial > Soil > Palsa > Peat permafrost | place: Sweden: Abisko... | reverse complement strand
GCGTACCCGAGCCACGCCGCGGTCCCATGCGTCCAATCGGCGTTCTTGGCCGAAAAGAGGAAGGTCGTCAGGGCGAAAGCAGCCAACCCCAGGGGAGCTGGGTCTGCGACAGGCGGAACCGCCGCGATCGTCACGGTCGAGTCGGACATACACATCCCCCTTGACTTCGGCCGCCCGTCGCCGTGGCGGGCGAACGCCGACAGTGATCGTGGCCTGCCGCGCCGACCTGATCAATACCTGGGCCGGGTCTCATCGCCCAAGCTGCCGGATTCAGCGACAAGCGGTCCGTACCGGACGCCGAACGGTCGCGGAAACCCGCCTTTGGTCGCCGACGTTGTGCCACACTGCGAACACGCTGTCGGCTGGCGGGGGGAATCATGAGAGATGTGCTTTGGATCGCATTGGTGGCACTGGTAGGGCTCTTTGCCGGGGTCATTCGCTACGCGGTGCGAGGTGGACGGCAGATGGAGACGTCTGGTCAGCGAGCGACGTATCAAGCCCTGCACACCGCTAATCTGGCCGCGCCGGATCTGAGGGCGGGCCTGACCCCCGCCGCACTGGCCCGCGCTCAGGGACAACTGCGATCCTTGCTCGGCGCGCGGGGTTTGGTGGTGTCCGATGCGAGCGGGGTGCTGGCCGCCGACAACGTGGATACCGAGCACTGCGGATTGCTCGAGAAACCGATGGCCGAGTCGATGTCCAATGGCCGTTCGGCCGTCCTGGGCGCAGACGACCTGGCGTGCGGGGATGCCGCCTGCCCGCTTCTGGCAGGCGTCGTGGTACCCCTTCACGTGGATGGCGCCTCAGTGGGAGCTTTGGCCGTCCTCGATACCTCGGCTTCCGCCGGACTACTGCGGCTCAGCGGTGAGGTGGCGCAGTTCGTTTCGACCCAACTGGAGCTGGCCGAGTTGGACCGTTCCCGGCAACGGGCGGTGCAAGCCGAGCTCCGGTTCTTGCGGGCTCAGATATCTCCCCACTTCGCGTACAACTCCCTCACCGCTATCGAGTCGTTCATCCGCTCGGACCCGGACCGAGCCCGGGAACTGCTCGTCGGTTTCGCCGACTTCACCCGTTACAGCTTCCGCAGCCACGAGTAGTTCACCACCCTGGCCGAGGAGCTTCGCTTGGTCGACATCTACCTCGATCTGGAGCGGGCCCGGTTCGGGGACCGGATTGCCGTAACACTGCGAGTGGCGCCCGAGGTACTCAGTGTGAAGGTACCGTCGCTCGTTCTCCAGCCGATCGTGGAGAACGCCATCCGCCACGGTATCGAACCGACCGCGGCCGGCAGCTTGGAGATCGACGTCACCGACGCGGACAGCGAGGCATGGATCTGCGTCGAGGACGACGGCGTCGGCGCCAACCCGGCCCGGGTGCGCCGCGTGCTGGCAGGCACCAGCGACGGCGATGCGGTCGGCTTACGCAATGTCGACGAGCGGCTTCGGGCTACATTCGGCGACGATCATGGTCTTCTCATCGAGACCGCAGATGGGGCGGGCACCAAGGTGACCATCCGGGTGCCGAAGTTCCACGTCGGCGTGCACACATCGTGAGGGACCGATGAGCGCCCTCACCGTACTTGCTGTTGACGACGAACTGCCTGCGCTTGACGAGTTGGGCTACCTGCTCTCCCGCTCGGACGTGGTCGGAGAAGTAGTGGTGGTGCCGAGCGCCACCGAGGCCCTGCGACAGCTCCGGGAACGGTGGTTCGACGTCGTCCTCGCCGACATCGGCATGCCCGGCCTGGACGGCATGGAGCTGGCGAGCATCCTGGGTCGCTTCGCCGACCCGCCCGCCGTGGTGTTCGTGACCGCCCATGATGACTACGCGCTGGCCGCCTTCGATCTCGGTGTCGTCGGCTATCTGCTCAAGCCCCTTGACCAGCAGCGTCTTTTTCAAGTGCTGCGCCGGGTAGTGGCAGTGCGCCAAGGCAGCGCCGCCGCCGACTCGCTGGAGTCTGTTCCCGTGGAGGCTCAGGGGCGCACCGTGATGGTCTCACGGACCGAGGTGGAATGGGTCGTGTCGGCTGGCGACTATGTCCGTCTTCACACCCGCGACGGGCACAACCACCTTGTCCGCATCTCTATGGCTCGCCTCGAGGAAGCGTGGGGCAACGATGGGTTCGCCCGTATCCACCGCCAGTACCTGGTGTGCTTGCGGGCGGTGACGGAGTTGCGGACCGAGGGCACCCAGACAGTCGTCCGGTTGTCCGACCAAGAGCTCCCGGTCAGCCGCCGGCACCTACGCGAACTCCGGGACCGCCTCGTCCGCCACACCATCAGAGCGTCACGTTGACTGATCCACGCCCCCAACGGGTGGCGGTAACCGGTGTCCCGCGCCGACCAGATGGTGCCAGGTCGTCGCCCACTGCTGAGGACCTCTACGACCAGAGCGGGTACTCGCAGGCCCTGCTGCGCTCGCTTATGCGGGCCCAGTTGGGCGTCACTGTCAGCATTCTGGCTCCGGCCGCGGCCATCGCGGCCCTCTACCCGCTGCTCTCGGTTCTGTTCCCGATCGTTGCCAGCCTCAATATCGGCCCGCTGCCGTTGTCCCTGTTCGTGCTCGGTGGAGGCATCTACCCGCCGTTGGTGGCCCTGGGATTTTGGTACGTCCGCAAGGCCCAACGGGTCGAACAACGCTTCGGCGATCTGTTTCGGGATCGGTGATCCAGCCCGCAACCGTCGCGGCGGTCGCGTTAGTCACCGCGGTTCTTGCTACCCGGGGCGTACGCATCGCCCGCACACCTGCCGACTTCTTGGTCGCCGCCCGGCAGGTCCCTCCCATCCTCAACGCCAGCGCCATCTCCGGCGAGTACCTCTCGGCCGCGTCGTTTCTCGGGATCGCGGGCTTGGCGATGCAGCAAGGCGTAGGAGCCCTCTGGTACACGGTGGGCTACACCGCCGGGTATCTGGTCCTCCTGGCGGTGGTAGCGGCACCCCTGCGCCGGTTTGGCCCTACACCATCCCCGATTTCGCCGAGGGCCGTCTCGACTCGGCGACGTTGCGCCAGGCCGCGACCGTGATGGTTCTCCTGATCTGCGGCTTCTACCTCCTCCCCCAACTCGAGGGCGCTGGTGTCACGCTGCAGATCGCCTTCGGCGGCCCGCGCTGGATCGGCGTGGTGGTGCTGGGGCTGGTGGTTACAGCGGCGATCGCAAGCGGGGGCATGAAGGGGATCACCTTCGTGCAGGCCTTCCAGTACTGCCTGAAACTCACCGCTATCGCCATCCCGGCCGTTGCCCTGCTCGTGGTGTTCCATCACCCAGCCCTGAGTTCGGTCTCTGGCCCGTCTTGGTCCTCCCCCGTCTGGCGGCCGCCGGCGTCAGTGGTCAGGTGCTGGCTGCGCTCACGGCCGGTGGGGCCTTTGCCGCCTTCCTCTCCACGTCATCTGGGCTCCTTATCGCCATGGCTGGAGCCATGTCGCACGACATCATGCGCGGGGGTGTATGGGCCTTCCGGCTGTCCGCGGTGGGGGCTGGGTTGGTGGCCACGGCGGCCGGCCTGGCGGTCAGCGGCAAGGCGATCAGCGTCCTAGTCGGCTGGGCTTTCGCCATCGCCGCCTCATCATTTTGTCCCCTGCTGGTGCTCGGCATCTGGTGGGCGCGCCTGACGTGGATCGGAGCCCTCACCGGCCTCATCCCGGGCGGAGGGGCGTCGTCGGCCGCGGTGCTGGCGTCGTTGTTGGGCGTCGGCCCATCGGGATGGTGGGCGGTCTTGCTGGGCGTCCCGGCCATCTGGACGGTTCCACTGGCGTTCGCCACCATGGTCGGTGTCTCTCTGGCCACCCCTCGGGCCGTCCCCGCCGATGTCCTGCACAAGCTCCTGGCCTTGCACCTACCTGAGCGGGTCCGCCAGCAGACCGCTCCCGGCCTCTGACAGTTCCGCGGAGTCGTTACGGGAGGCGGGCGCTGCGCTTGGCCGGGATCAGTTGGTCAGACGGGGACGTGCGGCGAGACCCGGATCGCAGGTCAGCCGCCCGTGGATCGCGGTCCGATGAGGTCGTAGGCTCTCTTGCGGACAAGGACGGGGGGAACCACCGATGTCGAGGTTCAGTCATGGCGCCATTGCCGCCGTCGGGGCCATCGGACTCGCCGTGCCGATCGGCCTAGCCGTGCCGCACGGGGCGAATGCCCCGCCGGCGCCGGCCGCACCGCCGGCCGCACTGACGGCCGCACGGCCAGCCCATGGCCAGTCCGCCGCCAACACGTTCGCTCCCACCAATCCCATGAGCGTCCGGCGGGCTGGCGCCACGGCCACGCTGCTCGGGGATGGTGATGTCCTCGTCGCCGGCGGGGGCACGGCGTCGGCGGAGCTGTACCACCCCGGCAGCGAATCCTGGACGACCACCGCGAGCATGTCGACGGCTCGCACCGACGCCACTGCGACGCTGCTGGAGAACGGCGACGTGCTGGTGGCGGGAGGCTGCTGCGAAGCCGGCCACCCTTACACGGGGCTGACCAGCAGCGAGATTTACGACCCGTCTACCGGCACATGGTCGCCGACGGGGTCGCTCAATGTGGGTCGGGCGGCAGCGACAGCGACCCTGCTCTCGAACGGTGATGTGCTCGTCGCCGGTGGCGCGTGCAATGGGCAGGGCTACGGCTGTGACGCGGGCAGCTTCCTGGTGAACCTGAGGAGTGCCGAGCTCTATGACCCTTCGACCGGTGCCTGGACCCTCACGGGATCGATGAGCGCCGGGCGGGAGCTCCAGACCGCCACCCTTCTCGGGAACGGGGAGGTGCTGGTGACCGGCGGGTTCAACAACTGCGATGACGACTTCTGCACCGACCTGAGCAGCGCCGAGCTCTACGACCCGGTCACCGGAAAATGGTTGCCCACCGCTCCAATGAACGTCGGGAGAGAGCAGCAGACCGCGACCTTGCTCAACGACGGCGACGTGCTGGTCGCCGGCGGGTTCAACCAAAACGTCGACGAGAGCGGAATCCCCGCCACCTACGCCAGCGCCGAGATCTACAACCCCATCTTCGGTCGGTGGACCGACGTCGCGCCTATGAAGCAGCCCAGGTTCGGCCAGACCGCCACCCTCCTCCAAAGCGGATGGGTCCTCGTCACCGGCGGGGGATCCGCGACCAGCGAGGTGTACGAGCCGAGCCTCGACGTATGGGTACCGACCGGTAGTCTGAGCACGACGCGCGCGGACCAGACATCGACGCTGCTGCCCGATGGCGACGTGCTGGTCGCCGGCGGCACGGGGCCGAACCAGGAGCCACTGTCGACCGCCGAGGTGTACCAGGCCGGCGCCGGTCCGCTGGTCGGTCTCTCGGTGAAATCAATGTCGTTCCCGACCCAGGAGGTAGACACGACTGGGGACGCGCTGTCCTTCACGGTCACCAATTACGGCACCGCGCCACTCGATGTCTCCGGGGTCGAGACGTCGGGGCAGGATCCCTCAGACTTCGTGGCGACCAGCGCCTGCGGCCGGCCGGTCGCCGTCGGCGGCAGCTGCAGCGAGCAGGTCCGGTTTTCCCCGCTGTACCCCGGGTTGCGCACGGCCACCGTGGCGGTAGCGGACAATGCTCCCCTCGAACCGCAAGGGGTCCGGGTTAGCGGGAACAGCGCCGGGCCCGACGTGTGGGTCCCGGCCGCGTCGATGCTTGACCCACATCGCAGCTTCTCAGCCACCACCCTTGCCAATGGCGACATCCTCGTCGCCGGCGGCGAGAACATCTTCGAGAACACCGTGAGCACCGCCGAGCTCTACGACCCGGCGACGGGGTCATTCGCGGCGACCGGCCCGCTGTCTACGTCGCGCGAGTTTCAAGCAGCCGTACGGCTACCCGATGGATCAGTGCTCGTCGCCGGCGGGCTCACCGCCGACCAGTACAACGAGTCGGTGCTCTCCAGCGCCGAGATCTACGACCCGAGCACCGGGACCTGGTCCCCCACGGCCTCGATGTTGGCGGCCGGTGAGGTAACTGCCAACCTGTTGGACAACGGCCTCGTCCTGGTAACCGGCTTCAGCCAGTCCGATCCCGAGCTGTACAACCCGGCCACAGCCAGCTGGTCGGACACCGGCCCGCCGCCATTCACCGGCGGCCAGGCCGTCGTCCTGCAGGATGGAATGGTCCTGCTCCCAGGCGGACCCGACGGCGCTTCGGCACTGTATGACCCGGCGACCAACGCCTGGTCGAGCACCGGGTCGATGATTACTCCCCAGCACGCAGGGACCGCAACCGTCCTGGCGGACGGCGACGTATTGGTCGTCGGCGGCTTCGCCAGCAACGGCAGCGGTCCGCTGAGCACGGCCCAGCTGTACGACCCGGCCACGGGCGCCTGGTCGGCGACGGACTCCCTCCCCTCCGGCCGCCAGGGTCAGTCCGCCGTCCTCCTGCCGAACGGGAGCGTCCTGGTAGCCGGCGGCTGCGGCTCCTCTTGCCAGAGCAGCTCGGTGACGGACGCCACCTACCTGTACGCCGACGGTTACTGGTCCGAGACGGGGGCGTTGCCGGCGTCGAGGTACGGGCAGGAGGCGACCGTGCTGCCCGACGGGGACGTGCTGCTCATGGGCGGAACGGAGGGCGAAAGCGCGAACGCAACGACAGCCACCGATCTGTATATACCGCCGCTCATATCGGCGACGCCGCCGACAGGGGCGCCGGGCCAGGAGATCACCCTCACCGCCAACGGTTTCTACGCCCACGAGGTGGTGGTCGTGATGGTCAGCGGGCCCAGGACTCAGAAGATCGTGGCCAGCCAGCAGGCCGATGACCTCGGGCAGTTCCGGTTGGGCGTTGCAGTACCCGTGCTTCCGGCGGGGACGTACACCTTGAGCGCCGAGGGCCAGACCAGCGACGTCTACGCGGAGAGCAATTTCGTGATCACCAGAAGCACCTGATCGATAGGAGGTCGGCGTCCCGCCCACGGGCATCGTCGTAACACTGTCCCGGCTAACTTGTGCCGGACCGCTCCCACCATCGGGCACATCTAAGGGACAGTCACGCATGCGAATCATCGTGGTGCGACACGGACATGCCGAAGCGAAGAAGGGCTGGAGAGGACCCGACGGCGACCGCCCGCTGGTGGCGCGTGGCCGCCGGCAGGCGGACCGGCTGGGCAAGGTCATCGGCGGTGGCAAACCAACCAGGGTGATCTCGAGTCCGGCTCTGCGCTGCGTGCAAACCGCGCAGCCCTTCGCCGAGAAGCACAATCTACCCGTGGAACTGTCCGGGCACCTGTCGCGAGACGCCGGTCAGGCGGCCGTCGAGCTGTGCCGGCAGCTGTTGTCATTCGAAACGGACGAGTCGACGGTCGTGTTGTGCACTCACCGCGAGGTCATCGTCGAGCTGCTCCCACAACTGTCAAAGGAGTTCGCCCGCAAGCTGGGCCATCGACCACCAGGCGCCAAAGGAGGGGCCTGGATCCTGCGGTTCCGCGTTGGGAAGCTCGAGAAGGTCGACTACCACCCACCGGCGGCCTGACCCCATCGATCGCACAAGGAGTCTGAGCATGGCTGATCCGCTTTCCCCATCCGGTCTCGAACGATTCACGAAGGTTGCCGCCAGCCACGTGGGGTCCGACAAGATCCCCGGACTGGTCGCCCTGGTGGCCCGAAAGGACCAGGTCCACGTCGAAACTCTCGGGTCGCTGCGCATCGGCGGGCCGCCCGTCCAGCGAGACTCGCTGTACCGCATCGCGTCGACTTCCAAGGTCGTGACCGGCGCCGCCACGATGGCTCTGGTCGACGATGGGATCTTGGGCTTGGGCGACCACGTCGACAAGTGGTTGCCAGAGCTGGCGGACCGCCGCGTGCTGCGCAGCCCCGCTAGCCCGCTCGACGACACCGTCCCCGCCCTCGGACCGATCACTGTCCGCCAGCTGCTCAACTTCACCTTCGGGTTCGGGATGATGCTGGAGATGTTCATGGCTGACGAGCCCTGGCCTGTAGTCAAAGAGGCGACCGATCTGAACCTGTGCACTCTGGGGCCGCCCGACCCGGAGATGCAGCCCGATCCTGACACCTGGATCGCGGCCTTGGGCTCACTACCGTTGATCGGCCAGCCGGGTGAGAAGTGGATGTACAACACCGGGGCCTCGGTCCTCGGGGTCTTGGCCGCCCGGGCCACCGGGACGCCCTTCCCTGAGGTCCTGCGCACCCGGATCTTCGATCCGCTCGGCATGCGAGACACGGCCTTGTGGACGTCCGATCCATCGCGCCTCGCCACCGCCTACGTGCCGACCCCGGAGGGACTCGAGGTCTGGGACGCCCCCGAGGGGAAGTGGAGCCGCGCCCCCGCCTTCGGCGATGGGGCGGCCGGTCTGGTGTCCACGGTCGATGACCTGCTCGCCTTCGCCCGCATGTTTCTTGCGGCAGGCACGCCCGTCTTATCCGCCGAAGCAGTGGGCAAGATGACCAGCGACCAGCTGACCGGAGCCCAGCGGGGGGGTACCGGCGAAGCGTTCCTGCACGGCCGCAGCTGGGGCTTCTGCCAGAGCGTGATCACCGAGGGGCCCCGCAGCGGCGGCTTCGGATGGGACGGTGGGCTCGGCACCTCGTGGCTGGTCGACCCCCGCCACGAGCTCGTTGTGATCGTCCTTACCCAGCGGCTCTGGGAAACGTCAACACCGCCCGCCGTTCACGGCGACCTGCAGGACGCTGCTTACGCGGCCATTTCTCACGACAGAACCGGCTGACAGTGTCCTACGTTTCGTGCCCTCGGGCACTCGGCTTTCCATTGCTCGGGTTGGTCCTGCTGGCGGTCGGCCCGCTTGCCGCCTGCTCGGCGGTGGTGCACCGAGTCCAACCGATGGACACCATATCGGTCAACGCCGGCGCCGTGACACGGGTCATCCCGAGCAATTTTTTCGGCATCAACTACGTCGGATTCTGGGACTCCGCCCAAGGGAGCCAAGCCAGTGCCAAGGCACTCGAGCAAACCCCCATCCGCTCGGTCCGATTCGCTGGCGGGGATCCCGGAGACTGGTATGACTGGCAGGAGCCGTACTACCCAACCACCACTCTGAGCCGCTCGAGCTGGAGTTCCACCAGCCCTATCCAACTGGCCAACTGGGCGGCGCAGTTCGGTGCGACACCGCTCTTTCAGACCAACTATCAGGGCCACCTTCCCAATCCACCGGGACGCTCGTACGCAGTGAACTCACCGCAGAACCAAGCGGCCTGGGTCACTTACGACCAGGCCCACGGAATTGACGCCAGCATGGAGGTCGGCAACGAGGAGGACATCCGCATGACGACCTACCAGGATCGCGACTTCCAGCCGTACATCACCGCGTTCAACGCCCAGGCATCAGCCATGCACGCTGTCGACCCGGGCGTGCAAGTTTATGGACCAGCGGCAACCAACGAGTACTACTGGTGGACGTTGGACTCGCTGGGAATGTTCCTGAAGCAAACCGGCAACAAAGCCGGAACGGGCGAAGTTGACGGAGTGTCTCTGCACTATTACAGAGGCTCCGGCTGGAACGACACTAAGGGTGCCGCTGAGACCTGGAGTTGCAGCCGCTGTGACTGGCCATTCATCACCCAGGAGATCGCCGCCAACGACACGCGCCGTCTCCCGGTCGACATCTCCGAGTGGAACCTCGGTGACTCCAATACGGGCACCGGCTTCAACCAGACCGTGGGACACGCACTTGTTTACGCCGACATGATCGGAGCTTTCGCCCAATCTGGTGTGGCCGAGGAAGATTACTTCGACCTACACGGAGCCGGAGCGTACGGGTTGCTGTACGGCCCGGGTGAGGCTCGTCCCGTTGATACCCCGACCCCGACGTACTACGCAACCGCCCTGTGGGGACATATGGGCGCGACCGTCCTCCCGTTGACCCAAAGCGATGATCCCAGCACCACGGTGAGCGCATACGCCACCCGCAAGTCCGACAGCTCAGTACAAGTTCTGGCCATCAACAAGACGGGCAGCCCACAGCCACTCCGAATAAAGTACACAGGGTTCTCGCCCATCGGCGGCACCCTGAGCACCTACGCCATGGCTTCCACCAGTGACGAGAATTCTCTCGACGTCGACTACGACGGCCAGCTGGACCCCTCGGCTCAGGCTCCTCTGCCCGGCGCCATCAGTACCACCTCCGTGACTGGAAACGCGGTCTCAGTAATGCTGGCGCCCTACTCCGCCACCGTCGTTGATGTCTCGCAAAAACGTTAGTTCCTTGCCAGTCGCGGCGAAGCCACGCGACAATTAGAGGATGGACACATCTCGTCGTGCAGCCGCGGTATCGGTGGTGCTTCTTTCGGCAGGGCTGCTGCTCACGGCCTGCGGAGCCAGCAAGAGGCACGCATCGACATCCATATCCACATCCACACCGCCATCGTCTGGCGCGACCACCACGTCGACCACGGTCTCCGGTTCAGCAACGACGACGCCGACGACTGCCATTGCTTCAGCGGCAGGGGCTGCAATCTGCATTGTCGGCAATTGGACGAGCACGAGCTACGTCCAACAAGCACAAGGCGGGAACACGACTGGCGGGGCCGGAATCCACTTCGCGATCAGTTCCAGCGAAATGTCTGTCGACTTCTCGGGCATGCAGCCAATCGGCATCAGTGCGGACGGTATAAGCGGCCAAGGGCTCTACCTCGGCCACGAGAACGCTCCCTTCTCCTCGACATCGACGTCCGCTTCGACCGGCACCTTCAAATTGACGCCGGGCGGAACTGGTGACGTGAACTTCGAGTCCAGGGAAGGGACCGGGAGCTACGGTACGCCGATCAAGGCCAGTGCCTTCCCTGCTTCTGGCATAAGCGGTACATGGAACTGCTCGGGATCCAGCCAAGCGAGCGTCACCGTCCCTACGCCGAACGGTCCCACCACCATCTACCTGTCGCGCGACTAGGTGGCTGGCGCCTTTCGCGAGGCTGTTCGATCGGTTACGGTGTCGACGGAGTCTGTAACGGGCTCATGTGCGTCGAACTAGTCCGTGCGAAGAGATTTGGGGAGGGCAGAGACGATGCGGGTGAAACGTCTGGTGCTGGTGTCGGGTGTAGCAACTCTGGCGTTGGTGGGAAGCGTGGCGCTGGCGCCGGTGAGCGGCTCCTTCGCGTCCACCGCGACGGCCAAGCCCGCTGGGCCGGCGGCGTTGACCGCGGCGCAGGCGAAGGCCCTGTCGAAGAATGTCACCCAAAGGGTGATCATCGTTATGCGTGACGATCTGAGCGCCACCACCAACGCCCCGACCGCCCAGCGGGAGGCGGCCTACGCCGCGGCGCAGCGTTCGGTGCTGGCTGAGTTGAAGGAGACCGGGTCTCAGCGGGTAGACGGCTTGTCGCTGGTCGATGACATCGCCGCCACTGTGTCACCCGGAGAAGCGGCCCGACTGCGGGCCAACCCCAGCGTGGCTGAGGTCGTCAACGACGGCTTGGTCCGCATGGGCACGCCCGTCCAGGCCACCACCCAGCAGGGCGGGTTCTCGGCTCCCGCCGGCGCCTGCGCGGCGAACGGGACTGTCCAGCTCGACCCCGAGGCCATCGAGGCCATCCACGCCGCGACCCAGAGCGGAACCGGTGACTCGGCGCAGGCGCTCGGCTATACCGGCGCGGGCGTGCGGGTCGGGTTTATCGCCGACGGCATCGACATCGACAACCCGGACTTCATCCGGGGCAACGGTACGCACGTGTTCATCGGTTACCAGGACTTCAGCAACAGCGGCACCGGATCGGTAACCGACGGCGGGGAGGCCTTCCTCGACGCCAGCTCGATCGCGGCCCAAGGTCTCCACGTCTACAACCTCGAGGACTACGGAACCGGTCTCGATCAGCCCTGCAACATCCGAATCCTCGGCGTGGCGCCCGGGGCCAGTTTGATCGACCTCGACGCCTTCGGTAACAGCGACACCAACTTCACCTCCGCGCTCCTAGAGGCCATCGACTACGGGGTCGTGCACGATCACCTCAACGTCATCAACGAGTCCTTCGGCGACGACCCCTTCCCTGACGTCTCCGATCTCGACTTGGTCGAGCAGGCCGACAGCGCCGCGGTCGCGGCGGGTACCGTCGTAACCGCTTCGGCCGGTGACGCCGGCCCTACCGACACCATTGGATCGCCGGCCACCGACCCGAGCGTCATCTCGGCTGGTGCGACGACCACTCTCCGCAGCTACCTCCAGACGGGCATCGGCGGCTGGGTTGGGGGTCCCGTCAAGTTGTCCGGCTGGCTCAACAACAACCTGAGCGCGCTGAGCTCGGGCGGAGTTTCCGAGAGCGGAGGCACCTTGGATGTCGTGGCCCCCGGCGATCTCAACTGGGCCCTCTGCACACCTGATCCGGCCATATACCAGGCCTGCACCAACTTCGCCGGCAAGCCCGCCGACGTGGAGCTGAGCGGAGGGACCAGCGAGGCTGGGCCGTTGACGGCTGGCACCGCGGCCCTTGTCATTCAGGCCTATCGCGAGGCGCATAAGGGCCAGACTCCGACGCCGGCGATCGTCAAACAGATCATCATCTCGACCGCCGAGGACGTCGCCGGCCCGGCTGACGAGCAGGGCGCGGGCATGATTGACGCCTACGCCGCGGTCCTGGCGGCCCGCTCCTATGCCGGGGCCACGGTGCCGCCCGCTGGCCATGAGCTGCTCAGCAGCACGAACCAGTTGGACGTGGCCGGAGCGACCAACTCGCCTGAATCGTTGGCCGACACCATCACCAACGACGGCAGTGGCCCGGTCACGGTGAAGCTCTCGAGCCGGACGCTCGCGCCTTACACCAATGTCAAGTCGGTTTCGCTCGACCTTACGTCCACCAACAACTACGAAGCGGTGGAGAAGTTGACCGTCCCCGCCGGCGAAGGCCGCCTGGAGACTCAGGTCGCCTACACCTCCTCGTCGAACCTGTCGACTGGACCCGGTTCGGTCAACATCACCCTCTACGGACCGGGTAAGAGGTTGGCCGCCTTCAGCCTCGAGCAGGGAACCGGCGACGCCGGACAGGCGTCAGTGGCGGACCCGTCCGCCGGGACCTGGACCGCCCAGATCGAGGGCGGCGCACCGAGCACGGTTCAGTTCGGGGCCCAGGTGGCCCCTTGGACCAGCCTTGGCACGGTGTCGCCGTCGACGGTCACGCTCCAGGCAGGTGCTTCGAGTACAGCCGCTCTCAGCATCCATACCGCGGCCACCCCCGGCGACGAGAGCGGGGCGCTGGTGCTGCAGTCGAGCGCGACTGGATCGCCCAACTTCACCACCACCACGACGGTGCCGGTGATCCTGCGGAGTTACGTGCCCACCCCCGATCCCACGACCACCTTCACCGGAACCCTGACCGGAGGCAACGGTCGGAGCACCGATACGGGTCAGAGCGCCTACTACGTCGTCGACCTGCCCGCCGGTGATTCGACCTTGAGCGCGGACATCTCCACCGCCAACTCGGCGAACACCTTTACCGCCGAACTGGTGAGCCCGAGCGGTCTCGCCGCGTCCACGGCGGCCAACTCGCTCGGGGCCGAGGCCACTAGCGGATTGACCCTCGTGCCGGAGGTGGGCAGCCAGTTGCACGTGGTGGCTCCCGTCCCAGGTTTGTGGACCCTCGCCATCAACTTCTACAACCAGGTCTCGGGCACCGCCCTCGACCAGCCGTTCACGGTGACGATGTCCACGGCGCCGCCGCCGGCTTCGGCCACAGGGCTTCCCAACTCGGCCGGCACCGACCTGACGGCTGGCCACTCTTACACGGCCGAGGTCAAGGTGACCAACAAGGGGAACACGCCGGAGGAGTACTTCGTCGACCCTCGTCTCAACGCGAGTGTCACCGTCTCTCTGGTTCCGCTGACGACGGCTGCGGCGACCATTCCCAACCTCACCGCCGAGACCACTCCCACCTACCTGGTCCCGACTGGGACCTCGTCGGTCACGGCATCAGTCGCCTCGCCCAAGCCGGCGTTCTTCGACTTCGACGACATCTTCGGTGATCCCGATGTCATCGCCGGCACACCTGGCCACACCGACAATCCGACCGGCACCTTCAACGCTACGTCGCCGGCAGTGCCGGAAGGGGTCTGGGCCGTCGTTCCGTACCTGGATGGTCCAGACGGGGTGAAGGGCTACCGGACCACCACGGTGCAGACCGCCATGTCGGCGACGACCCAGGCGTTCGACTCGGCCGTGACGTCCTCGACGGGCGACCTCTGGGAATCGTCGGTCAACTCATCGAACGGTGTCACGCCCGTCATGGTGGAGCCGGGTGAGACGGTTGACATCGCAGTCACCATCACCCCGAACGCGACAGCCGGCAGCACCGTCGCCGGAACGCTGTACCTCGACGACGACAGCTCGATCCCCGAGGTGGCAGCCAACACCCTCAGCACCGCCGGGGGCATCCTCCCCGACGGCAGCCAGCTGGCCGCCTTCCCCTACGAGTACACGGTTACCGCCGGCTGAGAAGGCTTGATCTGTCGGAGCAGGCGTTATGTGGCGTGGCCCCGACGCGGGAACTTCTTCTGGGCTGACGGACGTCTATTAGGGCATGATCCGATGTGCGGTGTCTTCTCTGGTCTTGGCAGGGCTCCTTGGGGCGTGCTCGTCCGCCCAATCGTCGCCGCGGACCTCCCACCCGAGGACACCGCCGGAACCGGCACACACACTTATCGCCCAAGCTAAACAGTTGCTCGGTGCGGTCGTGGTTCCCCCAGGCGCAGGCCGAGTTCTGGCTCTTTCCGGGCAGGTATTCCAAGCTTCGCCGCAAGGCTCATTATGCACGGGGGCGGTCGACGAGCACCGGCTGTGGACCGTGGCCGAGCCGGCGTCGAATGTCAGCAGCCTAATGAGAACCAGTCAGCTGTCGTGGATCACGACCTACGGCACCGGAACGGAGGCGAACTCCAGCACCAAGATGACCGCGTACATCACCCTTGATCACGCTAACTGGACTGCACCGGCAGCTCCACAGTCGGACCAAGTCAACTTCGTCGTATCAGCGATTTCCGACACCTCGGCCGGAATCAGAGCCGATGCCATCATGGTTCCTCCTGGCGCGGTGTGCCCTTCTGCCAGATGACTGGTTGGACCGAGGACGACATGTCCGCCAGGATGGCGCAATGACCTCCGCATTGCTTGTTATGGACGTCCAAGTAGGCATCGTCGAACGGGTCCCGGAAGGATCAACCGAATTACTCGACGCCATCGGCCGGGCGGCGACGGCGGCCCGATCCGCCGGTATCCCGGTCGTGTACGTCCGGATTGCCTTTCGGCCTAACGGGCCGGAGATCAGTCGTCGGAATCGTTCGTTCGCGGCCTTGGCAAACTCCGGGACATTCGCGATGGATGACGACGATGCGGCCACTCAGGTCCATCCAGCGGTGGCGCCGCATCCTGAAGACGTCGTGGTCGTGAAGAAGCGGGTGAGCGCGTTCGCCGGGAGCGATCTCGATGTCCTGCTTCGCTCGCTTGATATCGACGAACTCGTGCTCACCGGGATCGCAACGAGCGGCGTCGTGCTGTCGACGCTGCGCTATGCGGCGGACCAGGACTTCCGGCTCGCGATTCTGCGAGACGGCTGCGCGGATGGCGACCCCGAGGTCCATCGTGTCCTGATGGAGAAGGTCTTCCCTCGCCAGGCCGAGGTCCTGACGACCGCCGAGTGGGTGCAACGTCTGTCCCGTGGCGAGTAGCTCATACGCCCATCGCCTGATAGACAGGTCTGCCGCCCGTTCGCGACGGACGACGTTTGGAAGAGAGGGACATCGATGAAGCGCTTTCGTTTTCATGGGCTGATCGTCGCCGCTGTCGCTGTCGCGCTCGTGATTATCCTGCTCAGTCACGCGATCAGAGTCCGCTTAGAGTGGGGTACGGGCGGTTTCATCGTGGGCGTCGCGTGCGGTGTGCTAGTGGTCGTCGATTCCCGGCGCCATCGGAAACGGAGACGGGAGTCGGGATCCCTTCGCTCGCCTGGGAAAGCTTGACCGACCCAGACAGGCCATGATGGATCGGTGGCCACGGACCGAGTAACCAAGACTGCGGGTGATCTCTCTTACGCCACAGGTCCCGGCCGGTGGGTCATCGCCGCGACGGTCATGGGCTCGGGTATGGCGTCTCTTGACGCGACGGTGGTCGGAATTGCCCTGCCCACGATCGGCCGGAGATTCCATAGCGGTGTGGCGGGCCTGCAGTGGGTGGTCAGCGCCTACCTTTTGACCCTGGCCGGACTGTTGTTGTTGGGTGGGGCGCTAGGCGACCGGTACGGGCGCCGCCGGGTGTTCATCATCGGGGTGGTCTGGTTCGCGGCCGCCTCGATGGCGTGTGGTCTGGCGCCGAATGGTGCTGTTCTGATCGCGGGCCGGGCTCTGCAGGGCGTGGGCGGGGCGCTGCTGGCACCGGGCAGCCTGGCCATCCTCCAAGCCTCCTTCCGGGCCGATGACCGTTCGCGGGCGATCGGGGCGTGGTCGGGGTTCGGTGGCCTGGCGACGGCCATCGGCCCTTTCGTCGGTGGTTACCTCATCGGTTCAGTCTCGTGGCGGCTGATCTTCTTTATCAACGTGCCGCTGGCTGTCGCCGTGGTGGCTATTTCGGCGCGTCACGTGCCCGAGTCCCACGATCCGCACAGCATCGGCCGTATCGATCTGTTGGGGGCCTCGCTGGCCACCGTCGGTCTGGTCGGGGTGACATTCGGGCTCATCGAGGGTCCGACCCGCGGGTGGTCCTCGTCGGTAGTCCTGGTCGCCCTGCTGGCCGGCGGGGCAGGAGTGGTGAGCTTCGTAGTGGCCGAAACGCGGGTCCATGCGCCTTTGCTGCCGCTCGAGTTCTTCAGGTCGGGACAGTTCGACGGGGCCAACGCCGTTACCTTCGCCGTATATGGCGCGCTCGGCGGAGCGCTGTTTCTGCTGCCAATCCAGCTTATCCAGGTCGCCCACTACAGCCCCATCGAGGCGGGCGCGGCGCTGCTCCCGGTCACGTTCATCATGCTGGTCTTCTCGGCTCGCTCGGGGGCCCTGGCCGCGAGGATCGGGCCTCGTCTGCAGATGACGGCCGGACCTGTCGTTGTTGCCGCCGGGCTGGCCCTTCTGACCCGTGTCACGGCGTCGGGCGGCTACCTCGGAGAAGTTCTGCCGGCGGTGCTGGTGTTCGGTGCCGGACTGGCGCTGACCGTGGCTCCGCTCACGGCGACGGTGCTAGCCGCCGCTCCGACCGATCAGGCCGGAGTGGCGTCGGCCATCAACAATGATGTGGCTCGCACGGCTGGGCTGATCGCGGTGGCTGTGCTGCCGGCTGCCGCTGGAATAACGGGGACCAGCTACCTCCACCCGAGCGCCTTCGCCTCGGGGTTTCACACCGCCGTGATCATCGCGGCGGCATCCTGCGCGGCCGGTGGAGGCTTGGCCGCCCTCACGATCCGCGGCTCGGTCGGCTCCCGAGAAAAGGCCCACCGGGCCACCATCAGCTGCGGGCTGGACGCGCCACCGACGGTGCGCGTCTTGGAGCCTGACTCCTGACGATCTGCCCACTAACCCCCGTACCATCCCGAAGGGCGCGTAGACGACGGATCTACGCTTCGCGCATGAGTGCAACCGACGTTGACCATAACGCTGCCGCGGCAGCGGAGCATCCACTGGCCAATCCCGGCCTCTTTCTCCGCTTCGCGAACTGGGTATCCGAGGCGATGGGCCGCCCAGCAAATATCAGTTTCTGGTTTGTCGCGGTCGTGGCGTGGACGCTCATGTTCGCCTTGTCCAAGCAGCTCGACAAGGGCACGTTCCTGCCATCGTGGTTCACGAGCCAGGGTTACAACTTCCCGCTGAACTTGATCACCACAGTCGCCGAGTTGTTCATCGGGTTCTTGGTGGCCGCAGCTGCCAATAGGGCGCAGTCGGCGCTGACGATCCTGCTCGACCACATACGTTCAAGCGTCGACCGGGACGTTATGACGGAGGGCAACCTAACGACTCTGCTGACAGAGAACACCGACATAACCACGGAGGTCCATCAGCTGGTCGCAGCCATGAAAGGCGAGACCGACCGCCTGGACGAGATCTACCGCCACGTCACCGCCATCTCCCTGAAGCTCGGACTCGACGCCGGTGCTTCCGACCCGCCACCGGCCGCGGCCGCTACGGACTGACTTGCCGACAGACTAGCCGACCTACTGGATTGCCAGCAGATCGATCACGAACACGAGCGTGGCGTCGGGCGGGATGGCCGGCGGGCTGCCCGCCGCCCCGTAGCCGTCGGCGGGCGGGATGACGATCTCCCTGCGCCCGCCCACCTTCATCCCCACGATGGCGTCCTTGAAGCCGGGGACAACGCCCGACAGCGGGAAGGTGGCGGGGCCGTTGTCGGTCCAGGACGCGTCGAAGACCTTGCCGGTGGAGTACAACGATCCGACGTACTGCACCTGCACCGTGTCGTTAGGCCCGGCGGTGGTGCCAGTGCCGACCACGAGGTCCTTTCCGGTCAAAACGCTGGGCGGGTTGGACCCGCCGGCTGCGATCATGGGCTCCTTGGACATGTCGGCGGCACCGCTGACCGCCGGGACACTGCCGGTCACGAACAGGGTGGAGCCCGTTGCAGCCGGCGCCGACACAGACGGGGCAGTGGTGGCCGAAACCGATGGTGCCGAGGTGATGGCGCTGGAGGTGCTCTTCGACGAGGAGCACCCAGCCACTGCTAGCGCCGCCGCGGCGCTGGCCGCGATCAAGATCCGTATGGAGGACATAGGACTGGGACCGTAGCGGAGGCGGTCGCCAAGATCCCAGTTGCCAGCCCGAAATTCAAGCAGTCCGGGCTCCCCGCAACAGGTGACCCGGGGCGGCGCCGGTGGCCTCGGCGTTCTCTAGGACCGATTGCCCGGCCTTGAACGTAGCCACATAGCCGTCGGCGCGCTGCACGAGCCGGCGGGCCCGGCCCGGCAGGTCGTTGACCAGCTCCGGTCTGCGCAGCCCGAGGGTGTCGTGGTCGATGACGTTGAGATCTCCAACCATCCCGGGCACGAGACGGCCCCGATCACCGAGGCCGTACAGATCGGCCGTCGCCGAGGTGATCTGCCGGACCGCCTCTTCGATGGTCCGTCTACGAGTTCGGCGGCCAGAAATCAGAGGACGCCGCGGCGCCGGCGCTACCTGGCGGGCCGGGTGCCTACGATCGAGGCGCGCTCCGTGACCCGCACGTGGGGGTAGTAGTCGCTAGTGGCGTAGTGCTGGACGGCCCGGTTGTCCCAGAACGCCACGGCGTCGGCGGTCCAACGGAAGCGGCACTGGTGCTCGGGGTAGTCGGCCTGGCGGCACAAGCGGTCGAGCAGAGCGAAGCTCTCGTCGGGGTCGAGGCCCTCGATGTAGTCGGTGAAGCCCCGGTTGACATACAGGTACCGTCGCCCTGTCCCCGGGTGCGTGCACACGACCGGGTGGCGCTGCGGCGGGTACAACGTCTGCATCTCGGCCAGGTGCTCGGGGGCCATGAAGCCACCGAAGGTCCGGGTGAAGTCGTGGACCGCGTAGAGGTTCTCGATCAGCTCCTTGTCCTCGTCGTCCAGAGATTCGTACGCCGCGTACATGTCCGAGAACAGGGTGTCGCCCCCGATGGCCGGCACGGCGACGGCGTGCAGTACCGCCCCCATTGACGGGCATTCTCGCCACGTCACGTCGTGGTGCCAGGCGTTCTCGTAACCACCGAACTTCTCGCCTTTTTCGAACCGGACCAGCTTGGGCTCGGCCGTGTTGGAGGGGATGAAGGGGTGATACTCGAGATCACCGAAGCGCGAGGCGAAGGCGCAGTGCTGGCCGGCGGTCAGAGGCTGGTCCCTGAAGAAGATGACCTTGTATTCGTAGAGGGCCTGGCGGATCTCGTCGATCAACTCATCAGGAAGCTCGGAGGTCAAGTCGACCCCGATGATCTCCGCGCCGATGGTCGGGCTGTACCTCGACACTTCGAAGTGGCTCCAGCTCAACTTGGACAGACGCTCGGCCTCGGCTGCCAGGTGGGTAAAAGGTCCCACCATCACCGGGTACCGACCCAACCGGATAGGCCCGATCCCGCGATCTTTGGTGCTCGTCATGGCCCGACACCGTAGTGCGGAAGCGAGATCACCTAAGGGCAAATCAAGCATGGCCAGCCAGGGGTGGTCAGGCTCGAAAACGGCGCAGCCGCTAATCGGCCCGACAGCAGACCTCGAGTTCCATCCCGTCCGGGTCTCGGAAGAACACAGACAAGGTTGGACCCAACTGCTGGACGTCGCCCACCTCTTGGGCGCCCGCTGCCGCCAGTCGTTCCCTCATCGTGTCGAGGGTGGCTCGGGAATCCACGGAGAAAGCGAAGTGGTCGACCGCACCACGACGGCCTTGGCGTCTCCGCTCGCCGATGATCTCCTCGGCCGGCACCTCGAAAATGTTGAGGGCCGCCCCACCGCCTATGTCCACGATCTTCATCCAGGGATGGTTCTCGCTGCGCAGGACCTCACCCCGGACCTTGCCATCGAACGCCTCCTCATAGAAGCGCACCGTCCGATCCATATCAGTCGTCAGCGTCGCAACATGGTCGAATCCTGTCGACATGGGCATCACCAAAAAGCCTAACTCGGCAGAACCACAGCCCGTCGGTTACAGACCGCCCCGATTTGCGGATCGGTCCCTGATTCGCGCGCGCGAAGGATTGCGATCGTGACGACCGTCCGGCTGGCCACTGCCGCTGACTTGCCGATGATCGCGCGCACCCAGATGCGGGCGTTTTTCGACGACCCGCTCATCACCTGGATGCTGCCAACCGACGACTTCGAGACGCGGGCCATCCTGTTGTTCGATTGCCTGATCCGGGCGGCCCTGGTGCACGAGACCACTTACACGGCGCCAAAGATGTGGCTGATGTGGCGTGAGACGCAGAGCTGATGGCCGATCGTCGGGATGAAGCTCATCCGCAACCATTGACGAACCTACCGATGAGTGCCAATGTAGCGAAGGCTTGCACCAATTGCCCGAAGGCCCAGTACTTCCGGCCGGAGAGGACTTAGAGGATGGGCGCGTCTTTCCCCCAGCATCCTGAGCCTTCACCCGTTCCCAAATCCGGACGCCTGTCTCGGCATCGGCGCCGACTTGGAAGGTCCACGCTCGTGGCGACATTCCTGGCGGTGGTCATGATCTGTTCCGCCTGCTTGTTCGCCGGTACGGGCGCGCAGGCGGCATCTAACGCCTCGACCTTGTCACCATCCTCTCCACCGGATTTCAGGGCGGTCAGTTGCCCGACCAAGGCCGCGTGCATGGCGGTGGGCCCCAGCGTCTTCCGTACCACCGACGGGGGGACGACGTGGATGCGGCTCAGCTACCCCAAGGGTGCCGGAACGATCTTTGGGGTCGCATGCGCATCGGTCACTACTTGCGAGGTTGACGGAGTCGGCAACGGGGACATCGGGGCTATCTATGGCACCACCGATGGGGGAGCGAAGTGGACACTTCAGCTTCAGGCCATCGTCGGCGGGTATTTCTTGGCGATCGCGTGTCCTTCGACGAGTGTGTGCGAGGCGACTGGACTTGACGGAGATATCTTTGGCACCACCAATGGCGGGGCCACCTGGACCCCCCAGCTGCAAGACGGAGCGGAAGGTCAAATCGTCGGCGTCGTGTGCCTGTCGGTGCACCTATGCGAAGCGGTCGCCGGTGGCGGACTTCGGACCACCAACGGAGGGCAGACCTGGAAGGGTCAAGGTCTCCCCGAGCCGGGTGATGGGACAGAGTACACCGCCGTCTCCTGCGGATCGACGAAGACGTGCGCGGTAATCGGCTTCAACAGCTTCGACCACGGAGAGAAGGAGAGAGCCAGCGCCGCAAGGACAACCGATGGAGGAGCGGACTGGTATCTCGGGCATCTACCAAGTGGCACCGGAAGCCTCTCTGGTGTCGCCTGCACCAGCTTGGAGATCTGCGAAGCGGTGGGCACTGGGAACGGCCTGCCAATCTCCGTGGTCGGAACCACGGACGGAGGCAAGACCTGGGTGGCCCAGGACGTGCCGGCATCCGCATCCCTCAACGCCGTTGCCTGCCCGACAGCGGATATCTGCGAGGCGGTAGGGACTTCGCTGTACCGCACCGTCAACGGTGGGAATACCTGGATCCGCCAACACCTACCCTAACCCGCCGATGAGCGATCCATCCGTCTACAACTGAACGTCGGCTGGACGGCACCCTTTCGGCACGAGCGAGAATAACACGGTCATCTGATTGTCGCGAGGATACTATTACACTAGGATCCTAGTGTAATAGGAGGTCGAGCGTGATCGAGTTCCGTCTGGACTCCACTTCGGGGGTGTCGCCATATCTTCAGCTGGTCCATCAGGTCCGTCAGGCCTTGAGGCTGGGGATGCTGGAGGAGGGCGATCAGCTACCGACGGTGAAGGAGGTCGTCGCTCGGCTGGCGATCAACCCGAACACGGTGTTGAAGGCCTACCGCGAACTGGAGCACGAGGGGCTGGCCAGCGCCCGCCCGGGGGTCGGGACGTTCATCACTCGGACGTTGAGCGACGCGTCCTTAGCCGCGCACGGTCCGCTCCGTCGGGAAATGAGCCGCTGGTTGGTCAAGGCCCGCCAGGCCGGCTTGGACGACGAGAGCATCGAAGCCCTGTTCCGGGACACCTTTCGGTCCGCCTCAGCGGAGGATGTAGCGTGAGCGTTGCTGTTACCACCGATGGGCTGGGGAAGCGCTACGGCCGTCGGCGGTGGGCTCTGAGCGACTGCAGCCTGGAGGTCCCGTCGGGTCATGTGGTCGGGCTGGTCGGTCCTAACGGAGCGGGGAAGACCACGCTTTTGAACTTGGCAGTTGGGCTTCTGTCGGCGACAACGGGGACTATCAGCGTTTTGGGCGGAAACCCGTCGGACCGTCCAGAGCAGTTGGCCCGGGTGGGTTTCGTCGCCCAGGACACCCCGACCTATTCCCATCTCTCGGTGGCCGATCACCTGCATCTCGGTGCCCGTCTGAATCCCGGCTGGGATGCTCATTGGGCCGCGAAGAGGATCGCGGAGACGGGAGTTGATCCGACCCAGAAGGCTGGTCAGCTCTCGGGGGGACAACGGGCGCAACTCGCGTTGACCCTTGCGCTGGCGAAACGTCCGGAGCTGCTGCTGCTCGACGAGCCCGTAGCCGGACTGGATCCGCTGGCCCGGAGGGAGTTCCTCCAGACGCTGATGATAGCCGTCGCCGATGACGGGGTGACCGTGGTGCTGTCGTCACACCTGGTAGCCGACCTGGAACGGGTCTCCGACTACCTGATTGTTCTGGCGGCCGCTCACGTCGAGCTGGCCGGAGAGGTCGAGCACCTGCTCGCCACCCACCGTCGCCTGGTGGGCCCCCGCCGCGACTCCGTGAGCCTGCCCGGTGACTGCCGGGTCATCGACGCCAGCCACACCGACCGGCAGACGACGCTGCTGGTCCGCACAGATACTCCTATCCACGACCCTGCGTGGATAGTCGAGGACATCGACCTGGAGGACCTCGTCCTGGCGTACATGGGCCAGACCAGCAACGTAGAGCGAAACCGGCGATCGGGCCTGCGGGTGCAGCCATGACGTGGCTGGCGTGGCGGCAGCTACGCCCCTCGGCTGTCGCCACCTTCGGGGCCTTGCTGGCCCTCGCCGTCGCGCTGGCTGTAACTGGGCCGCAGCTCGTCCACGTCTACGACACCACCGTAAAACCGTGCCCATCCATCGGCGACTGCAGCGACGCCATCACTGCCTTCGGCAACAAATACAACGTTCTCCAACAGCTGCTAACCATCGTCATGCAGGTTGCGCCGGCCCTGCTGGGGCTGTTCTGGGGGGCGCCTCTGGTCGCTCGAGAGCTGGAGACCGGGACCTACAAGCTGGCCTGGACCCAAAGCGTGACCCGAACCCGGTGGCTGGCCACCAAGCTGGCCGTGACGGCACTGGCCACCGGGGCACTGGCGGGGCTGTTGAGCCTGGCAGTGACGTGGTGGTCCGCCCCGCTCGACAAAGTGGGCACCAACCGCTTCGACGGCTCAGTGTTCGGTGAGCGTGGGATCACCCCGATCGGATACGCCCTCTTCGCCTTCGCCGTCGGCGCCCTTCTCGGACTGCTGATCCGCCGGACCCTGCCGGCGATGGCCGCCACCCTCGTGGCGTTCATCGCCGTCCGGCTGGTCTTCAGCCAACTGATCCGGCCGCACCTAATGACCCCTCTGCGAGCCACCTTCACGCTTCTAGCGACCGTGAACGGCTACGCCAGCTTCAACGGCAGTACATCCAACTTGACCGCAGGCAGCCCGAGCGACGCGAGCCTGCAGAACGCTTGGATCTACTCGGCCCGTATCGTCGACGCCGCCGGTCGGGCGCTGACCCCGCAGGCAACTGCGAGCGCCTGCCCGCAGCTAGCAAACGGCGGACTGCGGGCCCAACTACCACCTGCGGGTTCGGCTGGGCACGTTCACGCTGTGCCGACCCAGGCTGCTGGACAGGCCCTCCAGCAGTGCGTCACCAAACTGTCCGACAGCTATCACACCATCCTCAGCTACCAGCCCGCCAACCGTTACTGGACCTTCCAGGCCCTCGAAACTGCGATCTTCGCCGCACTCGCCATCTGCCTCGCCGGCGTCGCGCTCTGGAACCTCAGAAAGCACCTCAGCTGACGCGCGCTATGTGCAGTCCACGGGGTGGTGTTCTACACGTGAGCTAATCCGGGAGCATCGTCGCCAGGCCATCGAGCACGCGCTCGAGCCCGGCGTCGAAGCTGTGCTCGAGGCGGTCGGGATCGTGGGGCGAGCGAGCGTCAAGGACGACGCGGGTGAGAAGCGGGTAGTGGCCGCTGTTGATCAGACTCTCGACGTAGGGCGTTTGGACCTGCATCCATTCCTCCTGGTTGAGACCGGAGCGGCGGGCGGATTCTTGCTCTGAGAGCTCGTCCAGGGCGCGACCACGGATGAAGGCGTCGAGAGTTTCGACCATCACGAGCATTTCGTCGATCTCGAGGCCGAGACCATCGATGGCACCGAGCACCTGCTCGTAGCGCCAAGCGGTGTTCGGTCCAAGGTTGCGTCGTCCCGCGCCATGGATCGCCACCCAGGGGTGGCGCAGGGTCATTGCCCGCAGGCCGCGAGCGAACGAACGTAGGACTCTGCGCCAGTCCCCCCTGACTTCGAACTGGAGGTCGTCACCCATCACCGCGTCGACCATCAAGTCGATCAGCTCGTCCTTGCGGTCGACGTAGCGGTAGAGGGATGCTGCTCCAACGCCGAGCTGGACGGCCAGGGTCCGCATCGAGACCGCCTCGATTCCCTGCGTGTCGGCCAGCACTATTGCGGCCGCGGTGATCTCCTCGCGCGAGAGCGACGGGGCGGGACCGCGAGTGGCCCGCTCAGGACGGTCCCAGATGACTCCATGGTTCGAACTCATTGCGAACAGTGTACTCAGTCTGCTACCGTCCTTACTGCGAACGCCGTACTCAGTAAGGAGCCACGATGGGAATGGGTGGAGACATTGGAACGATGGTCCCGGCCGAAGGGCTGGCGAAGCCCCTTGGCTTCGCCACGGAGGCAGCCGCCCGCAACCCGCTGCGTTGGTTCGTGTTTGCGGTCGTGATCGCCGCCAACATCATGGATCTCATGGACGCGACGATCGTCAACGTCGCCGGCCCGTCGATCCGGGCCGCGCTCGGCGGCAGCGCCTCCACCCTGCAGTGGCTGCCCGCTGGCTACACGCTGGCCTTCGCCGTGTTCCTGATCACTGGCGCACGGCTGGGGGACATGTTCGGCCGCCGCCGGCTATTTCTGATCGGCTCCGCTGGCTTCACCGTGATGTCTGCGGCCTGCGCGCTCGCCCCCTCGCCGGCTGTGCTGATCAGCTTCCGGGTGCTACAGGGTGCGTTCGGGGCGCTGATGATCCCCCAGGGGTTCGGAATGCTCAAAGAGGTCTTCGACGAGGAGGAGATGACCAAGGTATTCGGCGCCTTCGGCCCAATGATGGGTCTCTCGATCCTGGCTGCGCCGATCCTGGCCGGTGCGCTGATCGAGGCAAACCTGTGGGGGATCGGGTGGCGCCTGGTGTTCCTCATCAACGTGCCCATCGGCATCGCCGCGTTCGCTGGGGCGGTCCGGGTGCTGCCGCGGACCGTCGCGCATCCAGGAATTCGTCTCGACACGGTCGGGATGGTGCTCATCGGCGTCGCACTGACCGCGATCATCTACCCGCTGATCCAGGGCCGGGCCGATGGGTGGCCGGCCTGGACCTTCGTGTCGCTTGCCGCCGGCGCCGTGCTGCTCGGCGCGTTCGCGCTGTGGGAGCGCCGCCGACGTAGCGATCCGCTGATCGACCCCGGACTGCTGGCCAACCGCACCTACACGAGTGGCATCCTCGTGGCCCTCGCCTTCTTCGGCGCGTTCGGCGGCCTATTGCTCTGCGTCTCGCTGTTCGCGCAGCTCGGCGAGCACTTTTCACCGATCCACGCCGGGTTGACCCTGATGGCGATGGTCGTTGGGATGATCGCCGGGATGGGCGCCGGGTTCGCGCTCGTAGGTCGGCTCGGCCGCCACCTGCTCCACCTCGGCGTCGCGTTCACTGTCGCCGGCACCGTCGTGCTAGCACTCACCGTGACCGGGGCTCGGACTGCTTCGACGCTGGACCTCGCCCCCGGGCTGTTCCTGATCGGATTTGGTGCCGGAGCGAGCATCGGCCAGCTGTTCGACTTCATCCTGGCCGGAGTCAGCATGGACGAAGTGGGCTCCGCCTCAGGCGTGCTCGAGGCCGTTCAGCAGCTCTCCAGCGCAATCGGCGTCGCCGCGCTGGGAACGATCTTCTTCTCGGCGTTCGACGGGCATCTCCCAACGCATGCCCTGGCGATCACGGCGTGGGCGTGTCTGGTCCCGCTGGCCGCCACCTTCCTGCTCCTGTTCAAACTACCGATGCACGCCCGCGAGCCACAGAGCTGACCGATGCCGAGAATCGAGGGAGTTTCAATGATCTGGCTGGGAGGTCGAGGTTGACGGCTTCCAACCGCCGCCGTAGTCGCCGGGCTATCTGCGCTCGGAATGCCCGTTGGGGCCGCGGCTTCCGCGGTACTGATCTACCGGCTGCTCACCTACTGGTTGACCATCCTCATCGGATGGCTCAGCCTCAAGGTCGCCGAGGGCCGCGGGTACGTGTAACTGCCCAGCCGTGAACGGCTGCTACAGGGTTTCAGACCAAGTACGTTTAGCTCGTGGCGAGAGGCGCCAGGACCGCTTCGCAGAAGACGAGCGGGACCAAGACGACTGAGGCCGCCATTCGTTGGCCGGGTGATCAAAGCGTCGCCGCGGGCAAGGCGGCCCGGGTCCAGGTGCCACGGGAGTCGCATAGCGAGTTGTCGACCCCGAGGGTTAGAGATCCGATCAACCTACTGTTGGGTCAGGCCGAGTCACGGGTGCCAGAGTTGGTGCCGGTACGCCACGGCCGTATGCTGGCCTCGCCGTTCACTTATTATCGGGGTGCGGCCCTTCCCATGGCGGCTGACCTAGCCTGGACTCCTTCGTCGGGGCTACGGGTGCAGCTGTGCGGTGACGCTCACCTGTCCAACTTCGGAGCGTTCGGCTCGCCCGAGCGGCGGGTGGTGTTCGATCTGAACGACTTCGACGAGACGCTGCCGGGCCCGTTCGAGTGGGACGTGAAGCGGCTGGCGGCCAGTATGGTCGTAGCCGGGCGCGACAACGGTTTCGCCCCAAAGGACCGGCGTGGCGTGGCGGTTGCGACCACGGCCGCCTACCGCACCGCGATGCGGGATTTCTCCGCCATGCCCATCATGGAGGTCTGGTACGCCCGTTTCGATGTGGAGGAGGCCCTCGCCCGTCTGCGGTCGGCGCTGCCCAAGAAGACGGTCCGCCAGACCCAGGCCCAGCTGGCCAAGGCTCGAACCCGGGACAGCACCCAGGCGGTCGCGAAGCTCACCACGGTTGTGGACGGGCGGCGCCGGATCATTAGCGACCCTCCCCTGATCGTCCCCATCGAGGAGCTGGCCGGCGCTTTCGACGTGGAGGCGGTCTACCGGTTTATCCGCGGCTTGATCAGCGAGTACGCCGAGACCCTGCCTGCCGATCGGCGCCGGCTGGTGGAGCGGTTTGCCTTGACGGGCGTGGCCCGCAAAGTCGTCGGAGTCGGCAGTGTCGGTACCGAAGCGTGGATCCTCCTGATGGAGCCCGAGGACGGTCTGGCGCCCCTGCTGCTCCAGGCCAAAGAGGCTCAACGCTCCGCGTTGAGCCAGTACGCGGGTGAGAGCCACTACGACAACCAGGGCGAGCGGGTCGTGTCCGGCCAGCGGCTCATGCAAGCGGTCGGCGACATATTCCTCGGCTGGGTACGCAGCGTCCCTCCTGGGCGGGGCGCCACGGACTACTACGTCCGCCAGCTGCGGGACTGGAAATACTCCGCTGAGATCGAAACCATGAACCCGGCGACCATGACCGCCTACGGTCGCATGTGCGGCTGGACCCTGGCGAGAGCCCATGCCCGCACCGGGGACAGGATGGCTATCGCGGCCTACCTTGGCAAATCCGACGCCTTCGATCGGGCGGTGTCTGCCTTCGCTGAAAGCTACGCCGACCAGACCGAAACTGATCATGGGGCACTCGCAGATGCGGTGTCCTCTGGACGCGTCCAGGCCCAAACCGGAGTATGAGCATTGCCCGAGGGCGCCCTATCGCTCCCCTCCAGCGCTCAGCCGATTAGGGCTGAATCGCGACGTGTTCCGTGTTCGACTGGTTCCTCTGAGGCGGGCGAGGCGTCGAATGTCTCCGTGGACCGAGACTCCGCGTTCGGATGCTGCGGCTTTGTCGAGCGCGCCGGCGAGGAGTCCGATGACTCCCTCTGGTGGTCCTGAGATGACGAGGCGAGGCTTATCGCGGCGGTGGTGGCTTTCTACCCGGTCGGATACATGCCTGACGACTACGCGGGGCTCCAGGCGCCTGTGCTAACTCACATCGCCGACGGCGACGAGATCAACCCGCCCACCCTGGCCGAAGAGCTCAACGAAAAGATCTCAGCGGCCACCCGCAGAAAGCCGGAGATCGACCACTATCCCGCCGGCCACGCCTTCTTGAACGAAGAGGACCTCCTGGGAACCTTCAACGCGGAACAGGCCAGGATCGCGTGGGATCGAACCGTCGCCTTCCTCCGCGCGCACCTGGAGTAAAGGGGGCTGCTGCAGGTCTGGTTGACATCGGTGTCATCACTGATTTGCTTTATGCAAGAGCAGCGCCCAAATAAATCAGTTATCGGGCGTGACCGCATCCAAACGGCGTCGAACTTCCGACGTATTCACGCCCAGAACACCGAGTAGTACTGCCGCAGGATCGGGTGGTTCGAGATCGAGGATCCGGGCGAGTACCTGCTGAGGCGTGATGTGCTTGCCTCGGCGCATTGGTTTGCCGGCTTCCTGAAGCACCTTCTTCGCCGCCGGCGTCGTCCGGATCCGGTCCTTGATGACGGCCTTTATCGTCGGCCTTTTTGGCACTGCGTGCATCCGCAGCTCAGGTGCATCGATGCCGGGCCCCATGCCCAGGGCGCCTAGGGCCTCGCGGTCGAGCGAGTCAAGGGCATCGCGAGCGTCTTGGAGGCTGACACCTAACGCGGCTTCGACGGATGGTTCCTCCAACAGGCCGAGCAAGAGGTGGTCCGTACCCGCCCTTCGATCACCCCGTCGGCGTGCCTCCTCGCTGGCCCACATGTACGTGGTCCAAGGGTGATATGTGACTGTCGTAGCGCCATTCGTGGTCATGATGACTCCTTTCCGTACTTTGTATGTACGGACTGTCGGGTGATTCCGAGTGCGTCACCAATCTGCTGCCACGACCAGCCCTTTTCTCGGGCGGCGCGGACCTGGTTTGCCTCAACCCTCTCAGCCAGCCGGTGCAAGGCCGACGAAGCGCGAAGCCCAACCGCCGGGTCATCCGACGACAGACTCGCGTGTAGATCTTCAACATCCATGGACGTCAGTCTAGACTGACAACTCGAGACTTGTCAAATCAAACTGACAAACCAGATCGCCGCCTTGCCGTCGTGTCGCCTGACGGGGTGGGCTCTTCCCGGGCCGGCAGAACCCAGGCCAGCACGGCGGCGACGATACAAATCACCGCACCAACCCACGCCACCATCGTGTACCCAGCCAAGGTCGGCTGACCGGTGGACCGGGTGCTGTGGCTGGCCAGGATAGCGGCGGCCAGAGCGCTCCCCAACGAGAAGCCGATATAACGGACAACTTGGTAGAAGCCCATGGCGCTACCCGTCTCGTGCTGGGGGACAGATTGCACAATCAGGCCGGGGATGGCGGCGTAGGTGGTGCCGAGCCCGACGCCGAGGAGGCCCATCATCACGAACGACTCCCACAGCGACCCGTGGAACAAGGCGAAGAAAGCAGACGCGGCCGCTACCACCAGGCAGCCGACGGTCAACAGAACTCTGACCCCGAGGAGCTTGGTCAAGCTCGGCAACGCCCGGGAGCTCAGCAGCATGAAGGCCGAGAGGGGGATGAGGATCAGCCCCGCTACCACCACCGAGGCCGAGAAGCCGAAACCCCCCGAACGGGGCAGCTGCACGAACTCCGTCACCGCGGAGAGGTTCATGTACATGGCGACGCCGAGCACGGTGGCGCAGGCGTCGCCG
>Ga0302326_10004965_pt1 | contig 30523 bp, 20 predicted proteins | sample Palsa_T0_3_FD_202264 | JGI IMG/M metagenome (GOLD analysis project Ga0302326, IMG submission 202264) | Peat permafrost microbial communities from Stordalen Mire near Abisko, Sweden - Palsa_T0_3 | ecosystem: Environmental > Terrestrial > Soil > Palsa > Peat permafrost | place: Sweden: Abisko... | reverse complement strand
GCACCGTCAGGTTGCCGGGAACCGCGTGGTATTGGTAGTAGCCGCTGAGCACGCTCTTCAGCCATCCGCCGACCTGCGCTACCGGTTCGTGCATTCTCCGGCGGAGGTTCTGCTTGATTTCCTGCAGGCAACATACCGCGATACCAGATCACAACAGTCAACACGGTATTGGTTTCCATATGCTGTGTGTATGATACGTCGCTGCAATATGAAACGGGCGGCGCCTTGGACATCGGGTTCAACGGCCAGGAGTTGAACACGAAACAACCAGGAAATCCCGGTACCTGGGCCATGTCCTCATTACCAATCAGCGTATGGAGCACTTATCTCCCAGTCACGTCGGCCCGGTACGCGGCGTCCACGCTTACTCCCGGCAGTTCGATCATCGTCACGCGCATCCAGGCCCGCGCAGTCGTTCCTCCGACAAGCTGCACGACGAACGCTGAGATCGAAATCTCCGACGGCACCACACTTGGAACCGGAAACCTGGTCGTCGTTGGGGCGGAAAGCGACAGCGGCCCGATCGGGCTAAGCTTCAAAGCCGGCGCGCCTGTGATTATTGGCGTCGGCACTGCCGCCGGCGGGTGCCAAACCTCGCCGAGCTCCGTGAACTTGGTCGTGCAGTACGTGATCCCTTAACCTGACGCATCGGATCGGCATCCAAGTCCCCTATGAAGTTCCAACTAGAATTCTCCTTTCGCGGAAATCGCCGCGGTCACGACATGGATCGCTCCGGCGCGCCAGGAAAACTACGCCGGCTGAGCGGGAACGTGCCGCTAATTAGCAACACTTTTGAGTGAACGGGCGGGTCGCCCGGCTGGACGCGTCACTCCCAATATTCCGTCTGCTGCACCACGTCTTGCCTGGAGCTAAAGCCCTCCACCTCATTCAACGAAACCGGCAGATGGTGAAGGCCGGCAGCGCCTGATCGTGCGTATCACTATCCGCCACACAGCGAGAGTATATGTCCTTCTCCCAATAAGGAACCCAGGGCATTAAGGCCATTCGCTCGGTGGAAGGCGGCGTGTGTCCCAGGAATTGTGCGTTCGCTACGGGATGCCCCGCCGCCCGGCGGTCGCTCAAGCCCCAGGAAAAATCGTACAGCCGCCCTTCCGCCATCAGGATTGTCAATGGGAACTGGGGGAAGTAAATCTGACCGGGATGCGAACGGGAAAAATTATAAACCGTCTGCATCGGACTTTGTCCGGAAGCCTTAAAGACCGAGTAAATGTTCTCTGGAAGCTTCACGGCGACGTATGTTCCAAGCAGAATGGCCAGCGCCACCGCCACCGGGGCCCCCGGTCTGCTGCCAACTGACGAGCGCAAGAGATAGGGCGAAAGCTCCAACAAGCAGGCCAGAGCGAAAAAGTAAATTGCTGGGCTGAGAGCATTTTCGTTCCCCCCGGCCTTGATGCGCCCCAGCACAGAAGTAGGAACAAGCCAGCAACCGGTCCACAGAAGTAAGACCGGAAGCGAACGCAATCGCGCTCTCCATAGGGAGCCGTCTCGCTGCCCCGCCCCCTTCCATAGCGCAAAGGGTGCGGCGCGCACCTCCAAACCGACCAGGAACTGGCCCGCGCCGCGCTCCGTTTTGCGCGTGTTCCTCAAAACGAGAGCTGCGATGGGAAGCGAATAAAGCAGAAGTGTCCGGTCCAGGCCGTCAACAGTGGAGAAGAGCATTGCTTTGTCATAGAGCTGGTGGGCTGGAATCTGGAACCAGTTGAACCAGGCCGCCTCCAGGCTGGTGGAAACCGCCAGAATCGCGGTCCAGATAACCAGTAGCGAAGCAGCTACTCCGGCGACAAATACAAGCATGCTTCTCCACGAAACAAGCAGCCACCAAAGTGCCAAGGCGAGTGCTAGTGGCGCCATGTTTTGCTTGGCCATGACGGCAACGCCCGCGAACGCGCCCGCCACGAGCGAGCGGCGCCCCCCAGAACCTAAAAAGTCACCCCCCCCCGGCGCTCACCCAGCATGCCAGCCCTCCGGCGGCCAGCGCGGGCGCGTCGGCGTGAACCAGCACGGACGACATGGAGAGAGAAGTGCTCAACGATGTCAGAGAAGCGGCCAATCCCAAGACGCAAACGTACTCCTGCCAGCCGAACGCCGGCGATCCTTTTCTGGCCGCCAAAAGCATCGGAACGAAGAACAAGAGGATGCTTATGACCGTCGCTAAACGGACGGCAGCCATGGGCGTCGATGCCAACAATGCCGGCGCATAAGCGAGCGCCGTCACCGGACCGTAGATCGTGCTCAATACCGGGCCCTCCCGTACTCCGTAGTAGAGCCGGTATCCATGAGCCAGCGCAAACGTGGGCGCCAGGCGATGATCGTTTTCTGAAAGGGACGGCGCCTGGAACACGGCCAGGTAGAACCCGGCGAGCGCCGAAAACGCCGCCAGCAGCGCCAGCGTACGAATCAGGCGGTCAGCCGGCGTCATTTGCTCCTCAAATCCCGCATGTATTTCCAATAAATGCGCAAGACGTCTCGGAACGCAATGAAGAAATCGACAGGTTTTACTTTCGATCCTCCGACGTCTTCCCAGGAGTGGAGCGGGAATTCGTAAATCCGCTGCGACGCCAACGTCGGCGATCCGAGCTGGCGGATATAACGGGCCAGCAGTTCAACATCGAAAATCCAGCGGGTGAGAAAGGGTTCTGCAAACAGCGCGCGAGTTCCGGGGCCAACCCGGAACATCTTCGCGCCGCATTGGGTATCGTAGATTGGCAGTCGTAGAATAAGGGACGCCACGGTTGCGAACACCCTGCCCAGGTAGTGACGGCTGGCGCGTCGCCGCACCCGACGGCCCAGCAGCTTGACTCTGGAGCCGAACACCATATCCAGATCGGATCGCTCCGTTAGGACGGCCAGGAACTCGGGAATCTCGCTGAGCGGTGTCGCCAAATCGGCGTCCCAATAACCCACCAGTTCGACATCCTGGTCCAGGGCAAAGTTGACGCCCAGGCGGACAGCTTCAGCCTTACCTCGATTAACGGGAGAGCGTAGCGCAACTACGCGGTCCCCATTATGGGCCCGAAGACTCTCGATTCGATCGATGGTGTTATCCCGGCTGCCGTCATCCACAAAAATGAAACGAAGCGACGATTCACACAGGAATCTCTCAAACTGATCCACCGGCAGTCGAAGGCCTTCGTTGTAGCACGGTACCACTACAATGCAACGCGCTTCGGAAACTTTTGAGCGGGATTGCGACGTTGACTCCGGTTTCAAAATAACACATTGAAGGTACTGGCCAAACCCTTGGCGCACGCACTCCCGCGTGCAGCGTACACACTCGTGTGTACGCGACATGCTTCATTGCTTCTTAGCGCGATTTCCGCTTCAGAGCCGCGAAACTCCCAAAACTGTTAAGCACCGGATCGATACGATGGATCAATACAGTCCCTGGCTCGGAATCTGCACCGGATCCCCGATACTTAGTGGAAGATCGTTTGCATTCGCGTAAATAACGCGGTACCAGGCAGCCGTATTGTGATGATCGATGGCGATGCTGCACCCCGCCGTACAGTCCGTTACCGGATCGTCCTGCATCGCGCGCGGATAATACCCAACCTGCAGCAGGAACTTGGCCGCTCCGAACGGCAACGGCGCCGGAGGCCCAAACGTAATGCTGTTCAGAGCGTTCACTCCAGGCGGCTGCGCCACGTAGACCGTCGTCCGGCCCGGGCTGGAGCAGAACTCGTCGGTGTCCGTGCCGGGATTCCCGGAAAGCTGTGTCACTGTGAGCGAATAGCCAGTGAGAATGTATTTCAAAACCGATCCGTTCGCGATCGCCGGCAGATTCACCGTGAACGTTCCATAGGGCATCTCGGAGGCGCACAGAATCTTCAGCTCATTGCCGTAGGTGGCGCTGGTGTGCGCATCGGTCAGAAACATCGGCCCGAAATAAGGCTTGTTCGCGGGTGGCTGCAGTTCGGTGTCTTCACGCAGCTTGATCAGCGCGTCGGTGTGCGCCATCGCAGCCCACTGCTTCGATGAAACGAACGGGTTGATCGCCGCCCCCAGCCCGGTGCCCGGAGAATTCCAGCCGCAGCAGTTCCCGAAATCGAGCGCCGTGTTGCCGTCGTAATTGTAGAGCCGTAGCCCGCTTACGTTCAGCGTCAGCATCGCGACGATCTGCGCCACGATGGTTTCCGGCCGCCACAAAAGCTGCGTCGGGTGGTCGCACGCCGGGTTGAACTGGAAGCTCTGGCAAAACGCCGTGTAGTTCAAGCCTGCCCCCCACAACATAGACCGCGGCTGCAGTTGATAACCGCGCGAAAGCAATCCGGAGCTGGATTGCGAGTAGTTGGCCCACTGCCAGACGCTCGCGTCCGGACCGTAGATCCCGGAGGGCGGCTGCGGGACATAATCGAACGTAGCGTCTTCGCCGATCGGATTGCCGGCCCAATTGTGTACTCCAGGGTTTGAAGCCGTGTCGTAAGTGAACCCGATGGCGCCCCAAGTAGTCGCCGGGTGCCCCGCGACGCTCGTAATCACATTGCGCAGGCTCAGGAACGGCGTCGGCGGAAAATTCCCGTCCACCGTCACGTAAAGATTCGCATCGTTCGAAGAGCTATAGGTTCCGTTCGACGGAACCGTTTCAAACGCGGGATTATAAGTGATCGAAAAATGATTCGCATCGATCAGCGCGATCGGTTTGACCGTGTTCAGGTTGTTCACCGAATTATGGACGCGGATCGCCTGGCCGTTCGCGATCCCGTGGCTCGGCATGTAAAACTCAGCTACGCCGCCGTTCACCGCGATCTGAGTAAAGTAGGTGCTGTCCCAATTTTGATTGTCGACATTATTGTTGTCGTTGCCGGTTCCATTCAGCCGCGGAAGCGAGATCACATTTTCGCCCAACCCCGCGCCCGTCCAATAATGGTAGAGTTGTGCGCTGGACTCCGTATACGTTCCATTGGCGCACGCCGTGCGAGTAGTGAAGCTGATGGGATCGAAAGATTGGCCGTTAAAGTAGGTGATGCCGGTAACCGGAAACCATCCGTTCAGGCAGGTGTTGGTTACCGCTCCCGCCATCTTGATCCACGAACCCAAACCCGTCGATTGACTCCAGACTCCCTGAAAGTATTCGCCGACGTTGTAGGTCGCGACGCAGCTTGACGGACAACCGGTCACAACGATCGTTGGAAAGTCCGTCGACCCCAGATTCGGGTTCCGAAACGGATAATTCCCTGCCATGTATTGATTCAGTTCGTCGTATCCCACCGTCTTCCAGGTGCGGCCTTCGCTGACCAGATTGCTCAGGAATCCCGTGAAGCAGCTTTGCCGGTTGTAGCCCGTGTTGTTCAGAAAGGCCGCCAGAAACCCCGGGCCGCCGGCGCCCCAGTGCGTGCTCTCGATGTCGGCTTCGAAATAAGTTCCATACTGAGCGGCGAACGCGGATTCGTAGGTGTGCAGCATACTGGGCCACGACGACGCGTAGCAGGAGCTGCTCTGTGGGTCTCCGAATGCGGTGCCGCTCGCATCGGCCGAGATAATCGAGGAGTTCAGATTCGCTTCCTGCATCATCGGCCCGTACCACACCGGATGTATCCCGCTGTAATAGTTAGTAGCGTAGATGATTCCGAGTTGCCAGGCGGAGAGCGGAAAGAATGAATTGCCTGGGCTGAACGCGGTGGCGATGGTCCCGTTGTGGGTGAAGTGCGGAAAAGTGATCGATCCGGAATGCACCTGCGCGTAAACCGTCACAGCAGGCAGCGAAACTCCGCCCGCCGCGCACGAAGTGCACGAAACCTGGACCTGCGCCCATCCGGCCATCAACCCGCTGACAGTTCCGCTGCTCGTCACCGAAGCTACTCCGGCTAAACCGCCGTCTGAAACCAACGTGTAAGTGAATGCCGTGCAGGCCGGCGTAGAGAACGACAAATCGGTGTTCTTTATCTTCGGGCACACGCTGACGGACGGCCCGCCGGCGATCAGATGCAGCTCCCAGTAGGGCGCCTCGATCTCCATCGGAGCGCTGCCGTTGGAGAACGTCACCACTTGGTAGACATTTGCCATTCCGCCGCTGTTGACCTTGTCGCTGTTGCCTCCCCAATAGGGCGACCGGATGCGCTGCGTCACGGTGTGCGTGCCGGACCCGCCATTGATGAGCGTGACCGTAGACCCTCCCGGAGTTGCCGAAACGCCGATCGTGTTGGCGTCGATGTACTGAACGAAATAGGGGTTGACATCCACCTCGAACTCGTCGCTCGCCGCCGTCCCGTTGGGGCAGTTCGCCGGCGCGTTCACCGTGAACGAGGTCCCGGATCCCGACGCCGCGAAATAGTAGCCGTCGCAGTTCGGGGCGCCGGTGGTTTGATTCGAGCTCCGTATGTTGCGCAGGTAGACGGGAGTTCCCGGCGTGACGCCGCAGTTCGACGAACAGGTGATGGTCATCGCGCCGCCTGCAATAGACAGGGTCGCCGTGTTGGAGGGGTTCGTGGCCGAAGTTCCCCAATACCATTGGCTCCCCGCAACCAGCGGCGCCGGTAAGGTTCCAGTGCTAGCGAACGTCACCAAACTGCCTTGCACCGAGTAGTGGCTCGGCACGGTGATGTTGTTCCCGATCACGTTGGAACTGTTAAACGTTTTGCCGAATAAGAGCGGGTCGCTCAGGCTTACGAGATTATAGCCGGCGACAACTTGATGCTGCCCGTTCGGAAAGCAGGTTGTCTTGAAGTTCGGGATCTGCCAGCCTCCGGTTTGGCTGGTCGCGCTGGAACCCCCGCAGATCGGTTCGGAGGGCAGCACATATCCGTCGATGCTGGGCACGTTGTTCTCCGCGCTGCCGAAAAAACCTTGATCGAAAGTCAGCAATCCCAGCTTCCCGGTGCCGCTGCTGGGTAGAGCGTTGATGGACTGATTGCTCATGCCTTCGATGCGAACCGTGAAGCTCACGGCCGGGCAGGTCGCGAGCGTGTTGCCGAAGATGTCGGATACCACGCCGCTCACCGTGTGTGGACCGTCGCCGTTCAGGCCGGTGTACCAGGTGACGGCGAACGGCCCTTGCCACACATCGCGATAATCGTTGAAGGCGGGATGCTGGTCGGCGTTGTAGCCCGCCGCCCATCGCTGGTAATCCACGCTCCAGATCAACTTGTAGGCCGTCGGGGCCGCTGAAATCGTCGCCGCCAGTTGCAGCGGCCGCGGAGTTTGAATCAACTGGCCGCTCGCTGGGCTGGTAACGCTGCACGTCTGGCCGCGGCAGGCTCCGGCGAAAGCCAGGAGCACGGCAAACGTGAGCAAGCGTTTCCCCGCTTTTCGGTTCGCTGTTCCGTGCCCTGTGGCCGCGGCTCGGTAAGTGGCTGTCATTCCCGGCATCCCGCTGGCATCGGCTTCTTCCCGCCTCATTGCGCGTAAACTCCATTGCTTAGGCCTGCGCCGCCGTCGATCTCCAGCAGCGGCTGCAGCGTCAGCATCGCGAACGAATACCCGTAAATGCCGTGCGCGCCCGTGCAGGCTTCGCCCGATGCGCGCGTCGCTTGCATGTTCAGCAGAAGATAGCGGCCGTCCGGCGAAGTTTCCACTCCCGCAAACCGGGTGTGGCACAAAGGATCTCCTTCGTAGTCGGAACTGCCGGGAGAATTGAAGTACGTCAGCTTGATCGCGCCGATGGCGTTCGTGTTATTCGGGTCCACCAGAGCAATTTCCTCAATCGGCGGATAATTGGTGGATAACACCGGAGAGGCTGTTAACTGGCCCATCACGGGCCCTGTCACGAACGTATTGGACATTGCCAGGTGTTGCGCATCGGGAAGCCAAACCGAGTGCTCATTCCAGTCGCATACGGAGATATCCGCGTACGGCGATCCGCAGGCCGGCATCAAAGGCATTGCGCTCCCGGCGCCGCGCAGCGAGACAATCGTCGGATTGCCGTTCTGAATATAGGTTGCCGTTACCATGACAAATTGAAGCGGGTCCGTTGGATGCCAGTGCTCGAATTCATACAGGAACTGCGTGCTGGCGGGGTCGCAGCGTCCAGTCGAAGGAGTGCCTGTGCAAACCACCCCGCCGCCCGACGGGTCCTGGAAACTTACGCTGGATATGGAAGCCGTCGACGGGAAGGAAGCGCCGGGAGACCAGGCGGCGATTTCTATCTCCGTACCTTCCGTAATGTGAGTACACGAAGCGTCGATGCCTGCCAGACAAACGATATTGGACCATCCAATCTTTGTACCATCCGCGTTGAACTCTGGAAACCACCCGCCGCGGGTGCCGTTGATTGGGACTACACGAGTGCCCGCGCTGGTCAGGCCGCCCGCGGCGCCGCCGCAGTAGGTCGCGCAAACGCTGTCGGGAATCTGCCACAGGGCCGTGAACGTGTTGTTGTAGATCACAATGTGCATGTCGGCGCCGATTCCAGGATCGGCGGTGCCGGTGTCCGTCGGAAGCCCCACGCCGGGAATGGTGCTGGCCGCATCCTGAACTGCGCAAACTGCGTAATTTCCGTCCCGCGACCAGGAGCATGTCCCGATGCTGCGCGTAATGCTCGACACTCCCCACGTTAAGAGCTGAAATGCGCTGGAGCAGGAGATACACTGCTGGGTTTCCGCGGCGCAAACCTGGGCGGGAGTGGCTCCGGGAGGTCCGGCGCAGGAATTCAGTTGATAGTACCCCGAAACCAAATGATCGTATAGAATATCCTGATTCGACGGAGCATGGTAGTTTCCGGAAATATCGAACTGAGCCCAGCGCGGCGAGTAGACGAAGCCCCCGCCGTTTGGCGTGATATAGCCGATCGCCGTCACCCGGATGTTCGCCGCATAGACGTTGACCGACAGCAGCAGTGCCATCCAGGTTCTCATAGCAGCAGCCTCACGTGGTAGGCCACCGCCGCCGGCGTCACCGCGGTGAGTGCGCATACCCGCACTATGACGGTGTTCGTCGCCGAGACAAAGCCATAGGGCGGTGCCACTCCCACGCCCGGATCCGCGGCAGGCGAAACCACCACGGCCATTGATGTTAACGCCCCGCTGATCGTGACCGTGCCGGAAGTGCATTGGCCGGCTGTAAGCGCCCCGCCCCCAAGCGATGCTGTCGTGCCGGAAAGCTGCGCCGCCATGGTGTAGGTCAGCGAATTCATGTTGGGCGGCGGATTTAATGTGCCTCCCTGCTGGCTGCTGGTGGCCGCCAGGCAGATGGAATTCCCTGCACTGCCCGGCAGGCACACTTTGCCGTTTCCCCCCGGCGACGTGGTGAAGCTGTTGGCTACGCTGTTGTTGGACGTATCCATCGTCGGCCCGCCCACCCACGCCGTTCCGTTGGACCAGCACCATGCCATCATCGTCCCGCCAGGATTGATAACCGGGACAAACATCCCGGCGCTCACCGCCGCCGCTGGCAGATTCGCAGACTGGCAATTCGTGTTTTCGCCGTCGGTGACCGGTGAAAATATCGGAGGCGCTCCGATTCCGGAGTTCTGCGCTATCGCGCCGGAATAACACAAAATTAGAACAACTAGTCCTCGTGTAATCATTGCAACCTCATCAGCGCAACATGCATGTCATAGCTCGAAGTCCCCGTACTGCAGCTTCCCGATAACGTCGAGCTGTAAGTGACCGATCCGTTCCCCGCATAAATGGGCATCAGGCCTGAGATATAACCGGTCGCGGCGGACTGCGTTGGACCGAGGGCCAGGCTGCCCGTCGTGAGCGTGCGCGCGCTGGAACCGTCGCTCCAGTTGAACGTGAAGGAGACCGAGTTGGCGCCCGTGGTGCAGGTTCCGTTTTGATCGGCGTAGTAATTCAGCATGTACTGCCCCAGGCCGGGCGTGGCCAGCGTCACGCCGCTTTGCGACGAAGATTGCCCCGTAATATTGGACACCCAGCCGGTTACTGCCGCACCATCCGGACTCACTAGGAACGCGCTCACCGGACTGCCGTACGCCCGCAGCAAAATTGGAACGTTCTGCAGGCAATCGCCGGCTTCAATGCTTACCAGCGCGCCTCCGACGACCTTCATGAGGGCGATGGGTCCCAGGCCATCGATATTGAGCGTAGCGGCCGCCGCGCAGGCCTGATCCGACGGAATAAGGCTCAACGTTTGGTTCTGAGTGTAAGTCGTGAACGTGGGGCTTCCGGCCGCCACGAAAACCGCTCCCGCGCCGCCGCTCGTCGCGATCAGGCTGTGGTCGGTCCCCGCCTGATCGAGTGTGCGGCTGGGAGCATAGGAAGTGTCCAGGGCCGGCGTGCAGTCCACCCGGTTCGCACCTGTATTGTTCGAGCAGGACTCGATAATCCCCGTGCCGGAAATCAGGTTGAGTGTTGCCTGGGTTCCCTGTGCGGAGCCGTTCACATCTATGGACACCCCTGCGATTCCGGCTGCTCCGCTGCAGTCGGTTCGGCTATTCATCGGATCGTCCACGCACCCGCCGCCGGTGAAGTTCAGCGTGCCCTCCACCGGCAGGTTGGTGCCGTTGTTTTGAACCTGTGCAATCGCGCCGTTCGCTCCGCTGGGCCCGGTCGGTCCTGCTGGTCCGGTAGGTCCAGCCGGCCCGGCCGCTCCGTTCGCTCCGGCCGCTCCGTTCGCTCCGGCCGCACCGTTCGCTCCGGCCGGTCCCGTGGGACCGGCGGGTCCTGCTGGTCCGGCCGGTCCGGCGGGCCCCGTTCCGGATCCGCCGCTGCAGTCGGTCCGGCTGTTCGTTGGATCGTCCACGCACCCGCCGCCGGTGAAGTTCAGCGTGCCCTCCACCGGCAGGTTCGTGCCGTTGTTTTGAACCTGTGCAATCGCACCGTTCGCTCCTGCTGCTCCCGTCGGTCCTGCTGGTCCGGCCGCTCCGTTCGCTCCAGTCGGCCCCGTGGGACCGGCGGGTCCCGCTGGTCCGGCTGGCCCCGCCGGCCCGATTCCGGCTGCGCCGGTGCAGTCGGTTCGGCTGTTCGTTGGATCGTCTACGCACCCGCCGCCGGTGAAGTTCAGCGTGCCCTCCACCGGCAGGTTCGTGCCATTGTTTTGAACCTGTGCAATCGCGCCATTCGGTCCGCTGGGCCCGGTCGGTCCTGCTGGTCCGGCGGATCCGGCCGCTCCGTTCGCTCCGGTCGGCCCCGTGGGACCGGCGGGTCCCGACGGGCCGGTTGTGCCCGCTTGCAACGTCCAGGAATTTTGCGCGGTGCAAAGATAAAAGTTCGATCCCGCGGGCGCGCTGCTAAGGAAGTAGGCTTGTCCTACGCCACATGCCGCAGGCAGCGCGCCTCCGGTTGACATTGGTTTCGTAGTGCTCGCTGCGCTGAAGTCGACGCTCTTGGATTGTGTTCGCAGGTCAACCAGTGTTTGAGCTTGCGCCATGGACGCCATCGCCCCAACCACAAACGCGCAACGGAAAAACTCGGATGCAAATCTCTCTTTCGACATCTGCAACTAGATATAATCGAGCCGAAGAGGTTCGTCGATCGAGACTCTATTGGAATCAACGATTAAAGAGCTCTCGAATGAAGTGACTCGCAATAGCGCCTCCGCACAACCGTGAATACCCCATTCACTCGGCACCCATTGCGACTGCGCATCGGCTGGGCCCTGCTGATCGTACTGATCCTGGCCGCCGCTGGCGAGCTCGCTATCCGCGGCGTCGGCCGCGCTCTCTCAGACATGCAGGATTTTTCGGTGATCTACGCCTCCACGCGTGCCTTTGACGCCGGCCAGAACCCCTATGAAGCATCAGCTATCCGAGCGGCATGGTTGGAGGCGACGCGCGACAGGCCAAGCCCCCCTCCCCCGGATTTGGCCCTCTATCCACCGTCCACCTATCTCCTTCTCTCGCCGCTCGCGCTACTGGATTGGAATCGCGTGCGATGGGCCTGGATAGGGATGAACCTGATCGCCGTCGCCGTGCTCATCGTCGCTCTTACGCGCTATTGGCAAGGCCATTCGCCGCCCAGGAGAACCGCCTTGATCGCGGCCTTTATTCTCGGATTTGGCCCGATCCATACCGCGATGTATAAGGGGCAACTGGCGGTGGTGGTGGCAGCCGTGCTGGCCCTCGCTTTAGTCGCCGAAGCGCGCCAGGCGGCGGTGCTGGCAGCGATACTGATTGGCTTCGCGGCTTCTCTGAAGCCTCAAATCGCCGCTCCAGTCGTCTTTCTTTATCTGATTCAGAAACAGTGGAAGTCGATTGCAGTGGTTGCAGGGGTGACTTCGGGGTTGTTGGGCATTGCGTGGCTCCGTTTATCCTGGGCGGGTGTCTCCTGGCTGGGACCCATGCTTCGCAATGTTCGCCTGGCAGCCGCGCCGGGTGGTGTTTACGATCCTTCTCCAACCAACCCTATCTTTTATCAACTCGTGAATACTTCCGTGCTGCTCCGCCGGCTCACGAGCTATCAGCCCGCCGTCACGCTTTTTCTCGCCGCCGTCGTTATCGTGGTCGGCTTCTTCCTGTGGAAACGCGGGCAGTATCGTTTGGATCTGTTGGCCGATCCTGCCGCGTTCAGCGCGGTCTGCGTCCTTGGTCTCGTGGTCATATCTCACCGTTACTACGATGCAGTGGTTTTGGTCTTCGTCTTCGTCTGGGCCTTGAAAGTTGGGTTAACCGGGAGTCGCCATTGGCGCCGGCCCGCAGCGCTGATCTCGATCGCCGGATGCCTCGTAATGGCTTTCCCTCTGCCCGCCCTATTCATGACCTCGGGTCTCGCCCGAGCGCCGTTTGGAATTCCGCAGATTCTCTGGGATGTTGTCGTTGTGCAGCATGAGAGTTGGGTGCTCCTGGTCGTTCTTGTCGCACTCACCTCCGCGCTGGCAGGCCCGCCGGCCGGCGAGCCCAAGCGTGCCGCGACCCCGTAGCGCCTATTGGTTGCAGAGGATCACGTCGTTCGCAACGTTGTTCTGCCAACTGCAAGTGGCGTTCAGATCGGCTGTCCAGTTCGCATCCGGCCAGATGGTCTGTGCCCATTGCGCCAGTTGGGTTACCAATGTGGAGTTCACTCCAATAAAACTGAAGCGTGGAATCATATACCACACCCAATCCGGGAAAACATTGTCGTAAGCGTTGCCGCCCGGCACCGGCACGGCGGTCGCCGTGGTCCAGCCTCCGGCATAGAATTGTTGCGGTGTGAACTGGCTGGCTTGCTGCAGCCAGGATTGCGCCAGCCCAGTCGCGATTGCGATGCGCGTCGCCGGGTCCACTCCGCTCCACACGTGCTGGTTCCATTCCGCCGTTACCAGCAGGGAGATCTGCGACACCGTGGGTTGCCAGCCTCCCAATCCCAGTTGCGGGCCGGTCCCGGCTTGCTGCAGGATTTGCAGCCCCTTGATCATCCAGATGGTCTGAATTCCGCCCTGCGGCGCCGCCAGTTCTCCCAGGTTCATCACAAACCCGTCGGAATACGGCCAGTCGATCGGATATTGCTCCTGCTGTTGGCCGTTGGAGTCGTTCAAGATGAGCTGCAGGTTGTACCAGACATACGACAAGTACACATAGGTAGCCGCCGTCCCGTTGCGCAGCCCCGTCACGCCCGTGGTCGGCATCTTCAGCTCGTGCGGCGACACAAAAAACGGCAGGTCGCTATACCAGGCGCGCGGATCGGCTTGCGGTCCGAAAATGTTTTGGGAGTATCCTTCCAGTTGGAACTGGTTATTCAACTCCCAGGTCTTCACCATTCCCCATTGCGACAGCGAGTACATCGCGTCCACATTCGCCGGAGTCCACACCGAGCTATTCCAGATCGGCGTCCCCAACTGCTGGTACAGCCCATCGAACGCGCTGAACCAGGCCTGTAAATTCTTCTGCTGTCCTACATACACCGCCGGATTGCTCACTTGCAGGCTGGAGCTCAGAGTTTGATAAATGGTGTTGTAACCGTTGCCGGTGAACGCGGATCCAAACGCATCCATGGGCGACACTCCCGGCAGCCACTGGTTCCAGTCGGGAAGCTGCATCGCCAGTGGAATCTCACGCTGGCTCAGGCGCGCAGTGGCGGCGAATACCGACGGTTGAATGCCCGACGGAAAGATCGCGTTGATGACGTCCTGATCGGAGTTCGCCACCGCGCTCAGGCCCGCCCCCGCCGCCCAGTTGATAACCGGCTGGGAATCCAATCCCGGACCCGGCTGATACGGCGGATTCCACGGCATGCCTGGATTCGCCACATTCAAGCTGCGAATGTAGCTGGCGATCTGGTCGCCCTGCTGTGCCGTGAGCCCATGGAACAAGGCCCGAGTCTGAATGGAATTGTTGGAATAGTTGAAATATTTCAGATCCCGCCCGTCTTGGGCGTGGCAGTCCGAGCAGTGCGCCACAATCGGCTGCGTACCGCCGCCGACCAGGGGAGTCGTCAACGCCGCGGTGCGCCACAGCGTCTGCCCGGCTGCGATGTCGGAAGCGCTGCTGGAAGGCGGCTGCCAGGTATTGGGATCGTCTTGCACAAACGTCGAGGCGGGGATGAGCTGGCTGCCATTGGCCGCTTGAATGTTGAACGCCAGCACCCGGAATCCGCTCACCCGGCCATCGGTTTGGTTAAACATAAAGCTGACGGTATTGTTTCCGGTCTGGAAGGCGCCGGCCGGAAAATTCATAGTCATCGTCAACGTGCTGAACCCGCCGCCGATGCCGCCATAGGCGTTGGCGTTCCCCAACAGCGTGACGGTGCTGCTGTTGATCGGCTGCCAGCCGGAATTGTTCACCTGCACACTGGCCTGCGTCTGAGACCGCAATCCGTGGATTTGCATCCACAGGCTCATCTGCCCCGTCAGGTTCGATCCGCTGGGAACGTTCACTGTGGCCGATACCGTTGTTCCATTCGGACCAACCACCTCCAGGGGCAAGGTCACGGCATTGATCGTTGGCATGAGAGTGATAATGGCCGTCGCGGTTTTAGTCGGATCCGCGACGCTGGCCACGGTGACCGTAACGGTTTGCTGGCTGCCGATTGCAGCGGGGGCCGTGTAGATCCCGTTCGCGATAGTTCCCGCGGCCGGGTTGAGCCACCACGTCACTGCATTATTGCCGGTACCGGTCACTGTAGCGGCAAAAATCGCGGACGCGCCGTTGCCCAGAGATATCGCGGTCGGTGAAACCGTCACTCCGGCCGGAATCAGATTCACCGTCGCACTGGCGCTTTTGGTGGGATCCGCCAGGCTCGTAGCGGTTACCGTGACGTATTGCCGGCTGGCGATAATCGCCGGAGCCTGATAGGCGCCGTTGGTGATGGCGCCCACTGCCGGACTTAGAGACCACGCAACGGCCGTATTGCCGGCGCCGCTCACCGTGGCATCGAATTGGGCCACTTGGCCGCCGGTCAGCGACAGCGACGCCGGCGACAAGCCGATGCCCACCGGCACTAAGTTGATGCTGGCCGCTGCGAATTTCGTCGGATCCGCCAGGCTCGCCACTGTAAGCGTCACCGTCTGCGCGCTGCCGATGGAAGCCGGCGCGGTGTAGACTCCGTTCAGCACGGTTCCCACCGCCGGATTGAGCGTCCAGTTCACTTGAGGATTGCTCGTTCCTGTCACACTGGCGGCAAACGCCGCCGACGCGCCAACTCCGAGCGACACTGAAGCGGGACCGACCGTCACGCCGATCGGAATCAAAGTAACCGTAGCGCTGGCAATTTGCGTAGCATCCGCCACGCTGGTTGCCATAACCGTAACGGTCTGCTGGCTCAAGATAATCCCCGGAGCCTGATAGGCGCCGTTGGCGAGAGTGCCCATGGTGGGACTTAAAGACCAAGTAATGGCCGTATTGCCGGCGCCGCTCACTGTGGCATCGAACTGCGCCAATTGGCCGCCCGTCAGGGACAGCGACGCCGGCGCCATGCTGATCCCCACTGGCCACGTCGCTGCGCCACCGCCGCCGAAGAAGAGGGCGCTCGCCGCGCCATCGGGGCCCGCCGTGAGGCTCGCCTGGATGGTGACATGCCCTTGTAAGTTCCAGACCAGGTATTGCGGCGTTTGAGCAAAGGAAGACACTTTGCGGCTGTCCAGCACGGCTCCGCTGTCCGCATCCAGAATATCGATCTGTTCTCCGCGGCCGTGACCGTTCCAGTCCAGGCAATACAGCGCCACCTGATGGCTGTTTCCGTCGGTAAGATTCACATCCAGGGAGAGACCGGCGATGAATAACCAACCGGAGGCCACCCGGCCGGTGGCGAACCCTGGTAGTTGCAAAGCACGAGGATCGCTGGTGGAAGCAGTCCAGGTGTACTCTTCCGCTCCCTGTCGCGACACCAAGGCATAGGAAGGATAACTGATGCTGTTGCCGGCGATGTTCCACCCATCGCCGCCGTAGACTCCCTGCCAGTTACCTTGTGTAGTTGTATCGGTTGTTACGAACTGCGCCGCCGCAGGCGCCGCAGAAGTAGCCGGCCAGAGGCTGGCCGAGGCACTCGCAAACAATAAAAAACAAGAAATATATTTATTAGTCATAAAGCCGCAACTGGTTACCCCCTGAACGCATCTTGATAGCCGCGAAAGGTTCTGCCTTCCCTTTACGAATTACTGCTTGGTTGCGCGCCACCGAGACCCTAAGGTGAAACCCTGCGCTGCTGGCCTCACTCGATGGGCTGTTGGGTCCAGTACTTGTGCTAGCGCGCGCAGGTATCCTCTCGAATTCCGATTTTGCATAGCTGTCCCTTTACCGTTTCTGTCCGAAGCCCTCTCGTCAGCGCGCGCAAGCGAGGAGGCACACTTCGGGCGTCATTCCTCTGACGCTATTTTTGAACGGGGCTAAAAGCCTAAACTAAGACTCGCCCCCACACCTAATAGTTCGGCGTTCCAGCCTGATACCTTCAGGGTAGGATTCCGATTCGTGGCGAATTCATTGGCTGCACAGAATCACGTCGTTCGCAACGTTGTTCTGCCAACTGCAAGTGGCGTTGAGATCGGCTGTCCAGTTCGCATCCGGCCAGATGGTCTGTGCCCATTGCGCCAGTTGGGTTACCAATGTGGAGTTCACTCCAATAAAACTGAAGCGTGGAATCATATACCACACCCAATCCGGGAAAACATTGTCGTAAGCGTTGCCGCCCGGCACCGGCACGGCGGTCGCCGTGGTCCAGCCTCCGGCATAGAATTGTTGCGGTGTGAACTGGCTGGCTTGCTGCAGCCAGGATTGCGCCAGCCCAGTCGCGATTGCGATGCGCGTCGCCGGGTCCACTCCGCTCCACACGTGCTGGTTCCATTCCGCCGTTACCAGCAGGGAGATCTGCGACACCGTGGGTTGCCAGCCTCCCAATCCCAGTTGCGGGCCGGTCCCGGCTTGCTGCAGGATTTGCAGCCCCTTGATCATCCAGATGGTCTGAATTCCGCCCTGCGGCGCCGCCAGTTCTCCCAGGTTCATCACAAACCCGTCGGAATACGGCCAGTCGATCGGATATTGCTCCTGCTGTTGGCCGTTGGAGTCGTTCAAGATGAGCTGCAGGTTGTACCAGACATACGACAAGTACACATAGGTAGCCGCCGTCCCGTTGCGCAGCCCCGTCACGCCCGTGGTCGGCATCTTCAGCTCGTGCGGCGACACAAAAAACGGCAGGTCGCTATACCAGGCGCGCGGATCGGCTTGCGGTCCGAAAATGTTTTGGGAGTATCCTTCCAGTTGGAACTGGTTATTCAACTCCCAGGTCTTCACCATTCCCCATTGCGACAGCGAGTACATCGCGTCCACATTCGCCGGAGTCCACACCGAGCTATTCCAGATCGGCGTCCCCAACTGCTGGTACAGCCCATCGAACGCGCTGAACCAGGCCTGTAAATTCTTCTGCTGTCCTACATACACCGCCGGATTGCTCACTTGCAGGCTGGAGCTCAGAGTTTGATAAATGGTGTTGTAACCGTTGCCGGTGAACGCGGATCCAAACGCATCCATGGGCGACACTCCCGGCAGCCACTGGTTCCAGTCGGGAAGCTGCATCGCCAGTGGAATCTCACGCTGGCTCAGGCGCGCAGTGGCGGCGAATACCGACGGTTGAATGCCCGACGGAAAGATCGCGTTGATGACGTCCTGATCGGAGTTCGCCACCGCGCTCAGGCCCGCCCCCGCCGCCCAGTTGATAACCGGCTGGGAATCCAATCCCGGACCCGGCTGATACGGCGGATTCCACGGCATGCCTGGATTCGCCACATTCAAGCTGCGAATGTAGCTGGCGATCTGGTCGCCCTGCTGTGCCGTGAGCCCATGGAACAAGGCCCGAGTCTGAATGGAATTGTTGGAATAGTTGAAATATTTCAGATCCCGCCCGTCTTGGGCGTGGCAGTCCGAGCAGTGCGCCACAATCGGCTGCGTACCGCCGCCGACCAGGGGAGTCGTCAACGCCGCGGTGCGCCACAGCGTCTGCCCGGCTGCGATGTCGGAAGCGCTGCTGGAAGGCGGCTGCCAGGTATTGGGATCGTCTTGCACAAACGTCGAGGCGGGGATGAGCTGGCTGCCATTGGCCGCTTGAATGTTGAACGCCAGCACCCGGAATCCGCTCACCCGGCCATCGGTTTGGTTAAACATAAAGCTGACGGTATTGTTTCCGGTCTGGAAGGCGCCGGCCGGAAAATTCATAGTCATCGTCAACGTGCTGAACCCGCCGCCGATGCCGCCATAGGCGTTGGCGTTCCCCAACAGCGTGACGGTGCTGCTGTTGATCGGCTGCCAGCCGGAATTGTTCACCTGCACACTGGCCTGCGTCTGAGACCGCAATCCGTGGATTTGCATCCACAGGCTCATCTGCCCCGTCAGGTTCGATCCGCTCGGAATGTTCACCGTGGCCGATACCGTTGTTCCATTCGGACCGATCACCTCTAGCGGCAGCGTCACCGTGGTGGGCGGATTGCCGCTGGAACCTGGCGTAAGCGTCACCGTGGCCGTTGCCGTTTTGGTGGAATCCACTGTGCTGGCCGCAGTGGCTGTTAAGGTCTGAAGCGTGCCGACGTTGGCGGGCGCCGTGTAGAGTCCGTTCACCAGCGTCCCCACCGCGGGACTCAAAGACCAGCTAACCGCGGTATTGCTCGTCCCATTAACCGAAGCGGTAAAGGTGGCAGACTGCCCCGCGCCAACCGAAGCCGAAGCGGGCGAAACCGTCACTCCGATCGGAATCAGCTTCACCGTAGCGCTCGCGGTTTGAGCGGAATCCGCCGCACTGGTTGCAATCACCGTTACCGTCTGCGTGCTCGCGATAATCGCCGGCGCCTGATAGACTCCATTCGCGATTGTCCCCACCTGAGGACTGAGGGACCAGGTGACGGCCGGATTCGATGTCCCGCTCAGCGTCGCTGTGAAGGTCGTGCTTTGGCCCCCGGTGAGCGACACGCTCCCCGGCGCCAGGCTCAGGCTTCCAGGCATTAAATTGATGGCGGCGGTTGCCGTTTTGGTGGAATCCACCACGCTCGCCACCGTGAGCGTCACCGTCTGCGCGCTGCTAATTGAGGCCGGCGCGGTGTAGACTCCATTCACGATCGTTCCCACTGAGGGGTTGAGAGACCAGGTCACTGCGGGATTGCCGGTTCCGCTTACGCCGGCGGTAAAGGCCGCCGATCCTCCCGCTCCCACTGACACCGAACCCGGACTGACCGTTACGGCGATCGGAATCAAAGTGACCGTAGCGCTCGCGATTTTCGTCGAATCCGCCACGCTGGTTGCCATTATCGTCACGGTCTGTTGGATGGCGACGATCGCCGGCGCCTGATAGACTCCATTGGCGATTGTTCCCAGCGCCGGGGTGAGCGACCAGGTAACCGCCGTGAGCGAAGTCCCGGTGACGGTGGGAGTAAATGTCGCGCTTTGGCCCCCCGCAAGGGACGTGGCCCCCGGCGACAAGCTGACGCCGACAGGTATCAAGTGGATGGTGGCTGTTGCGGTCTTATTCGGATCCGCCACGCTGGCCGCCGTGAGCGTAACCGTTTGTGCGCTGGCGATCGTGGCGGGCGCCGTGTAGAGCCCTTGCGCCATTGTTCCCACTGCCGGATTGAGCGACCATGTCGCGGCCGTGTTGTTGGTTCCAGTGACGGTAGCGACAAAAGTGGCGGATGCGCCGACTCCGAGCGACATCGCAGCCGGTGCAACCGTCACTCCAATCGGAATCAAACTCACCGTGGCGCTCGCGGTCTTCGTCGAATCCGCCATGCTGGTTGCGGTTACCGTGACGGTCTGCTGGCTGGCGACGATCGCCGGCGCCTGATAGACGCCGTTGGCGATTGTCCCCACTTGAGGACTTATAGACCAAGCGATGGCCGTGTTCGACGTCCCGCTCAATGTAGGGGTGAATGTAGCACTCTGTCCTCCCGTGAGCGATACGCTGGAGGGCGTCAAGCTGAGGCCCACTGCTCCTGTTGTCAGGTTGATGGTGGCTGTCGCTGTTTTGGTCGAATCCACCAAGCTTGCCGCCGTGAGCGTCACCGTTTGCGCGCTTGTAAGCTTGGCCGGCGCGGTATAGACACCGTTCGACAACGTTCCTATCGCCGGGCTGAGAGACCAACTCACCGCGGGATTGCCGGTTCCGCTCACCGTAGCGGCAAACGCCGCCGACCCGCCCGCGCCGAGCGACACCGACGTCGGAGCAACCGCCACGCCGATCGGAACCAAAGTAACCGTGGCGCTCGCGATTTTTGTGGAGTCCGCCACGCTGGTTGCGATTACTGTAACGTTCTGCTGGCTCGCGATAATCGCAGGAGCCTGATAGATGCCATTGGCGATTGATCCCACTTGAGGACTCACGGACCAGGTGACGGCCGTGTTTGAGGTCCCGGTCACAGTGGGTGTGAACGTGCTGCTTTCGCCTCCAATCATCACGGCGCTTCCCGGCGATAAGCTGATGCTCACCGTCTGCTGCGAGGAAGCAGGCTGCAATGTGACGGCCACGGTTGCACTCTGGGTGGGATCTGCCACACTCGTCGCGGTAACCAGGACGAGCTGCTGCGACGGGATATAGGCGGGCGCGGTATAAAGCCCGTTGACAAGAGTGCCTGTGCCTACATTCGGCGTCAGCGACCACAACGCGCCCAGGTTTATGGCTCCCTGCACCGTGGCCGTAAACTGTGCGGACTGCCCTGCCGTCAGCGCCGTTGGGCCTGGCGCAATCGAGATGCTCACGCTCGAAAGGGGTGGAATTGAAATCGTTGGCGTTAATACGACGACGGCGGTCGCCGTGACGGTGGGGTCGGCCAGGCTCGTGGCCGTAATCGTCACCGGCGACACGCTGTCGATCGAATCGGGAGCGGTATAGAACCCATTCACCAGACTCCCGGCCGTCGGGTTGAGCGACCATTGCACCTGTTGATTCTGCGATCCTTGGACCACTGCCGTGAACGCCGCCGATTGACCGCTCTGGAGGGCGATGATAGCCGGAGCGATCAAAATTGAAATGCCGCTATCTGGCCCCGTGCCTACCGGATTTGTAGGCTCTAAGGGAATAAGTCCGGCAATAGGATCGATGGGCAAACTGGTCGCATCGCTGCGTAAGTGCCCTGTGCGTAACGTTCCCCCGGTTGAAGCCTCCGCTGGCGCTGTCGAAGCAAAATTCCCTCTCGAAGCAGCAGGCGCCCGCAATTGATGAACAATGCTCACGAAAGACGATTTACTCCCTACCGGTTGGGCGTAGATAAATGCCACTCCGCCACGCGCCGATGCGGTATACAGCCCGTTGGCTGTGATGGTCCCCATGCCAGACGGCCGGGCCGACCAAATGATTTTGTCTCCGTATCCCAACAGAGTAAACTGCTGCTGCTGGAGCGGCGCCAACGTAATGCCGTTGGGCTTGATCAAGCCATCGCTTACCGCCGCCAAGGCCGGTAACCCCAAGCAAAGTGTCGATATCAGAGATATCCAAGGTCTTCTTGCCATGAATTTGGTGTGCGATACTGTCCAAGATAGTACTAAGCAGGCTACGTGGCCATCACTAGTTCGCCCTAGTTGGTACTCAGCTTTACGCGTAGTCTAGTACCCGTTTTCTCTGCGGTCTGGTCACGCCAACTTGGGGAGAGAGTACCATTTAGCAAAAGGTCCCTCAACGGTAACCGCGAACCCAATAGCGCGAAAGCTCTAGTACGAAAGTAATGGGCCAAGAGGTATGTTGACAAAACCGGACCGATCCGTCAACCTAAAGTTTCGTTAACGCGATGTCGGATGCTTTCGGCTCCAGCAGATCAACCGGCCTCTTCTGAGACTAATCTTCAAGCCCATCAATGGTTTGCGCTGCGGGTACGCTCCAATTGCGAGCGCCTCGCCGTCGCCCATTTGCGGGAGCGCGGCTACGAAGATTTCGCGCCTTCTTACAAAGTGGAAAGGCGCTGGTCGGATCGTCTCAAACAGATCGATCGCTTCCTGTTTCCCGGCTATATTTTCTGCCGCTTTGATCCAAACCACCGCCTACCCATACTAACGGTGCCCGGTGTTGTGGACTTGGTAGGGTTTGGGAAAATGCCGGAGCAGATTCCCGACGCCGAGATCGAACGGGTGCGCAGGATGGTTGAATCGGGGCTGCTGGTCACTCCTCATCCCTACGTGCGGGTAGGCCAAGCGGTGCTGATCGAGCGCGGGCCGCTTTCCGGAGTGGAGGGCATCCTGGTGGATGTGAGAGGGAAGATACGGCTGGTTGTTTCCGTCAACCTTTTGCAGCGCTCGGTGTCCGCGGAAGTAGACCGGCATTCCATCCGGCCCATCCGAACCCTTTCCACGGATCTTGGACGCCGCAGGTAGCAAGGGTAGCGGGGTCAGGCAAGCAGCCGGGCCGGCTCACGGCGCAACGATATTGAACAGCAGATTAGCGGCCGGCTGCTGGAGCCGGAGGATTAATCACCGCGCCGTCCCAGTGCTCCACAAGCTTGCCGTCTTTCACTCGAAAGGTGTCGAAGGTAAAGACTTCGTAGAATTTTCCGGTTTCCGCCGTTGGATCCTGACGGTAGCCCTTGTGAACCGCGGTAACGATGTCGCACTCCGCAGTCACCACCTCCAACGGATTTCCTGGCGGCGGTTGCTGACCCAAGGCACCAGTTTGGCCGGGTGCGGCGCCTCCGCCTCCGGCGGCCTGCTTGAGAAACGTGGCCTTGAACTCTTCGTAGTCGCTGACCTTGTTGTCTTCCGCGCGCTTCTTGAACGCGGGGTTATGCTGCTTGTAGCTGGGGTCGGCCAGCGCCACTCGATCCGCGCCCCGCGTCCGGAAAAACTCCGCCACCACCTTTTTGTTGGCCGCAAGCTGTGCCGGTGTAGCAGTGCATCCGGGTGTGGGGTTCGCTTGCATTGCAGTCGGCGGCTGTGCCGATGCCGTATCCGCCGCGAGCAGCGCGAGCGCCAATCCAATCAGCCAGACGTTATTCTTGTTCATAGACTCAGCTCCTTGCTTCCGTAAGAACCTCGTAAACACTCGATACACACCAAACACTGGATACACAATAAACACTGGATACACACTACGCTAAGTTGCAGTGGGAGACAAGCCCGAGGGTAGTGCGCTCGATTTAGCGCACTACCAGCCCGAGAAACCTTTGAGCCGTGAACGGTCACGGTGAACATCGCGCAGTTCCGGCCGGGAAACGACCGTCCGGATGCAATCCGGATACAATAGTACTCCGGCAAGAGACCAATTCGGGAGGAAGCCATGAAATGCAAGTTTGTCACCCGTCTGCTTTTCAGGAACACGCGCAAAACGGACCGCGGCGCGGGCCAGTTCCCCGTTCCCTTTGCACTTTTCGTTGTACTGGCCCTCGTCACGCTAGTGGAACAGAAGTGGCTTTCGCCCGCGGCGTGGTCGGTCCAAGCCGCCGGTGGCCGCAGTTTGCCGGTCTTCGAGGTAGATCCCGCGTGGCCCAAGGTGCCGTCCAAATGGAAGCTGGGAGACGCCTCGAGCATTGCCATCGACGCGCAGGACAACGTCTGGGTTCTCCATCGGCCGCGGACGCTCAAGCCGGAGCAGGCCGCAATGGCTGCGCCGCCGGTGATCGTGTTCGATACAGCGGGCAATTACATCAAGGCCTGGGGCGGCGCGGGCCAGGGCTATGAATGGCCCGAACGCGAGCATGGCATTCACATCGACTACAAGGGCTTCGTGTGGCTCGGCGGCAATAACTGTCCCACCAACGGCCTGCCCGGACTCAAGCCGGTGGCCGACGACCAGCTCTTGAAGTTCACGCAAGACGGCAAGCTCGTCATGCAGATCGGCCACAGCAATCAAAGCAAAGGCAATGCCGACACTCACAATCTGCACCGGCCGGCGGATGTATGGGTGTATCCACCGTCCAACGAATTGTTCGTGGCCGATGGGTATGGCAATCACCGCGTCGCGGTCTTCGACGCGGATAGTGGCGCGTTCAAGCGGATGTGGGGCGCATTCGGTAACAAGCCGCTGGACGACGACCATTGCCAGATCGTTCCCCAGTCCAGCTTCTCGGATCCCGGCCCTCCACAACTGAGCATCGTGCACGCCATCCGCGTCGCGAGCGACGGCATCGTGTATGTGGCCGATCGGGAATACCGGCGCGTCCAGATGTTTACCAAGGACGGCAAGTTCCTAAAGCAGTTGGTCCGAACCGACGTTCCTTTTGCTCGCGACCTGGCATTGTCTCCAGATGCCGCCCAGCAGTTCCTCTATGTCGGCGGCGGCAATGGCATTTTCGTGGTCGACCGCAAGAAACTCGAGATCGTAGGCAACATCCAGCCCGCCGGCATCATTGGACCGGGCCATCACATCGCGGTCGATTCGAAAGGCAATCTCTATATCGCGCAGACCAGCGCCGGTCTGCAAAAGTTGACGTATAAAGGCATGTCGCCGGCAGCGGGCCTGTAAGCAGACCCGACTCGGGCTGAAGGTTCCGCGCCTTTGCGCCGCTCAAATTTTGGGCGTACACTCGTCCCATGGCTCGACGATCAAGTCTCTCCTGTGCCGTGGGCGCCGCTCCCGCGCTCGCGTGTTTCGCCGCTTTCTTTATCCCCACCGCGATCCGCGCGCAAGCCTTGAACGCCCCCTGGAGCGGGTATGCGCGCGATCCGCAACACACGGCGCTTTCCGCCGCTCCGGCGCGAGAATTGAGCGCCATCCTGTGGCGCACGTCCGTCGACCTGATCAACGCGCCCAACCCCAACATGCCAACCGGCGGCGGACCGCTATATATTCACTACGGCTCGCTATCCATCACCGCCGCCGACACCGTGCTGGTCCCGGTGAGGACCACCCAAGGCGGCTACCAAGTTCAGGCCTTCCGTGGCGCGACCTGCGCTTCCAGCGGCGGCGGGATCTGCGCCCCGCTTTACACTCTACCCTCCGACTATTCGCTCCCAAGCCACAACTGGACGCCTCCCTATGGCCCCGCTTTGAGTCTGGACGCGCGTCTTTATTATCCAGGCGCGGGGGGCACCGTTTTATACCGTGACTGGCCCGACCTCCCGAAAGGTCCGAACAATGTCGCCGGCGCCACAGGACGACTCGTGTTCTACGGCCCGGCAATCTACTCCGCGAATCAGTCCGCTCTCAACGCCGCCATCCGGATTTCGACGCCCATCACGGCGGACCACCGCGGCAACATCTACTTCGGGTTCATCGCCGCGCCGGGCAACGCCGCCGGCGTCGTCAGCGGACTTGCGCGCATCGGGGCATTCGGCGTGGGAAGCTGGGTGAGCGCCACGGCGCTTGCGGGCAACGATCCGAACGTCACCCAGATCTCGCTCAACGGTGCGCCCGCGCTCAACGGCGAAGAGAGCGCCGTTTACGTGGCCGTCTCAGGCGGTGGTGAGTTCGACACCAACGGTTACCTGGTTTCTCTGAACGCCGCCACGCTCGCTCCCATCGCGCATGTGCAACTGTTCGATCCCGTCAGCGGCCTCCGCGCCACCGTTTCGAGCGACAGTTCCGCGGCGCCCATGGTTGGTCCCGATGGCGACGTCTATTACGGCGTTCTCGAGAACCCCTGCTGTTACTCGCACAACGACCGCGGCTGGATGCTGCACTTCAATTCGACTCTTTCCACGTTGAAGACGCCGGGGTCGTTCGGCTGGGATAACACGGCGTCGGTGGTGCCCTCCGCCAGCGTTCCCAGCTACAGTGGAACGTCGTCTTACCTGATCCTGACCAAATACAACAACTACGTTGGAATCGGCACGGGCGATGGCGTGAACCAGGTCGCGGTGCTGGATCCCAACGGCGCAATGCAGGATCCGTATTCCTCCGCCACCGTCATGAAAGAGGTGATCGCGGTGACGGGCGTCACGCCGGATCCCAGTGAGGGTTTCCCCAACGCTGTAAAAGAGTGGTGCATCAACACCACGGCCATCGATCCATTTACGAAATCCGCCATCGTCAACAGCGAAGACGGCGTGGTCTACCGGTGGGACTTCACGAGCAATACTTTGTCGCAAAAAGTTGTGCTTACTTCCGGAATTGGCGAAGCCTACACGCCAACCGCCATAGGACCGGACGGCGCTATCTACGCCATCAACGATGCCATTCTTTTTTCAGTCGCCGGCGCAACGGAGCCATAAGGATTCTCGCTTGCCATTCGCGCTCGTGCTCATGATGGGGCTCGTCTTCTTGGGATCCGGCCAGACGCTGCCGTTGGACCACCCGGCCATCGGATACTCGTCGCTTCCCTTCACGGATCCGGTGACGGAACTCAGCCGGAAGATCGAACGGGGCCAGGTGCGGCTCGCATTCGATCCCGTGACCGGCTACCTTCCGGCCGTCCTGAAGGCCCTGGATATTCCCGTGGAATCGCAGATGGCGGTCTTTTCCAAGACCAGCATTCAGGCCATTCGCATCGATCCCTCCAATCCCCGCGTTCTCTTTTTTAACGATGCCGTGATTGCGGGCTGGGTGCGCGGCGGCTTCGTGGAGCTCGCCTCCCACGACCCGCGCCGCGGCATGGTTTTCTACCGGCTGGACCAGAGGCTATCCGAGTACCGGAAGCGCATAGCGGCCGCTGCTCCGGCGTCGCCTTTCACACGGCGCGAAGACTGCCTGCGCTGCCACATGACCGCCGCCACACAGGGCGTGCCCGGCGTGCTGCTGCGCAGCGTGTTCCCCTCGCGCTCGGGCGTCCCGCTGGATCGCGCGGCACAATACGATACCGACGGCCGCATGCCGTTTGACAAGCTGTGGGGCGGCTGGTACGTCACCGGCAACAGCGGACCGGCGCGCCATATGGGCAATCTCGTCGCGGCCGATGAGGCTCATCCGGAATCGATGCTACAGGGCGCTCCGGTTCATCTGGATTCGATCGAGGGCCAGTGCGGCCCAAACACCAGGCTGACGCCATATAGCGATATCGCCGCGCTTCTGGTCTTTGAACATCAGGTGCGCATGATGAACCTGTTGACCCGGGCCGGGTGGGATTCGCGCATCGCGCTGGCCGGGCATCACGCTCTGGACCGGCCCGCCCGCGCTGCTCTGGACGAACTTGCGGACTCAATGCTGTTCGCCGGCGAAGCGCCGCTCCAGGGCGAAGTCGCGGGCACTTCGGGTTTCGCCGAAGCCTTCGCTTCCCGCGGACCGCGCGATAGCCAAGGCCGCTCGCTGCGCGACCTGAGCCTCCGAGGCCGCTTGCTGCGTTACCCCTGCAGCTACATGATCTATAGCGAAGCCTTCGACGCGCTCCCCACCGCGGCCCAGGACGCGGTCTACCGCCGGATGTGGAAGGCGCTAGCGGCAAAGCCGGCTGCGGATCGCCGAGCCATCGTCCAGATCCTGCGCGAAACCAAGCCGGGATTGCCTCGTTATTTCCGCCCGTAGTTCTAGCAGGACCGCTTGCTTACGCGCGCGGCTCAGTGGATTCCGCGTGTTACTGAGCCGCGACCGTAAGGAAGCCGGTTTCGACACAGCCTGCTAACTAACCGTCCCGCCGCTCGTCATCAATCGGAAGAACGCGAGGCTGAAAATTCGTCCGCGGGAGTCGCGCGATTGCCGCAGGCAAGTCGCCGATGAGTAGAGCACCCTCCGAGCTTTGGTCTGATAATGCTCCATGCCTGAGGCGACATCCTCTGGAGAGCCGGATGCGGGAAATCTGCACGTCCGGTTCAACGAGGAGAGGGGCAGTGCAAAGGTCCCATCGTACTCTACCGGCTCCGTAGATTGCGTGCGTTTACGACCGTAAGGGGCCGGTTTCGACACAGCCTGTTAGCTCAGGCTCTCCGCGCTATAGCGAGCGATGAGGCCGGTGCGCAGCGCGTGACGATAGATGTAGCGGAAGAACCAACTGGCGAGCAGGAGAGCGACGACGTCGAGAGCGGCGCCCCAGAAGAGGGCAAGCGGCGATCCAGGGCGCTTTAATACAATGGCGCGCAGGTTCTCGAACACATAGGCCGGCGGCAGGAGGTCCGAAAGAAAACGCATCCAACGGGGCAGCGTGGAAAGCGGATAAAAAACGCCAGCGAAGGGTGAAATCAGGGCGGGAATTGGCCAGATGAACCACTCGGCCGCCGGCCCCAGCCGAAGCACAATCCCGCATCCTGCGATGCCCAGCGCGATTCCGAACAGGAACAGCACCAGCAGATAGGGAACCAGCAGCAGGCCGTAAACAAAGAAGGACAGGCCGAATACCGCGGTGGAGACAATCAACATCACCACCAGGCCCACCGAACTGGTAGCGATGCTGGAAAGCACCAGCCCGCCGATGTATTCGGAGATCCGAAGCGGCGTGGCGAAAACGTTCAAAAAATTGCGGGACCAGACGTCTTCAAAGAACGTGGTGGTCACGCCCTGCATCACGCGGGTGAAGAAGTCCCACAGCAGAACCGCGCCCAATAGCGACGGCACGAAATTGAAGCCCGAGCCGCTGACGGAGTTCAGGTATCGGGTGATGAATCCCCAGGTCACCATGTCGATGGCCACCCAGGCGAAGAGCGGCACTACCCGCGCCGGACTGCCTTGCATCAGAAATAGCTGGCGCAGAAAGATGGCGGAGGTGCGGCGGAACGAAAACATGTTCTATGCGCGCTCCGGCCGATTGGCGACGGTGATGAACAGTTCTTCCAGCGTCTCCTTGCCGTGGGTGGCGGGCAGCGTTCGCGGATCGCCCTGGAGCACAATCCTGCCGTGCGAGAGAAACAGCACGCGGTCGCAAACATCTTCCACTTCATACATGTTGTGCGAAGTCCACAACACGCCGGAATCGCCGGCGGCCGCGTATTGCCGGATCATGCTTCGGATGCCGCGCGCGATAGCGGGGTCCAGCGACGCCGTCGGCTCATCCAGAAGAAGCAAGGACGGCCGATTCAACATGGCCTTGGCCAGGCTCACGCGCGTCTGTTCGCCGGAGGAGAGCACGCCGCATTTTACGTTTCGGAACGCGGACAGGTCATATTGTTCCAGCAGCGCTTCAATGCGCGCGGAGAGATCTTTGACGCCGTAGATCAAGCCGAAGAAGCGCAGATTCTGATGCACGGTCAGATTGCCGGGCAGCGGCGCGTAGACGGCCGCGAAATTGGTGCGCTCCAGAACCTGCGAGCGCCTGGTGGCGATGTCGAGGTCTTCCACCAGAATGGCGCCTGAAGTGGGCTCCAGTACGCCCAGAATCATGTTGATGGTAGTCGTTTTGCCCGCGCCATTGGGGCCCAGCAGCCCGACGATCTCGTTGCGCTTCACTTCAAACGAAACGCCATCCACGGCGACGGTTGCGCCGTAATCCTTGCGCAGATCGCGAACTGACAGGACCTTCGGGCGCACTCCTTAGTTTGGCACCTACTCCCGGTTGAAACAAATTGTCACCTGGGATGTCAAACCACCAGGGAGATTCAACATGCGGGCGATTAGCGATTTCCTGTTTCTTATTCTGTTCATCCTGCTGCTGGGCGTGTGGCTGGTGATGTGGATCGGGTTTCATCTGGTCGGAGGCGCGATTCATCTGCTGTTGATCATTGCGGTGATTTCGTTGATTCTGCACCTGGTGCGCGGGCGCAGCGTGGCTTAACGGCTGCGCCCCGAAGCGGGCGATAGAACCCTGCGCCGCGCTAAAATCTACGAATGCCCACCTTGAGACGAAGTGGTTCCTTGGGCGCCGTGGCCATTGCGCTGTTGGCGCCCGGGTTTGTTCGCGCCGATGTCGCCGATTCGGCGGCCAACGGATTTACAGTCAAGCTGGTACTTACCATACCAGCGCCGCCACAGGTGGTTTACCAGCGTTTGGTGCATAACATCGGCGATTGGTGGGACCCGGCGCACACGTTTTCCGGCGACGCGCAGAATCTGAGCATCGACGACAAGCCGATGGGTTGCTTCTGCGAGAAACTCCCGCACGGCGGCGGCGTGCGTCACCTGGAAGTGGTGAATGTCGATCCTGAGAAGGTGTTGGTGTTAACCGGTGGCTTGGGTCCGCTGCAAGCGATGGCGGTAACGGGCAGCCTGACCATTCAACTCGCTCCTTTGCGCGATGACGGAACCAAAGTGGCTGTCACTTATACCGTGGGCGGCTATTCGCCCGATGGTCTGAGCGCCTTAGCCGCGCCCGTCGATGCTGTGCTTACGCAGCAATTCATGCGCCTGAAGAGTTTTGTGCAAACCGGCCGACCGCTGAGTAAAAACCACCGCCTGGAAGGCGGTGGCTGTAGTAACGGACTATAAGTCCTGTTCCGGCCGAAGGCCGGCACAATGGGCCCCGCACCAAGCGGGCTTCAAGAAGTAGATGGACTCAACCATCT
>Ga0302326_10004964_pt1 | contig 30528 bp, 24 predicted proteins | sample Palsa_T0_3_FD_202264 | JGI IMG/M metagenome (GOLD analysis project Ga0302326, IMG submission 202264) | Peat permafrost microbial communities from Stordalen Mire near Abisko, Sweden - Palsa_T0_3 | ecosystem: Environmental > Terrestrial > Soil > Palsa > Peat permafrost | place: Sweden: Abisko... | reverse complement strand
GCATCCGTTGCCGCCGCTCCGCCAGCTTGTTCCGGGGCGTCGCGCCCGTGCGACGTGAGCCTAAATAGCTTAGTTCAGCTGTTCCAGCCGCTTCAACTGCACCACAGTGTAGCCGGTCTGGCTAACCGTCGCGTGACCGTTGCTGTCCGTTTACACATGGACAATCTCCGCTACGCTCGCAAGCGGATCTCTCCTTGCAGCCAACGGAGCCGGATCTGCGCGCGCTTCTTTATCCGGAGCGTCGATTCGATACGAGGTGAAGGATCAAAGAAATGACCGCAATAATCAGGAGCAAGTGAATCAGACCGCTCGCGATATGAAACGTCAGCCACGCCAATAGCCATGTGACGAACAGTACAAAAAACAGAACCAAGAATAGGAATCTCATCGAATGGCCCTTATCCTTCGTTAAGATGCATGGTAGAAGCTCCAGCGTTGTAGCGAATGTAGCACGAGTGCGCTCCGTCCCGTCTGCCGGGGTTTTGTGTTGTTCGAACTTGCAATGCTAGGCCCCGTGCGTGGCGTCGGGTTTCGAGGAGACTCCAGTGGATCGTGGAAGAGACTCGCGCAGAGATTAAAGTAGGAACCCAACGTGCTCGCAATTGGCGTAGGAGAGTTAACATGGCAAAACTTACAGCGGCGAAGAAGAACGCGGAGCCCAAAAAAGAATTTGGGCTTCCAAAGCAGCGCAAATATCCAATGCCTGACGCGAGCCACGCCCGCAATGCAAAGGCGCGTGCCTCTCAGATGGAGCAGCAAGGCAAACTGAGCGCCACTGACAAGAAGAAAATTGACACCAAGGCAGATCGCATATTGAAAAAGTAGATTCTGCTGACCGCCCCATTCGGAGCGCCTGGGAGATTGGCTATACACCTGCTCCATAGAAGGCGTATGAAACTCCACAACTCCTCGCAAATCATGGCAGTTGCTCTTGTGTTAGGGCTTTCTCTGTCGTTGCCGATCCCGAGCCGCGCGCAATCACCGGAGAGCCCAACGAAATCCGACAATACGAAGGTCAACAAACGTGACCGAAATCCCGACGAAGCGACAGCCGATCAGCAGAAGATGAACGCGGCGGATCGGAAATTGACTGCCGAGATTCGCAAGTCCGTCATGGCCGACAAGGCGCTTTCCACCTACGCCCACAACGTCAAGATCATCAGCCAGGACGGAATTGTGACGTTAAAGGGTCCGGTTCGTTCCGATGACGAGGTGAAGTCAATTCTGGCGAAGTCGGTGGAGGTGGTTGGCAGCCCTGATAAGGTGGTCAATCAAATGTCTGTGAAGCCCTGAGGCTTCCGAGCCAACGTACTAGTTTGCAACTTGATAAGGAGATCTAAATGACAAGTAAAAAGACGGCGGTATTCGGCATTTACCAAAACGCCATCCAAGCGGAACAAACGGTTGATCAACTCATGGCAGCCCATTTCCGCAGCGACGACATCTCGGTCTTACTGCCCGACAACAAGAGCACAAAAGACTTTGCCCACGAGAAGAACACCAAGGCGCCCGAAGGAACGGCTACCGGCGTAGCGGCGGGCGGAGCAATTGGGGGGACATTGGGATTACTGGCGGGAATTGGTGCGCTTGCGATCCCTGGCGTTGGTCCATTCATTGCCGCAGGCCCGATCATGGGTGCTCTGGCCGGCCTCGGAGTAGGAGGCGCGGTGGGGGGTTTGATCGGGGCCCTGGTCGGTATGGGTATTCCTGAATATGAGGCGAAGCGCTACGAAGGAAGAATTAAAGAAGGCGGCGTTCTTCTGTCGGTCCATTGCGACACCTCTGAAGAAATCGCGCGCGCGAAGGATGTACTCAAGCACACCGGCGCTCAAGACATTGCGTCGACTGGCGAGGCGCACGCAGACATTCCCACAGCTACCGTAGCTGGGTACGGTTCCCGCTAATCGGAGGAGACCCGTCGGGTAGCGGTTCGAGTAGAACGCTACCCGAGGGTTCTTGATTAAAAACTCTGTCGATTCTTGGCAAAGGCAGAGTGCGGGATTGAGCCGAACACAACATCCTGACCACGGCGCGTCATTTGACCAAATGTGGTCGAAAAAGAACCGAAACAGAATGGGAGCACTTACAGCGCGTGATCTCAGATTGTGATGGCAACATCTCGCAGGCTGCGCGTTTGCTAGGGATACACCGGCGCTCGCTCCAACGGAAGCTCTCGAAGGATCCGCCGGTCCGCTGATCCCTCCAGGTGCGACAATTTGCCGCTGGACAATCCGACAGAGGATGAGGTCTGATGGTTGCAGGCACTCTTTCCGGATGCGACGTGTACCTGCATTGATCTTGCTGGCTGTGTTCAGCTTCCCGCTGGTCGCTCCGGCTTTTGCCGCAAACGCCGATTCGCCACTACCTGCCTGCTGCCGTCGCGATGGCAAACATCGGTGCGCCATGCTGTCCGGGTATAGAGAGACCCGCAGCCCAGCTATCTCCGCGATTCAATCCCAGTGCCCATATTACCCGGCGACAACCAGCACTCCCGCTTCTGAGGGCAATGCCGCAATTCTAAAAACCAGGCAAGCGATCTACGCTTCGGTTCCGGGTGAACCTGCATTCGCAGCGCTGATGGATGTGCAATATCGGGCCGACTTGTGCCGGGCCCACCAGAAGCGTGGACCACCCACTCAGCTACCTTAGATCTCCCGGCATTTCCAAACTCACAGAGCGAATCGTGGTCATGGCTCGAACTGTCCCGGCCACTTTAGTCCAACAAGAAACTATGCAGGAGGGTTCATGCGAAACGCATTCTGTTTGTGCCTCACGGTTTTTCTAATGTTCGGTTCCGTGCTCCATGCCACAATTTTTGGAAGAGTACAAAGCATTGTGCACGATTCACAGCATCGGCCTGTGGCTGGGGCATCGGTGACGCTGAAGGCCATTACCTCGGATTGGACGGAGACCGGGCAAACAGACATGAATGGCGAAGTTTCGTTCACCACCGTGCCGGTCGGCGATTATAGGATCACAGTTACTCAGTCTAAATTCGAGACTTCGGAACAAACCGTAACCGTCACCTCCAACTCATCGCCGATTCTTCACTTTCAACTAGCGATCGCGGCGATCAATGAAAGCGTCTCTGTGGTCGGCCAGTCAGGCGTAGTCAATGTTGATTCGGTAACCCCCACGACTTTGATCAATCGTGAAGATATAGCCCAAACACCCGGCGCCGATCGCACCAACAGTTTGGCAATGATCACCGACTACACCCCCGGCGCTTACGTGACGCACGACATGCTGCACATGCGCGGAGGTCATCAAGTGGATTGGCTGATCGATGGCGTGCCTGTGCCTAATACCAATATCGCTACGAATCTAGGCACGCAGATTGACCCCAAGGACATCGACTATCTTGAAATTCAGCGGGGCAGCTACGATGCAGAATACGGGGACCGGACGTATGGAATTTTCAATATCGTTCCTAGAACCGGTTTCGAACGTAACAATGAGGCGGAACTTGTCACCTCCTTCGGGAATTGGTACCAAACCAACGATCAAATCAATTTCGGAGGGCACAGCAAGCGGTTCGCGTACTATGCGAGTCTAAACGCAAACCGGAGCGACTTCGGTTTGCAGCCGCCGATCGGGCAAGTTGTACACGACGCACAGAACGGATATGGTGGATTCGCGTCCTTCATAGTCAACGCCAGTCCCGCCAACCAATTTCGGCTGGTCGCCTCGTTGCGCCAGGATTATTACCAGATCCCCATCGACCCGGATCCCACCTCATCCGGAAATCAGGATTATCCCAGTTACGGCCTCCACGATAGCGAGCGTGAACCCGACGGGTATGTCACGTTCTCCTGGATCCACACATTGAATCCAAACGTGCGGTTGACGGTTTCACCCTTTTATCACTACAACCAGGCGAGGTATAACAGCTCGCTGAACGATTTCCCAGTGATCACGAATGTGCGCCAGACCGCCAACTATGCGGGCGCGCAAGCCAGCCTGAATGCAACTGTTTTGAAGAAAAACGAAGTTGAAGTTGGAGTGTACGGATTCGCCCAGCGCCAGAGCAATTACTTCAACAACGTTTTTACGGATTGCGGGACGAATTGTCAGAACTTCGGCCCTTCTGCTGGCGCCGTGACCGGCGGATTGGCCGAGCTGTTCGTCAGCGACCGATTCAAGGTGACCTCGTGGTTGACGTTGATCGCAGGCTTTCGTTATTCGCACTTCAACTCGGGCTCAGTCAGCGGAGGCACCCAGCCGGCCGTTGTTGAGAATGTGCCGGACCCACGCTTTGGCGTCGCGATTCGGATTCCGCGGCTGAATTGGGTCTTTCGCGGCTTCTACGGCGTGTTTTACCAGCCGCCGCCATTGTTGACTGCAACGGGTCCGTTAATCGATCTGGCCAATAGTCAGAGTCTGACTTTCGGTCCACTGCGAGGAGAACGCGATCACGAGTATCAGTTCGGCGTGGCGATTCCTTTTCGCGGTTGGGTGCTCGACATCGATAGCTTTCAAACCACTGCGAGAAATTGGCTGGACCACAGCAATGTCGGCGAATCAAACCTCTTCTGGCCTCTCACTTGGGATTACGCATTAATTCAAGGTTGGGAAACGACACTGCGGTCCCCGCGCCTATGGCGCCGTGCTCAGCTCCACTTGGCGTACTCGAATCAAATCGCACAGGCATCGGCGCCCTTCACCGGGGGCTTGATTTGCCCTGCTCCGGTGTCGGCGGATTGCGAGCCGTCCCCAGGATTATCGCCGGTGGATCACGACCAGAGAAACACGTTGAATCTGGGCATGAATTCAACTCTTCCCTGGCAGATGTTCGCTTCGACCAATGTGTACTACGGCTCGGGATTCACCAATGGGACCCCGAACGCGCAATATCCGGCGAACTATTTGCCCCAGCACACCACGTTCGACATTTCCGCGGGAAAAAGCTTCGGCGAGCACGACAAGTATCGGATCTCGTTGACCGCTCTGAATGTGGCGAATCGTCGCGTATTGCTGGATAACAGCCTGACCTTTGGAGGATTCCACTTCAACGACCCGCGCCAGATTTACGTCGAGTTCCGTTGGAAATTTCACTACCGCTGATCATCTGATCTTCAGCCCCACGCCGCACCGCGCCACGAACAATCCGGCATTGGCTAGACGCCCGCTTGCCGCGTAACACCATCGAACACTTGGTGCTACCATTTGAGGAAGTAGCACGCATGATACTTCCGTAGCACACATTGAAAGGAGCCTATGCTTCCACGGCCGCTTGTCATCGCGTCCCTTCTCTTGGCCACGATTCGATTCGCGCTCTTCCATTACGCGCTTTTGTTCGTGGTCTTTTGCTCGGTGCAAATGCTCAGCGCTCAGGAGGATGACACGCGAATAGTTAGCGGCGCCGTGGTGAACGAAAAGTCCGAGATTGTGGTTGGCGCGACCGTTTCCGCTCAGTCGCAGCATGCACAACGCACGGCGACCACGGACAACCAGGGCAACTTCTTACTGCACATGCCGCTGGAGGCGATGACTCTGACGGTGTCCGGGCCATCCATTGCCAACTTCCAGCAGACGCTGGCCGCAAGCGCATCGTCGCAGGGGTTGCGGTTGCAGATTCATTCCGTCATGGCGAACCCGCCCCAGCTATCGGGAACAGTCGTTGACCCCTCTGGCGCGGGGATTGCCGGGGCTACCGTGCGGCTTCTAATCGCGAACGGTATTGTACAAACAACAACCCAATCGGACAAGAACGGCTCCTTCATTATTTCCGGACTCCCGGCAGGTGATTATCGATTCGTGGTATCCAATCCCGGTTTTGAAACCAAAGAAATCTCCGTGACTATAGGGGCCTTGGAGGCGCCGGCCCCGCTGCGCATCTCGCTGGCTGTGGGTTCCGTGAGCACCACGGTAAACGTGCAGGGCCGGGAGGATGACCTGGTCGGTATTGCCGAATCCGCTACCCAGGGAACGGTGGGCGCAAAGGAAATCGAAGATCGTCCGATTCTTCGTTCGGGAGAAGTTTTGGAGACGGTTCCCGGCCTCATCATCACTCAACACGCCGGCGGCGGTAAGGCCAACCAATATTTTCTACGCGGCTTCAATCTAGACCACGGCACAGATTTCGCCGTTTTCCTCGACGACATGCCGTTGAACCTGCCGTCGCACGCGCACGGCGAGGGGTACTCGGACATGAACACCGTCATCCCGGAGTTGGTGCAGCGGGTGAATTACGAGAAAGGCCCTTATTTTGCCGATGTCGGCAACTTTGGCTCAGCCGGATCGGCCCATCTGGAATTCTTCAAGACTCTGCCCGAGAATTTCTTCCAGGTGGAAGGCGGCATGTATGGCTATGCGCGGGGAGTTTTCGGCGTATCGCAAAAGCTCGGTTCGGGCACTTTACTGTTCGGCGGAGAAGCGTATTACGATGACGGCCCATGGACACATCCGGATGGTTATGCCAAATTCAACGGTCTGCTAACGTACAGCCAGGGTGACGACGCCAGAGGCTTCAGTATTACGGCGCGCGGTTACCACGGAAAATGGAACTCGAGCGATCAGATCCCCGTTACAGCGACGCCGCTGGTCGGTTTCTTCGGTGCACTGAACCCGACAGACGGGGGCAATTCACAGCGTTATAGCTTGCAGGCCGAATGGCATCGTCAAGACGCGAGCTCCGCGACGAAAATCACGCTCTACGGATTTTATTATGACCTGGATTTGTTTTCCGATTTCACTTACTATTTGGATGACCCAATTAAGGGTGACCAGTTCGAACAGCAAGACAAGCGCTGGGTGTTTGGGCTGGACGCCCACCACACGATTTTCAGCCAATGGTTCGGCCGCAAGGTGGAAAATACGTTCGGACTGCAGGTCCGCAACGATTCGGTCCACAGCGGCCTTTACCGGACGGAAAATCGCGTGCGCACGGACAAGAACGATAGCAACGCATGCAATGACGAGCCCATCGCCGCATGCAGTACCAATCCGAACCTGACGGCGGTCTTGCCCGCGGACACAGATTTGAATAAATTTACCGACACGATCGCCGGTTTTTATGTGGAAAATAAAATCCGGTGGGCGGATAAATTCCGCACCGTCCTGGCCCTGCGCGGCGATGACGCAATCTATAACGTCACCAGCCTGACCCCTAGTTATACCGCCACCGAATTACCTGGCGCCCCGGTGGTCAACTTTGCGGCCGCCAATTCCGGCATGGTCAACAAGTTCCTGCCCGAACCAAAGGCAAGTTTGATTTTAGGCCCGTGGTCCAAGACTGAATTCTATGTACAGGGCGGATTCGGTTTTCACAGCAACGACGCGCGCGGCGCAACGCAAAGGGTGGAACCGATTTCGCCGGACAATCCATTTCCCACGGCCACCTCGAGAATCCCCGCCCTGGTCCAAACCAAGGGGGCGGAAATCGGCGTGCGCACTTCGGCCTTCTCCCATCTGCAAAGCACGTTTTCACTCTGGTATCTCCACAGTGAATCCGAACTGCAGCAGGATGGCGACACCGGAGCCACGGTTGCTTCGTTATCGCCGAGCAACCGCTATGGCATCGAATGGGCGAACTACTACACGCCGCTGGAACATCTGGCTTTTGATTTTGACCTTGCGGATTCCAGAGCCGTTTTTACCGAAATCGACCCGGCGGATGCGGCGCCGGGGAGCCCAGGCGGCAAGCGGGTACCCGAAGCGGTTGGGGTGGTGGCCTCATCGGGCATCACGCTGCACGATTACAAACGCTTTTCGGCGACTCTGCGCCTGCGCGCCTTTGGCCCACGCGATTTGACATCCGACGAAATTTATCGCTCCAAGGCAACAGTTTTGCTCAATGCGGAGGTCCGTTATCGAATTACCAAAAAATGGAGCTTTGTCGTCGAAGCTTTGAATTTGCTGAACCGCAGGGACCACGACATTGACTACGCCTACACCTCCCGAATAACGCCAACAGCCGACTCGGCATTCACAGACGTTTTCCATCCCGTGGAACCGTTTCAGATGCGATTCGGATTCCATCACACTTTCTGATTCAGGTTTGAGGCGCAGAGTCTTATAGAATCAATTCTGTATGTCTGACTTACGGCGTTTTGGCGTGGCGATTGAAGGGGAGCTCCTGGACAAGTTCGATGAGCTCATGGAAAAGAGGGGCTATACGAACCGGTCGGAGGCCTTTCGTGACCTGGCGCGAGCCGAGCTGGTTAAGGAGAGAGCGCAAAAACCCAACGCAATGGTTGCTGGAACAGTGACCATTGTCTATAACCACCATGTACGGCTGCTGAGCGAGAAGCTGACAGAACTGCAGCACCAGCACCACAAATGCGTTGTGTCGGCAATGCATGTCCACCTGGATCATGACAATTGCCTGGAGGTGGTGGTGTTACGCGGGATGGCGCGGGACGTTCAACAAATCGCCGATTCGCTGATCAGCACGAAAGGTGTTACGCACGGTCGCTTAATCGTGGCGGTGGCCGAGTCCGCGCACAAGCACTAGCTGGTGTGATCTAGAGCCTTTTCACCTCGGGAGTGAAGTAAGGGTCGGGCTCGGGGATGGCGGCGCCATCTTTGCGTGGGGATGACGCGCCGTAGTTCACTTTCGCAGCGGAATCGTGCATTACCACCTGGCCGCCGCCCAGGTATCCGGAGAAATCGCCAACCACTGTCAAGCGATGGCCGCGCTTGGAGAGTTCATCGCGGGTGGCTTGCGGGACGCGCGCTTCCATCCATATATCGCCGCAACCGCCCAGCACATGCTTGTTAAAACGCGGGGCTTCCAGAGCCGCTTGGATGTTCATTTTGTGGTCCACGATGTTCGAGACCAACTGAGCCTGGGCCTGCGCCTGATTCATTCCGCGCATGATACCGAAGCCGATGTGCAGGCTGCCGCGCTCCATGAATCCGGGAATGATGGTGTGAAAGGGGCGTTTGCGCGGAGCCAGTGCATTGGGATGCGCGGGGTCGAGCGAGAACGCGCCGCCGCGGTCATGCAGCAGGAATCCCATGCCATTCACGGCGATGCCGGAACCGAAGATTTCGGAAATGCTTTGGATGAATGAGACGACGTTGCCGTCTTTGTCGACCGCGCTTAAGTACGTGGTGTTGCCGTGGCCGGCTTCGCTGGGATTGCCCGGTTCGACATCGCAGTTGGCTTTCTCGCGGACGATGAGTGCGGCGCGGCCCCGGGCGTAAGGTTTCGACAGCAGGCCGGCCAAAGGAATCGACGCCATGCGCGGATCGGCGACGTAGCGCTTGGAATCCTCGGTGGCCAGTTTCTGCGCTTCGATTTCGATATGCAGCGCCTCGGGGCTGTCCTGGGCGTAGTCCGCCAGCGGGAAGTTCTCCATGATGTTCAGCATCTCGAGGGTTCCCGCTCCCTGGCCGTTGGGCGGAAGCTGATAGACTTTCCAATCTCGATACTCGGTGGATATGGGCTGCACCCATGCGGATTGAAACTCGCGCAAATCATCGGAGGTCATGGTGCCGCCGAGTTTCCGCGATTTTGCGAGAATCGCTTCGCCCACCGGTCCGCTATAAAACGCCGGCGCGCCCAGGTCGGCGATCAAGCGCAGAGCGTGGGCCAGTTGAGGATTGCGGAAAATCTCGCCGGTTTTTGGCGCGCGGCCATTCGGCTTATACAAATCGCGGGCGTCGCCATCCAGGTTCGAGCTGGAATTCTCCCAGTCCCATTGGATGAGTTCGGTGACGGGGAAGCCGTTTTCGGCATAGTAAATGGCGGGTTGAAACAAGTCGCGCCAAGGGAGGCGTCCGAACCGTTTGTGGAGTTTTTCCCAGCCATCCACGCAGCCGGGCACGGTGACGGTGTGAATGCTGCCGGTGGGGAGGCTGGACAAGCCTTGTTTCTTCAGGTAGTCGATGCTTAATCCCTTGGGGGCCCAGCCGCTGGCATTGATGCCGGTCAGCTTGCCGGTTTTCGAATCCCAGATGAGGGCGAAGAGATCGCCGCCGGGTCCGTTCATCATGGGTTCCACCAGGCTGAGGACGGCGTTGGCTGCGATGGCGGCGTCCACGGCGGAACCACCGCGAGCCAGAATCTGCGCGCCCGCTTGGGAGGCGAGCGGTTGCGCGGTGGCGACGATCCCGCGCCTCGAAATGACCATGGAGCGGGCTTGTGTGCGATCCTGAGCCGCCGCGAGGGCGGGCAGCGATAGAACGGTGAACCAGAGCAGCGGTCTCGACACGAGGGACTATTCTACATGAAGTGCGTCTGTAACACCGATGAACACGGGTTTGGATCGGATTTATATCGCTTGGTTTCGGGCCAAGCTGGGTGGATGAGTATCGGAAGGAAGCTGCCGCGATGAATACGGCGGTTGCAACATAGATCAGCGGGAACGCGGCGAGTACTAGCGCAGCGCGTGTTGGATAGTTCGGAGGCTGGGAAAGTTTGCGGTTTTGATCCAGGACGGAAAAGTTAGGTTGCCGTGCCGTGGTAGCGCTCCATTGAAGACGTTGGTCGGTGATTGAAAAACAACGGCACCGACTCCCTCACGGTCGCGGCTCGGCACGGGGAACCTCATTCCGAGCCGCGAGCGTAAGCGACCGGTGATTTGGTTTTTCAAGGGTCTGCGTCACCGTTGGTGGGCGAGCAGGCCCCGACGTGCTACATTGAGCTTTCGTCTCCGATTTTGCATGTCCGTACAGATCCTATTACAAGGCAAGATTTTGGGCACGGAGGAGTTCCTGTTGGCGGGGGCTCCGGAAGAGCCGCTTTTTGCCGGCCGCTTGCGCTGGGTAAACCTGCTGAGCGAGGTGCTGCCGCGGGCGTTAATCGAGGAGTTGGGGCTCTCAAAGATGCTGCTGGGATCGAGCGGCGGCGAGCAATTCCTGGTGGTTCTGCCTGAAGAAGTCCGGCCGCAGGTGGAAGAGTTCCTCAACGCAGCCAGCGCCGATATGCATGGATTGAGCCAGGGACGTCTGCGGCTGTTGTGGGCCATCACGGAAAACCTGGGCGATTGGACGGTGGTGCGCAAGCGGTTGAACGAGGAGTTCGACACCAAGCAAAATATGCCGCTGGCCGCGACTGGACTTCCTGCTGCGACGGAGGAGTCCGACGTTGATCCGGCTTACTTCGAAGAGCTGGGACGGTCGTTGCGCGACGCTGCGGCGATCGGTTGGTCGCCCGAATCGCCGGCCAGGATTACGGCGGGAGCCGGGAAGCATACCTGGAACATCGGCACGTCGCAGGATTCCATTCCATTAGCGCGGCATACGGCGCTGACCGACGATGGCCACCACTCGGCCACCGCGCCCGTGCTGGCTGCGCGCGCCGAAGGTTGCGCGGTGTGGGGCGTGCTGCGGGGAGATGTGGACAGCTTCGGCATCCGGGTGCGTCGATTGCAGAGCATCGAAGAGCACGTCCAACTTTCGGTGTTGTACAAACAATTCTTTGCGGGCGAAGTGGAAGTGCTGTGTTCGCTGCCCGAGTTCTGGCGCAGGCTGAACCTGCTGCACACCGGGGGCGACGATTTTGCCGTGTACGGAGCGTGGGACGCGCTGATTGCGTTCGCACGGGAATTGCAGCGTTTGTTCCACCGATTTACCGAAGAACACCTGAAAGATTTTCCGGGGCCGGAAGGCAAGACCCTCAGCATGGCGCTGGCGCTCGGGCCGGAGCTGGACACGCCGCTTGGATCGGTTTACGAGAGGGCCCGGGATAAGCTTGAGATTGCGAAATCGGCGGATAAGGATTGCTTCAACCTGCTGGGCCGCACGCTGGAATGGAAGCAGCTTGGGGATGCGGCCGAGTTGAAGGAAGAATTGACGGCGATGGTGCGGCAATTTGGCGTTGCGCCGCAATATATACGGGATCTGTGCGGAATCTATCGCGAAACCAAACGTGCGCCGGGCGCCAAGCGCGTGGAGCGGCCCTGGCGATTCCACCGGCGGTTGTATCGGATTTTGGGAAGTTCGCGCTCGCGCGATTTTCAGAAAGCGCGCACCAGCTTGATTGCCGATCTGGTGGGAAAGAATCCGGCGAACCTGAAGTTGCGGCCCTCGGGCCGCGTAGCGCTAGAATGGGCCAGATTGTCCATTGAAGGAATGACGTAACGCGCGCGAGCGTGTGAGCATCCGGTAAACAAGAAAACCCGATAGAAAAACGAGGTTGGGATGGCGGAATCGACACAGCAAGAACCACGCAATCAAGAAGGCAGGCGAGAAGGCAGAGGCGGGCCCGGCGGTGGGCGCGAGGGCCGGGGTGGTCCTCCGCATGGCGATCGCCCGCATGGCGATCGCGGCCGGGGCGAGCGTGCAGGAGGAGGCGGCGATCGCGGCCGGTTCGACGGTCCGCCGGAAATCGATATTGAGAAGCTGATTTCCGATCCGTTGTATTTGGACAACCAGGCCCACGGCGTGGTCAGCCGCATGCGCGACATGGATTCGGGAACCAGGAGCCAATTGCGCCGTCTCTACAACGCGGTGAGACGGGCCGTGCGGGCGCCTGAAAGCGAGCGGCAGCAGCAGTTCGTGATGTTGCGTGCGCGGCTGGCTTACACCATCGCCCGCCATTCCCTGCGCAGTTTGGATTCGCTCGAAAAGCTGCTGCTGCAGGTGACGCGCAAAAACGACGCCAAGGGCTATGAACGCTTCCGTGATTTGTTTGAAGCGATAGTCGCATACAACGAATAACCAGAAACGAGAAACGGATTTCGAATGAGTTCGCATACAGCGCAAACGGAACTGAAATTGATTGGAAAATTGCTCCTGGAGGGCGATATTACCTGCCAGACGGGGCTGCACATCGGGGCCGGGAAAGGCTCGCTCGAAATCGGCGGCGCGGATAATCCGGTGGTAAAGGATGCATTCGGATTGCCGTATATTCCCGGCAGCTCGCTGCGCGGCAAGCTGCGCTCGATGTTGGAACAATCCTCCGGGATGGCGGTGCCGAGCGAGTTGGTTTATCTTTCCAAGCGCAAGGGCCAGGAAGTTCGGATTCACCAGAGCGACCGGCCGGACGACGATATTTGCCTGCTGTTCGGGCGCAGTCCGGGCCGCATGGATCGGGTGAGCGGCGAGCCTTTGGAATCCACCGTAGCCACGCCCGCGCGGCTGACGATGTACGATGCGCCGTTGATCCCGGAAAGCATCACCGCGCAGATGCGCGAGAACATGGATGATGAATTGACGGAAGTGAAGAGCGAGAACGCCATTGATCGCATCACGTCGCAGGCGAATCCGCGGACCTTGGAGCGCGTTCCGGCGGGGGCGCGATTTCATTTTCGCATCGTGATGGACGTGCTTTGTCCCGAAGACCGGGAGCTGCTTCCACGACTGGTGGAAGGGTTGCGGCTGCTGGAGGACGACAGCTTAGGCGGCGGGGGATCGCGCGGAAGCGGGCGAGTGGGATTGTCGAACTTGAAGCTGGCCTGGCGCGGCCGGAGTTTTTATGCTTCCGGCGCCGCTGAGCAGGAATTACTGACGGGCGCGGATCTGGCGGCATTACAGGGGCTGGTGACGGGCGCAGAGTTCGTGGACAAGCTCGTCGAATAGCATGGCAGCAGCCGGTTCCAGTTTGAGCTTTGCCGTTCGCTTTCGTCCTTTGGGACCCTGGCGCTTCGGCCCCGATTCCGGCGCGCGGGATCGGGTGGACCTCATTTATCACAGCGACGCGGTTTTTTCGGCGGTGTGTTCGGCGATGTCGCAACTCGGGTTGGCGGAGGAATGGTTGGAAGCCACTGCGCGATCGGAAACGGCACCGGCCGCGCGATTCAGCAGTTTTTATCCGTTCCAGGGGAACAGTCTGCTGGTGGTTCCCCCGCGCAGTATTTGGCCGCCGCCGGAGGCCACTAAGTTACGCTGCAAAGGCGCGCGCTTTGTTTCGCTGGCGGTGGTGGAATCGCTGCTGGCCGGCAAGGGAATCGACGAGAATCGCTGGATCGTGGATGGCGAGAGCGAATGCCTGGTCCCGCACGACATCGGGCGCGGACCTTTCCGCATCGCAGTGCGATCGAACGCGGGCGTGGATCGCCTGGAGACAGGGAAAGTGGAATCGCATTCGACGGCATGCCTGGAGTTTGCGCCGAATGCGGGACTTTGGACGGTGGTGCAGTTCGCCGATGCCACTGCCGCTGAGAAGTGGGAAGCGCGGGTGCGCAGTGCACTCTTGCTGCTGGCGGATTCCGGTTTCGGCGGAGAACGGTCGCGTGGTTGGGGGCGGTCAGAAACGCCGGAGTGGCAACCCTGGAAGGCGCCCGCCGCACCCGAAGCCAAGGAGGATTCTCCGGCGCGGGCGCATTGGCTGTTGTCGCTCTATCTACCTTCCGGCGATGACCTGGTGGATTGGAAACGCGGAAGCTATTCCACGCTTACGCGACGCGGACGGATTGAGAGCAGCGCGCGCTGGGGCGAAGTAAAACCGCCGACTTTGATGATCGCGGAAGGATCGGTGCTTTTGGCTGGATCTGAAGAACTGCGCGGTGTCGCGCACGACACAGCGCCAGCCGGATTTCCGCACCCAGTGTATCGCGCGGGATTCGCCGTGACCGTACCAATTCCGTGGCGGGCGACGGCATGAAGTATCGTCTCACGTGTCTGACTCCCACCCTGGTGGGCGATGGGCAGCGGCTGGCGCCCATCGATTACATGGTATGGAAGGACCATGTCAACGTTCTGGATCAAAAACGCATTTTCCGGTTGCTGGCAAAGGGTCCGCGCCTGGACAGTTATTTGAGCCAGCTCAAGAAAGCAGAGAAGCTGGATTTTGCTTCGTGGGGCGGCTTCGCGCAAAATTACGCGGGGCGGCGCATTCCATTTGAGGATTCGAGTTCGGCGCAATATTGGGAAAAGACGCGCGCGGAAAATTTGTTCATTCCTACGTTCAGCACAGGACCGCGCGGACCTTATCTGCCTGGCACCGCGATCAAGGGGGCACTGCGAACCGGAGTGATGCACGGCAAACTGACGCCCAAACTGCTGAACGAGTTTTCGACGCGCGTGGGTTCCGAGGGACGGCTGCCGCGAAATCCGGGGCGAATTCTTGAAGAAGGCGCATTAGGAGTGGGCGGCGCGGACGGGATGAGGTTAATATCGGCATCCGATTCGGGGACGGTGCAGGAGAACGTGTTCAAGATCTTCCTGCTGCGGGCATCCACGCTGGAACCGAAGGGTAGCGGCAAATTCGAGTTGGCCTGGAAACAAATTCCTGGGCGGAATGTGAAGCGGCTGGAAGACAGCACGCCGGTCTTCGCGGAAATGGCTGTTCCAGGGACTGCATTTGAGGGTGGTTGGCGCGAGAAAGCTCCGCGCAACAAGCATGGAATGGACGCGGCTGCCATGCTGGGCCTGGTGAACGCTTATGCGGAGCAGTTGCTGAAACTGCAGAAGCAGTACGCGGAATGGACTGGGCTGGCCGTTCTGCGAGCGAATGTGGAGCGGTTGGAAGCGAAGCTCGGTGAAGTTCGGCAAACGGGCCGCGGATGCGTGCTGCCGCTCGGTTGGAGCGCCGGATTTTTGTCCAAGGTAGCGAATCTCGATACCACCGACGAAGCGTCGCGGCAGATTTTACGCCAAGTGGGGTTTTACGCGAAGGCCATTCAATCCGGCCTGCCGTTTCCGAAGACGCGGAAGATTGTTTTTTTGGGGAACCAGCCGGCTACGCTCGCGGGTTTTGTGCATTTGGAGATTGTCGGCGCCGGATGAGATACCGGTGGGCAGAGGAAAGCGCCTGCCCACCTTGGGTTCTATAGCAATCGGCAGGCTTCGTCGAAGTCCAGCCGCGGATTGCGGGGGAACAGTTTCGAATGGTCGCCGTAGCCGAGATTGCACAGGAAATTCGACTTTACGCTGGAGGATGGGAAGAACTCCGCGTCCACTTTTGCGTTGTCGAAGCCGGACATAGGTCCGCAGTCTAAGCCCAGCGCGCGCGCAGCCAGAATGAAATAGCCGCCTTGCAGGCTTCCGTTGCGGAAGGCATTGGTTTGGGCCAGTTCGGGTGAATTAGCGAAACGGTCCCGCATGCCGGGGTTGTTGGGGAATAGCTTGGGGAGCTTCTCGAAGAATTTCAAGTCGTAGGCGAGGATGGCGGTCACTGGCGCTTGCATGGTTTTATCAACGTTCAAGGGCATCAAGGCCGGCCGCAGCCGCTCCTTAGCCTCAGGTGTTCGCAAATAAACGATGCGAGCGGGGGAAGTGTTGGCGCTGGTTGGTCCCCACTGCATGAGGTCGTAGATCTGGTGCAGCAGATCGTCGGACACTGGCTGGCTGAGCCATGAACTGTGGGTGCGCGCTTGGCGAAAAACGATATCGAGCGCTTCTGAGTTTACTGCGCAGGTTGGCAACGGGGTCTCCTCGGCTCTTAGTACGATGCTGACAGGAACCGAAAGGATGCGGGGATTACGGTGTTTCCGCGATTCGTTGTTGGTAGACTTCGCGGGCGTGGTCGTAGGCTTGGCGGGCCGCGTCTCGTTCGGATAACGAGATTGCTATGGATTTTTGGCTCCAGCATTGGCTTACCGCGGCCAGGCACCACTCCGCGCTTCGGCGCGATGCACGAATGGGCTTGCCGTCCACGATTGCGAAGATTGGATTGGTATGGGACGACGGCAGGATACGCAGCGCGATCCAACTGCTCTTTTCGATCGGCACATCGAAGCTGATTGACCGCATCTGGCCGTCGGCGGTGACTAGTTTTCGCTCGCGGGCGATTCCATTCAGCACCAGCTCAACCGGCACGTCCCGGCTATTTCCTACGCGGGTCCGCTCGATGTCCCAGTAAGGCTTTTCCAGCAGGGAAAGCTTGCGGATGGACTCGTCGGGAAGAGGCTCCAGGCGGGCGGCCACGTTCACTTCGATGTGGGCGGTTTCGCCGCGGCCAAGCTGGATCTCACTGCCCACTTCACGCCCGTTCACTTTGAAATCCATGAGATGGCTCTTGCCATCGGAGACATAACTGCGGCCGGCGCGCAGGCTGTCGATCCACGCGGCATACGTCAGCTTGCCCTCCACTTTGGCGTAGTTCCGCCCGATGCCGACGCGTTGGTCATAGATGCAGGGGAAATCGGTTTCGCCGCTGATGCGCGTGCGGAATCCAACGTTCAGCGTGTGATACCAGATGTTGAGTTCTGAAACGGATGGCGTGTCCACCGCGGAAATGAAGTCCACGGTATTCGGGTAAGTCACGTCTACGATGTATTCATTGGCGCCGATGCCATCGAAGGGCGGCAGCTCATAATTCGGGAGATCGTTACTTTGCACCTCCAGGCCCCAGCCGGAATGTGCAAAGCCGACAACGGCGCCTTGCTTTTTGCCCCATTGCAGGATCGGCAAATCCCAACTCGGCCAATCCTCAATCTTTTTGGTTCCAGGATAATCCTGGTCATTCAACCCTAGCAAAATCAGGTGGCCGGCGTGGCTGGAAGGGAAACCGGAAACTTCCAGATCGTAGTGCATCAGCCGGTCCGGCTGAGACAGCGGATTGTCCTGGCCGGAAAAGAATTGCTTCTGGTAGTAATAGCAAGGTCCCCAAGTCAACACAGCGCCGATATTCAACGATTCGCCCAGCAACTGGCGCAGCATATCTTTTGGAAGGACGCCCTCGGTTGGATTTTGATAATGCGAGCAGCCGGCCGCGTGTACATGCTGATCGCCCGAGTACCAGCCGCGTTTCGCGGGATCGATCCAGCGCTCCAGCGTCACTGCGATTTCGGCGGGCTCGTCGCGTTTCACGGAGACTTCCTTGGTGTGAGTGAGGTATTCGGGACCGCCGGTGTAGGCGACTGTGTAATATCCCTCTGGAAGCCGCAGCGATTCGCCATCAAAGCGATAGATCTGCGGTTGAAACGGAAAATCAGGGGCGAGGCGTTTGGAGGGATTCGGATAGATGCGATTGTAGCGGTCCTTCACCAGGAGCGAAGCGACCGAGGGCCGGCCGTTCGAATCGCGAATCCGAAGTGCAATGGCGTGCGCTGGTTCGGCGTTGAACAAAACCAGGATCTCGCTGCGGAATCCGACGTCGCGGCTGGTTTGTCCCACATCGAATTGCAGAACGGCCGACCGCTGGCCGCTATCGCGGCTCTGGATTTCCAGGATCTGGTATTCCAGTCCGAGACCGGAGAGACGCCTGGCCATGGGCGGCTTGTCGTAAATGGAAACGTTCGCCCATTTATCTTGCGCAGCTTTCGGAGTGAGCTTGAGTGCGGGCGTAGGCGCGCCGTTCGAGGTAATGTAAACATTGCCGCTCGATGGGCTGGAGACTTTTAACGGGGCGGTGACGCGCGCCTGATTCAGGACCTTCACCAGGAACAGGCGGGCGCCGCCTTCCACCAATTCGGGCTGGGCGGGACCTTGCTCCACTTTCACGCGGCTTTCCGGATTGATCTCGATGGTGGCGAGCGTGTACTTGTCCAGCACGCGCTGGATACGATTCACCGCGGCGATTTCGTCGGGGTCGGCAATGGCTGCATTGATTTCCTTTTGATCGGCATCGAGCAGCGGCTGGCCGAGATAGTTGAGGGCTGTCTCTAAGCGGCGTACCTGCTGGGCTAGTGGTTGCAGGGGGACCGGAGCGTGGGTGTCCAGAGGAGATTGGGCCCGGAGCGATGCCAGCATCAGGCCGAGGCACAGGGAAAAACGTTGGGCCATGTTGGTTACTATACGGCAGTTGGTTGGCAGGCGGAAGCGGCTGCGCCACTTGGTAGACTTCAAGTTATGAATTATTACGGCGCTAAAGAACTGGCCGGCAGTTTTCGTACGGTGCGGAAAAACACGATTGCAATTGCCGAGGAAATCGGCGAGCAACACTATGGGTTTCGCGCCGCGCCGGACACGCGCACCGTGGCCCAGGTGCTGACTCACATCGCCGTCACGCCGATGTGGGCGGAGCAGTTTCACGCCATCGAGCGGCGGACCACGATGGTGGGTTTCGATTTTCCCGGTTTCTTCGCCAAGATTATCGCCGAGGAACAAAAGCCCTCGAGCAAGGAAGAGATTGTGGCGCGTCTGCGCGCGGATGGTGAGCGCATGGCGAAATGGATGGAGGGTCTTTCGGACGATTTTCTGGGGGAACGCGTCAGCATGCCGCCCGGGATGACGCCCGCCGGCAAGTCGCGCTTTGAGATGCTGCTCGGCCTCAAGGAACATGAGATGCATCATCGCGCCCAGTTGATGCTGATGGAGCGGATGCTCGGAATTGTTCCGCACATGACGCGAGAGATGCAGGCGCGCATGGCCGCGCAGGCTACCCCAGCAACGGCTTCCTAGCCCACCAAATGTTACTATGAGACGGTGGCGCTGAGCCTCTATGTATAACGCTTACTTCGGATTATCGGCGAGCCCATTCAGCCTGAGTCCAGATCCCGCGTTCTTCTATCGGAGCGAGCAGCACCAAGAAGCGCTAGCCAATCTGATTTACGGTGTTCAAAGCCGCAAGGGCTTCATCGTTCTAACCGGCGAAGTGGGTACCGGCAAGACCACCATGCTGGAATGCCTGCGCGATCATCTGGATGGGCAGCACGTGGAATTCGCATTTATCTTTAATTCGCGGATTACCTCCGACCAATTCTTCGAGATGATCGCTTACGATCTGAATCTAAACTGTCAGCGCACCTCGAAAACAGAGGTATTATTTGCGTTAAACTCGCTGGTGGTCCAGCAGGCCGATCAGGGACGTACCACGGTGCTGATCATAGACGAAGCGCACAACCTGGAGTGGGAAGTTCTGGAAGAAATCCGGTTGCTGGGAAACATGGAGAACCGGCGCGGAAAATTGATCCAGGTGATTTTGGCCGGACAGCCGGAGCTGGACCGTAAACTGGATGCGCCGAATCTGCGGCAGTTGAAGCAGCGAATTGTGCTGCGCTGTAACCTGGAGCCCTTCGCCGTATCGGATACCGCGGAATACATCAACAACCGAATGGAGCGGGCCGGAGCGGCTAATCAGACTGTGCTATCGCCGGAGCTGATGGCCGAGATTCATGCCCGTTCGCAGGGGATCCCGCGGGTGATCAATGCGATTTGCGACAACCTGCTGCTGACCTGCTTCGCCTTGGAGAGCAAAGCGGCCACGCTCGACATGCTGGATGAAGTAAGCCGGGACATGCGCCTGGAATGGCCGGGCCGCCGGCCGCGCGGCGAACGCGTCCGATTTCCCGAGCCGTATCAGGAAACTCCGCTGTATACCCGCCGCGCCGGCGAGTAAGTACCGCCCATCGCCCGATATCGCCGGTTCATCCGATACTCCCGGGTTCGGTCAAACAACTCTCGCGGATCGAGCTTATCCAGCCTAGTATGAAGCTCGAAGGGAGTTCCGATGATGAAGAAGTTTTCAGTCGTGGTTATTCTGGCAGTTTGTGCGGCGTCCGCTCAGGAGCGGTTCGATTCGAAGGTCCGCAACTACTTTTTCGCTGGTTTTGCCGGCAATGCCGCAGCGATGGAAAAGGGAATGAAGATCTGCGAGGGCATTCTGGCAACTGATCCCAAGAATGCCGAGGCGCTGGTCTGGCATGGGTCCGGGGAGCTTTATGCAGCCGGTCAAGCGTTCCACGCGGGCGAGCAGCAGAAGGGCGGGGAATTGTGGCAGCGCGGGTTGCAGGAAATGGACACTGCGGTGGAACTGGCGCCGGACGATTTGGGTGTCCGGATTCCACGCGGCTCAGTCCTGCTGACCACATCGCGTTACTTGCCCACTCCGGAAATGGCGCGTCCGCTGATTGAAAGAGGTCTGGCGGATTTTGAGAAAACATACGATCTGCAAGCCTCGCACCTGGCCGATCTGGGCACGCATCCGCGCGGCGAGCTGATGCTCGGGCTGGCGGATGCCTACAGCCGAACAGGCCACCCGGAAAAAGCCGAGGTCTGGTTCGAGCGCATTCAGAAAGAGATGAAAGGCACGCCCTACGCGAAATCGGCCGGCATCTGGCTGGAAACCAAAACGCTCGCACCGGCGCAGGCCGGGTGCCTGGGATGCCACACGGCGGCAACCAGCGAAAAGTAAAATGGAAGTGGTGACAGGCGATCGCATAAAGAGGTGCAGACCACTGATCAAGGGTCTGCTGCTGAACACCGCGTGCGCCTTCATCCCGCCGATTCTGTTGGTGGCGCTGTCCGCCGAACACGTGCCCCTCGAAAAACTGCTCATCACTTTCCGCTTTTCGTTGGTCTACTCGAATTGCATTGGCGGGATGAACTTCGCGACGATGCCCACCTTGTGGGCAGCCGTGCAGAGCTGGAGCGTGTGGTTGCGGTGGCCGCTGCGGGTGGGTGCGATTTTTGCCAATACGGTGGTGGGCAGCTTGCTGGCCTGTTGGGTTCTGATTGCGTTCGGGTGGATGCCTCGCGAGTTCTACTGGCCGGAATTCTGGGCCAGCCTCAAGATCGCCACCTTCATCTCGATTTTGGCCGGTATCAGTATCGGGGTTTATGAAACATTCCAGTGGCGCCTGCAGGAATCAACGCTTCAATTGCGAACCAAGGAGCTGGAGCGGGAACGCGCGCAGAAGCTTGCCACAGCGGCACAACTGGCGTCTTTAGAGTCCCGCATTCATCCGCACTTTTTGTTCAATACACTCAATTCCATTTCGTCGCTGATCCCGGAAGATCCGGTACGCGCGGAGCGGCTGGTGGAGCAAATGGCGGCGCTGCTGCGATTTTCGCTGGACGCGAACCAGGCCGGACTGGTGCCGCTGGGGGCTGAACTCAAAGTGGTGGCGGATTATCTGGAGATTGAGCGCGCCCGCTTTGGAGACCGGCTGCGTTATCAAATCGATCTGGCCGGGGATTTGGACGCCGCCCGAGTGCCGGCGCTGGCGGTGCAGACGCTGGTGGAGAACAGCGTGAAGTACGCTATCGCGCCGAATCGCGCGGGCGGCGAGATCCGCATTGCCGGATCGCGGGAGAACGGCTGTCTGATGGTGGCGGTGACGGACCAGGGCCCGGTATTCACGCTGGAATCCGCGCCGGCCGGCCATGGCCTGGACAATCTCAAGGACCGGTTGGCTACGCTGTTCGGCGGGCATGCCGGACTCAAGCTGGATCGGCGCGAGAATCAAAACAGCATGGTCCTGACGGTTCCGTATTCAGGCTAACCGCATGCGAGCCTTCCTGGTTGACGATGAAGAGCTGGCCCTGAAGCGCTTATCCAGAATGTTGACCGCGACTGGCCGCGTTGAGATTGTCGGCAGTGGAAGCGACCCCGTGGAGGCCGTGGCGGCGGTGCTGGGCGCCCAGCCGGACGTGCTCTTTCTGGATATCGAAATGCCGGGGATGACGGGTTTCGAGTTGCTGGCCAAGCTGGATCCGCAGCCGGTGATCGTCTTCACCACCGCGTATGACCGCTATGCGCTGCAGGCTTTCGGCGTTAACTCGATCGATTACCTGTTGAAGCCCATCGAGCGGACGCAATTGGACCGGGCGCTGGACAAAATTGAGCGCATGCGGGGCGGTACGGAGCCCCGCCAGCAGATTCGGGAGTTGTTGGATCGTCTGAGCGCTGTTACGGCGCCGCAGCCGGATTATCCGGCCCGGATTGCATCGCGCATCGGGGAGCGCGTGGTCTTTGTTGAACTGTCGCAGGTGACGCATTTCTTCGCCGCCGACAAATTGACCTATGCCGCTACGCCGGGGAAGAACTACGCGATCGATCACACCATCCAGGAGCTGGAGCAAAAATTGGATCCGCGAAAGTTCATTCGGATTCACCGCGCCACGTTGGTGAATCTCGATTCGGTGTACGATCTGCACGCCATGTTCGCCGGCCGCATGCTGGTCCGGCTGAAAGACGAAACGAAGACCGAACTGGCAGTGTCGCGCGACCGGGTGAAGGCGCTCAAGCAACGGTTAGGGATCTAGTATCCTGGAAATTGTAACGACTGCCCCGGATGCGAGCGTGGCGGAACTGGCAGACGCACCAGACTTAGGATCTGGCTCTCGAAAGGGAATGGGAGTTCGACCCTCCCCGCTCGCACCAATCACTGAGTGAACTGTCCCCCAAACGCCGAGACGAGTCTCGGCATGGCAGACAGGAGTGTCTGCGCCACGCTGCGCATTGACGCCGGGCGGCTGGTTCTGTTCTAATCGCCAAATGCCCGAACGCGAGGTTCACGCGGTGGCGGATAACCTCCTACAGGCCCTGCGGTTCTTCGGGCACGCCCGCGCGAGCAGCGAGATCCAGGATCTGCCCGGCGTATCGCTAATCTTTTGCGGCCTCAACTATGCCGCCTTCAACGCTGCGCTGCTGGCCAGGCCGGTGGAGGGCGACGGGCAAGAGCTGGCCCGATTGATTCAGGTCTCGGCGCAGCGGTTTGACTCCCGGAACCTGCGCTGGACCTGCTGGGTTTGCGAGGACTTCCTCAGCCGGCCGGCACTGCGCGATGCCGATCGGATCTTCAGCAGGTACGGGCTGCGGCCATTGACCCAGGCGCCGGGCATGTTTACGGCAGAATTGCTGCCGCCCAATCGAAAGCTGCCGCAGTTGGAAGTGCGTCCGGTGACCGATGCGGTCACGCGCAAGGCATTTGCCGAGATCATGTCGCTGGCGTTCGAAATTCCAGCGGCCGTATGCACGGCGGTCTACGCGTCGGAATTCGCCTGGACCGGAGGCGTAACCGCAGGCTTAAAAGGATATGTGGGATTCGCAGATGGGCGGGCCGTCACCACCGCGGCCGCCATGCTTACCGGCGACGTGATCGGACTTTATTCGGTGGCTACTTTACCGGAGTACCGGCGGCTCGGATACGCGGAGGCGATCATGCGGCAAGTCATCCAAGAGGCGGGTGCGGGGGGAACCGTATTGCAATCCACTCGTTCGGGTTTGTCGCTGTACGAAAAGATGGGCTATCGGATGGTCACCATGTTCAACGTGTACATCGCTGACTAGATTATCGTGGTTACAAGCCCTGATTTCCGATCTCCGGACCAATGGCGAGTGAAATGGAAGTCGTGCCTGTGGCAGAAGTCTAGGGTGGCGCAGGTGCTTTCGCCTACCCAAGCTGATGCTGCCCCCGCCCGCCGCCGTCGAGCGCTCCCGAGACAATCCATTCGCCGGCATTTTGAATGTCCGCCGCGAGAGAACGATCGGCGGTCCAGGGGGCGCTCACGTGCGCGAGCTCAGCGCGGATGCGTTCGATGACAGGGCTGGATTTGAGCGGGCGCAGGCAATCCAGCGCACGGGCTGCGGTCAGCAACTCGATGGCGAGAACGTTCCGGGTATTTCGAACCACTTGTTTCAGTTTGAGAGCCGAGGTCATTCCCATGCTGACGAAGTCCTCCTTGTTGCCGCTGGTGGTAATGGAACCGGTGGAAGCCGGATGCGACAACACGCGGTTCTCCGCCACCAGCGCGGCCGCGGTCACTTGCAGCATCATGAATCCGGATTCCAATCCGGCGTGGGCGGTGAGAAATGGAGGCAACTCCTCGTTGAGCGCGGGATTCACCAGCCGGTCGATACGGCGTTCTGAGATGCCGGCCAAAACCGTGAGAGCCACGGCCAGGGAGTCCAATTGCAGAGCCAGCGGTTCTCCGTGGAAATTGCCGCCGGAAATTATCTCGCCGCCGAACACCAGCGGATTGTCGGTTACTGAATTGAGTTCGATCTCAAAGCAGCGGCGCGCTTCGGCCAGGGTATCGCGGACTGCTCCATGCACCTGCGGCGCGCAGCGCAGCGAGTAAGCATCCTGCACGCGGCGGCAGGTGATGTGCGATTGACGGATTTCGCTCGCTTCGAGTAGCCGCGAGAGGTTGGCCGCGCTGGCCAGCTGGCCGGGATGGGGACGCGCCTGATGCAGGCGGGCGTCGAACGCGCGGGGCGTGCCGCGCAATCCATCCAGAGTCATGGCGCAAACCGTGTCGGCGGCCAGGGCGAGAGTTTCCCCGCGCAGCAGTTCCAGGCAGCCGACTGCGAGCATGGCCTGTGTGCCATTCACCAGCGAAATGCCCTCTTTGGAAGCCAGGACGATGGGTTCGATTCCCGCGCGCTGGAGCGCGTCTGCCGCCGCTAAGCGGGATCCTTCGAACTCGGCTTCCCCCTCGCCGATCAGCACCAGGGCGATGTGGGCAAGCGGGGCCAGATCGCCGCTGGCGCCGACGCTGCCCTGGGAAGGAACCAGCGGGGTGACGCCGTGATTCAGCAGATCGCACAAGCGTTGAGCTACCACAGGGCGAATTCCGGAAAAGCCTTTCGCCAGCACATTGGCGCGGATCAACATCATGGCTCGAACCTCTTCGCGAGCCAGCGGATCGCCCACGCCGCAGGCATGCGAACGGACCACGTTGCGCTGCAGTTGCTCCAGCTGTTCGGGCGGGACGCGAACGTCGGCTAATAGTCCCACGCCGGTATTTACCGCATACACAGGCGCTTCGCCGGATGCCAGGCGCTCCACCACGGCGCGCGATTCCTGCATGGCCGCGATTGCATGCGAGGCTATCTCGGCGGGCTCGTGCTGCGTGGAGACTTGGTGAACCTGGTGGAGAACGAGACGCGAGCCGTCGAGTGAGACCATTTCTATATCTTAGGCTCTGGCCGGAAGCGGAACGGGTCTTCCGGCCACGCATGTTTCGGATAGCGCCGGCTCAGCTCGCGGCGAACTTGCGGATAGAGCCGCTGCCAGAATCCCGCCAGGTCGGCCGTAGTCTGGACCGGGCGCTGATTGGGCGCCAGTAAATGAATCACGAGCGGAACTTTGCCGTTGGCAACGCGCGGTGTTTCCCGCATGCCGAAAAAATCTTGCAGACGCGATGCCACCCAAGGCGGCTTGCCGGCTTCGTAATGAATGCGCGCCTGGCGGCCGCTGGGCAGACGTATCCCAAGGGGCGCGATTTCATTCAATAGTTTCGGATTGGCGCGCTGCTCCAACAGGGAAAGCAGGCTCGGCCCGGCGCTTCTGAGCTCAGCGAAACTCCTGCGGCCGCGGCAGAGCTCGCCCAGTGCGGATTCAGCGTCGATGTTCGGAACCACCGCCGCGTGTTCGGCGGCGAAGGCGGCCCGGGCCAGGAATTCCTCGAGCTGGTGGCTGTCGACGAATCGCGAAACCCCCAATTCCAGGGCGCGCTCGGCCAACAAAGCGGCGGCTTGCTCAGCGTCCGGCGCCCCGCTGCGCGTCTCTTCAAGCACCAGGCCGTCGTAGAGGAGCGCGCTCGATGCATCCACGCGCTCGGCCGCGCGATTCCATTCCACACCGCTGCGCTCGCATACTCGATCGGGGAATAGATCGACCAACCATTCCGGCTGGATGGGGCAGTACATGCGCACCAACGGCAGCGCGTGTTCGGTACGATCCTCAATGTCCACCGCCACCAGGAAATCGGCCTGGCTTTCGCAGGCCAGCGTGGCCGATCCGCCGGAAGCCAGCAGAAGCTGGTGGTCTTTCCGGCGGCGGGCTACTCGGTCCGGAAACGCCGCAAGGATTGAAAGAGGCAGGGCATCGGTGGAATGTTTCTGCTGCTTGGGAGGTTTTACGCTGCGCCGGATGTGTTCGATGTGCTGCCGGCTGCGCGCATCCCATTCGCTATCCAGCAGACGCAGCAGGTCGCACGAATCGGCGCGCGCACCGGAACTTAGTAGTCCGGCTACAGCGCAACCCTCCTCGCCAACTCCGCGCTGCACGGCTTCGAGAACCAGCCGGGCCAGACGGGGATGCAACGGGTAGCGCGCCAGGCTGCGGGCTCTTTCGCCGGTTGCGCCCAGGCGCTCCAGCAAATCCTCGGCGCGCGAAACGGCGGCCGCGGGCGGAGGGTCCAGCCACTCGATCGCTTGCGGACCGGCTATTCGCATGGCCCGCAGGCTGAGGCAGAGCTCGGACAGCTCGCGGCGGGTGATTTCCGGCGCGTCATGATCGGGACGGCGCTGGAAGTCCTCGAGCGTATAAAGACGAATCACGCGACCCGGCGCCGTGCGCGCGGCGCGTCCGGCTCGCTGGGTGGCGGAGGCTTTGCTCACGCGGCCGATTTCGAGCGTTGGCAGCCCGGTCCACGGAGAATCGCGAGCGATGCGCGCCAGTCCGCTGTCGATGACCGCGGTTACGCCATCAATCGTGATAGAGCTTTCGGCGACATTGGTGGAAAGAATCACTTTGCGCCGGCCGGCAGGCGACACGGCGCGGTCCTGTTCAGCGGGTGTAAGATCGCCATGCAGCGGCAAGACCAGAAGATTGTGTTTCGCCGCCACCGGTTCGCACTCACGAGCGGTGCGGCGGATCTCCGCCGCGCCGGGCAGAAAGACTAGAATATCGCCGGAGTGTTCGGCGTGGATAAGATTCCCGATGGCGGCGGCCGCCTGCTGTTCGAGCGGCAGCGCCGAGTAGGGCTGGTGCGTGATGGCAAGATCGAAGAGGCGGCCTTCAGAGCGCAGGATCGGGCAGTGATTCAGATACTGCGCGATGGGCGCCGCGGCCAGCGTGGCCGACATTACCACGATGCGCAAATCCGGGCGTAGCGTGGTCTGGAGCCTGCGCAGCAAGGCCAGCGCCAAATCGCTTTCCAGATGGCGTTCGTGAAACTCATCCAGGATCACCGCGTCCACTCCAGCCAGCTTTGCATCCGAAATGAGCCTGCGGGTAAGGATGCCTTCGGTCAGGAAACGAAGCCGAGTGCGGGCGCTAGCCACTTCTTCGAAGCGAACCTGATATCCCACGGTTTCGCCCACGCGCTCGCCGCGTTCCTCGGCCGTTCTTCGGGCGGCCATTCGCACGGCGATGCGGCGCGGTTCCAGCACCAGCACCTGGCCCGGAACCAGAGCCAGCAATTCCGGGGGGACGCGCGTGGTCTTGCCGGCGCCGGGCGGAGCTTCGATTACCAGATTGGGAGTTGCCCGCAACGAGTCGGCAATTGCGGGCAGGAGAGGATCGATCGGGAGACGGAACGGATCCAAGTTTTCCGTCTATTGTTTCTTGGGCGGCGTGGTTTTGCCGGGCTCTTCGGTGTCGCCGTATTTAATCGTGACATCGCTCTTGAACTGCTTATAGTCCTCGTATTTCACCGTCAGCCGCATGCGCTGCGGGCCAGACTGGAAATTCAGCGTGTCATTCGCGATGGTGTAGGTAGGGAACCAGTATTTTCCGTCAATCTGCTCGCGGTAGGTCTCGAACTTTGGGTACTGATTGTCGTCGCCCTTCTTCAACAATCCCACGCCTCGGCCGTAACTTTTCACAATCTGCAGGTCTTTGTCATCCACCCAGACCTGGCCTTCGAAGTAGCGCTTACCCTTCTCGAGTTTCTTGGGTTTCACCGCGAACGCATAGGTGCTGATTTCGTCCAGTTGCTCGCGGCCTACGTAACGGATCAGGTATTTCGACAGCTCGGCAGTCTGTAGGACGAAGGGCTGTACTTCGCGCAGATCCTGAATGTCGCCCGGATCGAGCTGGAATGCCTCCAGCGTGCTCATGGGAGCGCGAATCACCTTTTCGGAACGTTTGCCTTCGGGGGTGAAGACGATATCCGCTACCTCTTCCCATTTACCGGTAGGATTGCCATCCCGATCGAGTGACATGACGCGCGCCGTCTGGCGATAGGTATAGTTCCCGCGAGCCAGCGCAAACTCGGCTTCTTTGGCGGCGAACTTGGCGATGATGTCATCGATCTGAGCGGGTGTGGGGTCGGGTCCGGTGCCGGCGAAGGCAGTGCCCGCAAGGAAAGCACAAGTGGCGGCAAGACGCATATTACCTCTTTAGAGGACGGTTCCAATCGGAACCGTCTCTTCCCAGTTTAAATCAGACACCGAATTGCCGGGAAGTGACCGCGCTCTCTTATTGTTCCCTGGTGGATTCTGGCCACCCACCCGCCGAGCCTAAGTATTCCTTCAACCAACCGATCCACCTGCGATCGACATCGCGTTGGCGCACCGGATCGGCCGGGCTATGACCCCCCACCGGGTAAGCGAAAAACTTCGCGGGCACGCCATTGTCTTTCAAAGCGTGATAGAGCTCGTAGGACTGTGTGATGGGCACCCGGTAATCGCCTGTGTCGGACAAGATCAATGTCGGAGCCTTGATTTTGCTCGCGTACGTGATGGGCGATTGCTCGAGATACGCTGCCATATGATCGCCTACGTAAGGCGAGCCACCGAACGCAGCACCCCTCCGCACATTCGAATCGCCGAGATTGTATTGATCCAGCCAATTCGTGACGGCCGCGCCGGCAATGGCGACTTTCCACACCGGAAAGTGACCCAGCAACCAGGTGGTCATGTAACCGCCGTACGACCAGCCTGAGACTGCCAGGCGCGTTTCATCCACGAAACCGCGCTGCTTGAGCAGCTCAACACCCGACATGACGTCGCGTCCCGGTCCCTCGCCGGAATCGTTCCAGATGGCGGCCTGGAACGCGTTGCCCAAATTGTCGCTGCCGCGGTAATTCGGTTCGAAGATCACCCATCCATTGGCTGCCAGCATTTGCGAACGCGAGGAAAAAACTTCTTTCGACGCCGATCGCGGTCCGCCATGAATGTAGAGCACCAATGGATATTTACGGCCTGGCGCAAAGTCCGGCGGATAGGTCACCACTCCATCCAGGTGAAAGCCGTCTGGACCTTGCCATTCGATCGTCTCGGTCTTTCCGAGTTCGAGTGCGGCCACTTCCTGGTTGAAATCGGTCAGCCGTTTCAGCGGCGCGTTGGGGCTGGCCAAGTAGTACAGCTCCTGCGGGTGCTGCGGTTCGCTGCCGGCGAATGCGATTTCCCCGTTGCGTCCCACCGCGACATCTACCCAGAAGGCGGAGTTGGGGCAGGCTTTGCCCAGCGGCACGCGCTGCGCTCGGCCGCCATCCAGCGGCTGAATCCAGAGTCCCACCGTAGTTCCGTCGTTTGCGCCGACCAGTAGCGATTTACCGTCGGGTGTCCAAATAGCCCGTTGGATGTTCCGGTCGATTCCTTGTGTCGCGTTTTTGCCTTCGCCGCCGCTGGTTGAAACCCAATACGCTTCATTCACGTTCTTGGTTTGCCCGTCGCGCGGAAACCAGTACGCAATACGTGTGCCGTCCGGCGAAAACTCGGGATAGCCCTCGTGCTTGGTCCGTCCGGTCAGGCCGTGAATTTGTCCGCTCTCGATGTCCAGAATCTGCAGTGTGCTGCGATCTCCGTCGCCGGAGTGCGGCGTCTCCACTTGAACAAAAGCAATGGAGCGCCCATCGGGCGACCACGCAATCGGCGAGGCGGGAGAACTTGGTGGATGGCTGATGGGTAGCGTCCAGGTACCGGACGTCAGACGGCGAGGCTCGCCTCCCTCCGAGGGAAGCATCCACAAATGCGTCGGCAGCGCGGCTTCCTTCACCAGGTAATCGTCGTTGCCCACTTCGAAGGAATCGTTGAACTTCTCCTCGCCGGTCTTTTTGGGCGGCTCATCGGCGGCCGCGAACGCGATCATCTTGCCGTCTGGGCGCCACGCGAATTGTTGCACGCCGCTGGCCGTCTTGGTGATCTGAACCGCGTCGCCACCCGTCATCGGCATCACGAAAATCTGAGGTTTGGCGTTGGTCCCTGTGGCCAGAAACGCCAGCCGATCGCCCGCCGGCGACCAGCGCGGAGAGCTAACAGAGCGCCGGTCGTGCGTAAGAGTCCGACGCCTGCCATCCGGCGCCTCCACCAGAATCAGATCCGCATCGTAGCGATCCTCAGCGTAATTGGGACTC
>Ga0302326_10004963_pt1 | contig 30528 bp, 27 predicted proteins | sample Palsa_T0_3_FD_202264 | JGI IMG/M metagenome (GOLD analysis project Ga0302326, IMG submission 202264) | Peat permafrost microbial communities from Stordalen Mire near Abisko, Sweden - Palsa_T0_3 | ecosystem: Environmental > Terrestrial > Soil > Palsa > Peat permafrost | place: Sweden: Abisko... | reverse complement strand
GGTACATCCGTAAACGGCACCTTTACCTGCATGGCTTTATTGTCCGCCATCGATCTTCCTGCTGTCATATGGCTTTCCTGCCAACGCAAAAAACGCCGCTCGCGGCGGCGTTTCTTTGCTTCGGACCTGCTGCTCGTTTACAACGTGGATTCGATCTCAAAACCCCAAGCCTCGAGCAGCGCCTCCGGGATATACTTCGAATTCTTGTTGCGCCGGGCCCACTCGCGCAACCGTGTAGAACGCACATACTGATCGGGAGTCAGTTTGAACTCTTTCACCACCTGTTCGAAAGAAGTGACAGTCGGGACCACCGGGCCTATCGGCTCCGGTTTGCCCCAGTTGGGATTACCACGACGTTTTGCCATTTGATCCGTTATCCTCTAGGGAGATGAGCAACAAGCATTACCCGGCGGCTTTGGAAGCTCATCTGCTCAGCTCCGCCAGACATGCCAAAGCTCTCATTTTAAGGATTTTTTCTCCAAAAATCAATAGTAAATACGGGTAATGTCGTTACGTCTTCCCGTCGCTGCAAGGTTAACCTGCGCAGCCTCACCAACGACGGTCTGCAACCTATCCGGTCTTAGTGCACTCCAAATGGATGGCTAACTTGTTATTCGTGAAAGGTGGATGGTCATGAGCGTAGTTCGTTACTGGGCAGTTTTCTCTCTGGGGGTAGCTGCCGGCGCAGCTGCGGCTCTTATTTACGCACCGCAGACCGGGGAAAAAACTCGTAAACAACTGAAACGTAACCTGCAGGATGCGACCGATTACATCCAGGACACCACCGGCGACCTGGGCAAACACGCGACCCGCGTCTATAAGAAAACCAAGGACGTCGCCGGGGATGTCGCCTCCCGCGTCAGCTCGGTTGCGGGTAACGTCAGCTCGGCAGCCAGCGACCTTGCCGATAAGGTCGGAGATCTGGTCTAACCCTCCCTCCGGCCGCTGTTTATTCCTTCCACAACCAGTCATTGCAGCATTCCTGAGCCGGAAAGCTGCAATGACCTGTTTCCCATCCAGAAGATTCAAGCGGGGGCGAGTACTTGCCGCGCGGCTCGATATCCGGAGCGTAGCGCTCCGTGCACAGTACCCCAGTGGCCGCTGGTGTCGGTATGCTCGCCGGCAAAGAAGAGCGTCTGCGCCACCGGTTGCGAGAGCTGATCAGAAGCGTCAATCGCGCCCCGGGGAACGTAGGTGTAAGCGCCCAAGCTGTAGGGGTCCGTCTGCCAGTCGTGCATATGCCAGCGCAGCAGGTGCTTTTTCACGTCATGCAGCGGACTCCCCAGCATGACTGAGAGCGTTTCCAGGCCCAATTCCGGTAGCAGATCCATCTCCAATCTCTTCGCTTTGCGTCCGGCGATCCAGCCCGTCAGCGTCGAGCCCGGTTTGGGGCTTGTCGTCCACCAGGTTGGAGGAGTGGCTTCGGGGGCAAAGAAAAAGCTCACGCCCTTCAATGAGGGGAACTCTTTCCAGAAAGCGCTCTCCAACTCGTAAACCACGCGGGCGGCCAGCCCCATGACGAGGCTGTCCGCCGCCTTGAAAATCTCCGTAGGCTGGGGCGAGATCGCCACCCTTCTCGCCTGCAGAACCGCCAAGGGCAAGGTCAGTATCGCCGCTTTGGCCGGCAAGATACGGCCAGTCTCGGTGCCCACTTCCACTTGACCCGGTTCCCAGTCTAAGGATCGCACCGCCATCGATCGGAACAACTCACCGCCGGCCTCGCGGAACCGGCGCAGCAGAAACTCGGGAACCCGCGCATAACCTTCGACCACGCGAAATAGGCGCTCCGCCGAGATTTCGTCTTCTGCCGCCTGCTGTTTGGCCAGCGCGCGAATGCTGATGCGATCCGCATCGGCCGCGTTGAAGCCTTCAACATAATTCGTTGCCCACGCTGCGGCCTCTGCTCCAAGTTTGCGTTGGTTCACGAACTCGCTAAAGCTGAGGTCGCGTGAATTCGGAGAAAGCTGGGCATGGCCGAGCTCATCAAACAGCTTGTGCACCTCATGTTGGTCACCGCACGGTTCCAGCCGGCCTCCGCTCCGCCCGGGGCCGACACAGCGGCTATCTCCATCCAGCTCAAAACGGGTGAGACCAGCCTCATCGACTAAACCGATCAGCTCCGCGGGCAGCCCGTGAATAAACTCCGCCCCCAACTCCACCGGCAGGTCGCCCTGAATGGCCTGAACAGTGTGAATCCTTCCCCCCACCCGTTCCCGGGCCTCGACCAGAGCCACTCGCCGCCCCGCCTCCGCCAGCGTTCTGGCGGCTGCGAGACCGGCAATCCCTGCGCCAACCACAATCGCGTCGAAGGTATCGGCTTTATTGTTTGCCGCGCTCATTCACTGCGCCTCCCAAGTGAGTGTCTCAGCACGTGCGCCTTGCGCCGGTACCGGATGCTTGAGCGCCTGGATCGAAAGCGTGCAGCCGGCGCGTACTGTCTGTGGTGTAAAGCGAAGTTTCCAGTCTTCCACCTGCATGCTCACCCGCGGCGCCGTCTGTGCCTGGAGCGAAGCCGGATGGGCGAGCCGGAACTCCACTGTGCTGCCGAGCCCGCTCACCAGGGAGAGCGACACCAGGTCGCAGAAGCCCAGCGCTGCTGTCCATCGCTCCAGATCTTCGCTGTTCGCCATCGAGCTGCTCTCGAGCTTTTGTTGACGCAACTTCTCCGTCCGAAGAAAACGCTGGTGATGGGCTTCATCATGGTGCGCCAGCAGGCTGAAGTGACGGCTGACAATGATCGCTCCGGTCTTCGACCAGCTTTCGATGCTATCGATCGAGGCGCTCCACGCCTCCGCCGCTTCCCCGGGCGGGATGGCCACGAACGAAACTGGAGCCGCCTTGCTGGCTTGCGCGCCGCCCGAGCGCAGCCGCTGAATCTGCTGCGCATCGCTCGCAGCCCAACCGGTGTCGTGCATTTGAATCGCCCGCACAATTTCGGGTGGCAACTCACCGAAACTCGCCGCCAGCAACGCAGCAGCCAGTTCTCCGGCAAGCACGGCGTGGGCCGGTTGCGGCACCAGCAGACAAGGTAGGCGAGCTTCGCGTTGCGCCGCTTCTACCCGCGCCCACGCCGATGATGGCCCTCCACTTTTCTCTTCTCCCGGTAACCAGCCAATCACCATCGACTCTCTCTCCTAAGGCAGTTTCGCCATTATCAGGTAATCTGGCGTGTACCCGGATTTCCTGTGGAGCTGGTTGGCGTTGACGAACTTCATGCGGTCCTATCCAGCGCAGCGTACAGGAAATCCGGGGGGGAGCGCCATGATCCTGAAAGAAGAAGTAGCCGTTGATCTCGCCACACCAACAGGTCCCATGCGGACTTACATATTTCGCCCCGTGGCCGAGGGCAAGTATCCCGCGGTGGTACTGTTTTCCGAGATCTTCCAGGCCACCGGTCCGATTCGCCGCTTTGCCGCCTTTATCGCCGGCCATGGATACATCGTCGCTGTTCCTGAGGTGTATCACGAGCTGGAGCCGGCAGGAACGGTGCTGGCCTATGATCAGGCCGGCTCCGACAAAGGCAATGCCGACAAATACGGCAAAGCAGTTTCGGCTTATGACAGCGATGCCCGCGCACTGCTCGACTACTTGAAAGCTTTGCACGATTGCACCGGCCGCCTCGGCGCCATCGGCATCTGCATGGGAGGCCATCTGGCTTTTCGCGCGGCCATGAACCCCGATGTACTGGCGACCGTCTGCTTCTACGCAACGGATATTCACAGCCACAGCCTCGGCCTGGGCAAACAAGATGATTCTCTTGCCCGCGCCGGGGAAATCAAAGGCGAGCTGCTGCACATCTGGGGACGGCAGGATCCGCATGTTCCGCTCGCCGGCCGCAACCTGATCAAGGACCGGCTCGACGAAGTGGGCGCTAATTTTCAATGGCTCGAAGTCAACGGCGCGCACGCCTTCATGCGCGATGAAGGCTACCGCTACGATCCGGAGCTGGCGGCGATTTGTCTGGATTTGGCGCTGGCGCTACTCCACCGCAAATTAGCGCTCTGAGAAGATACTCTCGTGGCCGAGCAAGAGCGCAAGCAAATACCTCCCAAGGCTCCCGACGATCCATCGAGCGATCTGGGATTCGGTAGAGTCGTATCGTCACAACGTGAGCTTCGCCTGCTCAATCGCGACGGCAGCTTCAATGTGCAGAGACGAGGCCGGGGGCTACGTTCCTTTCTGGCCTACTCCAACCTGGTCAGCACCACCTGGAGCCGCTTCTTTCTCTTTGTGGCCGTCGTGTACCTTACGCTCAATGGCTGTTTCGCTTTGCTCTACGACGCGTGCGGAACGGGCGGCCTGGTCAACACCCTCGATACCGGCATTTATTCTCCGTTCCTGAAGGCCTTCTTCTTCAGCATCCACACCTCGGCGACCATAGGCTACGGAAGCACTGTGCCCGTGGGGCTGGCAACCAACATCCTGGTCGCGCTGGAGTCTGTCGTCAGCCTGCTTGGCCTGGCCGTTGTTACCGGACTGGTTTTCGCGCGTTTCTCGCGTCCGGTTGCCGACATTCTCTTCAGTCAGAAGGCGGTGATGTCTTGGATTGGGAATCTTCGCGCCTTCCAATTCCGTATCATTAATACCCGCAACAACCAGATCATCGATCTTCATGTCAGGCTCCTGGTGTCGCGCTTTGAGACCAATGCGAGCGGAGCCGCGGTACGCCGTTACTACCCGCTCAATCTGGAGCGGGAGAGCGTGGTCTTCTTCCCTCTTTCCTGGACCATCGTTCACATCATTGACAAAGACAGCCCTCTGTACGGAGTGACGCAAGATGAGTTGTGCGCCAGTGGCGCTGAGTTTCTGATTTTACTCACTGGGATGGACGAAACTTTTTCCCAGGTCGTCAATACCCGATCGTCTTACCGCGCCAGCGAAATTATCTGGGACGCAAAGTTTACCGACATCTTCGTCTATGACCCGGAAGGCAGGATGGCCGGCATCGACATGAAGCGTTTCCACGACACGGCGCCCTTTTCCACCCCGCCATAGCGCGCTCTACGTGTTGTTCAGTCCAGAAGGGGCGGCTGAAAGTCACACTTGTCCAAATGAGCAGCTTCAAATTTTCTGGCAGTCACGGCTCCGAGGCTTTGTATCAGGGCACGACTTTAGTCGGGCCGCAAAGGACTAAAAGAGAGTTGGGCTTTAGCCCCTGCTACTGCGCACCCCGGACGAAATGCTTGTCTAGAGATAATTCTCAGCAGTGGAGGGTGTTTTTCCGCCAGGACACGAAGAAAAAGCCCAGGGGCTTAAAGCCCAGATTTTGCTCGACCATGTGCGGCCCGACTAAAGTCGTGCCCTGATACAAAGCCTCGGAGCCGTGACTACCAGAAAATTTGAAGCTGCTTATTTGGACACGGTGACTGAAAACTACCCAGCACGCAGTCCTCGGAAGGCTCGCAAAGCGAGCACAGTCCTTCGCGGAACTATTTCATGTGAGACGCACGGCATCCACTAATCGTATTGGGCTAACGTATAGCCTCGCTCTAACCCGTGATGACCCGTGACCCATCGGGACCCGCGATAACCGCCACCGAGGCTAAGCCAAGAAACAGCCCGTGCTCGACCACGCCCGTCATGCTCTTGATGGTGTGCGCGACCGCAGGAGGATCCAGGATCTCCCCGTAGTGGCAGTCGAAGATGTAGTTGCCTTCGTCGGTAATATAAGGTGAGCCGTCGTGGCCGGAGCGCAGCACCGGGTGCGCCCCGATCACCTCCAGCTTCTTCTTAACCGGGGAGGCAGCAAATGGGATCACCTCCACCGGAAGCGGGAACCGGCCCAGCCGCTCGACGATTTTGTGCTCATCGGCCACGATCACCAGTCTCCGCGAAGAAGCGGCCACAATTTTCTCGTGCAGCAGCGCGCCCCCGCCCCCTTTGATCAACGCCAACCCGGGAGCCACCTCGTCCGCGCCGTCGATGGTGACGTCGGTATACTCCACTTCATCGAAACTGGTGAGCGGAATATTGAGCGAGCGCGCTAGCTCGCCGCTGGCTCGCGAGGTCGGGATCCCGCGAATCTTCAACCCGTCCCGCACCAGTTCCCCAAGAAACTGGATGGCAAAGGTTGCGGTCGACCCGGTGCCCAGCCCGACCACCATTCCATCCTTGACGTATTCCAGGCTTTTGCGCGCAGCAGCGGCCTTCTCAGTGTCTGATAGCGTCATGGTTGATCCCGTTAGGTGAAAACTGCTAGAGATTGGCGCGCACTGCCCGCGAGTACATCAGTCGCGTGAAGCCGCTCATCAGCAGGTTGATACCGACGATCGTGCCCAGCGCCCAAACCGCGCTCGCCGGCCAGCTTCGCCAGATCATGACCGCCAGTATCAGAGTGACGATACCGTCAAACAGAAGCCATCCTGCACCCGGAACGCTTCGCACCTGAAAATACGTCACGATATGAAAGATGCCTTCCACAAAGAAGAGGACCGCCAGGGCCAAGGTGAGCGAAACCAGGCTCAGCTTGGGATTGAGCAGCAGATAGACTCCTGCAACCAGGTAAGCGCAGCCGACTAACAGGCGCCAGAAGAACCCTCCGGTGGTGCGCGCCGCAAAAGTACCCACGAGATGGACGACGCCGGCCACAATAACCAGGATGGCGACGGCAATGGCTATCGCGACGCCGGCCTCGAAGGGCAAAGCCAACGCGAAGAACCCGACAATAATCAGCAGAATGGCCCACCACATGGGAAACGAAGCGCCGGTTGTCAATACGCTGCCTGGCGACGATGTGACCATGGTCCTGGCTCCTTTGTGATTGCAGCCGCGTGGTTATCTGGAGATAACTACGTGGCGATGATGACGCTAGCAATGGTACATCGGTCTGATCATCTTTTGTCGTCGAAGACGCCGTAATCGCCTTAGCCGCTCGCGCCGCTCATTCGTCCTGCGGGAACAGCGCCAGAAGATCGTAGGCGATATAAACCACTCGCTCTACCCTCACGACATCGTTGTCGATACGGAAAAGGATCCCATAACGTCCAACTCGAGCCATGCGCGCATCTTCTCCCAACCCGGGCCGCAACGGAAAGTACAAAGGACGGTGTCCAAGTGCCAGGATTTGCGCGCGTATTTGCTGGATGAAGCTCAAGGCGCGCCGGGGATTGTCTTGCGCTATGTAGTCGGCGATTGCGTCGAGGTCACCTGCAACAAAACTGGAAACTTCGATTCGCACTACCTGGCGGCATCCGCCCGAGCCTGATACTTGCGTTCCAATCGGTCCAGAATTTCATCAACCGGAGCCCCTGGGGTCTTGTCCGCGGTCGCTTGGCGCCACAAGTTGCGTAGTTCATCCAGGCTTTGCTCCCGCAGATTGCGCTTCAGCATCCACTCCTGCAACGCATCACGCACCACCTCGCTGCTGGAGGCATACTCACCCGTCTCGACCGCCTTGCGGATGTTGGCTGCCAACTCCGGAGGCAAAGCAATGCTGATCTTTTCCGCGGCCGGCATGGGCAAATCCTACCATAGAGTTATAGCGGCATCCGGGCGTCGCCCCTCCCCCCGTTCTCTTGGTCGTCGGCTGGCCACACGATATTCTGATTTCGGTCTGCCGTATACCTCTTGGGCGGCTATATCCACTCTGAAGGAGATCCATGTCGAACGAATTGCGAAGTTTTCTCACGCTCCCTTACCCAGAGCTCGAAGCGTTGAATGTGAAAGCGAAAGAGCAGCGGAAGAATCGTGTCCCCCAGCACCAGATTCAGGAAGAACGGCTGAAGTATCTGACCGACGAGAAGGGCATTAAGGCCGTCACCGTTCTCTTCAGCGACCTGGAAGGCCGCCTGCACATGCTCGACTACGACAAGAAATTCCTGGTCAAGAGCTGGGATAACCTCACCTTCGACGGCTCCTCGATCCGCGGATTTTCCGCCCAACGGGAGAGCGACCTGCGGCTGGGAATTGACTGGAGCGCCTTCTACTGGGCCCCCGCCGATTTCTTCGGGGCCGGCAAGGTGTTGGTCTTCGGCGAAGTCATCGACAAAACCGGAGCAGTCTATCCCGCGGATATCCGCAGCGTGCTCAAATCCTACGCTCTCGAACAGAATGAGAAGAACGGCTACACCCTGAACGCCGCCAACGAAATCGAGGGCTTTCTCTTCGCCGGTGTGGACGCAGAGAGGCGTTACGCTGAGACAGGCAAGTTCGAGTACGTCAATACCGGGGGCTACTATCACTCCCTTCCCGGCGATCCGTTGCGCACCTTCATCGACAGCACGGCCGAGGTGCAGCGCGCCATGGGCTTCGAAAATGAGAAGGACCACCCCGAGGTCGCGCCCTCACAATTCGAGATCAACTACAGCTACGGCGAAGTCGTTGCCGCCGCCGATCAAATCCAGCTCTACAAACTCATCTGCCGCCAGGTAGCGACCAGCATGGGCTTCTCCGCCTCCTTTCTGCCCAAGCCGGTGATCGGAGTCAACGGCAACGGCATGCACACCAATGTCTCCATCAGCAAAGAGGGCAAGAATCTCTTCTGGGATCCTGAAGGAGAAGAGAAGATCAGCCCGCTGGCGTGGTCCTTCATCGACCGCATTCTCTCCAGCGCGAATGACGTTTGCCTGCTGCTGAACGCCAGTGTGAATGCCTATCGCCGTCTCGATCCGCACTTTGAGGCGCCCAACCAGATCAAGGCTTCCCCTATCGACCGCGGATCCATGGTGCGCGTCCCCCTGGGCAACGAAAAAAGCTCGCGCGTGGAAGTGCGCTCTGTCGGTCCCGACGCCAATCCCTACATGGCTCTGTATTCCATCTTCCGCACCGGCATCGAAGGCGAGATCTCAAAAATTAAAGACCTGCGCCAGGCCAAGCGTTATCTGCCGGACAATGTCTACACGGCGATCGACGATTTTCGCAGATCCAAATGGACCACGACCCTGCTCGGAGCGGATGTGAAAGCCCGCTACGCCGATCTCAAGCAAGCCTCGGCGGACCGCTGCCCGCGGTTGCTCGGTAGCCTGATCAAGGTTCCCGAGATCCAGTTCCATCACGATGTTTACAACCAGTTCCTGTGGAACCAATTCTGAGCGGCATCTGTCCAGCTTAGGGCCTGTGTCCCAGGCCCTGCGCTACACTTAGGCTGACCGGGGGATAGAGCCATTAAGCTGCTAGGCATCGATGTCGGCACGGGAGGGACGCGCGCCCTGCTCATCGACGAAACAGGCGCGGTCATTGCTTCCGCGATCCACGAACACCAACCCTTCGCTTCGCCGCGGAGCGGGTGGGCGGAACAGGATCCGCAGGACTGGTGGAAGGCTTGTCAGGGCGCCATCCGCAAGCTGCTGCGAGAGAGTGAAGTGCCCGCCCCGGAGATTGCGTGCATCGGCCTTAGCGGGCAGATGCACGGTGCGGTGCTGTTGGATCGCAATGATGAGGTCCTGCGGCCCGCGCTCATCTGGTGCGATCAGCGCACGGCGGCTGAGTGTCGTTATCTAAACGAAACCATCGGCCCGCGCCGCCTGGTGGAGCTCACCTCCAATCCAGCGCTTACCAACTTCACACTCACCAAGCTGCTGTGGGTACGGACCAACGAACCCAGTATCTGGCGTAGATTTCACAGCTTCCTGCTGCCCAAGGATTACATCCGCCTTCGCCTCACTGGGGTGCGGGCGATCGACGTGGCCGACGCCTCCGGGACTCTGCTGCTCGACGTAGCCCACCGCCGCTGGTCCGACGCCATGCTGGATGCCGTCGGTCTCAGCCCGGACTGCCTCCCTGCCCTTTATGAATCACAGGTGATCGTGGGCCAGGTGACCGGGGCGGCTGCCGCCAGTACCGGCCTGAAGGCCGGCACCCCTGTGGTTGCCGGCGCCGGCGATCAGGCTGCGGGCGCAACCGGCATGGGTATCGTTCGTCCCGGCGATGTGAGCGCCACCATCGGCACCTCAGGGGTTGTCTTCGCCGCCTCTGACGCCCCGGTTACCGACCCGCTGGGACGGTTGCACACCTTCTGCCACGCCATCCCGGGCCGCTGGCATGTCATGGGAGTCACCCAGGCAGCCGGCCTTTCGCTGCGTTGGTTTCGGGACAACTTCGGCGTCTCGGGCGGCCGCGCAGGTGCACAGCCGGCTGATCCCTACGATCAGCTGAGCGCTGAGGCCGCCCAGGTTCCTCCCGGCGCCGGCGGAGTCCTCTGGGCGCCCTACCTGATGGGTGAACGCACCCCACATCTGGACCCTAATGCCCGCGCCGCCCTGGTAGGTCTGGCGGCCGACCACACCCGCGGCAACGTCGTCCGCGCGATCCTCGAGGGTGTTGCCTTCAGCCTCAAAGATTCGCTAACCATTTTCAAGGAACTGGGCATTCCCGTGAAGGCCATTCGCGTGGGTGGGGGCGGTGCGCGCTCCCCGCTGTGGCGTCAGATCCAGGCCGATGTCTACGGCCAGGCGGTGGAGACGGTGCAGGCCGAAGAAGGCGCTGCTTATGGCGCTGCCATTTTGGCCGGCGTGGGTTCCGGGGCTTGGGCCTCCGTCGATGCGGCATGCGACCAGGTGGTGCATGTGGCCAAACGGACCGCCCCCGACCGGGAGGCTTGCCGCGTGATGCAGGAAACTTACACCCACTACCGCCGCCTTTACCCCGCCTTGCGGAGCATCTTCCCGGAATAAACTCCTGTTCCCTTTTGAGGTACCGCCCGTCCCGCACCTGGTTTCAAAGTGGCGGCGGCACCGTAGACTTGAAAAGTGACCCTGATGGAACCCACCCTGGTTGACCTCGCTACCCCATCGGCGTCCCTGGGGAAGACAGTATTCACCCGCAGAAATTTTCTCTGGCTCGCTGCAGGCTCTGCTGCCGGCATGGCTTTCTACGCCGGCGAAATCTCTCGCCACGAACTCGAGATCGTCTACAGCACCGTCACCCTTCCCCGCTTACCCGACCCGTTTACCGGCTTCAAAATTGTGCAGATCAGCGATTTTCATTTCCAGGAGTATACGGAAGCGGCTTTTGTGGAGGCGGTTGTGCGTAGGGTGAACGAGGTGGCGCCCGATCTTGTCGTGATGACCGGAGACTTTGTCAGCTCCAATCCGCTGCCGCGGCACTTGTCCGCCGGGATGAGCTATCACTGCGCCGAAATTCTTAGCCGAATCCAATGCCCGTTGCGCTATGCGATCCTGGGCAACCATGACGGCCTGGTCGGCGCCCGCGTAGTCACCGACGCGCTTCTAACCCATACCATTCCCGTACTGGCAAACAGTTCTGTGGCCCTCGAGCGCGACGGCCGGCGCCTGTGGCTGGCCGGTATCCAGGATGCTCTTGAGGGGCGTCCCAACCTCGCCGCCGCTCTGCCGGCAGGCCGGAACCCGGACCAGGAACCTCTTATTCTGCTGGCCCATGAGCCCGATTTTGCCGATTATGTGGTCGGGCGCCAGATTTCCCTGGTGCTCTCCGGACATACCCATGGAGGCCAGGTTCGTCTCCCCTTCCTGCCCCCGCTTCTTCTCCCTGAAATGGGAACCCGATATGTGGAGGGGCTTTTCCGATTGCGCGACGGGATGCAGCTCTACGTCAATCGAGGCATCGGCGCGGTCAACCTCCCGTTCCGTTTCCGCTGCCCTCCCGAAATTTCCGTCATTACCCTGCAACCGGGCGCTTGACGGTTCGCGCTGGGTCGCACACAACCGTGCGAGCGCTGCATGCCCAATCTTTTGTCATACTCCTTCGCCCCGCTCTACAACTTACCTGAGTAATGTCTGTGGCCAAGAACGCACCGCTACCGCGCCAAAACATACCCAATTCGGAACAACCTTAGTACCGTTAAGGACATAGCGGGCATATTACCCGACCAAAGTTGTACAAAACTGCTGAGACACCACCTCATCTTCCGACTATATTCAGAAGCTGAAAGGGGACCAACACCATGGGCACACAAGTATTTCCAAATCTAGCGGAGCGATCAATGAGGCCGGAGTTGCGCATAGTGCGCGGAGCGGAATCCATAGTCTCCATCAATGTCGCTGACGTTTGTAACGATGATCCGGAGCAGTACTATTACGAAGACAAACTGGGATGCGCACGCGGCGTGGTCTTTGCCTTTGCTTTCCAGACAGTGCTGGTGACAGTCGCCGCCCTGTGCTGGAAACTCTTTCTCCACTAGAGAGCTCTTCTGCAGGTGTGCCGGGACATGAATACGCCTCTCCCCACGCGTATTTCATAAATTCCGGACACCGGCGATCGATGCAGCGCCGGCTCAGGGCAGGATAACCACAGCAACCATCCTTCCTCTGCTAGGCGGTATGAATCACCTTCTCCATCACCTCGGCGTCGACCTTCCCCCCGTAGTATTTCGCAATCCGCCCCCTAACCTCAAAACCCAGGCTGCGATAAAACTGCCGCGCAGCAGGATTATTCTCCGCCACTTCCAGGCTCAGCACGTCTGTGCCTTCCTGCTTTAGCTGTTCTTCCGCGGTTTGCATGAGCAGGGTGCCCAACCCGCGGCGTCGCTCGACCGGATCGATGTCCAGAGTGACGATATGGCCGACGGGGCGCCCCTGGCGGCTGGCGCGCTCAAAAATAACGAAGCCGGCCAGCTTGTCTTCGGGCTGCTCGGCGATCCAGCATGAACATTTGGGATGGGTCAGGAAATACCGCAGCTCGGCCCTGGAGTACGCTATCTCGCGCGGAAAACAGACCTGGTCAAGCCGATGCAGCCCGGCCAGGTCACGCGTTTGGAAGCTGCGTAGGCGAATCATGACCCAGCATACTAAAGCACCGTCCTGGTCGCCCTGAAGCGGTCAGGGTGGGCTATATGCAGCCGTCTTCTACTACCCAGCAGGCAAAAACCATGGGTTATGGGTTGAGCGCAACCGCGGTCTTTGCCGGCGCGTTTTGCGGCTCCATGACGACTCCGTTGTAGGGGGTTGCCGCCAACAGGCGTCCGCCCGCGGAGCGCACGTGCCTTACCCTCCAACCGGGATCCCAGAACTTGAAGGTCCGGTCGGCCGGGTTAACGGCCAGGACCCAACTGGAGGCCCAGGAGGTGATCACGACACGCTTCAGATCCGCGTCGTAGGTCAACCCACTGATATCAGAGACAGGGAGCGTCGACATTTCACTCCAGCTCTGACCATGATCCTCGCTATAGAAAACGCCTTCGCGGCCCCCCAACCACAGACTGCCGTTGCCGGCGATCGCGATGGACTGCAGCCAGGTCAGCTTCTGCGGCATGATCAGCGGCTGCCAATTCTTTCCCTCGTCCTGCGACCATGCTAGCGCCGTCCGCTGCGCCGCCACCACCATCAGCCCGTCGGATGCCACCGAACGGTACTCCGTCTTACCCAGCACCGGTCCGCCTTCCCACGTGGCGCCCTGATCGCTGCTGGCATAGATTCCGTTTACCGTGGCGGCATACCAGGTGTTCCCGGAAGCATCGACGTCGTTCACCTTTCCGTCAATCTGGCCGCCGGGCACCAGCACCGTGGTTTCCACCTTGGTACGTTTGCCTTTGCGGACCACGTAGGACGTCTTTTTCTGACCCTTGACAACCTTTCCGTCCGGCTGCCAGTTCGAACCGTCCCAACGGAAGATGCCGCCGTTAGTCCCGGCCAGGATCGTGCCGTCTTTAGCCTGCGACAGGCTGAAAACGTCCCGCCCCTGGAGCCCATTACTCTGCTGGCCCCAGCTGGCTCCGTTGTCATGGGAAACGAACACGCCGCCATAGCTCTTGTCGTTTACCACTCCGGCAAAGACAGTTTGGGGTGACTTGGCGTCGACCAGCAGACTGGCAACCTGGCGCTGAGAAAAGCCGGTGTTCGACGCCTTGAAGCTAACCGCCGCATCTTCGCTTTCCAGCACTCCACTGCGGTCAGTCGCCAACAGCACGTGCTGCGGATTCTTGGGATCGACGTAGACGTCGTTGACGATCACATCGGGGCCTGTCATGCGCCGGAACGTAGCCCCGCCGTCCAGGGTCTTATAGAGGCCTTCGGTGGTGCCGGCGTAAACCGTGTTGTGGCTGGTTGGATCCAGCATCAAAACCCGCGTCCGGCGCGCAGTCATCGGAATGCCCTGAATTTTCTTATAGAGTTCGCCACCACTCTCGCTGCGGTAAATCCCCGAACAGGCACTGGTGTAGACAATGCTGGGCTGGGTGGGGTCAATGATGATCGAGAACACGTCCGAGTCGTCGATCAAACCCTGCTTGATGTTATGCCAGTTGGCGCCGCCGTCCGTGGTCTTCCAGGGCAGGTGCCAGGTGCCCGCATACACCGTCCGCGGATCCTTCGGATCGATGGCAATGGACTCCACTTCATGAAGATCCATGCTGCCTGCGGGAGAGATCTGGTTCCAGTGCACGCCGCTGTCTTCGCTGCGAAATACCCCCTTGAGTGTGCCCGCGATCAGGATCTTGGCATCGGAAGGCGCCTGGGTGAGGGCACGGATCGATTGGCCATCCATGGCCTCCACCGCCGTCCAGCTCTTGCCCGCGTCGTGGCTGAGAAACAAGCCCCCGCCGGGATGATCCAAAATCCAGGCGCCGACCAGTAGCGTCTTGGGATCGGATTGATCCACCACAATGTTGTCCAGAATCAGGTCGTCAGTCTTGGACAACTTGGCCAGTCTCTGCCAAGTCGCGCCATCGTCGTCAGACTGATAAATCCAACTATTCGTCGTGCCCAGGTACACATGCCTGGGGTTCGAAGGATCCGCGGCGAAACTGCGCGCGTCCCCTCCATCGGGTCCCACTGGAACCCAGGAAACAGACTGCGCCGAAGCTGGTTGGCTGAGAGGAAGAGAGAGCAGAAGAAAAGCGGAGGAGAGGGTACGCCCTATGAAAGAAGTCATGGTTTTCTTTTGTGCCGTGCCGGGAATCCGGACAATCTCCTGGGAGATTATCCGGACTCCACCGTGCGCCTGCGAGACCCACGGGGTCAAGCACAATGAAAAGGGTGACCATTACCAACTGGTCACCCTTTTCAGTTTTGAGCTGCCTCAGCGCTTACTGCGCCGGGGGAGCTGCTGCTTTCTTGCGATGCGGACGGGCCGGTGCGGTTCTGGCTTGAACCTTCACGGTGCTTTCGTCCACGGCTGTGGTGCCCTGCACGTCGTTATCGAAGGTCGCGCCGGCAGGTACAAGGTAGTTCTCCACTTCCTTGTTGCCCTGGGTTCCGGTACGTACCGAGACACGGGAAGGATCAATGCCCTTCTCCTTGACCAGGTAGTCCTTCGTATTGACAGCGCGCTGAGCAGCCAGCTTGTCAGCTCCCTTTTCGTCGGTAGCCGCTTCGCCAACCACCACCGCGGTGGCATCGGTTGATTGTTGCAGGTTCAGTGCGACGTCATCGAGGCAAGCCTTAGCCTCGTTGTCGACGCGAGCCGGGCGCTTCTTATCCCGATCAAAGCTGATCGAGCAAAGCGTCTTGGTCTTCGGAGCCGGCGGTGGCGGAGGTGCTTCCACATTGACCGACGCCGAGCAAGTAGCCGTCTGACCCTTGTCGTCTTGCACTGTGCCAGTGATCGTTATAGTTCCCGCAGGCGCACCGGTTGTGCTCAGCGTGGCGGTGTTGCCGCTGCCGCTGATCTGGCCGGACGACGCACTGAAGGTATAGGTCAGTGGCCGGTTCTGCGGGCTTACGCCCTGAGCGGTAATGGTTGCTGTGCCGCCAGGCTGAACGGTGGTCGGATTCGCCGAGCAGCTGAGAGTTGGAGGATCGTACTGCTTGATGGTGAAGTTCGCTGTGCAATCCGCGAACTGGCCGACCTTCTGCCCTTCGGAAACGTGGCCGGTCACGGTGTAGTTGCCTGGAGCCAAGCCGGTGGTGTCGACGTTGCCAGTGGTGTTGTCGCCGGTGACCTTGACGCCTTCTGCACCCGTCCAGCTATAGGTTGCTGTTTTCTTCGGATTTAGATTCGTCGCCGTGCCGGTGACCGTGATCGGATCGCCGGGAAATGCCGGTGAAGGAGCCGCGGTGCAGCTATAGGTCACAGGAGGCGGCGGAAGGATGCTGCCCATGTGGTAGATGAGACCGGTACTCAGGCGTGCCACCTTCAGGTTCGCCCGGCCGCCCGTAGGATACGGAGGCTGAGGCCCGAAGTTGGCATGGAAGTACTCATAGTCGGCCTGGAACAGGCGCAGACCCAAGTGACCACCCAGGAACGGCAGCGAGTAGTCCATGCCGCCGCCAACCGTCAGTGCCGGACCGTACGTATAGGGCTCATGGACCGGGCCACCCAGCCTTACGAAACCAGCATCTGCGTGGACGAAGGGCGTGATTTCAGCGGTCGGGTAGCGGAAGATCAGGCCCAGCTGCCCGGTAGACGCTCCGTCATTGTTGCCGTCCGGATGATTCGCGTATTCCACCTGTCCACCGACGTAGCGGTTGAAGAAGTAGCTAACACTCCCGATCGCGCCGTAGTTGATAGACGAGTAGTTAACGGGGCCACTGACACCGATGCCGGCGCCCCCGGGAACCGTAAGCGAGCCGTGAGGCGCAAGGTACGAGTAACCTAAAAAGATGTCGATTCGCGAAGCTGGAGACTCCGCAGGAGCTACTGGCTTTGAGGCGGTACTGGACGAATCCTGGGCTAAGAGACTCACCGAACCGAGTCCCACAGCACTTGCTACAAGCAGAATTCGGCCCAGTGAAGTCAACGGGCGAGAGTGCATGCGTCTATCCTCCGCAACCACTGGAAAGTCAAACAAAACTGGGAAGTCATTCAACAAAACGGTCGAGCACAATGAACGTGGCTCGGGTCGAACTCAATTTCACGTCACACAAACAGGACGTGAGATGCAAAACATCCACATCCGGTAATCTACAGCATAATTCTGATCTCGACTACCTTAATTTTCAACATCTTAACGGCAGCAACGGGAGGGGAGTAAGCGTCTAGTTACCTCTACCGCCAGCCAGCCTTGTCACCAACTCAGAAAAAAGAACCGCCCAACAAACTTATTACAATTGCACAATTATTGGAAGTTTAATGCGCGTTTTGCGCTTCCTCGTTCGCGCAGAATCTTCTCCTGCAGAAGCGTAATTGCGTACATCAACTGTTCCGGACGCGGTGGACAGCCCGGCACATACACATCCACGGGGATGATCTGGTTCACGCCCTGCACCAACGCATAGTTATTGAAGACGCCGCCGGAAGTAGCGCACGCACCCATCGAAATTACCCACTTTGGTTCCGGCATCTGCTCATAAAGCCGGCGGATGACCGGAGCCATCTTCTGCGATACCCTGCCGGCGATCACCATCAGGTCAGATTGCCGCGGCGAAGGGCGAAATACTTCCGCGCCAAAGCGGGCCAGGTCGAAGCGCGCGCCGCCCATCGACATCATCTCGATCGCGCAGCAGGCCAAGCCAAACGTCATCGGCCATACTGAACTTTTGCGCACCCAGTTCACCGCAAAATCCAGAGAAGTCATTACCACGCCTTCGGGTTGCTCGTAACCAAAATTTACTTCGCGAACTTTTTCCTGGTTCTTGGCGCTCGACTCCAAAGTTCCGAAGAGGTAACGGTCGCTGCCTGTTCCGCTCATAGGTAACACTATATGCCATTCATCCCGGGGTGCAGGATAAGGATGAGTCAATTATGAGCGCGCTCCCGTGCACCTAAAGCTAAACTCTTGCTACTCTGGAAAGCAGATTATGCAAAAAATTGAAGCGGTTATTCAGCCGTCAAAGCTTGACGCAGTCAAAGATGCTCTTCTGGCCATCGGTGTCGAGGGCATGACGATTCTTGAAGCACGCGGCCACGGGCGGCAAAAAGGTCATACCGAGTTTTATCGGGGACGCGAATATACGGTTGATCTTTTGCCCAAGATCAAGATCGAAACCGTGGTTCCGGACGAACTGCTGGACAAGGCTGTGCAGGCCATCATCACAGCGACGAGAACGGGAAAGATCGGGGACGGCAAAATCTTCGTCTCCGCGATCGATGAAGCCATCCGCATCCGCAATGGCGACCGCGGCGTAGCTGCACTTTAAAACCAAGATGCCTTGTCACCAATTCATCGGCCCTTCGGCCCGGAGTTCCCAGCCGGGTTAGAGGAGAAGCACTACAAGATTGATTTGGGCTCGCTAGGGCCACCCACCTTGGTTGCGCTTTCGGTTGACATGAAACCTGCATTCACGTCTCACCAGCAGCTACGAGAGCACTACCAGGCGGAGATGGCGGCCATGCGCCAGTCCTTCGAGCGAACCGGCAACGGTGTGCTCTGCATCCGCCGCCGCGCCTTGGTGGTCGACTCCCTGTTAGAGCCGCTGTGGCAGTTCGAGAGCGGCTCAGCCTTGCCCGCCGGGCTGGTGCTGGTGGCGGTCGGCGGCTTTGGCCGCAAGGAACTCTTCCCTTCCTCCGACGTCGACCTTCTCTATCTTTGCGCCGACGAAAAAGTGGAGGATGCGCTGCGCGAGACCGTCCGCGGCTGTAACCAGGGCATGTGGGATCTCGGGCTGCGGGCCAGCCCCATGATCCGCACCCTTAAGGAATGCGATCGCTACGACCCCGATAACATTGAATTCACCCTCTCCCTGCTTGACCGGCGCTTCATTGCCGGCGACCACAGCCTCTACCAATCTCTAACCACGCAGATCCTGCCCGAAGTCGCGCTGCGTGAGTGGAATGGCATCGTTCACCGGCTCGCCGACGTGGCCCGCGCGCGTCATCAAAAATACGGCAACACGATCTTTCATCTCGAACCCAATATCAAAGAGTGTCCCGGCGGTCTGCGCGATCACCAGCTGGCCCACTGGCTCAACCTGATGCATCACGTGCGCGAGCATAAGGCCTGGCCAACGAGCTTCGGGAACTCCCTCTACGCGGTACACACCGACGCTGCGGCGGCGTTTGAATTTCTCAGCGCTACGCGCTGCTTTCTCCACTTGCGCAGCGGCCGCGACGACAATAGCCTCGATTGGCATGCGCAGGATGAAGCCGCGGCCCAGAGTATTGGCCTGGAAACCAAAGGCACCTCCGATCCTGCCTATTGGATGCGAACTTATTACCGCCATGCACGCACGGTCTATCGCCGCGCGATCTTGCTCATGGAGGCTCTGCCGCCGGCACGACAGTCTTTCTACCGCCCCCAGCGACGCAAGCGAACACCGATTGGAGGCACTGATTTCGTGGTCCAGGACGGCCGCATCGATGTCTCCGAATCCTCCCTGCTCACCGGCCCGGAAGGTATTCTGCGCGTCTTTGCGCTGGTGGCTGCGCATGGCTACCGGCTGACACAAAATGCCGAAGACCGCCTTGCCGACGCACTTCCGGTGCTCGATGTGCACATCCCCGAAGGCCCCTTCTTGTGGAACGGCCTGCGCGAGATTCTGCTCGGGCCCCATGCCGCGCACGCGCTACGCACCATGCATGCGTTGGGCATCCTGGAGTTGCTCATCCCTGAGTTCCACGGCATCGACGCGTTGGTCATCCGCGACTCGTATCACCGCTACACCGTCGACGAGCACACCTTTCTAGTCATCGACAACGTGCATGCCCTGCGCCAGCCGCACCTCGCATGGGAGCGCCGCTACGCCACCCTGCTCACCGAGATCGACCGCCTCGACCTCTTCTTCCTGGCGGTGCTGATGCATGACACCGGCAAGGCCCGGCGCAGCGGCGACCACACAGTACAAAGCGTGGAACTGGCCGATAGCCTGCTCGCCCGGCTCGAATTAGATGCCGAAGAACGCGACCTGGTGCGACGGCTGATCCGCAATCACCTGGAGATGTCGATGACCTTGCGCCGCGACATCTTCGACAGCGAAACCATTCGCGCCTTTGCCGAAAAAGCGGCTTCCCAGACCCACCTGAAAATGCTCTGCCTCATGACCTATGCGGACATCAAAGCGGTCAACCCCGATGCTCTGACCCCGTGGAAAGCGGATAGCCTGTGGCAGCTCTATATCGCCACCTCCAACTTCATGGACCGCAGCGTCGACCAGCAGCGCTATCGTGCCGATGTCGACCCTTCGCTGCTTAAGCGGATTCTCACTCTGGCTCCGGAGCGCGCCCCCGAACTGCGCAGCTTTCTCGAAGGTTTTCCCCAACGCTACCTGCAAACCCGCATGCCGGAGCAGATTCGCGATCACTTCCAGATGGCTTTGCAGCTGTCGCAGTCGTCCACTCAGATCAACCTGCGTAGCCTGCGCCAGCTCTACGAACTCACCGTCATTACCAGGGATCGACCCCTGCTCTTTGCCGACATGGCGGGCGCTCTCTCTTCCTGGGGCATGAACATTGTCACGGCCGAGGCATTCTCCAACGACGCCGGCATTATCGTCGACACCTTTCAATTTTCCGACCCCTTCCGTACGCTGGAGCTCAATCCCTCTGAAGTGGATCGCTTCCGCGATAGCCTGCGGGACGTGATCTCACTGAAGACTCCCATCGAAGTTCTGCTGCGCCGGCGCCAGGCCGTCCGCGCTCCCATCATGGTCAAGGTGGAGACTCGCCTGGAATTCGATAACACTGCTTCCACCCACAGCACCCTGCTGCAAGTCGTCGCCCAGGATGGCCCCGGACTGCTGCGTCAGATCGCCACCACCCTGGCCGCGCACCACTGCAATATCGAGGTAGCCCTGATCGATACTGAGGGGGAGATCGCCATTGACGTCTTCTATCTCACCATCGGGGGAGCCAAGCTGGACGAGGCGACGCAGCAGCAACTCCAGGCGGCAGTGGCTTTGGCCGTCGAGCAACTGCGCCCCGCGCACACTACTTGAAACCCGGCGCGGGAAGCATCCTACCGGATGTTCCATTTTGGGAGACGAAGGGGCCGTCTTTCCCCCCGGAAAGGCCCCCCTTTGGTTAGACTCGGCGGTGCCGGGTAGGAACGAAAATGCTCTACCATCGAATGAGCGCACCGTGAGACTAGGCCGGTCCATCAAGAAATACCTTCGCCTGCGCCGCCATTCCCGGCACCGGCCCGCCTTCGCTCGCGCCAAGGATGAGCTTCGCGCCCGTACCAAGGCGTTTTCCGCCTCCACGACCCTCGATGCGCAGACCTTCAGCTTCATCCGCCTCTTTCATTCCATTTGGACCGGCTCCAGCGAACGTGCCTTCAATGTGCGCCTGCTGTGCTGGGTCCGTATGCTGGAGCACGACGATCTACTGCGCCTGGATTTTCAGGAAACCTTTCAAGCCATGCTCGCCGGGCTCGATTCCGTGGCTCTGCTGGCAGAAGCGGGCATGCCAAAACACCACCAGATATTTTCCGAAGGGGTCCACCGGCTCTTCAATCGCCTTCTGCCTTCGGCGATGGACGTGTCGGATAGTTCGCGCCTAGTGGTCTCTCTCTTCGCCCATTCCCGCCAGGTCGAACGCTTTCTCGATCTGCCGCAACCTCTCTTTGGACGTCTGCTGATCCTGCTCGCGCCCCCGGCCACCGGCGGGGGGCCGCGCTCTTCTCCTCGTCTGCAGAGCGATTTGCGCCAGGCGCTGTGTCTGATCGCCACTCGCACCGCGGGCCGTGGCGTGACCGCTGCCATGCGCGAGCGGGGCGGCCACTGGGAAGTGCAGAACTCACCCTTCTACCACCTGATTTTCGCTACCCAAGAGTTGGTGCGCGCCCCTGACGCCGCTTCCGCCGCCCCTTGCTTTGAGCTTTGGAAAGCAGCGGTCAGCACTTGCCGCAAGGAACTCGGCCAAGTGCGGCTGGGCATGGAGACCACCGGGGTCAGCGCCGACCTGGTGCTCGACCTGCGCAGCATTGAACTAGCCCTGATGCGCATGCACGGGCTGGCCAGAATTCTTACCTTCGGCGGTGCGCCGCTGCCCAGTGTTGCCGATAGTTCCGCGGCCGCCCGCAATCTGCTGAACCAGCTCATCGAGGGCCGTCTCGAAGACAAGCGCGTTTCTACCCTGCTCAAGCAGAATCTGAACCTTCTGGCCCGCAAAACCGTGGAGCGCACCGGCCGCAGCGGCGAACACTACATCGCCCAAAACCGCAAGGAGTACTGGCAAATGTGGCTGGCCGCTGTGGGTGGCGGCCTGCTGACTGTACTGACCGCGGCCTTCAAAATGCGCATCGTGGAGCAGCATTTTCCCCTCTTTGTCGAGGGCTTTTTGACTGGCACCAATTACGCCATCAGCTTCATCTTGCTGCAGGTTTTCGGGCTGGCATTGGCCACCAAACAGCCTTCCGCCACGGCCGCTACCTTTGCCGGCATTGTCCGCAACAACCCGGGCAACGCCAGCTGGAGCAAGATCTCCGACTTTACCGCACGCATCAGCCGGACCCAGCTGGCGGCAGCCATCGGCAACGTGATCGCGGTCTGCATTGGCGCGGTTGCGCTGGAGCGCCTGTGGCGCGTGATGTTCGCCAAGTCCTACTTGCCGGAGGAGAGTGCCCGGCACGTTTATGAGGCGCTTCATCCTTTCGCCTCCGGGACCATCATCTATGCGGCCGGGACGGGGGTGATCTTATGGGCGGCGGCGCTCATAGGCGGCTGGTGCGAGAATTTCGCCGTCTTTCATCGCCTGACCGAAGCCGTCTCCCAACATCCCTTTGGCCATCGTGTTGGACAGCACAGCATGGCGCGCCTGGCGGGTTGGATTGAGCTGAATCTTGCCGGCTGGAGCACCAGCATCGCGTTGGGCTACCTGCTCGGTTTTGTGCCTGTGATTGCGCGCTTTTTCGGTATACCGTTCGACGTCCGCCACGTGACCCTGTCGACCGGCACGCTGGCGCTGGCCGCCGCTCGCTTCGGCACCAGCTCCTTTGGCAAAGACTGGTTTTACTACGCCGTCGCCGGCATCGGCGTGACCTTCGTGTTTAACCTCGGTGTCAGCTTTTCCATCGCATCCTTTGTGGCTCTGCGCGCATACGACGTCAGCCGCCGCGAACAGCTATTGCTGCTCCGTTATCTGCTCCGGCAAATCGTTCGCTCTCCGCTCAAATTCCTTTTTCCCATGGAGCGCGACACGCCACCGGTTTCCATCCTCACTGCCGTGCCTGAAGAAAAATAGGCGGTGCGAAGGGTGGTATCGCACCCCCAAACTCGCCACTTCGAGTCGGCTGCCCATACGGCGAGCAGGGCAGGCGGGTTATCCTTGATCACCCTCGCTTCAAAATTGAGTCCCGAAGGGACGGCTGAGAGTAACCCACCAGGCAGTACTGGCGAGGGGGTATGGAGATTACATCCAGTCCCGCAGGGACGGCTGAGAGTAGCCCAGGACGCTAGTCCTGGGTACACGGTGAGAGCCAGAACAGTCCCGCCAGAGCCTGCCCTGAGCTTGTCGAAGGGGACGGCTGAGAATGTCCCAGGACGTCAGTCCTGGGCTTGCTCTATGGGGCCAACGAGTCCGCGCGAGAACCCCCAATCCTCATGATCCCGGAGGGAAGTTCACTGTGTCCACAGGGAGAGTTTCGCAAGAAAGAGCGCGAAACTTATTCTTCGATTCCGTGTGCGGCAAGAAATTTCTTGAATTCGTCTTCGAAGCTAATCCGCTTGTGATGTTCAGCCTGACCTTCGATGTATTTCACCGTCGCCACTCGTTGCGAGACTCCGATGGAGAAAGCTCCGTATCCCTCCTGCCGGGAAAAGTTCTTAAGCTTGGGAAAATTCTCGTGAAGCCATTTAGAAGACCCCGATTTAACCAATTGGACGGCCTTGGCAACGGAAACAGTCCGCGGCAAGGAAAGCAACAAGTGGACGTGGTCAGCGGCGCCGCCAACGGCCAAAGCTGGAATTCCATTCTCCCGGGCGATGCCGCCGATATAGCCATGAAGCCTTTCCTGGATGTCCTCCGGGATCATCGGCCGGCGTTCTGCGGTCGCGAACACCACGTGAACCAAGCAACATGTGTGACTGTGAGACATGACTACGCGAACTCGTATTTCCATTCGACTCTACCCAGGACGGTTGTCCTGGGATATTCTCAGCCGTCCCCTTCGACAAGCTCAGGGCAGGCTCTGGCGGGACTGTTCCTGGCTCTCATTGTCTACCCAGGACTAGCGTCCTGGGCTACTTTCAGCCGTCCCTTCGGGACTGGACGTAGTTCCCATACTCCGCACTCCAATGGGCGCTGGGCATTTTCAGCCCTGCAGGGCGGTGCTCCCGCATACACTGGAGCCCGCACCCAGAACATTTTGTACGCTTGGATTGGCCAAAATCCAATTTACTTGGGGGCCTGCTTGGCCTCGGGCTTATCGTTCAGGGCGTAGATAACCTCGCCTGGCTTGGCGTAACGCAGTATGACCCGCGCCTCGTGTTCGATGGCGTTGGGGTCGGACTGCAGATGCTGCACGTGGTCCTGCAGGCGGCTATTCTGTTGCTGCAACTGCAGAATCTCCTTCTGCAGCGCCTGGTGCTGGTTGCGCTTCTGCTGATAAGCCGTTAATCCGTTCGCCCCGAAGGTCACGTGATAACCGAGCGAGACAGCGATGACAATGGCGGCCGCGGTTGCCACCCGGCGGCCTGAGCGAGATAGATAGGATGAGATTCTGTCCCTCAAACTCTGCTGCTGGGTTTGGTTTTCTGTTTTCACTCGCCACCTCGCAATTCCCGAATTTCCTGTGCAGCTTGGTGGCTTCGGCACACTTCATGCGGCTTTCCTTAATGAAAGCCGCACACGCGGTCGTGTCCAATGCGGAATACAGGAAATTCGGGTTCGCCTGCTCTATCTTCTCAGTGAACGTCTCTTTCCCCTCATCACTCAAGTGGAACTTTTCCCGCCGCAGGGAGAAGGAACCATAATTGGTAAACAGTGCCTACCCGGAGATTTTTCTATGACCGACTTTCAAATCATTCTCTCCACCTGCGCCGATCGCGAGCAGGCCGAACGCATCGCCCATCGCCTGCTCGAGCTGAACCTGGCGGCCTGCATCAATATCCTGCCCGGCGTGCAATCGCTTTACCGTTGGCAGGGCAGCGTCGAGACCGCCGCCGAGGTGCTCCTGTTCATTAAGACCCGGGCGGCACTCAGCCACGAGGTCCAATCGACCATCGCCGGCCTTCACTCCTACGAAGTTCCTGAGTTCCTGGTGCTTCCCATCTCCGGCGGCTCAGAACCTTATCTCGCCTGGCTGGATGAGAGCCTGCGCTAGTCCTACCAGTTTTTTGTTATGCTTCAAGATGTTCTTGAGCCCGGTCCTCCCCTATGCGGCTTTTGTTCCTGGCTTTCGCAATCAGTTTTTGCGCATTACTGTGGGTGGCTTTTTCGGTTGCCCGGCATATTCGACGGCATGGACAGCCAGGCGCTGCTGGCACGGATGCTTCGATGGAGCCGGATAGTGTTGCCGCCCCTTCGGAATCACGCCGGCCTTGACCCCGGCGCAGCAAAATAACTCCCGGCGGCAATCCGCCCCGAGTACCCCCGGCCTCGTTCGAAAGGGAGAGTGAGTGATGCAAGAGATCAGCTATAAGCAGGCCAGCCTTCGCGCACTGTACGCGCCACGCATAGCCTGGAACACCGTAGTCGAAGTCGTCCTGGCAACCGCCCTGGTGGCGACTTGCGCCCACATCGCCATGCCCCTCGGCTTCACGCCGATTCCGATCACCATGCAGACCTTCGCCGTGCTGCTGCTGGGATTGCTCTTCACTCCGGGGGCGGCGTTTGCCTGCCTGGCGCTTTACCTGATGGAGGGCGCCCTTGGCCTGCCCGTCTTCAGTCCTCATGGTCCCGGCGGCATAGCCCAGTTACTCGGACCCACAGGTGGCTACCTGCTCTCCTATCCCTTTGCCGCCGCCTTGGCCAGCCTGCTCTATCGACTTGGCCAACGCCGCTTTGTGGCCGCGCTCGCGTCAGCAGGACTTGCCAGCACCCTTATCATTGCTGCCGGCGCCACCTGGTTTGGCCTTCTCAGCCACGTGCGATTTTCCGTGATCTTCGCCCAATCGATCGCTCCCTTCCTTTTCGGCGATGCCGTGAAAGTGGTGGCCGCGGCCGCTTGCGTCACCCTTCTCGCATCCTTTAGTGAACTTTCACGCGATCGAACCCTTTGAGGTCTTTTACCTATCGCGGCAGTGACCGCGTTACGTCCAAGTAGCTGCCGATGCTCTCAGAAAGGATTTTGTGACCACTACTCCGATTTCGCTTCCGCCCGATGCCCCGGCTCGAGGTCTCACCACGGCGCCCGGCGCGGTCAGGGAGATCTCAATCGCTCACAGTCCGGACTCCGATGACGCCTTCATGTTCTATGGCCTGGCTACGGGTAAGATTCGCGTGCCCGGTTACAAATTCACCCATACTCTTTGCGACATCGAGACCTTGAATCACAAGGCGATGGACCAGGCTTTTTACGACGTAACCGCCATCTCCTTTCACGCCTATCCTTACGTGCAGAAGGACTACGCGCTCATGGCTTGTGGCGGAAGCGTGGGCGAAAACTACGGCCCGATGATTGTCGCCAGCCACCGCATCACGGCCGACCAGGTCAGTCGCACGCGCGTGGCCGTTCCCGGAACCCTGACCACCGCCTACCTGGCATTGAAATTGTTCGCGCCCGAGACTGAAACCGTCACCGTTCCCTTTGACAAAATCATCCCCGAAGTGGTCGCGGGCAATTTTGACGCCGGACTCATCATCCACGAAGGCCAGCTCACGTACGCCGCCAGCGGCTTGCACAAGGTCATTGATCTCGGCCAGTGGTGGCGGGAGCAGACCGGGCTTCCCTTGCCGCTTGGCGGCAACGCCATTCGCCGCAGCCTGGGCGAGGACGTCATGCTCACGGTGACTCAGGCACTGCGCGATAGCATCCAGCACGCGCTCGACCACCGCGAAGCCGCGCTCGAGTATTCCATGCAATTTGCCCGCGACCTTGACCCGCAATTGGCCAACCGCTTCGTCAGCATGTACGTGAACGAGCGCACCCTCAATTACGGAGAAGATGGGAAAGAAGCCATTCGCAAGCTTCTCACCCTGGGCCATGAGCGCGGCCTGATTCCCCATCCAGTGCGCGTCGATTTCGTCGGCTAGCGCTTTAAGCACATTGCTCAACCAATGACGGTTGGCCCACACCCCGGATTTCCTGTGAGATTTGGTGCCGCTGATGCACTTCCTGCGGCTTTCCTTAACGAAAGCCGCACACGTGGCTGTCTCTTAGGCCCGCGTACAGGAAATCCGGGCATCTCGCTCGTTTTTCGCGAGATGTAGGATACCACGAACCTTTCCTGACTGCCCTTGGTCCCCGCTGATCCCCTTAATGCTCGTTCTCCCAAAAAGATGAACAGACAGATCCGCTGCATCCCACATCTCGCGAAAAACGAGCGAGATGTGGGCCACCCAATTTCTGTGGTTAGGCCAAAGCCGCATCAGCGGTCATCGTCATCATCCTGCTCGCGCCGGCTTTGGGGATGCGCCAGCATCGCCGGCACCGGTTTGCTGCCCATCGCATCCCGCCACAGGATTACGTTCAACACCCTGGGATCCGCCCGGTCTTCGTGCGTGAAATCCATGCGGCTCGACGCTTGCGCGCCCGGGGCCTTGGGCCCATTCGCCTGGTACAACAAGCCGTTGTCCCGATTGCGGTAGTCCGCTTCATAGGGTGGTTGATCGCCGGCGCCGGTAAACAGCGCTGCCATGGGCGGAGCAAAGGCATCGTTATTATTCATCGGGGGCAAGCCTAACAACTCTTCCATCGTCCGCACCACGCTCACCGTGGTGTAGAACGTGCTGTCCACCAAAGGCTGCGGCTGACGGGGCGAGTACTTGCTCACCACCAGGACAACGCTGCGATGAGCATCCACGTGATCTGCCCCATTCTGAGCGTCGTCTTCCAGGATGAAAAACGCCGTGTCCTCCCAATAAGGGCTGTGAGCAATCGCCTCCACCGCTCGCCCCACCGCGAGGTCATTATCGGCCACGGAAGCCTTCGGCGTTGGCATGCCAGGAGTGGTTCCCGCGGTGTGATCATTGGGTAGCCGAAGCTGGAGGAACTGCGGCATCGTATCTTGCCCTTGCTTGCGCTCCTGCACCCACTGGCGAAAGTGAACCAGAAACTCCTCCACCCGCAACTGATCCGGAAAGCTCAGCTGGAAGTCAGGGTATTCCGGGTCAAAATGCCCTACTAGCTGCGGCTTGGTGGCCACGTTCTCCTTAATCAGAGGAATGGGCCAGGGATAGGGACTGGTCCCGCCGCCGTAGTTCTGCGGTAGCGCCTCCCCGTGCCGGATATCGCCGCGCACTCCGCACTGCGCCGGCTCCGGTTCGGGTGTTCCCTGAGTAGGGGAAGACCCCTTGGGCGTGGTATCGGGATTGGCGCAGAACGTGGTCGAAATGAACTCACCGAAGTGATACAGGCTCTTGCCGTGGCGCGCCAGATCCGTCCAGATATATCCGCTGCCGGGCTCGTTGACATCCGAAATGCCTTCGCGCAGCGGATAGCCGTTCTCCACCACGCCCTCGTAATCGTAGACGCGCTCGCGCCCGCGATAACTCTGCTGCCACGTCTTCTCCGTATAGTCGCTGGAAATGGCGGCATTCGACCACACGTGCCCATCGCCCGAGACCTCGCCGGAATCGTAAAAATTGTCCAGCACGCCAAACTGCCGCGCTAGCTTGTGCTCATTCGGCGTAATCTCCTCGCCATACATGGTGAGTGAGGGCATCCCGTTACCCACTCCCAGATCGCCCAGGATCTGATCATAGGTTCGGTTTTCCTTGATGATGTAGATCACGTGCCGAATGGGATTGCTGCCGCCGCGGAAAGCGATCTTTGCTTGCGCGGCCTTCATCATATTCGTCTCCATCACGGTTCGCGTCAGCTGCTCGCGCCGGCTCTCGATTTCCGTCAGGTCGATGGCAGCAATCGACCCATGCAGCAGGGTGGCGATGTAGGTGGATTTGCCGCTCATACGCGTATTCCCGGGGGCCCGGGGCTGCGGCATATTATTTGGCCCCGTGCCTTGGCCTTTGGCGGTCGCCACATAAAGCGTGTTGCCTTCGACTGCCATCGCGGTGGGGTACCACTCCGTCGGCACCCAAGCCACAGCCCGGATTGACTGCCCTGCTGCCTTTCGTTCACCGACGTCAAAGACCGCGACCGCATCGGAGCCCGTGTTGGCGGCAAAGAGCCGCTTGCCGTCCTGCGAGACCGCGACCGCATCGGGCATGGCGCCGAAGTAAGTCTGCCCCGGCAATCTCGTGTCATAGAGGGCCTCGAGCTTGAGCTCGTCGCCGTTCACCCGCATCGCCGCCACCGCATCCCGATTGGCCAGCGCCACGTACAGAATTTTTTCGTCCCGGCTCCAGGCAAACGCCGCAGGATGGGAACTGGGCGAAGTGGCCTCCTGCGGAGCCAGCAGCACCAGCTTCTTAAGCACCTCGCCGCTGGTCAGGTCCAGCTCAGCGACCGCCGAGCCATTCCACAACGCTACGTATGCGCGGCTTCCCGACCGGTTCACCGTGATCGAGACCGGGTATGTGGAAGGCACGATATTTCCCTGTGACAGGTCGAAGCGCCGAAGCACCTTTCCTGTGGTTCCATCCATCAGCAGAACATCATCGGAGAGATTATCGGCCACCAGTAATTCATCCGACCCGTCCGGTCCCGTGCGTACTGCGATTCCCGCCGGAGAGGGAATCGCCATGCCGGCAGGCGCGCCCACGCCAATCGGATTCTGCCCCTTGCCCGGCGCCAATTGCTGCAACGGAACCGCCAGCAGCTTCTCCGCCTTCACCTGGCCATCGCGAAAGGAGTAGACCGCGACGGCATTGCCGGTCTGGTTCTTATTGTTCCCCTGGGGTGCGGTGAGCGAATCGAAGACCGCATAGAGATGCGTGCCATCCTTGCCGAAGGCCAGCCCCGAGTACAGCGTCTGCGGCAGACCCATCGCGGTCCTTGGGTCGGGGAAGTCCGTCACCTTGCCCGTCTTGATGTCCAGTACTGCAATCGACTGCTGATAGAGCGACTCGAAGGTACCGTAACCGGCGTTCACCACCGCCAGGTACCGCCCGTCCGGGGAGATCGCCGCGGTCATGGGCAGACTATTCAGCCTTTGCGGAGAGCCAGGCACCGGCTCCGCCAGTTGCTTGCTGGTGGGCAGAGAGATGGTAGGGCTCGCGAGCTGCGCCTGAAGGGCCGGCAAGCCGGTCATTAGGGTCACGAGAGCCAGCAGAGACGTACCAGAGGCAGACGAAAGTCGTAGAAAATTTGCCATCAACAACCCTCCACGAAAGCACAGATTCAGATGCAAACGGCCGGTCATAATTATGACTAATTCTGATTACAAAACTCTTACGAACGGACCATCGAGCCCCTGTTAGGTTCAAAGCTACGGGGCACATCGAAAGGGCCCTCTTTCAGATCATGTCGACCGAACTCGTAGAACCCTCCACAACCATATCGTTTGTCCCGGCAGCCGAAACCTGCGAGGAAAAGGCCGCAGTGGGGCGGCCCGCGAAAAAGCACAATGACGTGCCGGTTCTTGGCCGCGACACTCAGGCGAATCAAACCAACTGGGTGACCACTAGCTTTATGGTGGCCTTTCATGTGCTCGCCGTGGTCGCTCTCTTCATGTTCACCTGGAAGGGCCTCTTCTGCTTCATCGGGCTCTGGGTACTCGCCATCAATATGGGCATCGGCATGGGCTATCATCGCCTGCTCACCCATCGCGGTTACCGCACGCCCAAGTGGCTGGAGTACTT
>Ga0302326_10004962_pt1 | contig 30529 bp, 22 predicted proteins | sample Palsa_T0_3_FD_202264 | JGI IMG/M metagenome (GOLD analysis project Ga0302326, IMG submission 202264) | Peat permafrost microbial communities from Stordalen Mire near Abisko, Sweden - Palsa_T0_3 | ecosystem: Environmental > Terrestrial > Soil > Palsa > Peat permafrost | place: Sweden: Abisko... | reverse complement strand
AGCTGCCCCGAAGGCTCGGACATCGGGACAGGGACCGCGACCACACCGCTCCTCAATAACCCACTCACGGGGCCCGCCTACCTCGTCTCCCACGGCGGCGCAGCATTCCCCGATGTCGAGTTCGTGCTCCAGGGCGAAGGCATCACGATCATCCTCGACGGGAAGACCGACATCAAAAAAGGCATCACCTACTCACGGTTCGAAACGGTCCCGGACTCCCCGATCACGAGCTTCAACACCGTGCTCCCAGAGGGCCCACACTCCGCGCTCACCACCGAACGCCCCGGAGAAACCAACCTCTGCGCCACCACAACCAAAAAGACCATCACCATCAAGAAGAAAACCACCCGGCGCATCCACGGCAAACTCACCAAAATCACCAAGCACATCAAGAAGACCATCACAACCGCCCAGACGATCACGATCCCCACCACCATCACCGCCCAAAACGGCGCCGTCATCAACCAAAACACCAAAGTCCAAATCACCGGCTGCCCCAAACCCAAACCCACCAAATACAAACCCACCAAACACAAGAACCACAAATCACGACAATAGGAAGTTCCGGGGAGGCTGCTCTGTGATCTGATCACCTGGTTCACTTCACGGGGACCCCGTCATGGCGAAGTGGGCATTGTGGTATTGATCGTGTTCATGTATGGCGGCACGGTCGTAGTCGCACGTTGGGGTAAACGACACATCATGCAAGACACCGACGACTCTTGAGATTTGAGATGCGCCCGAGGACGAGGAGGCTCTGATGCTCGTTGACGGGATGCTGGTCGTGGTAGGGGGGATGACCAGAGGCTTTCTCATGCTGACGGGAGTCGTTTTTCTTGCTTTTGGCGGGTAGTACGACGGCCTGATGAGTAGCCGCGAGGGCCCAGCTACCTGCGCACCCGCATCGTTCGCCGACAGCGTATGTAAACCGCACATCGATCGGGTGTGGTGTACAGGCCACTAGATAAAGAAGCTGCTTGTGGAGGCGTAAGCCTGTCGGCATTGTCAGTTGCTGTGGTGACCGGCGTCGACAGGGCTGAGGGATGGGCTAGCGAACGCGTCTCCCGAAAACGACCGGTCAACATGCAGATCGAGGAAGAATTCAACGCACACCCACCGTGGGGCGCGATTTCAAGCTTCGAAGCCGGACCGGAAACACGAGGCAGAGGCTGCTCGGGGACTCGAGCGTGCGTGGCGGGTGCCGGCAGTGAGTGGGTATGCACGCTAGCTGGCGCTGTTGTCGCCACGGGCGTTGCGGCCGCGACCTCGCCGACAGGCCCTGGGGCAGCAGTCACTGTGATTCTGGCAGGGCGCCTTCACTGCTGGATGCGAGCTCGGGTCGTCTAGCAACCGGACGTATCTCTCCCGCTTGCCTACAGGGCGTTCATCATTGTGCTGGAACGTTTGGACACTGTCGAAGAGAACTCACACATATGATCATCGGGTCGAACAGTGTGATGTGTAGGATCTCACCCATTAACGGTCGCTAGGTCGTCCCCGTTTGCTACGCGAACGTAGCATGATGTGGATAACGGACACCGCAGTGCCAAATAGCCATCCGATCATGAGTGTCCAGACGACGCCGATCTCGGTCACGGCGACACGGACAAGTAGACCAATGATCACGGTCGCAAGTGCCGCTACAAGAGGCATTCCCATTCGCTGGTGTACGGGCGGTGTCACCCGCTTTCGGCCGGCCATCAGCTTCAAATCCATGTTCACTATCTTGGCATACACGAGTGTACGTGCTCACAAAGCTCCTAGATCTTGCCGGAGCGTGGTCTCAAGGTCCTGCTCGCCATGTGCGGCGAGGTCGGCACGCACCAGCTCGTCTGCCAGTGCGTCGGGGTCCACGCCACGTCGCTGCGCCTCGGCAGACAGCAGCGCGTAGGAACTTTCTGGCAGGTGAATCGTTCGCGTGGCCATGCGCGGATTGTACGCTCAGGTCGATTGGGGGCAGTTTGGGTGTAGAACATGTGATCTGGTACGATGCCACTGTGAAGACGATCCAGGTGCGAAACGTTCCCGATGCAGTCCATCGCACTCTGCGGGCACGCGCTGTGGCTTCGGGCGTGTCCCTCTCCGACTATGCGCTCGGAGAGCTCGAGCGCGTGGCACAGAGACCACCAGTAGCGGACTTGCTTGCACGGGCAAGCAAACGAGCTGGCGGCGCCAGCGGGGAGGCGATCGTCGCTGCTGTGCGCGCTGGCCGCGACCGCAGCTGACGATGCTCGTCATCGACACCTCAGCGATCCTCGACGCAATCGCTGCGTATACGCCCGCCCCAGGACTTACCGAGCGTCTTTCCCAAGACGGCGACCTGCACGCCCCCCATTTGATCGACATCGAGATCCTCCACGCCCTCCGCGGGATGAGGATCCGCGAGGAGATCACCGCCGATCGAGCAACGGACGCACGCACCGATTTCGCCGAAACAGCGCTCCTTCGCTACCCGCACGAGCCGCTGAGCGATCGCATCTGGGAGCTGCGCCACAACCTCAGCGCGTACGACGCCGCCTTCATCGCGCTTGCCGAGACGCTCGATGCGCCACTCATCACCTGCGATCGACGCCTCGCCAGCTCGAGCGGCCACACCGCGCACATAGAGCTGTTCAAGGTCGCGACCGCTTCATAGGATTGGCCATCGAGGTCCGGAGGTTGAGGATGCTGTGGCGGAGGCGGTTCGGCTTCGCAGGACGTTGCGCGGTCTAGGTGTCTTTGCGGACGTGATCGTCATCAGCGATCGGGACGCTGAGGAATGGTGTGATGTGCGCGGCAGCCTGATTCATGCTGCGCTCGCCGATGGGCGAGCGATGGCAGCTTGATGTCTGACCCGCCTGATCTTCCGCGATTGCTGTTGGGGCTCGCTCGCGACGCTCAGGGTGTCATCGATCCGGCCGATGAGTAAGTAGTTCAAGCGGATAGCGAACCATCGAAATAGGCCTCGCTTGTGTCATGCGGCGAGTGTGAGGAGGCGTTGCGGGATGCGCTCTCGGAGGCCGGGGAGGGTTCTGGCGCCGTGGCACTCGAGTGTCACACCGATCGCGAGGAGCACGCGCGGGTGCGGACTGAGCGGTCCTCGCGGACCTTGACCATCAAGCAGTCGAAGTACCGGTGGCCCGCGCGGCGCTCGAGAGGATCGTCTGGGCGACCAGTCGCGGGTCATCGAGCATCGGAATGTGCCCGACGTCATCGAGCACGATGAAGTCCGCTCCCGGAATCAGCTCGCACGCACGAGAGCGGTAGGCCTCGAGCGGGAAGATGCGATCCTCGGCTGACCATGCCAGGGTGATCAGGCATGGCGCTGGGTCGAGAGGGGAGAGCCGTGTGTCGCTTGCGAGCAGATCGCCGCTTATCTGACAGCCGATCACATCGTCGGTGAGCGACAGGAACTCGGTTGGGCTGACTCGCTCCCCGTACAGGGCGCTGTTGCGCAAGGCAAAACGCCTGATGTGTCTGGAGTGAGCAACCAGCGGAACGATTCTGCGTGAGCGGTGGATGTCACCTACCGCCCTTTTGAGAGTCGCCCGGACGATCTGCGCGTCGGTTTCACTGCCCCACGCGCCCGCCGGAGAGAGCGCACAGACCGTGAGTGCCCGTCCGCGACGGGCAAGCTCGAGCGCCACCCAGCCGCCCAGAGAGTTGCCTGCCAGATGCGCCTTGGCGAGCCCCAACTCGTCCAGCAGTCGCTCGAGGTCGTCCACGAGATGCTCGATGCTCGCCGGTCTATGGCTGGCGAGCTGACCGCCATTGTGTCCCAACATGGTCGGGACGATCACATCGTGCTGGCGTGAGAGCAGCCCCACAACATTGCCCCAAATACGCTCGCTGCCGAGAATGCCATGCAGCAGAACGAGTGGCTCACCTGACCCCTGACGCAGCACTCGCGGAGCATACTCGCCAGGTGTCAGTCGGCACAACGTACGTTCTGTAAGCCTGTCGACGGTGTCGGTTGCTGTGGTGACCGGTGTAGACAGGGCTGGGGGATGGGCTAGCGAATGTGTCTCCCAATAAACGTACTGTGCTCACACAAACGAGTAGCTGCGCCGGGTGCTACGTGGGGGTTTACGCGCGCACGCCGTCTGCGGCTACACCCGCAACATCAGGCCCAGTGTGAGCGGCATCGCTGCTCGTGACCGCAGCGGGCGCTCTTGGCACGAGCACGGAGGCGAGCAGACACACCAGCAGGAACCCGGTGGCCATCAGGAACGTCTCGGTGAAGCCGGTGACGGTCGGCTCTCCGTGCGCGACGTGCGTGGCGATGAAGGTCGCCGAGAGCTGGCCGCCGAGGGCGCCTCCAAGCGTTCGCATGACGGTATTCATGCCGCTCGCAACACCTGTCTGGTGGCTGGGGACGGCCTGCACGATCAGGTTGCCCAGCGCCGCGAACGCGAGTCCGATGCCGATGCCGAGCAACGACGCGGCGACGAGCAGGTCATATGGGTGGCTATGAGCGAAGGTGAGCAGCGCAAACGACGCGGTCGTGAACGCTGTTCCCGCCAGTAGCGCTGCGCGCGAGCCGAAGCGCATCGAGATTCGCCCCGCGTAGAGGCCGAGGATCGTCATCCCAATCGTCGAGGGCAGCAGGTACAGGCCGGAGACGACCACCGATGTACCAAACCCGAAGCCGGTGCTCTTGGGCAGCTGCGCGAACTGCGGGAAGACGATGAACGACGCATACATGCCAGCGCCCAGTAGGAATGCAGCGAGGTTCGTCGTCCACACACCCCGGATCCGCATCATCGTCATATCGATCAGCGGGTTCTCGCTACGTACCTCCACTGTCACCCACACGATCGAGACGGCCAGGCCGGCCGCGATCAGGCCGAGCGTCTTCGTCGAGCCCCAGCCCCAGGTGGTCGTCTCGCTGATCGCCACCAGCACCGTCGATAGGCCGATTGTCATCAACGCGGCTGCAAGCCAGTTGATCCGCCCCGGAACGCGGATCGGTGATTCCGGGATGTATCTCCAGGTGGCGACCGCTGCGATCACGATCGCCACGAGCGGGATCCAGAACAGCCAGTGGTAGTTGAGGTGCTCGACGATCACGCCCGAGAGCACGATCCCGAAGCCGGCGCCAACGCCAAGGATCGCCGAGAGCAGGCCGATGCTGCCGGCGACCTTCTCGCGCGGGAACTCGTCGCGGACGATCCCAAACGCCAGCGGGAAGATCCCGCCGCTTGCGCCCTGGATGAAGCGGCCGACGATGATCAGGATCAGGGAGCTCGACACGGCGGCCAGCAGCGTGCCCACCGCGAGGATCACGAGCGTCACCAGGAGCAGGCGCTCCTTGCCGTACATGTCCCCGAGCCGGCCCAAGATCGCGGTGCCCACCGATGCGGACAACAAGTAGGCGGTGAGCAGCCACGCGATGCCCGTCTCAGTCGTGTGCAGATCGTGCTGCATGGTTGGCAGCGCGGGCACGACCGAGGAGCTCAGCATCGCGTAGGCCACTCCGCCGAGCGAGAGCACGGCGAGGATCAGGGTGGGATGCGTGCGGTCTTTGGTCGTCGAGTTCATGCGCGCAAGAGGCCTACAGCCGTTCCAGGGCGGCTATAGTGTCATCCTAGCAACTACGAAAAAACTAGTAGCTAGGAACGCTCTAGGATGCGCTTGTGACTAACCGGACAACACCCTCTGTGCGCACGTGCGATCAGGCGCTCGCGCGTGCGTTCACGGTGCTAGGGAAGCGTTGGAACGGCGTCCTCATCGGGACCCTGATCGATGGGCCGGCCGGCTTCACTCAGCTGGCGCGCAGCATTGAGGGGATCAGCGAGTCGGTCCTCTCCGATCGTCTCAGCGAACTCGCCCAGACGGGGCTGCTGTCCCGCAGCGTTCACGATGGGCCGCCGGTATCGGTCACCTACGAGCTCACCGCCCGCGGCCGCGCGCTCGTCCCAGCGCTGCGCGAGCTCGGACGCTGGGCCACCGACAGCCTGCCAGCCAACGAGTAGCCCACCGGGCGACCAACATGTCGAACCTCGACCGCCTCCTGCACCGCGTGCCCGAACGGTCCGGCACGGCCACGCATCGCCAGCTGACCATCTTCGTGCGACGCATCGCGCTGCTCGGCCTGACGGTCGCCTGGCTGCTGTTCCTCGGCGCGCTCGGTCTGGCGCTCACGGAGGGCGTTGGGCTGTGGTACGGCTTTCGTTGGGCGCTCGACACCGCTGCGACCGTCGGTGGCTTTCCGCAGCCGCACACCACCGCCGGGCAGATCATCCAGGTTCTGCTGACCGTGCTCGGCGTCGGTACGCTCTTCTACGCGCTCGCCACGGTCGCGGAGTTCTTCGTGGCGGGGCACCTCGGTGACTTGCTGGGCGCAAGGCGCATGCAGAGAATGATCGACTCGCTCACCGACCATCACATCATCTGCGGCTTTGGCCGCGTGGGCCGACAGGTAGAGCGTGACCTGCGCGCGGCGCGCGCTCGCTACGTGATCGTGGACGCAGACAACAAGAACCGCCACCGCGCTGAGGGGCTTGGCATCACCTTTATCGAGGGCGACGCCTCCGATGACGTGGTGCTCCTGCAGGCTGGGATCGAGCGCGCCCGCTCGATCATCGCGTGCGCTGACTCCGATGCGAACAACGTGTTCATCACGCTCACCGCACGCGAGCTGCGCGCGGATATCCCGATCGTCGCCAGGGCTGCGATCTCGGACACCGAGAAGAAGCTCAAGCGAGCGGGAGCTGACCGCGTGATCTCGCCATACAAGGCCAGCGGCACCGAGATGGCGCGGCTCGCGCTGCACCCTCAGCTCAGCGGTGTGGTGGACGTCGACGCCGAATACCGGATGGAGGAGATCCCCGTGGGCGCGGGCTGCGACGGCCTGGGCCAGACGGTCGGGGACATCCGCGGTGGCTCGATGATCGTCGGCCTGCGTCGCGGCCTGGACTTTCAGCCGCAGCCTCCAGCCGAGACGCCGCTGCTCTCAGGCGATGTGCTCGTAGCGATGGGTACGCCGGAGACGCTAGCGCGCCTCGAGGACCTGTTGCAGACTGGATCAGGGCCGGCATAGGAGCGCGGGCGTTTAGGAAGGCGTAGGTGAGAATTAAGCTCACGCTCAGCAACCACGAAGCCAGCCTTCAGGAACCGTGTGCAAGCTGTACGGGATGCTCCTGTTCCTATTCCTGCTCCCTGGCATCTGGCTGGCCGTCGCGGCGATGGTCGTGACGGCCTGCCGGCTGGCCGCCAGTGGCGACGGCCGCTCCCGCTGAGCGACGCCTGATCACGCTCAGCGCCGGTCCTGAGCACTACGCGCAAGCGCGCGTCGTCGCTCGCCATCCCCGCGTGTGCCTATCGTGCTGTGCTCATGTCATCCGTCCCCTTCTCAGCCACGCTGGAGCACGAAGAGGCTGTGCTGCGCTTCCCCTACGACGAGCGCCTGCGCCAGCTGCTGCGGGCGATCCCCGGGCGCCGCTGGGATCCCGTCGGGCGAGCGTGGTGCGTCCCGCTGGGTCCCGACCAGGCCGAGGCGCTGGCGCAGCTGCTGGCGGGTCTGCCTGAGCGACCGGATGTGAGCGACGCGCTCACCCGCCTGATCGCACGCCGTCGCGCGCGCCGGCGACGACAGGAGTGCCTGCTCGACTTGGCGCGACCGGATGAGGATTGGTGGCTGAGCTTTGCCACAGACGCTGCGCCTGGGGCAGTGGGGCCGCTGCTCGAGCACCCTGGCGCGTACGACGTGCCGGCAATCGGTCGTGCGCTCGTTCCGTTGGACGACCATTCGGCTGAGCTCGTGCAGACGCTGCTGCGGAGCACGCCCAGCCTGCGCCTGAGCGAGGCCGCGCGCCGTGCGCTGCTTGCCCGCTCGGAGAGCGAACGCGAGGGGCCGGCTGGGGTGCCTGCGACGCGGAGCGCCGACGACGGGCCGAGCCCTCGCTACGACGTTGAGTTTCGCCGCGACCGGCGCGGCGAGCACTGGCTGCTGATCGCGGCTGAGCGTGCGCCGCTGGCCCGGGTGCTCGCCGCTCGTGCGGGCTTGCGTGCGCTCGAGGGGCCAGGCAAGACGGTTGGTCTGGCAGCGGTCGAGCAGGACGGCGAGGCGTTGGTGGCGCTGCTTGAGCACATCGAGGACGCCACCGTCGATCCGCGTGTGACCGCGTGGCTGACGCGGGCAACGACGTGGCGAGGCAACCTCGAGGTGCAGGGGCCGAGCGCTGCGCCTGAGTTCCTGCTGCTGGGCGAGCGCGAACGCCTACCTGGGCTGCTGCGCGAGCGCGCCGTCAGTGCGCCAGGCGGAGCGACGGTCCCGCTAACGATCGAGTCCTGGTGGCTGATGCAGGACCTGGACGCCTGGATCAGCCCCGCGGCGCGGCGCTGCATCACGGCGCTCGAGGACGGGCGTCCTGCGCCGCCGGCCGTGTTGGAGCTCTCGAGCGTGCATGAGGATCCCACGTTTGTGCTCGCGCCGGGGCACGACCACGCGCTGCTCCAGCGCTTCGCTGCGCTGCGCGGTGCGCTTGCGCCAAGCGCCCGGCGTGGTGCGGTGCGTGAGCACGCCCAGCTTGCGGCGATCCGCGCTGACCCCTTCTGCGTGCCACAGCTCGACGGCTTCCTCGCTGATGGCGAGGTGTGGGTTGACCCCGACGCGCTGGCGCTGCTGCAGGAGATGCGCGAGCAGCACGCGCGCGCGGCCGGGTTGGTGGAGCTGTCCAGCGCCACCGACGCGCCGCTGCATGTCGCAGGTCTGGGCGGCGAGCTCAAGCCGTTCCAGCGCGCTGGCGTCAGCTATCTACTGGAGCGCCGGCGTGCGTTTCTCGCTGATGAGCAGGGTTTGGGCAAGACGATTGAGGCGCTAGCTGCGATCGAGGCTGCGGGCGCATATCCGGCCGTGGTCGTGTGTCCGGCGAGCCTCAAGCTCAACTGGTTGCGTGAGCTCGAGCACTGGTTGCCCGCGCGCAGCGCGCGCTCGCTTGCGGGTAACGGTGGCGCCCGGGCGCGCGATGGCGTTGGCCCAGCTGATGCTGTCGCCGATGTGACGGTGGTCAACTACGACATCGTGGCTGCGCGCCTGCGGGAGCTCTCGGCATTGAGCCCGCGCGCGCTCGTGCTCGATGAGTCGCATTACTGCAAGAACGCCGCGGCCAAGCGAACGCAGGCGGTGCAGCGGCTGTCGGCAACGGTGCCGCGTGACGGCTTTGTGCTGGCGTTGACGGGCACACCGGTGACCAACCGACCGGCTGAGCTCATCTCCCAGCTGCGCATCCTCGGACGGCTCGAGGACTTTGGCTCGGGCGTGCGTTTCGGTCAGCGCTTCCGTGGTCCGGACGCCCACCTGCGCCTGCACTGGCATCTGCGCGCGCGTTGCTTCGTGCGCCGCCTAAAGGCCGACGTGCTGCCGCAGCTGCCAGCCAAGACGCGCGCGATCGTGCCGGTCGAGCTGGATAACGAAGGCGAGTACCGGCTCGCCGAGCGCGACCTGGTGGCGTGGCTGCGCAGTCAGCCACTTGATCTAAGAGAGCTCGACGCGAAGGTTGCGGCGGCGCTGCGCGCCGAGCGCTTGGTGCGGCTCAACGCGCTGAAGCTGCTTGCGGCGCGCGGCAAGCTCCACGCTGCGTTGGCCTGGATTCACGACTTCTGCTCCTCAGGCGAGCGGTTGGTCGTGTTCGCGGGTCACCGCGAGGTTCAGCGCGCGGTGCTCGCTCGCTTCCCCACCGCCCTGCACATCCTCGGTGAGGACAGCGCCGCTGCCAGGGACGCGGCGCTACAGGCCTTCCAGGCGCCGGACGCCGCTGAGGCCAATCAGCTGATTGTCTGCTCGATCGAGGTGGCGGGGCATGGGCTCACGCTGACGCGCGCCTCGAGCGTCGCGTTTCTCGAGCTCGACTGGACGCCCGCCAAGCACGACCAGGCCGAGGATCGCTGCCACCGGATTGGCCAGCAGGATGCTGTCAACGCCTACTACCTGCTGGCGGCGGACACGATCGACGAGACGATCTCAACGCTGCTGGAGCGCAAGCGCGCGGTCATCGGTGCCGTCACCGATGGCCGTGAGGAGGACGAGGAGGGAGTCCTCGACGCACTCGTGCGTGAGCTGCGAGGCACGCCCTACCGTCACCTGCAGGCCGTCGCGTGAGCGCTCTCAGGGGTTGAGCACGAGCTCGTTCATGATGTCGCCCCAGTGTTCGACGGCCCTGGCTTCGCCTTCGGTCAGCTGCTGTTCGAGCCCGGCGGCATGGTCAACGAGGGTCGTTGCGGCGGAGCTCTCATATGGCGTGAGCTGCCCCGGCACATACCCCAGTGCGACCCACGCTGGCATGAACTTGCCGACGAAAGCGACAGTGCTGGCTGGTAGCGAGTGATAGCCGTTCGCGGCCCACGCTCTCACATCGCCGCACAGGTTTGGGGCGCTCAAGCTCAACAGCGTCTTTAGCTTGCTGGTGTAGGCACGGATGGCGCTGGTGAGCCGGTGGTTGCTCCAGCTCAGGTTGGCGACACTGCTTATGAACGTTTTGATCGCCGGGCGGTCCGGATTCCCGGCGCCGATCACCATCGCGCCGATCACCTCGTCGCTCATCTGTGTGGATTCGGGGTCCTGCGGCGATCCTTCGCCCGCAAGCGGGCATTCGCGCTTCACCTGGGCCAGGGTCATCAGCGGCGCGTCTTCGGAGGCCTTGAGGTGGGATCGCGCTACGCGCACGAGCGCGTAGTTCGCCTGGAGGTAAGCCTGTGTGGCGGCGATGTCGGCCGAGCTCGCCGGAGCGCTGGCGGGCACGGCCCCGAGACCGATCGCGGCTAGGAAGAGAAGCAGTATCGATCTCTTGCCCATCAATCAGAGCGTACGCCATGAACGCACGCGCGACGCCGCGAAGAAGTTGGTAAGGATGCCGCCGATTTGCGCACCATTGCGAGCGCGCTGCGGGTTCCTCGATATTGTCTGGCGCCGAACGGCCTGTCCGGTCCGGCCCGGGAGGGCCGAATGCGGAGGCGGAGAGTCGCTCGACGTTGAGTTGGCGCTCGCGACCGTCGTCGCTGCGTCCTGCCTGTCGGGTCATCCATACACACATGAGAAGGAACGGATACATCGCCCTGCTGATAGCGGTCGTCGCAGGCGGCACGGTGGCCATCGTCCTTACCACCAGCTCAGGCTCTGGCAAGCAAGCTGCCGGAACAGCGGGCCATCGCTCGCCTGCCTGCTTGCCGGCGTCGCTTGAACATAGTGCGAGCCTGCCCGGTACCGGCGTTGACGTCTCGCCCGAGCCCGAAACCGACACCGCCAACCCTGACACGCAGATCAGCTTCCTCGGCACGAACGTCACGGACATCCAGGGAGTCTCGGTCACCGGCTCGCGGTCCGGCAGCCACGATGGCCATCTCTACGGCTACTCGCAGGGAGGTGGTGGCAGCTTCGTCCCCAACAAGCCGTTCTACCCCGGCGAGCGCGTGGAAGTTCGTGCGGTTCTTGGCGCTGGCAAAGACGCCAGGCCAGTTGCCTTTGACTTTCGCGTAGATACCCCTTATCCGACGGCGAGCGTTCCAGAGTTCCCCAACGCGACTGCTGCGCCTGCCGACTATCAGAGCTTCAACACGATGCCGGGGGTACAGGCCCCGATCTTGGACGTGACGGTGCCTGATCACGACCCATCAGCGGGCGACATCCTCACGACCAACGGGCCCGGCCCTGGTCAGTACGGGCCGCTGATCTACACGCCGCAGGGCCAGCTCGTGTGGTTCGACAAGCTGCCTGGAGGCGAAACAGCCGAGGACTTGAGTGAGCAGACCTATGAAGGCCAGCATGATTTGACGTGGTGGCGGGGACGTGTGCTCTCGCTCGGCTTTGGCCAGGGCGAAGATGTCGTCATGAACTCTCGCTACCAGACCGTCGCGAGGGTACGCGGCGGCAACGGCTTGCGCGCGGACTTGCATGAGTTCCAGCTCGCTCCTCACAACATCGCCTACATAACCGCTTACAACCCGATTCGCTGCGACCTCTCGACTGTGAAAGGAGCCGCGGACGGCGCGATCGTCGATACGGCAATCCAGGAGATCGACATCAGCACTGGCCTGGTGCGCTGGGAATGGCACAGCCTCGACCACGTTGCCGCTGAAGAGTCCGAGACCGAAGCGTCGAGGAACGCCACGCCATGGGACTGGTTCCACCTCAACTCGATCGACCCCGAGCCCGATGGCAACATCTTGATCTCGGCCCGCAGCACCTGGGCGGGCTATCAACTCGAAGGTGGCAGCGGCAAGATCCTCTGGCGCCTGGGCGGCCTGAAGAGCTCCTTCAAGATGGGGCCCGGTACTGAAACGGCCTGGCAACACGACGGACGCATGCTTGCCGACGGCGAAGTCACGTTCTTCGACGATGGCTCCAACCCGCCGATCCACCAGCAGTCACGCGCGGTGCGCATCACGCTTGACTTCAAGACGCATGAAGCACATCTCGTGTCCGCTTACACGCACACGAACCCGCCGCTGCTTGCGGCAAGCCAAGGGAACATGCAGACGCTGGCGGATGGGGATGCGGTCGTGGGCTACGGCGGTGTGCCCGCGATCAGCGAGTACGCCAGGGATGGCGCGCTGCTGTTCGACGCCCACCAGCCTTTCGACATGTCCTTCTACCGAGCGTTCCGTTTTCCATGGAGCGCGCGCCCGCAGAGTCCGCCGGCGGTGCTTGCCAGCCTCAACAACACGGGCGAAGAGACGATCGTGCACGCGAGCTGGAACGGTGCGACCGAAGTCGCCTCATGGCGCGTGATCGCGGGCAAGAGCCCAGCGTCGCTGGCCGCACGGGCGACGATCCCGGCGAGTGGCTTTGAAAGCTCGACGACCCTGCCCGAGAAGTACGCCCGCGTGGTGGTGCAGGCGCTCGACTCAACTGGCCATGTGCTTGGTGCTTCGCGCCCGGTGCGGGTGATCAGCTACGCAGCCTCGCTCCCCACTCCCGGGCACTCGGGATGAGCGGGATCCTCGCTGAGCAGACGGACTGGCGGCTCAGTAAGCCGGTTTGGACTTGTGCTTGTGCGGGGCAGCTGGGGTGGCTGGAGTCGTTGTGGTGGTCGTGGTGCTCGTTGTCGGCGTCGTGGAGGAGCTGCCCCCTTTGCTGCCGCACCCCGTCAGCGCAGCCGAGGCAGCCAGGGCGGTCACTAGCGTTAGCATGGCGGTCCGTGGCGTTCTTCTCATGGGCCGGGCTCCAATCATCGCTCGATGGCTCGGCTGCTCACCCTACCAAGCGTTCGCGGCAGTCATGAGCGTGAAGACGACGGCGAGCCCGCCGGTGACGCCGAGCGCTCCAGCCGAGGGCAAGCAGGGCGGGCATTCGACGTGGCTGCTGGTCGTGTGCTGCGTGGCGCAGTTCATGGTCATCCTCGACTTGAGCATCGTAAACGTGGCGTTGCCGTCGATCCAATCGAGCCTTGGCTTCACGGCGCCCGAACTGCAGTGGATCGTCGATGCCTACTCGATCACCTTCGCGGGCTTCCTGATGCTCGGCGGCCGCGCGGCGGATCACTTCGGCCAGCGCCGTGTGTTCGTGATGGCGCTGCTGTTGTTCGCGCTCGCCTCGCTTGCTGGTGGCCTGGCGCCGGATCGCGGAACGCTGGTGGCCGCCCGTGCCGTCCAGGGCCTTGGTGGCGCCCTGATGGCGGCGTCCTCGCTGGCGGTAATCACCTCTTCGTTTGCGCCCGGCCCGCAGCTCAATCGCGCGATCGGCGCATGGGCGGCAATGAACGGCCTTGGCGGCGCCGCGGGAATGTTGTTCGGGGGGATCATCACCCAGGAGCTCAACTGGCGGTGGGTGCTGCTGATCAACCCCCCGATTGGAATTGCGGCCGCGGTGGTGGCCTATGCGGTCGTGAGCGAGCGTCGCAGGGCGCCGGGGCGCAGCTTCGACCTCGCCGGTGCACTGACGTTGACGGTCGGTCAGATGGTGCTGGTGTTCGGGATCGTGGAAGCGGGGCTGGCCGGCTTGGGCACGTTTGCGGCGCTTGGCCCAATCATCGGCGGGTTGATCCTGCTTGGGGTGTTCGGCTTCATCGAGGTGCGCGTGGCCTCCGAACCGCTGATCCCCTTCAAGGAGCTGACCAAGCCGCTGCGGGTCGCCAACAACATCGTGCTGCTGTTCAGCGCGTCGCTGTTCCCGATGTGGTTCGTCAGCTCGCTCTACCTGCAGCAGGTGTTGGGTCTTTCGCCGCTACACACCGGCCTGATCTTCCTGCCAATGACGTTGGTGATCATGCTGGTCGCCTCACGTACGGGCAAGCTCGTGAGCCATTTCGGAGTACGCCCGGTGCTTGGCGGTGGACTGGTGATGTTGACGGGCGGCATGCTGCTACTCGCGAAAATCGGGTCCAGCGGCAGCCCGATCGTGTACGTGATGCTCCCTGGGCTGCTCACCGCGGCGGGCATCGCGATGTCGATCGTACCCTCGACGATCGCAGCCACCCAGGGCGCCAAGGAGGGACAGGCCGGGCTCGCATCGGGACTTGTGAACACCTCGCGCCAGGTGGGCGGCGGGCTGGGGCTGGCGATCCTGGTCACGCTGGCGACGCAGCGCAGCAGCCACCTGATCGGCACAGGGCACGGGGTGGCACATTCACTGACCGACGGCTTCCGCTTGGCCTACCTGATTGGTGGCGGACTCGCCGCGGCAGCGGCGCTACTCACATTTACGGCGCTGCCCAAGCCTGATGTCACGCTGGTTCCAGCGGCGCGCCGCCTGGCGGTGGTTATTGCGGTCGTTGTCGTCGGGTTCGTCGCGGTCGATCTCGCGTTCGCGGGCTCGCATGGCGCTCCAGTCGGGGCGTACACCACGCGCGGCGCTTACAGCTTCGTCACGCAGCCGTCGCTGCACCCGCCCAAGCTTCACAGCGATAGCCCTGTGCTCGCCGACCAGCTCGCCCCAGGCTACATCTTCACCGCGAACTTCTACAACCTCAATTACCCTCCGCTGATTGGCCAGAGCGGACCGTTGATCCTCGACAGTCACCTGCAGCCGGTGTGGTTCCAGGCGGTACCGGAAAAGCTCGTGGCCTCCAACCTGAGCCTGCAGACCTACGAGGGCAAGCCCGCGCTTGCTTGGTGGCAGGGGGTGGTGACGAACACGGGTGCGACCGAACGCGGCGAAGACGTGGTGGTCAACCAGCACTACCAGACGGTTGCCAGGCTGAAAGCAAAGAACGGATGGGTTCTTACGCTGCACGAGATGGTGATCAGCGGAGAAGATGCGTGGGTGACGGCGAACAAGAACATCGCCAAGAACCTGTCCAACTACGGCGGCGCATACAACGGGGCGCTGATTGACTCGGCGGTGCAGGAGTACAACCTGAAGACCGGCCAGCTCCTGCACAGCTGGGATGCGCTCGATCACATCCCGTTGGGTGATTCGTGGGCCAGTGTGCCAACCAACGGGTTTCCCTGGGACGCCTACCACGTCAACGCCATAGATGTAGGTACTAACGGCACCTTCCTCGTGTCGATGCGCAACACCTGGGCCGCCTACCTGGTTGACATCAACACGGGCAAGATCGAGTGGACGCTTGGTGGCAAGCGCTCGAGCTTCAAGTTCGGCCCGGGGGCAGCTTTCCAGTGGCAGCATGACGTGGCGTTTGGGCCCAACTCGACGGTCACGATGTTCGACGATCACTGCTGCCAGCTGACCGGGGGAGGCACCTCCGTCCCGGCGACGGGCGCATCTCGCGGGCTGATACTCAAGCTGGACCAGAGCACGCGTACGGCGACGCTCCTAGCCCAGTATGCGGGCGGTGGCGACTTCGAATCGGAATACATGGGGGACACGCAGCCGCTACGCAACGGCAACGCGTTCATTGGCTGGGGTTCGGAACCGTATTTCTCTGAGTACAGCCCGTCGGGCAAGCGGCTATTGGAAGCGAACTTCCCCGGCCATGACCTGAGCTACCGCTCGACCCTGCAGCAGTGGATCGGCCTGCCGCTGACCGCACCCGCGGGCGCCGCTCGCGGCACTGGCGCTAAGACAACGGTGTACGCAAGCTGGAACGGCGCCACCCGGGTCGTCTCGTGGCGGGTGTTGGCGGGGGCGAGCGCCGGTAGGCTGGCTGTCGTGAAGGTCGCCGCCAAGTCAGGGTTTGAGACGGCGATCACCATGCCAGCGGGCTACAGCAGCTTCAAGCTGCAGGCGCTGGATGCAAGCGGCAAGGTGATCGGAACTTCGCGGTCGTTCTCGGGTTCGACTGAAGGATGATCCGCCCGACCGTTCTAGCAGTGGCGCTGGCGACGTGCGTAGCTCTGTGCGCATGCGGATCGAGCTCCTCGGCCAGCCCGACCTCAGCAAGCCAGACGGTTCTTACAGCCGACCCGCCGGCGCACGTCTCGGCGTCCGGCCCAATCGCGGTGTCCCCCCAGCCCGGCACCCCAGATGCCTCCCCCAGCACCCAGATCAGCTTCCTTGGGCCTGCCGGCACGCACGTATCCGACGTACGGGTGGTGGGCTCACACAGCGGCGCGCACGCGGGTGTGCTGCGTGCCTACTCGACCGGCACCGGCGAAAGCTTCCTGCCCGCCCACGCGTTCGCCACAGGTGAGCGTGTGACGGTCAGCGCCAAGGTCAGCGTGGGCGCGAGCACGTACACGACGAGCACGAACTTCACGGTCGCCCATCAGGTGGCGGTCAGCCAGAAGGAGTTTCCGCTCAACGCTGGCAACTCCAGCGAAGTGCAGCACTACAGCTCAGCGCCTACGCTGACGCCCTCGACCGTGCGCATCACCACGCCCGCGAAGAGCGGTGCATCGCCCGGGGATCTGTTCCTCGCCCCCTACCAGGGCTCCGGCACGCCTGGTCCAATGATCACCGATCAGCGCGGCAACCTGATCTGGTTTCACCCGCTGCCCGCTGGCGAGTCCTCCACGAGCCTCAAACTTCAGCAGTACGAAGGCAAATCCGTGCTGACGTGGTGGCAGGGGCGGATCCTCGAGGTCGGCTTCGGCCAGGGCGAAGACGTGATCTACAACACCTCTTATCAGAAGGTGGCGGCGGTTAGGGCGGGAAATGGCTATGACGCCGACCTGCATGAATTCCGGCTCACGCCGGAAGGTACGGCGTGGATCGACATCTTCGATCCGATCGACATGAACCTCTCCTCCTATGGCGGGCGCTCCGATGGCGTTCTCACTGATTCGGTAGTGGAGGAGGTCGACGTAAAGACTGGACTGGTGATGTGGCAGTGGCATGCGCTTGGGCACATCCCGATCAGCGAATCCCACAACCCGGCCCCCAAAGCCAGCTATCCGTGGGATTACGTTCACATCAACTCGATCTCTCCGGGCAACGACGGTGATGTGCTGCTGTCCTCGCGCAACACGTGGACGCTGTATGACGTGGACATCGACGGCGGTGGCGTGCGCTGGCGTCTGGGCGGCGCTCACAGCAGCTTCAAGCTCGGCCCAGGCACGCGCACCTATTGGCAGCACGACGCAGAATTTCAGCCGGGCGGGCTGATCTCGGTATTCGACAACGGATCGGACCCGCCGAAGGAGAAGCAGTCGCGTGGGCTGATACTCGATCCCAACCTGTCAAGCCACACGGTCACGCTGGTCAAACAGTTCGTCAACCCAACGAAGACCCTGCTCGCCTCCAGCCAGGGCAACACGCTCAGCCTGCCAGGCGACAATTGGTTGATGGGCTACGGCGGGCTGCCGAACTTCACTGAGTACGACTCGGCCGGTCACGTTCTGCTCGATGGGACGCTCGGCAAGAATGTCCAGGATTTCAGGACCTATCTGTTCCCATGGAACGGGCAGCCGACGAGCGCGCCGTCAGTGCTCGCCGCGCCGGGTGCAGGCGGAGCGATCACGGTTTCAGTGAGCTGGAACGGGGCCACTCAGGTCGCTTCCTGGCGAGTGCTCGCAGGAGCTTCGACGGGGGCGCTCGCTCCGGTAGCCACCGCAGCGAAGGCGGTGGCCTTCCAGACCACGATCGCGGCGCCCTCCGCCGGCCCGTACGTGGCTGTCCAGGCGCTGAACGCCGCGGGCGCGGTCATCGGCACCTCGGCGACGATCAAGGACTAGTGCCCAGCTCGCCCGTCCGCTCACCCGGGCGCGCACCGTTCGCCGGAGTGAGCACGCTGGCTGTCCTGGCCGCGCTGTTGGCGTTGCTGGCGCCTACAGCAGCGCACGCCGCGACCTTGCAACAGCCCGCCTCGCCCAGCTGCGTGCCAGCGCGCTTGAATGTCTCCGCGGCGCTGGCGGCTGGGCGCGTGACCGTTTCTCCGGCGCCCGACACGATGGACGCCTCTGCCACCACGCAGATCAGCATGCTCGGCGTCCCCGCTGGCGAGCTGTCGCACATAACCGTCCAGGGCTCGCGCACGGGCTCACACTCGGGGCGTCTGGCCGCCTACTCGCAAGGCGACGGGGCGAGCTTCCTGCCGTCGCGCCCGTTTGACGACGGCGAGCTTGTGACCGTGCATGCCTCCATTAGCGAAGGCACCAAGACGATTCCCTTCGCGTGGCGCTTCACGGTGGCGGTACGGGATGATCCTGGCACGGCGAGCGCGACGAACACCGCTCCCGCCAGCAGCTCGGCGCCGCTACCGGCGCCGAAGGAATACCAGAGCTTTCACTCAGCGCCGAGCTTGCGACCGCCGGACATAACCGTGTCCTCGACAGCGCGCACCGCTACTGGCGATCTGTTCCTCGCCCCCTACTCTGGGATCGGCCAGTACGGACCGATGATCCTGAACGAACACGGCGAACTGGTGTGGTTCAAGTCCCTTTCCCCACCTGGTGCGCGCGCGGCCAACCTCCGTGTGCAGCAGTACGAAGGTAATGCGGTGCTCACCTGGTGGCAGGACCCGCTGATCGCCAATGGCAGCCAGGAAGCGGGTGATGTGATCGCGAACAGCTCCTACCAGGACATCGCTGAGGTCCGCGCTGGCAACGGTTACCAGCCGGACCTGCACGAATTTCAGATCACCCCGCAGGACACCGCCTTTATAACCGTCTACGACGCGATCGACTGCAATCTGTCAGCAGTTGGGGGCCCCAGTGACGGGGCGCTTGCGGACACGCTGCTGCAGGAGATCGACTTGAAGACAGGTCTCGTGATGTACGAGTGGCACAGCCTCGACCACGTGCCGCTGCGGAACGCCTACGACTCGGCGGCGCCGACGAGCCGTAGGGAACCGTTCGACTACTTCCACATCAACTCGATCGACGTCGAGCAGGACGGCGATCTGCTGGTCGACTCGCGCAACACCTGGGCCGCTTACGACGTCGATCCGAAGACCGGCCAGGTGCGCTGGGAGCTCGGCGGCAAGCGCTCGAGCTTCAAGCAAGGGCCGGGCACGGCGACCGCATGGCAGCACGACGCCGTCCAGCAGCCGGATGGCGCGATCACGTTCTTCGACAACGGCGCCTCGCCGCAGGCGCATCCGCAATCGCGCGCGATCGAAGTGACGCTGAACGTGGCGAGCATGACAGCGACGCTTGCGCGCAGCTATGAGCACAGCAACCCGCTGGTGGCGGGAAGCCAGGGCAACGTGCAGGCGCTGGCAGGCGGTGAATGGATGGTGGGTTGGGGCCAGGCGGGCTACCTCTCGGAGATCGGCGGCGCCGGACAGCTGCTGTTCAACGCGCACTTGCCACCGGAGTGGGAGTCCTACCGCACCTTCGTATTCGCATGGAACGGGCAGCCCGCCCAGCCGCCCGCGGTGGCTGCGGTGGCCCTCCCAGGCGCGCATGGCGGCGCGAGCGTGTACGCCAGCTGGAACGGGGCAACTGAAGTGGCCCAGTGGCGCGTGCTTGCGGGAGCTTCGTCCACCGCCATGATCCCAGCGAGCACCGCTCCAAAGACGGGCTTTGAGACCGCGATCTCGCTGCCAGGGGCTAGCGTCGGCACCTACGTGGCGGTTCAGGCGCTCAACAGCGCAGGTGCGCTCATACGTGCGTCGCAGGCAGTGAGGGTCGCAGCCGCTCCCTGAGCGGCCCCGATCCCGGAAGTTCCGGCGTCTGTCCGCTTTCGCGTTCGGAGCGGCGCTTACGCCGGGCGGCGGCGGTCGTGGCGGCGTGCCTGGCGGTCGAGAAGTAGTCGGCGAAGCCCCGAGCGTGGGCTTCGACAAGGCGTGGAGGCAGGGGCCCGCGCAGCTCGTCTCTGGCGGCGATAGCGAGCTGCGTGTGCAACTGCTCCTGCAGCGGGCTATGGCCGGCGCTGTTGTGCACCTCCAGTCGCCCACGCTGCGTGGTGTAGTCATACAGCTCGTGTTCCTCGCCCACGGACAGCGGCGCGATGCCTGTTTCGGCCCAGTTGGAGTACGTGGCGTACTTGGCCTGCTGCGTGCGTATCGCGACGATATGCAGAGGCGCATCGGCTGCGTATGGTTCGATCGCGAACTCGGTCACCGTCTCGTCGGTTGCGTGCAGCACATAGGAGCGCCCCGGCGCGGTCGGGTCGGCGAGGATGCCAGCGACGTCGAGGCGCCCGGCGAGGTGCGAGTAGTGTGGCTCGCGCCGCCAGTCGTTTGAGCCGGTGGCGATCGTCAGCAGCAGCGGCGCAAGGTCGACACTCGAGCTCAGCTGGGTGCGGACCTGGGTTGGTTCGCTGGTGAGCAGCCCGCGGGGGTCCTTGACCATCAATGGCACACGAATCGCCTCCTCATACGCGCTTGCGCCCTTACCCCGCAGCCCGTGCGAGGCGCCGTACTCGCCATGGTCGGATGTGAACACGATCACGGTGTTCGCCGCCACCTCGGGGCGGCTTTCGAGGGTGCGCATAACCTCCCCGATGTGCCGGTCCACCTCGAGCTGGATCTTGACGTAGAGATCGAGGAAGTCCAGCCACGTGCTTGTCGCTTCCGGGCCGCTGAACGGCACTGGCCCGAACGACGAGGCGGCGGTGTCCTGGAATGAGCGTTGCAGGCGTGGCTTATTGCGCTCGAGCAGCAGCTCTGGCGTCTCGAAGTTGGGCGGCAGCCGGTGCACGGTCGGCCTGGCGCTGGCCTCCGCGGGGACGCGGTCACTCCACTTGTACCACCAGGCAATGTCGTGCGGGTTGACGAACGAGACCGTTGTGCACCATGGTTCCGCACCGCCCTCCTCAGCGAACCAGTCTGAGAATCTGGAGGCGATGTGCGGGTCCTCGCGCCAGCCCTGGCCGGGGGCGCCGTCTGGTGATGGAAAGACACCGCCGTCAAAGCCGTAGCGCTCCAGCGCCTGTTCGCCGGTGAGCTCCGTCCAGTGGTTATCACCGTGGGTGAGATGCCACTTTCCGAGCCAGCGGGTGCGATATCCCTGCTCGCGCAGCATCGTTCCCCATGTGGGGAACCCTGGGTCCAGCGTGCTTCCACCAGTGATCATGCAGCCGGTCTGGTGGGTGTACAGACCGGTCAGCATCGCTGATCGCGCGGGTGAGCAGTCGTTGGATGCGGTGTAGTGCCGGGCGAAGGACACTGCCCCCTGGCGCAGGCGCTGGAGGTTGGGCGGTAGCCCGATGCTGGACGGGTTGGGCGAGAACCACTGCGGGAAGCGCAGCTGATCGACCATGATCACGAGGATGTTCGGCTTGTTCGATCTCGCGCGCGGTGTGTTGCCTTTCGCTGGGGAGGAGGCAGCGCTCGTTGACGAGCTCGAATCACCGTCCGTGTCCGCTGCCGCCGCGATAGCGAGCCCGGCGCCGGCCAGCACCCCGCCGGCGATGAGACCGCCCTTCAGGAACGTGCGCCGATCAACTCTTTTATGCTCCAACGGGTCGATGCTGTCCATACGCGCTCTCATCCTAGGGCCTGCGGTGGCCGTGGGGTTGGGGCTCACCGCGCAGGCAGCAGCCGCCGTGGAAACCGCGTCCACGTGCGCTCCCACGACGCTCGATAACTCCGCGCTACAGGACGGATTGGTGACCGTCTCGCCCCTGCCGGGCAGTCGCGTCGCCTCGCCGCAGACGCAGATTAGCTTCCTCGGCGTCCCCGCCGGCGATTTGCGCGCGATCAGCGTCGTCGGCTCCGAGACGGGCATCCACAGCGGGCGTCTGGCCGCCTATTCCCAGGGCGACGGTGCGAGCTTCCTGCCCTCGCGAGCATTCGCGGAAGGCGAGCGGGTGACAGTGCGGGCACGACTGCGAATCGGCGGATCGGCCAAAGCGCTCGTCGACGAGTTCGCGATCGCTCATGAGGACCGAATCACGACCACGCCAGCGCCCACCTACCCCGGGAGCGCAGCAGAAGTCCAGAGCTTCCAGTCGCGTCCCGAACTGCACCCGCCGGTGATCACAGTGACCGCCGCATCGCCGGAAGCGGCTCCCGGGGACGAGTTCGTCGCGCCCTATGCAGGGCCGGGCCAGGCGGGTCCGATGATCCTCGACCAGAGCGGTGATCTGGTGTGGTTCAAGCCGATGCCGGCCAACGTGTCTGCGACGAACCTGGAGGTCCAGGAATACCAAGGCAAACCGGTCCTGACCTGGTGGCAGGGCGACGTCTCCGTGCACGGGTTTGGGCTGGGAGAAGACGTGATCGCGGACGACACATACACGGATATCGCACATGTCCGAGCTGGCAACGGGTTCCAGGCGGACCTGCACGAGTTCCAGCTCACGCCGCAGGGTACGGCGCTGATCACCGCCTACGATCCGATCCGCTGCAACCTCTCCTCGGTGGCTGGCGCCGCAGATGGCGGCCTGACGAACAGCGTCTTCCAGGAGATCGACGTCAAGACCGGTCTGGTGATGTACGAATGGACCGGCATCGACCACGTCGGACTCGGCGAATCCTATGAACCGGCGACCCGTGCGACGGCTGCTGAGCCGTACGACTTCTTCCATCTCAACTCGATCAGCGTTGATCACAACGGCAGCCTGCTGATCTCCTCGCGCAACACCTGGACGGTCTACAACATCGACCCAAGCACCGGGCAGATCGTCTGGCGTTTGGGCGGCAAGCACCCCAGCTTCAAGATGGGCCCTGGCACGGGCACAGCCTGGCAACACGACCCGCGCGAACTGCCTGATGGTACGATCAGCTTGTTCGACAACGGGGCCTCCCCCAAGGTGCACAGCCAGTCGCGGGCCATCGTCGTGAGCCTCAACGGCCAGAGCGGAACAGCAACGCTGGCTGGCCGCTTCACGCGCACGCCGCCGCTGGTAGCGGAAAGCGAGGGCAGCGTGCAGGCGCTGGCCAACGGCGACTGGTTCCTAGGCTGGGGGCAGGAACCGTTCTTCTCCGAGTTCAACGCTGAAGGCAAGACCCTGTTTGAAGCGCATTTCCCCGCACACGAGCGCTCCTATCGGGACTTCAGCTTCGTGTGGAACGCCACGCCTGCGCACCCTCCTGTGTTCGCCTTCCAGTCGAGTAGCACGGGGCAGGGTGTCGTTTACGCGAGTTGGAACGGCGCCACGCTCGTTACCGCCTGGAGGGTTCTCGCGGGTGCGAGCGCTTCGAGCCTGACGACCATCGTCCAGGTCGTGCGCAGCGGCTTTGAGACCGCCATCCCGATACCCGCTGGCACTACCGGCCCGTACTTGGCCGTCCAGGCGTTGGGCGCTGACGGGCAGGTGCTCGGGACATCAGCGGCGGCTTCGCAGTCGGGGCTCGGCTAGAGGTTCGCTGGGTCTCAGGCTGGAGGCCGCCCAATCCGCCAATCCGCGCAACGGAGATCGAGAGACGATGCTCGAACACGAACCCCGTTTGGACGCGCATCCGCGCTCTGCACGCCGAGCGCTTGAAGCCGAGCGATGCTTCTTCGTAGTGCGTTATGCGCTACGCTTTGGGTGTGGCGGCGGCTCCGCATCCACTTTCTCTACGTCTCGGACGCGACGGGCTGAGTGCGCTCGATGAGATCGCTAGGCGCCGAGGCTTGAGCCGTGCCGAGGCCGCGCGGCAAGCGATCACTGAGACAGCAGAGCGTGAGCGCCGACGCGGCGGACTTGCGGCCGAGGCGCGACGCCTCATGCAGAACGAGGACTATGTGCAAGAAGCACGCGATGTCGCCGGCCTGATGGAGACGCTGCGTGGTCCGTGGTGATGTCCACCGGATCAAGATGCCGGGCAAGCGCGGCCACGTTCAGGAAGGTCGCCGATTCGCGGTGATCGTCCAGGCGGACGATTTGCTCGCCCTCTCCACAGTCGTCATCTGCCCGACGTCGCGTTCAGCGTTCCAAGCCAGCTTCCACCCGGAGGCGATCGTCGCCGATCAGCCGACCCAGGTTCTTTGTGAGATGGTCGGCGCCGTCGACACACGCGCGCTCGGTGAGCATGTCGGGCACCTGGCACACGACGAACTCCGCAATGTCGAAGACGCATTGCTGCTGGTACTCGACCTGCCGTAGAACAAAGAATGCCCCAATAGGGCCAACGGAGGGGGGGGGATTCGAACCCCCGGGACGGGGGTTACCCGTCCAACAGTTTTCAAGACTGCCGCATTCAACCGCTCTGCCACCCCTCCGGGATGACTGGATCTAAGGTAGTGGATGGCGGCCTGGAAAAGGTCGCGATGCGTCGGCTCGCTTAGGCCCCAAGACCGCGCGGATCGCCGCGGTCTGGTATGAACCGGCTGTCTCCCACTGTCTGGCCTCGATGCAGGAAAGGCTCGAGGGCTCGGTGAGACAACAGGCGCAGCGCGCGTATCCGGGCTAGGTGACTAGGGAGGATGGCAATGCTAGGAAGGTTGGCTGGTTCGGTTCACACAGCGCGCACAGGGGGGATCGCGTCTCTGACGCTGGTGGCGATGATCGCCATGGCGATCTTGCTGCCGTCGGCGGCGCGCGCAAGCGGCTGCGACAGCTGGACGAACACCAAAGGCGGTAGCTGGTTCGAAGGCACCAACTGGAGCAGCAAAGCACCGCCCACCTCCACAGAAGAAGCCTGCATCACTGCCGCCGGGACCTACACAGTCACGATGACCCAAACGGGCACGACGGGCACGGTCACCGTCAAGTCGCTGGTTGTCGGCGGCTCGTCCGGGACGCAGACTCTCGTGGTCAGCGGCAGCGACTCGCTCAACGCGACGCTGACCGCGGCTTCTGGGATCTCCATCACCTCAGCTGGCGCTGCCAAGCTGACCAACGGCGAAGCCGAGGTCAATACGGTCACGCTCGTCGCCCCGATTACCAATGCCGGGACGATCACGACGGAAGCGGGCGTTGGCGGTGGCGCACGTACGTTCCAGGGCAACCTCAAGAACACGGGCACCCTCGCGATCAACACGACCACGACGTTCAATGGCACGAGCGCGGCGTTGACCAATGAAGGCGCGCTCAATGTGGCTGAAGGCAAGAGCTTCACGGTTTCAAATAAAGCTTCGTTCACGAACGGCACGGGTGGCAAGATCGTGGGTGCGGGCAGCGGTGATGTTTTCCTTGAATCGGGGACGTCGTTCACGGAGGCTGCAGGCACGACGACCGGCACGATGCCCGTAGTCATCGATGATGGGGCGCTCGATTACACGGGTGCTGGGGCGAGCACGATTGTGTTGCGTGGTGCGAGCACGTTGAGCGGGAGTACCTCGTTGGGGCAGTCGTTGATTATTCAGGGCACCGACGCTGAGAACGTGACGGTGACTGCTGCGACTGGCTTTACGAACGCGGGGGAAATCACGCTGACCCAGATCGAAACGGAGGACAACAAGGCGGCGCTTGTGGTGTCCTCGGGCGTGCTTACGAACACTGGCACGATCACCAGCGAAGCGGGTGCTGGGAGTGGCAGTGCGCGAGCTCTGGAAGGCAGCGTGACGAACAAAGGCACCCTTGCGATCAACACGACAACGACGTTCGATGGCACGAGCGCGGCGTTGATCAACGATGCGGCGATCAACATCGCGGTGGGGGCGACGTTCTCGCTTCCGAGCGGTCAGAGCTTCAGCAATGAAACGGGTGGGATCATCGCGGCGACTGGCACGGGTCAGTTCGAACAGCGCGATGGCACGTTCAACGAGGGCGCTGGCAAAAGCACGGGCACCGGCTTGGTGCTCGACGACGACGCGCTCCATTACATGGGTGCTGGTGCGAGTACGATCGTGCTGCGTGGCACGAGCACGCTCAGCGGGAACATCTCAGCGGGGCAGTCGCTGACTATCCAGGCCACAGACGCGGAGAACGCGACCGCGACTGCTGCGACGAGCTTCACGAACAGCGGCAAGGTCACGCTGATCCAAATCGAAGCCGAGGACAACAGAGTGAACCTCGTGCTCGAACACGCTGGCACTCTGACGAACAAGGGCACAATTACGATCGGGACCGGTCCTGTTGCGAGCAATCGCACGATCGAAGGCAATGTCAAGAACGAAAAGAGCCTGCTCCTGGCGGCTGGTGCGACCCTGACGCTCGTCGGAAGCTACACGCAGGGCAAAAAGGCCGGGCTGCAGACGACGTTCGGGGTATCCGGTAACCCGGGCAAGCTTTCGGCGACGGGGACCGCGGTGATCGCAGGGAAGCTGACGATCAAGCAGAGCAGGACGTTCAAACCCGCGAAAGGCGAATCGTTCGCGTTGCTTTCCAGCTCGGGACTGACTGGCAAATTCAGCTCCGTGAAGGGCAAAAAGATCAAGAAAAGCAGCTCCTCCTATGTGCCCACGTACTCGGCCACGGCGGTGACGCTGGTCGTCTCGTAGCGATCGGAGGGCTGGAAGCCCTCGACCGGCGTGAGAGTCCGCAGGACGCTCGTGCCGGTCATCCGGGTTATGGGGTGGGGCAGCACACCTCGGCAACGCTGTCAGGCTCTACACTGGCAGGCCGATCAATGCCGATCCCAGGAGAGGTGGCCGAGTGGCTGAAGGCACTCGCCTGCTAAGCGAGTATGGGGATCAAACTCCATCGCGGGTTCGAATCCCGCCCTCTCCGTCCAGGACTTTGCCGCCCGGCATACACCTATAGATGTGTATCCTCTGGTGTATGCGGACGAACATCGAGATCGACGACCGTGTGCTCCACGAAGCTCAGGAGCTGATCGGGGCACGCACGAAGCGCGAGGCGGTCGACGTGGCGTTGCGAGAGCTGGTTGCTCGTCATCGGCGTATCGGCGTGCTTGATCTGAGGGGGCGTGTCCGGTGGGAGGGCGACCTTGACGAGAGCCGCCGCGGACGCTCGTGATCGTCGTCGACACGAGCGTCTGGATCGACGTTCTGAATGAGCGGGACTCGCCGCAGGCAGTACGTTGCGTCGAGCTGATCGAGGCAGGAGAGCCGATCGCGCTCACCGACGTCGTGTTCACCGAGATCCTCCAAGGCTTTCGCTCTGAAAGAGAAGCACGCCTCGTCGAAGGTCACCTGAAGGCATTTCCAGTGCTGCGCCTCGATGGTCTGGACGACTTCGCCCTGGCAGCGGAGCTGTACCGTCGCGCCCGTCGTGCGGGTGTGACCATCCGTAAGACGCTCGACTGCCTGATCGCCGCGCCCTGCGTGCGGACGGGAGCGCCCATCTTGCACGCCGATGCCGACTTCGACAGGCTCGCAGACTGCACGCCGCTACGGCTCTACACCTAGCGACCCTCAAGAAATCGCATCGCATGCAGCTCGTGGATGCGCTCCCAGGCAGGGGCATGTTTCGAGAGTCGTCCCGTTAGCCCCGTTCTTGCCGGGTTTGAGGTCTTCGTTCGAACCGTGCCGTGACATGTGGCATATGCTTGCGTGTGGTGATCAGCGAGGAACTTCGACGGCTTGCTCGAGAGAGCGAGCAGTGGCTCGCAGCGACGGCACCCGAGACCAGTCGTGGTGCCGCGGCCCTGCTTCGGGAAGTAATGCCGCGATTGTCGAGCGGGCGTCAACGCCAGCTCGCCGAGGAGATGGCGCATCGCTTCGAGTCGCGGGCCGATGCGTACGCACCGCCTTCATCCGTCTGATCGTCCCTGGTCTCTCTCCCGGCGTGCTCGGTCTCGCAGCGTTGCGAGTCGGGACAGGGTCTGATTGAGCGCTGCACCGGCGTCTTGGTCGCCACCCGCGGCCAGTACCCCGAGTGCCTCGGCCTCGCTGAGTATCTCGATTGCGGCGATCGTGTAGACGGTCTGCACGTACGCGAGGTCAGCGCCTGCCTGCAGCAATTCCCTCGCCAGCCTCACGACCTCTTCGGTCAGGTCGCGAGCGAGCCGCATGGTCTCATCTGGATAGCCCATCGATCAAGCATCCTCAGAGCCCCGGTTGTTTTGGATCAGCCGGTCGTCTGATTCGTGGGACTGAGTTCGACGCCGATCGTGGAGCCTCCGGATTAGAGGCCACGGAGCTTTCGAGAACTGCCCGCCACACCGTTTCAGCGCGAGCGGTTGTTCGAACTTTGCTTAGCGCTCATCGCTCCATCGTCTTCCAGACTCGAAACCTGCGTGCCAGATGATGATCCCGGTAAAGATGGCGATCACGACGCCGATGGCGATAGCGCGAACAGGCCAAGTTGGTGGCCCAACCATTGCAAGCGTAAATGAACCGAGACTCAAGACGAGCGGCAGCGCTCGCCCAAGCGTTGCCGGCAGCGACGGCGCTCGTTCGTCGTCGATGACGTCCCCACCTCTACCTCGTACGCATGGAGTCATAAATCCTATATAGGAATCGGATAGTCAATTTCGAGGTCCGATGTGATGGTATCATAGCCATAATGGCGGTACAGGCTGAAGCGAGACAGTCCGACCCCTCGGTCTGGGGCCTCAAACCTGGTGATCAGATTGAGCGGCTGGTTCTCCATGACCGCTATGGTGGCCGCCTCCAGAGCGGCATTGGGCCGTCGAGCACTTCACCGAACGTGTTCCTGTTCTCCGACCCGATTGTCGGCGAACGACATGGCAACTTCGACGGCTGGCGCGCTGACGGGTGCTTCCACTTCACTGGCGAGGGTCAACGCGGTGACCAACGGATGAAGTCTGGTAATGCCTCCATCCTGAACCACGAGGCTGAGCGTCGCTCGCTACGGCTGTTCCTGGGTGCGCGCGGGCTGGTGACCTATCAAGGCGAGTTTGGGCTCGCCGAGGACCGACCCTTCTACACCACAGATGCCCCCGAGATCGGCGACGGTCCCGTTAGAACGGTCATCGTCTTCCGGCTTCGTCCGCTCGATCTAGCGCCGCGGCCAAGCTCGTCGAAGCTCGACCAAGTCAGTGGGCCAACGGTCGAGAATGTCTCGGTCGAAGACCGATGGACCGAGCGGGCATTCGTCGCGCCGAGCCGCGGGACGCACGAGGCCGATAAGCGTGAGCATGCGCTGGTTCTGGCGTACTGCGAGCAACTCGTGCGCGAAGGTCACGAGGTGGGGCGGCTCAAGATCATCCCCCAGGGCGAGGCCAAGCCGCTCTTCTGCGACTTGATAGACCACACCACAAATACGCTCGTCGAGGCAAAGGGCACAGTGCAGCGCGGCGCAATCCGCACGGCGATTGGACAGCTAATGGACTACAGGCGGTTCGTCGACTCATCGCCGCAGTTGGCGCTGCTCCTTCCGTCACAGCCCCGTGATGATCTCTTGCAGTTGCTTGCTTCGGTAGGTGTGAAACCGATCTGGAAAGATGGCGGCGCCTTCATCGATGGGAACACGCCTAAGTAGGCGCCCCTCGGAGCCTCACGCCGCGTCGTCTTGACCGACGTTCGGTTCGCCCCGGCTTCGCTGGGCGCTACCGCAACGCTGGGTTGCCAAATCGCTCCTCATGAAGCTGTCGGATCAGAGGCCACGGAGATTTCGAGGACTTTCCCGCCATCCCCGTTTCGCCTCTGGCGACGCCTCATGGCGATATCGTTTGTCGTATGCCAGAGCAGCTTGACCTGACGATCGTCTACGAGCCCGGTGAGGAAGGCGGCGTCATCGCGTCGATTCCGGAGGTCGCTGGAGTCTTTAGCCAGGGCCGGACACGAGAGGAGGCGCGCACGAACGTGATCGATGCGCTTCGGCTCATGCTCTCTCCGGAGCCCAGTGATATTGACGATCGGCGAGAGCGCGAGGCGCTGCATCTGACGATCGCTGCATGAAGCTGCGCGACCTCGAGCGGCACCTTCGCGACCAAGGGTGCCGGCAGATCGACGAGGGCGGCAATCACACCCGCTGGGCTGGTCCGCAGGGAGCGCGTTCGGTGGTCCCTCGTCATCGGGAGATCGACTACGGGCTCGCTCGCAAGATCTGCAAGCAACTCGAAGTGCCTCTGCCGACGGGTCCTCGCTGACTGGCACTGCCTACGACCCCCGAGGCCGAGAGCGGATGAAGGTTCCCGAGGACCGGGCAGACAGCAGGCGTATGGTGCCACATGATCTCCTCAAACAGCTTTGCTGTCGACGCCTCGTCTTGCTCCAGTGCGTCTTCGTCGAGGTCGGTTACTTGCTCCGCCAAGAGCTCTTCGACCCGCTCTTTGAAGATGTCGACTTGAGTCTTGACCGTGTCGTGGTCCGGTTCGGCGTCATCGCCGCAGTTCTGGAACTGAGCAAATGGGCCTACGCTGGCCTTCGACAGCGGGACTCCCAGCGCCAAGCCGTGCACTGGAATGTCGAGCTGTTGCAGGGCAACTCCACGGGTCGTTATACTCATGAGGTATGACTCACCGGGTCGGTGCTAAGGGGCAGGTGGTGATTCCGAAGGCGTTGCGGGATCGCGCTGGTCTGCAGCCGGGCGATGAGGTCGACTTTGAGCTGCGCGACGAGGAGATCGTGCTCTTCGCGCGGCGAT
>Ga0302326_10004959_pt1 | contig 30545 bp, 23 predicted proteins | sample Palsa_T0_3_FD_202264 | JGI IMG/M metagenome (GOLD analysis project Ga0302326, IMG submission 202264) | Peat permafrost microbial communities from Stordalen Mire near Abisko, Sweden - Palsa_T0_3 | ecosystem: Environmental > Terrestrial > Soil > Palsa > Peat permafrost | place: Sweden: Abisko... | reverse complement strand
TGCGTCGGGCCGATGGGCCCCAGCGCGAAGCGCGCCCACGGAGCTGCGCCGTCGCAATCCACCTCGAAGCGCGACCTGCGCGAGAAGAGCGTTGCGAAAGGTGCGCGGACCCGCACGGGCGCCCCGCCCCGCCCGCTTTCCGAGACGAGGCCGAAATACCGGTAAATCGTCGATGGCATCCAATGTGGCACCACCTTTTCGGTTATTGAATCAACGCGTTATCCATCTCGTGGATCCACGTCAGTCGTGAGTGACGCCCTAAATATATATCGCTTCCAACAACTTACAACACTCAGGCGCCGGCTATTTATCTTGCCCTACGCTTTCGCTCCGGGTCTGTACCTTTGAGTTGTTGATTCGTTGCTACCCAAGAGTGAAGCCTGAGGCTGTTCAGGAGAGACTCACGTCACAGGTACGGACCTATGCCGTAGTCATGATGGATCTATGTCGAACGCCATCCAGGGACGACCGGGTCACCGCGGTACCCGTTCCTGAGTGACTCCCGGAGTCTCTCAATACCTAGCTCGGGTAGAAGACCGGGAAGAACTTGGTCTGCTCTTCGCTTCTGTTCAGGAGAGACACACGCCACAGGTACGGACCTATACCGTAGTCATGATGGAGCTATATCGAACGCCATCCAGGAGTGACGACCGCGTCACCGCGGTACCCGTTCCTGAGTGACTCCCGGAGTCTCTCAATACCTAGCTCGAGTAGAAGACCGGGAAGAACTTGGTCTACCGTTCGCTCCGTGTCGGTACCTACTGAGTTGTCGACTCGTTGCTAGAAAATAGCCGACAGCGAAACTATCCAGGGAAGAGTTCGTCGTAGATACCGCACCGTTACCGCGTAGGTACCGCACCGTTACCGTTATAGGTACGGCATAGGTACCGTCATAGATACGAACCCGTACCGTTGTCATGGCGTACGCAGCGCGACTTTTGTCCATGAGCGAGCCGGGTTGCCAGTTTGCAGGCCCATGGGGCCACCCTTTTGCAGGGTCATGGGGCCAGGGAGACGGATTGAGCAACCGCAGGTGAGGTTGCCTCGAAATGGCTTTCGCGTCCACCGGTCGAAATCGTCGCTTCAAACAATTCCAAGATCGGAAGTTTTGCAGGGTCATGGGGCCACCCGAGCCAGGCACGTCGACAGGAAAGTCGACCGTGCCGGCATCGGGTAGGGGTCAGGGTCGGCGTTGCGCTCGCGCTCGAGGATGCAGTCGCGGCTTGGTGGCCGGAGTATCGGGGGGCGGATCTTTCGCGTCGAGAGTCGGTTTGAGTCTAGGCCGATACGACTCGCCCTCGATGACGAAGTCGTAGGCGGCGTTCTTGAATCGATCGACGGCGCTCTGCGCGAGAAGCACATCATCAAACATCGCGAGCCACTCGGCGGTGTCGCGGTTGCTCGAGACGATCATCGAGCCGCGTCCGGTGCGTTCGAGGAAGAGTTGATAGACGTCCTTGCTCTCCTCCTTACTCATCGGCTCGAGGGCGAAGTCGTCGACGATGAGAAGATCGACCGAGGTGAGCGAGACCATTTGCGCATCGCGCGAGTTGTCGAATCGACTTTGTTTGAGCGTGCGAAGCATCTCGTCAGCACGAGTAAAACGCACGTGGTAGCCGTGTCGGCAAGCGATGTGACCGAGAGCTTGGGCGATAAACGTTTTTCCCACACCGACGGGGCCGAGAACGACGACATGCCGATGGGCTTGGAGAAAGCGCAAGCTCACGAGCTCCGAGAGCATGCGCTTGTCGAAGCTGACCTTTGCAGTCTTGTCCCAGAGCTCCAGGCGCATGGACGGATCGAGTCGTGCCTCGGTGGCGCGATTGTCGGCGGCGGTGTTATCGCGCCGGGCGATCTCGTCGGTGAGGATCATGAGCAGCAGGTCATCGAACGACATCTCCTGCTTGTCGGCCAGAACGAGTCGCTCGGGCAGCGAGAGCACGATGCGTCCAAGGCGCAGCCGCTTGAGCGCGTCGATGAGCTCGGGGTTAATCTGCGGCGTTTGCGTGGCCATCAGCTTTCCTCCTTCTTGCTCGAACGCGTGAGCGTTTCGAAGTGACCCGCGGGTCTGGCGAAGCGCGGCAGCGCGAGCTGCACGACCTTGCCTTGCATCTGGGCAGGTGAAGTGGGCTTGGCCGCCGACTTGAGCATGCCGGCGATGCGCGACACGTTGACGACGTCGAACGCCAGAGCGCTCTGGCAGATCGCTTCGACGCGGCCCTCGCCGTATTTTTGGCAGAGCCCCAGAAGCGCGTACGCTTGGCGCATCTTGGTCCATGGCAGTGGACCCCCGAGCAGTCGCTCGGCGTATATGCCGATGTGCACGCCCTTGTCTTTGCTCTTGGCGATGAGTGAGTCGACATCGCGAAGCGCGTACACCGCTTTCTCTGCCGGGTAGTCGTTTGCGTCGGTCGACCGTCCGCCGGGCGCTTTGCGAGGGTGCACCTTAATGAGCTCGGTGCCGAAGTAGATTTTCACCTGCGTCTTGTCGGCTCGCACGCGCACGTACTTGCGCAAATAGCGATTGGGCACCGAGTAGAGCGCGTTGGCGACTTGGATGTGATGGTCGGGATGCACCTTCGCTTTCTCGAACCACATCGGCACGTCGAAGGGCGCGTCGGGTGGGGCGCGCATCGCGGCCTTCTCGACCGACTCGAACAGCTCGCGCGGGACACGGCGCGTGGTGCCGTGCACCCTCGCGCCAGCCACATCACGGCACCAATGCTCGGCGCTGCGTCGCGCGTCTTCGATGTCGGTGAACGTCTCGCCGTCGAACCAACTCTCGCGCACGTACGGCACTTGATTCTCGACACGAGGTTTGTCTTTGGGACAACGAACGCGAGCGGGGTCGACGAAGATGCCGCGCGCCTGCGCGTAGTCGAGAAACGGTGCGACGAGCGTCGGGCTCAAGGCGTCGGCGTCCTTGATGATCGCCGACATGTTGTCGGGGATCATCCACGTGGTCATCGCGCCGAAAAACCACCACGCGTGGTCGAGGCCTTCGCATACGGCTTCGGTCGTCTGACGGAAGGTTGGCCAGACGAACTGGTAGCGGCTGAAGCAGAGCGTGACGATCAACACCCACAGCTTGCGAAGCTTGCCCGTCTCGACGTCGAGCAGGCGTCCCATCTCTCCGAAGTCGACTTGAACCTCCTGGCCCGGCGGAGGATCGTCGACCCTCACCGTCTCGGTCTTCTTGTGCCACCCGAGCTGCTGCGTCGCAAAGCGCCAGAGCGTGTGGTAGCTCGCGCGCAAACCGTAGTCGCGCACCAGCAGCGTGTGGATCTTGCTCAAGCGGAGCGGCCTCGTCTCGGCATTGCCCGCCAGCCAGTGCTCGATGCGCTCGCGATGGAGCGCGACATCCGCCTGCTCCCCGCTCGGCTCGAGCATCGGTCGCGATTGCACGTACTGCGCGACGCCGTGCACTTCTTCGTCTGTCACCTCGGCGCCGCGAGTGAGACCGAGACGCTCGGCCGCTTGCGTGTATCGAGCCACGGTCTTGCGGTCGACCCCTGCGTCGCGCCCGATTCTTCTATCGCCGTGTCCCGCCGACCAGCGGCGAAGCACTTCCTTTACGTCGATCATGGTTAGCTCCCTGTAGGGCATCGAGTCCTCCCGACGGCGACCCGCGCCGTCTTCGAGAGAACCCTGGCTCAATCAGGTCGCTCCGTCCGTGCTGGCCCCTTGAGGCTGCAAAAACCTCCTCGGAGCTGGCCCCATGACCCTGCAAAACTTCCGTCACGGCTCCCTCGCGGGTGGCCCCATCATCCTGCAAACGGGGTGGCCCCATGACCCTGCAAAAAACTACGCCAGGTGGCCCCATGACCCTGCAAACCGACACCGGGTTCACGGCGCGATCCGACTCCGAAGTGAGTACCGGAGTGTCCCAAGAGAGAGCTAGCTAGCTCGATAGAAGACGGCGGCGACGGCCCCGGCGTAGTCGACCACACCGGCCACCGCGTGCAAGCGTGAGTGCGCCGTTAGCGCACCGGCAGTAGCCGCACGCGAGCCCCTGACCAATCCACGGAAACGATGGCGCCTGAGCGCAGCTCGGCATCGACCTGCGGCAGCAAAGTGCGGAGGATCTCGACGGCTGAGCGCCGGTCTAGTCCTTCCATGCGCAGGAGAATGACCGACGGTTTCGCGGCTGCTTCGAGAAATAGGAGGTGTGGAAAGTCGTGATCGAGCGTGACGATCGCACGCCGTTGTCGCTCGGCAGTCGCGAGTATGTCCTCGTCCCTCGCGGCACCCAGCCCGAGGTCCGTCACATGCTGAACGTCCCAGCCATCCGAGCTCAAGTCCGCCGCGGCCCCGCGCGGTAGCCCCGCGTCGAGCAAGAGACCGATCACGCCGCGGTGCGATCCAGCGAGATAACACGGCCGTCCACCGAAGCCGCAGCGAACGCGAGCACTTGTCGAATCGCTTCGTCTTCGAGACCGGGGTAGTCGGAACGCAGCGATTCGCGGTCGGAATACTGGGCGAGCACTTCCAAAGCTCGGGACACGCTGATCCGCGTCCCGCGCACATGCGGCTTCCCCGACAAGATCTCGGGGTCAACCACGATTCGATCAAAGCCGGCAAACACTCGCATCCTCAGCAAACTTTAGCCGGAGGCTGGCTCTATTGCCAGGTGAGGGACGCTCTCCCATCATGGGGAAGCTACGGCCGCCGGGGACGGGCCACGCAGCAGGCCTGGACAGATGGCGCGTCGGTCATAACGCGAGATCGTGGTCTGCGAAGCGCGGCCGGCGAGCTTCTGGACCGTAGCGGGGGCGGCGCCACCGTCGAGCAAGTCCCTAACGAAACGTCCAGCTCACGTCGTGCTGGCTGAGCTTCGCGATGTTCGCCCCCGGCGCGTATCGGCGCACCGAGGTCACTTCATCAGTTGTGCAATTGACGTAAGAGCAAATGGACGCGGGTGACTCAGTCCGACGTTGCGGATCCCCAGAACGTGGGCCTACAACATGCAAACCAGTTGCATGTCGAACAGCAGCAGACCGTCGAGCCTTCCCGCGTGCGAGCCGACCGAGCACGATGTGAGGGCGCCGGTCGGCCCGCGCGTGAGCGAAGAGGCTTACGAGCGCGCTGCCAGCTTCTTTCGCGCCGCCGGTGACGTAGCCCGACTGAAGCTGCTGACGAGGCTCGCCGACGGCGGAGAGTGGTGCGTCACTGAGCTTGCGCAAGCGGCGCGCGTTCCGCTTCCGACGATCTCGCAGCAGCTGCGCCTTCTGCGGGCCGAGGGGATGGTCAAGCGCCGTCGCGTCGCCAAGCACGTGTACTACGCGCTCGCTGACGGCCATATCCGAGATCTTCTCCGAAACGCCCTTGAGCACGCCTCCGAAGGGCCGCCTGCCCCCGACGAAGACTGAGCGTCGCCGTCGCGACGCGAGCGAACAAGTCACGATCACGGCCCGGTCACTTCGTCGATTGCACAAACGACGAAGCGAGCTGGCGAGGGACATCTACGCCTTCCATGTGCAACCGACTCTCAGTAGGAACTGCCTTACTCACCCTGGCCGCTCTCGTCGGCCTTGCTGGATCGGTTTGGGCCCAGTCGCCACCCGCAAGCGAGGTGAGGCCGCCCGTCGTGCTCTCGCATGTCGATGCCGTTTATCCCCCGTCGGCCCTCGCTGAGCGCAAGCACACCGACGTCGTGCTCGTCGTCACGGTCGATGTGGACGGTCACGTGTCGAAGGTTGACGTGGCCGAGTCCGGTGGCGCCGACTTAGACGAGGCTGCGCTCATCGCCGTCCGGCAATGGACGTTCGTGCCGGCCATGCGCGGCGACAAGCCCGTCGCAAGCCGGATCAGAGTGCCCTTCCACTTCGCGCCGCCCGCGCCTCCTCCTGAGCTCGTGGACACGTCGAAGCCCAACGTGCTCCCTCCCCAGGCTTCCGTCCCAGCAGCAGCGACTCCGGTAGGCGCAGCGAGACCGACCGCGACTCCCGTGGCAACGGCACCGGGGAGCGCCAAGGCCCAAACCATTCAGGAAGTCGACGTTCGGGGGCAAATTCACCTTGAGGCTCGGTCGCATGGCAGCTCGGATTACACGGAGACCGTCGGCGAGCTGAAGGCTATCCCACGTACGAACGCTTCGGATGCTCTCAAGCTCGCGCCGGGATTTCTCCTCACGAACGAGGGGGGCTCAGGACACGCCGAGCAGGTCTTCCTACGCGGCTTCGACGCGCACGAGGGTCAAGACCTCGAGTTCACGGTCGACGGCGTCCCCATCAACGACGCGGGCAACTACCACGGCAACGGTTACGCCGACACGCACTTCATCATCCCCGAGCTCATTCACTCGGTGCGGGTGCTCGAGGGACCGTACGCGCCGCAGCAAGGGGACTTCGCGGTGGCCGGCAGCGCGGACTACCAACTGGGGCTCGATCGACGCGGCCTCACGACCGAGTACACGTACGGCAGCTTCAACACCCAGCGATTGCTCGTCCTCTGGGGTCCGAACGACGCGCCTTCCGGCACGTTCGCTGGAGCCGAGTACTTCACGACCGACGGCTTCGGTACGAACCGCCAGGCCAAGCGGGGTACTGGCATGGGGCAATATGAGATCCCTTTGGGGCAGAAGGGAGTCCTTCGGCTCAACGCCACCGCCTATGCGACGGAGTACAACTCGGCAGGCGTCGTCCGCGAAGACGACTACGCCTCGGGTCGCGTTGGGTTCTACGGCACGGAGGACCCCAACCTGGTCGGCAACACGTCGACGCGCGCGTCGCTCTCGGCGACCTACGAGAATCACTTCCAAGACATCGACGTCTACCAACAGCTCTTCCTCGTCGACCGGACGATGCACTTGCTCGAGGACTGGACGGGCTTCCTGAACGACGTCCAATTGCCCACGCAGACGCCGCACGTCCAGCGCGGCGACTTGATCGACTTCCACTTCGATGAGCAGACGCTCGGGGGCCGCGGCTTTGCCCGCTGGCACAGTCAGGCCTTGGGCCAGCGGCAGGAGTTCGAGGTCGGCTACTTCGCGCGCATCGACCAGGCGACATCAACGCAGTACCGCGACATGGCGGCCAATCAGGCCCCCTACCTCACCGACGCGAGTCTCACGTCGACGCTCGCCGATGTCGGTGTCTACGTCGACGCGAACCTGCACCCCATCCCATGGCTGGCGCTTCGCGGCGGGGTGCGAGCCGACGCGTTCCTCTTCGATGTTCTCAACAACTGCGCCGTCAACTCGAGCGTCGGCGTCGATAGTCCGTCCAACCAGAATCCCGAGGTCGATCAGCCCTGTCTGAGTGAGCTCGAGCACGGCGTCTACCGTGAGCCGATCCAGCGCTCCTCGACGGGCGACGGCGCGGTCATGCCGCGCGGCACACTCGTGCTTGGGCCCTTCGATCACTTCGAGTTCGCGTTGAGCGCTGGCACGGGCGTCCGCTCGGTGGATCCCAGCTACGTCGCGCAGGGTTTGCTCACGCCATTCGTTACGATCCAGTCTGAAGACCTGGGCGCCTCGTACAACGACCGGATCGGGTCGGTGGCGCTTGCCGCAAAGTCGGTCTTCTTCAGCACGCACTCAGGCCAAGATCTTCTGTTCGATCCAAGCGAGGGACGCAGCACGCTGGCGAGCGGTTCGACGCGCACCGGATGGTCCGGATCCGTGCGCGGGCAGGGCCCCTTCTTCGACATCGCCGCCAATGCGACGGCGGTGAAGGCGACGTTCGACGACACGCATCTGCTGGTGCCTTACGTCCCCGATCTCGTCCTACGGGGTGACTTGGCCTTCTTCCACGACCTGCCGTGGCACATCGACCAGAAGCCTATCCGTGGCACCCTCGGATATGGAGTGAGCTACGTGGGGCAGCGGCCCCTGCCCTACAGCCAGCTCAGCGACGTCATCTTTGTCTCCGACGCATCGGCAAGCCTCGCGTGGCGCCTCTGGAACGTGCGCCTCGCGGCGACGAACCTCTTCGACTCCAAGTACAAGCTGGGTGAGTACAACTACGCCTCGGACTTCCATTCCCAGGCTGAACCCACGCTCGCGCCCGAGCGCTCGTTTACGGCAGGTGCGCCGAGAGTCATAACGCTGTCGATCGGAATGACGTTGGGAGGTCCGTCATGAGACGGACCATCATCCCGATCTTCGCGCTCGTCCTGGCAGCGGGTGGCATAGACGCGTGCAATGGGACGACGGGAGACGAGCTCGTCTCGTTCCCTGCTTACGCGGCTGGGGCCGAGGGCGCCGACGATCCGTTCTCGGTCAACGGGTACACGATCCAGTTGACGTACGCGCACATGTACGTCGGCGCGATCTACGTGAACGAGGCGCCGGCGGGGTCCGGAGGGACGTTCAACACCCCCGCTTGCATCAGCCAAGGCGTCTATTGCGCCCAGGTCCCGGACGGCGTCGACGTCGATCTCCTCTCAAGCCATCGGCAAATGTTTCCCGTGCAGGGAAGCGGCTCCGCGGATCTGGGGCTTAGTTGGGAGCTCTATCTCACCCAGGGCGACGTCAACGCTCCCGACAACTCCGGCTTCGGCGTCCCGGACACCGCCGACCTCATCGGCACCGCCATACGCGAGTCGGACGGCAAGGTGTTCTCGTGGGCGGCGACGGTGACCATCAACCAGAGCAATCGCGGCGAGCCCGCCCAGGAGCCGGGGCAGCCCGGCCTTAACCCCATCTGCAAGCAGCGCATCATCGACCTCGGCGGCATCGATCTCCAGCTCTTTCCGGGGGGCTCGATGCTCCTGACCATCGACCCACGCGGCTGGTTCAAGCTGCCGATTGATTTCTCGGCGCTGCCCTCGGTTGCGAGCAGCCAGTGCCAGCTCGATCAGAGCTCGATGTACGGCGACGCCGAGTACTGCATCCCCGACGCAAGCAATCTCTCGGGGGCCGCTTTGGGCTCACAGCAAGGGATCAACCTGTACACGGGAATCTTCACGGCAGGCAACGCGGCATTCACCCTCAGTTACTCGTCACCATGAACGAAGGATCAAGGAGCCATGTCATGATTAGAACAAGGATTGTTGTTGGGAGTGTCTGGGCCGGGTTCGCTGCCCTTTTCCCGGCGGCCTGTTCGACTACGAGCCCGTCGGCCACCGGCAATTCCCCGGAGGGCGGAAGCACGTCTCCACTCGCCTATACGCCGCCCGCGGACCCGATTCAGGATGGCAACGGCCACACACTCAAAACCTTTGCCCCTCCCAACGATACGGGGCCAAACACATTCGTGTTCTCGGCCTCGGGCGAGGCGAACGCGATCTTAGGTTACGCGTACCCGCCCTATGACCTTACGACGGCAACCTACATGGTCGACGGCTGGAACTGGAAGATCGACAAGTACATCGTCGTTATCGATCACATCACCTTGTGGTCCAACCCGAACATGAGCGCGTCCGACCAGTCACAGCATGGCGCCCAGGTCGCCCACGTCGACGGCCCGTTCGTCGTGGACCTGCACAAAGGCGGCCCGCTCGACGGCAAGGGTGGCGCGGGTGAGCAGGCGCTTGCCATAGCGGCTATTAAGAACCTGAACGATATGGGCGGCGTGGCACTCGACCCTTCCACGACGTACGCGTTTGGCTTTAGCACCGTGCAAGCGCCGAGCGATGGAAGCGCGATCAATGTCAACCTCACCATGGACGAGCAGGCCGACTACCAGTACATGGTGCAGAAGGGCGCGAGCGTTTATTACCATGGGACGGCGACGTGGGCCGGCACCCAATCGGGTGGTCAGATGGGCTTCGGAATTTGCTCGAGCGACCCGCAGACCGACTACAACAACGGCGCCCAGACGTGCGCATCCGCAACTGCAAGCTCGGGCAGCGAAGCCGGAGCGGCTAGCGAGGGTGGAACCGCCGGTGAGGTTGGAGTGCCTGGCGAAGCTGGAACCCTTGGCGAGGCCGGAATGGGCGCCGAGACTGGAACGGCCGACGACGGTGGAATCGCTGTCGAAGGTGGAGCGAGCGACGACGGCGGAACGGCCAGTGAAGCTGGAACGGGCAACGGCGGAGGGGGGACCTGTCCCAACATCTACGACTTCAGCAAGCTCCCGCAGACCATGTCCTTCCAGTTCGCGTTCCCCACGCCGACCAACTACGTCAACTGCGACAACTATTCGGCGAGCGAGCTCGCCGGACACGATGTCCGCGGTGTCCAGTCGTCGAACAGTCAGGCCGAGATCGAGCAGGTCACCGTGCACATGGATCACCCTTTCTGGGAGAGCTTCGAGGAAGACACGCCCGTGCACTGGAACCAGATCGCCGCGCAGTACATCGGTCAGACAAACCCCACCGCACATCTGGAAGACTTCGTGGGCGTACCGTTCAGTCCCTTCACGGATAAGAACGGCGTGGTCATGCCGTGGCAGTGGTGCGAGACCGCGTATTCGCCTCCGGGTAACGGGGCGATGTCCTTCAGCACGCTGAGCGTGCCGATCGATCCCAACGGCACCTGCGCCGGCACGATCGGTCAGGACTTCACCACGGCGAATTGCAAGTCGATCCGCGACTATTACGACTTCATTCGCTACACCCAGTCGACGCAGGGGCACCTAAACTCACAGGGGCTCTGCTACATCGACCGGCAGTATCCGGCCCCCGCCGGGGGATCCTGAGCGCGGGCACCAGGCACGCTCGTGATGATGGCTCTGGTGCTGTCCATGCTCGCTCCAGCGGGAGGACTTGGGCTCGTTGTGGCTGGCCGGGACCGCCCCGGCCTGCGCCTCGCCATCGAGGGGTTCATCGTCGGGGTCGTGCCGACGCTCGTCGTCGTGGACGTGTTGCCGCACCTCTGGCATCGACTCGGCGTGCTCGCTCCGTGCCTCGTTGCGACGGGCTACGGCCTATTCTGGCTGATCGAGCGCGCTGCGGAACACCAGAGGCTTCATGCGCGCGTCGCTGTGAGCGTCTTGGCTCTCCACTCTCTGCTCGATGGAGCTTCGCTGGCTGTAGCGCAGCGGCTGGGATTGGGGCGAACGTCTGCGATCTTGATCGCTGCACTCGTCATCCACCGCCTGCCGGAAGGCCTCGTGATCGGAGCGCTGCTCCTTCCTCGGCACGGGCTCAAGGTCGCCGCTGCGGGTGCGGCGCTACTCGCCATCACGACACTTGCTGGAGCCGCGGGTGGGCGCGAACTTCTGCAACGCATCGACGGGGATTCACTCAGTCTGGCAGTGGCCGCTGGGATGGGTGCCCTCCTGCGAGCCGTTCTCCACGGCCACGGCCCGTCGCGCCTGCGAGCCGTTCCAGGCTTTCTGGGCGCGCTGTTCGGCGCTGCTCTGGCGCTCACGGTGCCGGAGCTCACGTGAGCGCTGGCCTGAGGGCAGCGCGAACAACGTGACGCACGGTCTCCGTTTGGATTGAGGCGTCGCCCTCGTCTGGTCGGGCTCCTGAGGTGGAGAGAAAACCCATCTGCCGCAGGAAGCTCATGGACGATTCATGCATGGGTATTGGGCCGCGGACAAAGCCACCACGTGACCTAGTCCTGCGGCTTTTTGTCGCAGCGCGTCTCGGTAGGCGCCAACTATGCTTTGATTGTTTCTCTTACCGCCCGCCGGGGCCTCGGTTTGTTCGGCCGGCCTAAACCCCTCAGGCTGAGGGGCCCTCGGTGCGGCGGTTCTCTCTTGCGACCCGGGCCACACTGCTAGCACCAACCAGACCGAAATTTCGCGAGGTTTCTATGCACAGCAGGCAGCGTAAGGGGAAGCGATCATTGGCGCAGGCTTTGGTCCTCGCTGCCATCTGCACACTGCTACCGACGTCCGCACATGCGCACTTCGTGCTCGACGCGCCAGCCTCCTGGTCGGTCCTCGACCAGACCAGTGGCCTGCCCGAGAAGCTCGGTCCGTGCGGCAATGAGGGCCCAACGACGCTGACGGTGAACGACGCCGGCCAGCCGATCGTTACGGCCTTCCGGGAAGGCGACAAGATCACGGTCACCATCACCGAAGTGGTGTTCCATCCCGGGCACTATCGAATCTCGCTCTCAACGGACTGGGCCGATGCGGGCGATTCGGTTCAGGCGGGCTTTCCGGACGACCCGGTCGTGACGCCGGGCGACACGAACTCGGGCACGATGCAGTGCCAGCCCGACGTCATGTCCTCCTGCGGGAGCGTTCCAATCGTGCAACAGACGCCCGTCGCGGTGCCTGGTGTTGGGTGGATCCTCGCGGACGACGTCTTCGAACACTGCGACCCGTTCACGACCCCGCAGACGGTCACGGTCGCCCTTCCCGCAGGCGTTACCTGCAAAGAGTGTGTGATCCAGGTCCTCGAGTTCATGTCCGCCCACGGGCTCAACGTGCCGGGCGGCTGCTTCTATCACCATTGTGCGAACATCTCGATTTCGGGCCAGAGCGTGCCCGTCGATGCGGGAGGGTCGGAGTCGGGCAGCCCGTCGTCCGGAACGTCGAGTGGAGAGGCGAGCGGCGAGAGCTCCGGCACGCCCGTCTCGACAGGATCCGTCGGCTCCGGAGGAACGATGGCAGAGACCGGCGCGCCGACGGGACCCGCGACGGGCTCGACGATCTCGACAGGATCGCTTGGGGGGGCAGGGTCGACATCCGGAAGTGCATCTGGAACGACCAGCGTTGGCGGCACACCCGCTGCGTCTCCGTCTTCCGGCAGCGGATGCTCCATCCTGCCGCATCGAGCATCCTTCGGAGCCGCGGGACTCGCCGGGCTCGGTTTGGCGGCGTGGCTCGCGCGCCGCCGGAGGCGATAGATCGTGCCGCAACAGAGTGGTGTCGCTGCCGGCCGGTGCTCGTCTCGGCAAGCCATGCGCCCGCTGCGAATAGCCGCGTTCGTTTGCGCCTGGGCGGTCCTTTGGGGGTTGACCGGATGCGCCGGGAGCTCCGCTCCAGAGGGAGGCGGCAGCTCGAAGACGAATGAGTCGCTAGAGAGCTGCAGCGTGATGGACGCATCCGCGTGTCTCCAGCCGCAGCCCAGTTTCGCGCGCGACATCACTCCGCTTCTCAATCGCGATTGCAACACGTGCCATACGCCCGGGTCGACGTTGTGGCCGCTTGTTGGCTACGAAAACGTTCGCGACTGGGCCTACTTGATACTCTCGGCCGTGCAGCAGTGCACGATGCCGCCCGCCGACGGCGGCGGCGCTCCGCTCTCGACCGAAGATCGCGCTCTCCTTGTCGACTGGATCGCTTGCGGAGCGAACAACAACTGAAGCCCCAGGACGGGCGACACATCTCGCATAGGGCAGCCTGTAGCGACGTGCCGGTCACTCTTTTTCGAGCGCGCAGCCTAGCGCCTCACCGTGGGCCACGCGCGGGGATCGGCCAGCCAGGAGATCATCGAGGGCGTCGCGTAGAAAGAGCTGCGCGTCGTCGCGTAGGTGACTCCGGTCCGAGTCGATTCCTCCGTAGTAGCGAATGGATCCAGAGCGATCCACAACGACCGTGTAAGTGGCGTACTCGGCTCCCAGGGAGTCAGCCAAGGAAGCACCAGAGTCGACCAGGATAGGGAACGAGTAGTCGCGTGCACGGGCTTGGGCGCGGTCCCGGTCGAGGCTCGCGCCTGCCTCCGAGTCGACAAAGAAGAACCGCACTCCGCGAGGCGCGTAACTCTCGTCGAGCGCTCGGAGGCGCGGCTCGTGGACAGCCAGGCATCGGCAATGCGCAGAGAATAATACGTACACGGTCAGGGCGGACGTCGAGACATCCGCCACGAGCGCGTGAGATCGGCCATCAGTCCCCGCGAGGGTCAGCGTGGGGACGCGGGACACCGCGGGTCGAGATGAGACGCAGCCGCTCAGAAGAAGAGCGAGAAGAAACGCGCGCCTCATATCCACGATCGCACACCCGTCACGAAGAGTCCCAGGGCCGCCGGCTGGTTCAAGCCCCAAGACGCAATCGGGACGTTGTCGGAGATGCCTCCTTGGAGGCGCCAGGTGTCACTGAGCGGAACGACACCGGATAGCGTGAGCGTGGGCAGACGGTGCCCCGTGCCCGCGCTGTCCACACCGTTGATCGTTGCATCGCCCTCGATGAGGTACGAGGCGCTCGCGGCGATCGCGACCTCACTTGGGAATGTGTAGGCGACCGCGACAAGCAGTGTCCACTGTGAGCCGAGGCGTTCGTCGACCTGATTCGGAGCGCTTCCTACCGTGCGTGCCGTGCGCTGTGCGACGATTCCCGTGGCGTTGACCAGCCAAGGGCCGAAAGCCTGCTCGACCGCAGCGCCCGCATTGATCTGGTATGCGCCGATCCCCGTTGCGCCCGCGGCCAAGGGTCCGAGGCTCGGCGCGTCCGGAGGGGTTCCGGTAGGAATCGTCAGACCCGCGAGCGCAGCGATGCCGGGGATCACCGTCGAAGCGCCTGCCAGCGTGAAGTCGTATCGAAGGCTGGCGTTCACGTCGCCGATGTTCCCGCCAAAGTCGGACTCGCCTTGGCTGGTGCGCCTCGTTTCGATGAACGGCACGAGGAGGGCTACCTGCCCCCGGCCGAGCACGCGCACCGCGCCGAAGATGTCTTGCTCGAGGTCGAGCTCGGAAGCTCCAGACGGCGAGGGCGTGTAGTGGCCGTTCGCGTCGAACGATCCCAGCACGTCTCCCGCCTTCCATTGCATGCCGACCAGGGCCACCTCGTGGAGAGCAAGGCGACCAGGAGTCACGGCGCCCGTTCCCGCGCAGCACGCCTGGGCGTGCGCGCGGCCTGGAAGGGTCGCGCACGCCGAAGAAGCGCACAGGATGAGCAGTTGCTTAAGGGATTTGAAATGAAGGGGCCGCATGATCCGTGACGGGCCCGGAGATGCTCGTGCGAAGCTCCCATGTACCGGGCATGAAGAAGTCAACGTCGCCGACGACGTAGGTGCCCGGCGGGCCCTCGCTCACGTTCGGGGTGACCGGCGCTCCGTGACCCATCGCGGGCATCCACGGCAAGACCCCCAAGGTCAGCCCCGTTTCGGGAGCTCCCGTCGCGGCGTCGTAGATCACGAGCTGTATTGTTTGCATGCCGCGCGATGGAGGTTGTTCGGGGGCCGTGCGCACGTCGAGGCGAAGACGGCCCGAGCTGCTGGTCTCCGTCATCATGGGATCGCTCGAAAAGGTTACAGGCCCCGTCGGGGCGGCACCTGGACCGGAGCTGCACGCCGAGAGAAAAAGAGCGATGAGCACCAAGGCATTGCGCGTCATCGCGCGATAGTGGGGCCGAGCTTGAAAAAGGGCCATGCGGCAAATCGACGCAGCAACGACCGTCGGTTGAATCGCCTCAGCGCATGCCCGCGCGCCGCTGCGACAACTAGCGGCATCGGCTAGGGCTCGCCGACGCTTTGAATCGCGCTCGTACGCCGCGAGGCGAGAAGCCCGGCGGTCTCGGCCGAGTGCTCGGAGCACGTGCGCGAAAGCACCGTCAGGTGCACCATGTGACCGCGGACATCGCGACCGATGACCTCGTAAAGCTCTGCGTCGACCGGTGGTCCCGACGCTATCGGCTCGGACACTGGGACATCCGCGCGGATGGCGACCAAGCTATTGTCGTTGAACTCGAACGTGGCGTCGCGCGGAAGGTCTGCAGCTGAGCCTTTCGGTGTCCATGTCAGGATTCTCAGCCCTTGCCTTTGCGAGGCCTCGAACGACCCGCGGCTCGAGCCGGCGAAGCGGTCCCGGACGGCGCTTTCCGACATGCCTAGGCGCGTTCCGAAGTACGGCCCAGGCGGCGTGGATCCGTTCATCCCGAGCGCCACCAGAAGCCCCGCGCTGACGACGATGCCGACAGCCCAGAGAAGCCCGGTGCGCGTCTCGCCGGTCTCCGGAGGAGCTCTCTCGGAGTCCGGCTCCCTGCCGGTGTCGCCTGCGGATGTCTCGCTGGGGGCCGTCACAACACGCAAACATAACCCCGCGCGGCTCGCTTGGCTCTGCACGCGCATCGAACGCAAAACCAAGAGGCTCGCGGATGAGCCGGCGGTGCGACCATTTGCCTCATGGTCCGATCCATGAAAAGGCCATATTTGGAGCGCGTATGGATGCCAAAGGCAGACGCCTTCTACGGGTTGGCCTGGGTACCCTCGCGGCGGGATGGCTGCTCCTCTTCGCGTTCATCGCGCGTGAGCGCCTCTCGGTTCGAAACGCGGATGCGTTCCAGACGCTGACGATGGAGCCGCAGAAGGATGGATCGCTGCCGGTCCTGTGGCCGGCGCCGCCGTTTTCGGGCGTCGATCAACAGGGGCGAGCCACGACCGGCGAAACTTTGAGCGGCCACGTGTGGATCGCCGATTTCATCTTCACGCGATGCACGACAGCCTGCCCCCTCATCTCCGCGAAGCTTCTTTTCGTGCGCAACGCCATCACGAGCCCCGGCGTCCGGTTCGTGTCGTTCTCCGTCGATCCCGCGCACGACACTCCCGCCGTGCTCGAGGAATACGCCGAGCGCTGGAGCGGTGACCCGCGGTGGATCTTGCTCAACACGCACGGCAAGGACGTCCAGGACATCGCCAAGGGCATGCGCGTTCCGATCGAGCGCAGCAGCGATCCCATCAACCCCATTCTGCACACCACGTACTTCTTCCTCGTCGACCCCTCGGGCCGTGTGCGTGGCATCTACGACAGCCTCGACGACCAGGCCGTCGGCCGTCTCATTCACGACGCGGAGCGACTCGACGGAACCTCCGGGGCCGCGCTGCAGGCGACGTTCGCGACGGCGCCGGGCAGCTCGTCCGTGGATCGCGGGCGTGCCCTCTTCGACACGATCGGTTGCAGCGCGTGCCACACCGACGTGCGGGTCGCGCCCCTTCTCGGCGGCCTTTGGAGCCGGACGGTGCACCTCGAGGATGGGGGAGCGACGCTGGCCGACGAAGCTTATGCGCGCGAGTCCATCCTCGATCCCGGCGCGCGCATCGTCGCGGGCTACGGCACGCTGATGCCGAGCTATCGCGACCACCTCTCGGCCGAGCAGGTCTCGGACGTGGTGGACTACCTGCGCTCGATGCCGGCGCCTTCCGGGCCAAGCGCGCCCGAGCCGGCTCCCGCTGCCCTCACGCAGGCGATCGATCCGGTCTGCGGCATGAAGGTCGTTGCCATCGACGCCAACCCGCACGTGACCTTCCGCGGCAAGACGTACTACTTCTGCAGCGACACGTGCTTCGAGCGGTTCTCGAAGGCCCCGGGGAAATATCTCCCCGGCGGAAGCTGAAGTCGCTGGAGACGCCGAGACCGTACCCTCGTACAGTCGTAGTCGAGCGCCTTCAGGGGCTGCCTCGCCTGCGGGGTAGATGCCCGCGCCGAGAGGTGACCTGGACTTCCCTGCTCGGCTGGATTCCGTTGACCATCTGTTGACCACTTCAACGGAACGTGGCGTCCCGTTGCGTGTCTTCGTGTCGCGTCCGCGCTCTAGCTTCGCGTCCCCCGAGGTGCCTCCCAAGTGCACGAGAATGCCAACGTTGTTGGTTAAATTCGGGGGGTTGCGACGACGCCTTGTCGGAAGGGCCGTGCAGGGTCTTCTCCCATTTCAAAACCGCTGCCTTCGACCACGCGGTCACTCCTCCAGTACGTCTAATTGCTCGCTGTGTTGGTTTCCTCGACCCGCTCGTCCTGAGGCTCGGAATCCTCTGTTACCACGCTGTTACCACGGAGGCGTCCGATGGCCTCTTTAACACTACTGTCGCAGTCTAACCGGCGGGGGGCGCGGTTCGTGCTCGTGGAGGCAGTACGGACACCTCGGAAGCCAGAACACGAGCGCGCGTGCGACCGCGAGCCGGAAGGTGATGATGGAGTCGTCGAAGTGTCGTTCAGGCCGCGCGTTCGAACGTGTCGTCACGACGCGCCCGTCCGGTCTGGGGGGGAAACGCTCGTGCGCGCTCGGCGACGAGGAAGGCGTAGCAGGCGAGGACGCAACTGACGTGGTGTTGCCATCCGATGTAGGAGCGCCCCTCGAAGTGGTCCAGTCCCAGCTCGCCCTTCAGGTCCTCGTATGCGCGCTCGGTACGCCAGCGCTGCTTGATTCTTCGGACGAGCTGCTTACGAGACAGCGATTTCGGCAGCGTCGTCAGCACGTAGTGTTCGATGGGACCGCCCCGTTGGAGTTTGTCGATGACGAGCCACTGCTCCTCGCCGCGCGCGTCCTTGTCGCTGACCACGCGAACGCGAAGCGTCGCGAATCGTGCACTCAGGGCCCGCCGACTCCCTTCTCGCCACGTGACTTTCCGGTAGCTGCGATCGCCGACGATCTCCCCGACCGTCTCGACGCTCATCGGAGCCGTCTCCGAACCATCGTCGCAAACGATGACGACGCGTGTGTGCTTCTTGACGTCCACCGCGTAGTCGAACCCGAGCGCCCGCACGCCGTCGCGGAAGTCGCCGACGTCGCCGTAGGCGCTGTCCGCGTGCATGAGTCCAAGCGGGACGCCGGCCTCGACATTTCGCTCGATGAGGTCGAGCGCGATGCGCCACTTCGGTCGATAGACGACGTCATCGGGGATGTGCGCGGCCCTGCAACGAGCGCGATCCTCGGCCCAGCTCTGGGGAAGATACAGGTCCATGTCGACCGGCAGGTGCATCGTGCGCGTCGCGACCGTCACGCTCACGCCGATTTGACAGTTGCCCGTCTTCCCAAGCGTCCCGCTGTACTGACGCTGCACGCCAGGAGACTTGTTCCCCTGCTTCGGAAAGCCGGTGTCGTCGACGATCCAGTCACTGACAGCCTCGCGCGTCATCATCGCCGTGATCGCGTATCGAGCCGAGTACTCGCGGACTTCTTCGTCCGACCAGGGCGAGATGCCCAAGAAGTGGAGCAGCCGGTAGTGGTAGGCGTTGCAAAGCTCCTCGTCGCCGCACACGCGCGCGGCGATCGGCTCGATACTCTTGCGCTCACCCTCTCCGAAGAGCCCCAGCGCGTACAGCGCAAAGGACTCCCGTCGGTCCCGGCGACCGAGGATCCCACCGATTCCGTCGAAATAGCGATCGAGTCGGGCCTGCCCGCCCGCATCAAGCTCGTAGGCCATGCCGTCGTTTCGCAGAGTCGGCAAGCGCGGGCCAAGAAAGCTGCGACAGTAGTGTTAAGCTGCTCCGTTACGTGCGCGTAACGCTGTGTGACCGCGAGCGTTAAGTGCCCGGTCCACCTGACGCACGATCACCATCGAGCCTCTCGCGAACCTCGACCCGTCAAGTAGGCGCGTTCGCTAAGTTGGGTCCCCTACCGCGTCATCGTCGGTCCAAAGGGCACCAGGTCTCGCAGCGAAACTCGCACGAGCCCGTTATGTACCCTTCAACAATCGACGATCATCGACGATCACCTGCTCCGCGTCCGCGGAGGTCGATCGCCATCGTCGCCCCGTGCGCGCCGGCTCGGTTCGCCCTCGATCGTGCGCGAAGCGTCGCGCCACGGTCTGTCCACCACGCGCGCGCGGCGGCAACGTCGTACTTCCCGGCGTCGGCGCACGCCAACAACGCCGCACGCATGGCCTGGGCCGACGCGGGGCGATCCTCACGCCGTTTGGCGAGGCACGCCAGGATGAGCGCCTCGAGATCCGGTGGCACGGCCCGACCCAGACGCTGCGAAGGCGGCACCGGAGCCTCGAGCAGATGCTTGCTGCAGACCTCGACGACCGTCGCTGCATCGAAGACGTGCTGCCCCGTGATCAGAAAATATCCCACCGCGCCGAGCGCATAGAGATCCGAGCGCGCGTCGACGGAGTCGGGAGAAGCGATCGCCTCCGGCGCGAGGTACAGCGGTGTGCCGGTTATCGCGTTGACATTCGTGAGCGACGCATCGCCCGGCGAAGTCTCGAGAGTCTTCACGAGTCCGAAATCGACGACCTTGACGATGTCGGGCTCGTCCACTCGCTCAATGAGAACGATGTTCGCGGGCTTGATATCGCGGTGAATGAGGCCCAGCGCGTGCGCCTCGGAGAGCGCGCCGCTCGCTTGCGCGAGAATGCGTATGACGCGTGCGGGCGGAAGGGGGCCGTCTTCGTCGACGAGCCGTTCGAGGTCCAGGCCATCCAGGTATTCCATCACATAGTAGAAGACGCCATCGGCGGTGCGCCCATAGTCGAAGATCGAGATGGTGTTGGGGTGGGCCAGCCGACTGGTGAGTTGCACCTCCCGTTCAAAACGCGCCAGATCCCGGTCCCCGGTCCGGCCCTTGAGCAACAGCTTGATCGCGGCGGGACGGCGAAGCATGGCGTGGGTCGCTCGATAGACCACCCCCATGCCACCCTCACCGAGCTTCTCCTCGAGGGTGTACGGCCCCAGCTTCAGCGCGGCGCCGATCCGCCTGCGCAGGCGAATGATGGTGTTGATCGCCGTGACGATGCCGGCCAGCAAGACGCTGAGCAGAACGCCCGCCGTCAGGACGATGCCCGAACCGGGCGGGGATGGCATGGGACTGGACGCGACCAGGGCCCAGGTGCGACCGGCGAAGGGAAATGTGGCCCGTGACAGCAGCGCATGAGGCGCCGGCGCCCTGGCGTGCGCCACCCCGGCTTCGGTCTCGTACAGAACGGCCTCGTCATTCCCATCGGTCGCGTCGAGTAGTCCCATCGCCATTCCGGCGAAGTCGTCAGTCTTCTGAAGGCGCTCGATGAGCGGTGCGACCCGGAAGAGCTCGACGCCAAAGCCGCGCAGAGTTTGGCGACGCTCGTCGACCGTCGTAGGGGTCCTTCCGCTTCCATAGACGGGCACGAAGACGATGACCGACGCGACGTTTGGATTATCGATGATCAACTGCAGGCGCGGTGACACCACCGCCAGCCCAGAATCGCGGGCTCGTCCCGCCGTGGTCGCGCGCCTGATCTCGCTGGCCTCGTCGTAGCCGAAGGACAGCGGGATGGGCGGCTCGATGTACAGGCAGGGCAGATATTCCGCGCGATCAGGCGCCCGGACCATGCGCCGCTGTTCATCGGATTCCGTGATCTGAAAGTCCGGGTATCCTTCCGCGCGTGCCGCTCGTTCGAAGGCCGGACGTTCGGCGGCAAAAACGCGCTTCGCCCAGATGAAGGCGAAGATGCTCGAGTGGCGCGTGAGTCCGTCGCGCACGAAGGCACGAAATTCCTGGCGAGTAACCTCCGACGACGCCTCGAACAACGAAGGCAATGTCCTCAAGTCCTCCAGCGAGAGGTCCAGGCTGGTCTGGAGGGCGTGCGCCGCCCGGCTGGCCCGCCTTTCGAACGCCGCTTGTTGAGCCTGTCGAGCTCGGGATCGGACCAGTCCGAAGGCTGCGGCTGAAAGAGCGATTCCGATGGTCAGGACGACAGCACCGGGAACATGATGACGCCACGATGCCGGCGCCCTCGATCCGGTGAGGGCGTCCTGGGCTCCGGCGCGTGTGGACACGCTCTCGACCTTACGCCTTCACCGTCCTCCTTGGGCGCAGGAAGAACAAAGCGGTTTCTTCGCCCGAGCCGCCTGTGCGGACGGGCGAGGCTCACGCCGCCGCCGCGCTCGGATCGGCGTTCGACGCGGGCCCCGACGCGGGCGCCGCGTTCTCGGCCTTGCGCCGCTCGACGAGGCGAATAGGCGGAGAAAGGCGAGTAGATGGAGCAAGACTGCGCGCGACGCCCAGGTCACATAAAAGCTCTTATCTGAATTTTCAGCACGAGCGAAACGGCCGTCCGCACTGAGCATGAATGGATGGGCCTTTGGCTTCCTACCCGCGGGCTATAGTCCCAGCCGATGCCGACGCGGGAACCGAGCAGGACGTCGCCAGTGCTGGCCGCGACGATTGCTGCCGCGGCGATGATTGCACAGGTGGTGATCGGCAAGGCGACGCGCGACGCACTCTTCTTTTCGCACTTCTCAGCGGCGCGATTGCCGATCGTGCTCATCGCCGGTTCGACCGTGTCCGGCGCGGTTGTGTGGCTGACGACCCGGCTGCTAGCGCGCTTCGGACCGGCGCGCGTCGCGCCGATCGTGTTCGCGGCGCAAGGCGTTCTCGTGCTGGTCGAGTGGGCCCTTGCGGCGCACTTCGAGCCGCAGATCGCCCTCGTCTTCTACGTTCACATGCTCGCCGTCAACGCGACGATCGTGTCGGTCTTCTGGTCCGTCGTCGGCGAGGGGTTCGATCCACACACCGCCAAGGATGTCATCGGCCGCATCGGCGCGGGCGCCACGCTCGGTGGAGTTCTCGGCGGCGGCATCGCGTGGGGCGCGTCCAGAGTCACGACGGTGCCGACGATGTTCGGGGTGATGGCGGCCCTGAGCGGCGTGTGCACGTGGGGTGTGGCGACCTTCGTGCGCGGCACACGCGCCTCGCATCTTCGGCCGACGCCGACGACAGCGCGTGCCTCTGGGTTGACGGCGCTCCGGCAGACGCCGTTCCTTCGCCTGCTCGCGATCGTCGTTCTCCTTGGCGGATTGGCGCAGTCGCTCTTGGACTATGCGCTCGGCGCGGAAGCCAAGGCGACATACGGCGAAGGTGCGCGGCTGCTCGCGTTCTTCGCGCTCTTTCAGACCGCGGTCGGCGTCTTCTCGTTCCTCGTGCACCTCGCGACGAAGCGGTTTGCGTTCGACCGGCTCGGCATCGGCGCAACGATGGCGCTTCTTCCGGGCGGCGTCATTGCCTGCGGAGCCCTGGTACTCGGTGTGCCATCTCTCGTGACCGTCGCACTCCAGCGAGGGGTTGACGCGATACTCCGTGCCTCGTTCTTCGGCTCGGCATACGAGGTGCTCTTCACACCGGTTCCGAAAGCGCTCAGGCGAGCGACGAAGACGACGATCGATGTCAGCTTCGATCGCATCGGGTTGGCGGTCGGAAGCGCGCTGACGCTCGGCATCCTCGCGCTGTTCCCGCACGACGCGCAGCGATGCGTGATCGTCGCTGCGGTCTTCGCCGCGGCGCTGCAGCTCGTCGTCATCTACCGCTTGCATCACGGCTATATCGAGACGCTCACCGATCGGCTGCGCTCGGGCGTGCTCGTGCTCGATGCGGCGAGCATCGTCGACGCCACGACGCGTCGGACACTCTCGCGAACGATGGAGACCCTCGATCGCCCCACCCTGCTCGCCCAGATTGAAGCCTTCCGTGCAGCCGGAGACGTAGTCGCCTCGCCGGCGTCGGAGCCGATTCCGGAGCACCCCGATCTCGAGGCGGGCCCATCCGACGACCTCGTCCGCACGCTCGCCGATCTGCGCGCTGCCAGCGCAACCACCATTCGTCGAGGGCTCCGGCGACCCGACGGGCAGTTACTGCCACTGGCGCTCCCAATTCTAGAGCTCCTCGCGCGGGACGACGTAGCCCGCGATGCAGCCCTTGCGCTCGCGCCGCTCGTTCCGCGCATCGTCGGCGCGATCGTCGACGTCGTCCTCGACGCTCGGCGTCCGCCCTCGACGCGCCGGCGCGCGGCCCGCCTGCTGGGCGCGGTGTCGTCGCAGCGCGTGGCGTCGTCGCTCGAGCTAGCCCTCGACGAAGAGAATCTCGACGTACGGCACACGTGCGGCCGCGTCCTCGTCTCGATGCGGGAGAATGGTGCCGAGCTCCGCTTCGACTCGGAGGCGGCGCTCGCGCGTGCACGTCGCGAGCTCGGAATGGCTAGCGAGGGGCGTGCACCCGACGCGCGCAAGCTCGAGCATGCGTTCAACGTCCTCTCACTGACTTTTCCGCGCGAAGCGATGCAGCTCGCCTACGGCGCCGTCGTTGCACGCGACCCTTTCCTCCGCGGCGTGGCGCTCGAATACCTGGATGCCGTGCTCCCTCCGGACCTGCGGGCCGCGTTGACGCCGCGGCTCGACTCGGTGGCGCCGCCGCAGGCCGCGGCACCGCGACCCAGCTCGCGCGCCTTGGACGATCTCCTCAAGTCCAAGGAGACCATACGGCTGACGCTCGACGAGATCCGACGCGTGCACGATCCGGATGGCGAAACAGCGTCCCCCTAAAACGGAAGGACTTCGCGTTAAGAACCGACAGCGATGTCGCCCATCTCGCCGCCGTACGCGCAGGGATCGGCATCTGCCAGGCGCCCCTCGCAGTCGGCCTCCGCGCTTGCAGAGAGTGCTCCCCAAACTGTCCTTTGACCTGCCCGTTTGGGTCGTCACCCACGAGAACTTGCGGGCGTCGCGACGAGTGTCTCTCATCTTCGAGTACCTGGTGGGATCTCTCGCCAGGTACATGCGGTCTCCTCCGTCGTCCTAACGCGCACCGCTCCACCGATGGTGGAGGCTTCATCTCAGCGGATGCCGAACACCTTGGCCATTAGCGGCGCATCAACCATCACGTGTGGCGCGAAGGCGTGGTAGCCGATCGCGTGGACCCAGGCATTGCCGGTGCGTAGGGTTAGGAACGTCTTGATCATCCCCGGACCGAAATAGCCGAGCACGACGAAGATCAGCGACAGCGCGACGTTCCGCGAGGTCGTGAACAAGGACCACCCCTCGACGAAGTGCATAGCCGCATAGGTGAGTCCGCCCAGCATGACCGTCGTGACAGACGATCCGGTCAGCTTGAGGTAGCGCGGAACGAGGATGGCGTAGATCAGCACCATCGTCGGCAGGACGGTACCGATGGAGAACACCCCAAGCGTGAGCGGCGCTGCAACCATGAATGTGCGCACGCTCATCTTGAAGATTCCGGGGAACGTGACCACTTCGACGACCACTTCGATGATGCCCACGACCAGGATCACGAGCACGTCGTTCCGCCGGTCGGTGGAGCGCAAGTTCAATTGGGTCGCCGAGTACCGCCGCCGGAACCATGCGTAGGGCAGGGCGGCGAAGACTACGAAGTTATAGATCGCCCAAGTCCAGACCTCTCCGACGCTGGGCGGCGTGCTGCAGCCCAAGAGGGTCCCGCGGATATGAAAGCTGAAGGATCGGTAGCCGAGCGCCGGACCGAGAAGCCAGCCCCCGACTTGGCCCAGGGCCGCATAGCCGAGCAAGGCCGCGGTCTCCCGTGCCGCAAGCGAGCGCTCGGGGGCTCGTGCCGCGACATCAGGGATCACGCGCCGCGAGGTCAGCGCGTAAACCACGATCATGAGAAAGGAGACCTCGACGAGTCCCATGCTCGGGAGGGCGACCTGCTGGCCGAAGGACATGCTGGCCAACGCCGGCCGGTCGAATGGCAGACGGCCATCGGCCAACAACAGCACGACTACGTTGGCGGCAATCCAAAGGATGACCGCGACCAGGACCGCCGGATGATGAAGAACGTTGCGAAGAAGCCGACTCGACCAGGAGACCTGCGGCGGGGCCGCCGTCACGGCGGGCTGCGACGGGTCTCGCCCTCCCACGAGGACTTCGTTTTCGCTAGTGAGCGCCTAGTCATGTTGGTGGGTGGCTCCTTGGGACGAGACGAGAACCCTGAAAAGGCAACGGCGTCAACCGTGGTCAGCGTCCTACGGCCGATCAAAAACCAATGCTGTTCAAGATGGGATGGGCCGTCTTGGAGGATGCGATCCCTGCGCCGAGTGCCGGGTGCAAGATGAGTAGCGGCGCCACGATCGCGACGACGAGCGCCGGAAGCAAGGACGGCGATCGCGCCCACTTCAGGCCGAACGTCGATAGCAGGAGGCCGGCGAAGGTGATGCCGATCGAGTAGTGCGCGCTCCATCCGAGCAGTCGTTCGCCTCGGACCAGCGCTGCCTTGGCGATGCTTGCTTGCACCCATTGTCCTTGGGGAAAGTGTCCGAGCCAGCGCCCCAGGAACGCGAAATTCAGTGACGGAATCCCAAAACTGCCGCAGCAGGAGCGCCCATCCGTCCATCATCAGGGTGGCGCCACCGCCGATCAGAACATGCGCGGTGCACTCGACGGTCTGACTCATGGCAGGATCCTCCCTCGGAAGGCGGCATCGACGCGCTGGAATGTGCTCGCCCCGACGGCGATGGTCTAATCGTTTGGCCAAGTCACGTTGACGAGACCTTCTTCTCCGCGCGTTCCTTCAGCGCGAGATTCATCGCGTCGAAGCCCTTCTTCGTGTCGTCGAGAGATCGTGCGAACAAGGGGACGAGGACGCCGGTGAAGACTTCACGCTGCGTGAGTCTCGTTCGACCGCCGTCGATCGGCTCAAGGGTAAAGCCGTGCTCGCCATCGAAGAGGCCGGGGATGCCCAGCCGGCCCAGCCAACGAAGCTCGCGGTTGGTCTCGAACGCGAGCACGGTTGGCTTGAACACCATCCCCTTGCCACCGGGCGGGACAACGCGGACGCGCAGCTTCCCCCCGACCTTTTGCTCACCGCTCGCTTCCTTGATGAACGGATTCCACTGCGGAAACGCGGCGAAGTTTGTGAGGATGGCCCAAACAGCCTCGGGTGAGGCAGCGATTTCGATCTGGGTCCGCAGTTCCTTCATGGCAGAGGGATGCGCTTCCATCCTGCTGTCGTCAACGAGCAACCACGTTGCCCGACGACGAGCTGCACGACGAACCCGCCGTCGAGGTGCGCGAGCCCGACCCGAGGCCGTGACTGGAAGCAACCGCTGAAAAGAGCCACGTTTCGATCGGGCCTAAGTCGCAGAGAAACGAGAGTCGTTCTCGCACACTGCACTTGATGGCTTCGCGATCCAAGCGCCGCTCTTTTTGAAGGATCGCTCCCACCCGAGCGGCCCCCACAGCCGTGGTCCCGACCCCCGATGCGTGTATGATCGCTGTTACCACGACGCGTGTTACCCAGCGTGTCGATCCGTTACGTCCCGCCGGTTCCGAGAAGGCCCTGGCATGCACGCGGGATCTCACCCAAGTGCGTGACCTGACTCTGTTTGCTGTCTAGTTCCGCAGCTTTGCCAGGGCCTCTCAGCCACGTCTTAGAGGAGCGCCGAAATTAGCGGCTTTTCGCTTTCAAAGCTGCTGCCATCGACCGCTGCGCTGCTCGGTCAAGTATTCATATCTGCGAGATGTTTTCGGCCCGCCGGTCCGGTTGGTCCGTTACCGCGCTGTTACCATCGATATGGGGGCGTCCGACGAATGCGGGTGAGAGACTTACGGCGCGACCTCCGACCATGTCGGCGCGACCTCCGACCATGTCGGCGCGACCACATGGCCCAAGCGATCGACCTCGCGATCGTGTAGACGAACCGCTACACAACGCGCGGAACACCTGCGACGAGGTTGTCGTGCTTGCCGAATAAGAGCACGATGCGGAGAAGATCGGGGTGGCGGCACGCGGTGCCGCGCCTCCAGCGTGACGAACCCCTCGAAGAAGTGCTCCATGTCGAGGGCAGGCTCGAGCTTCACCTCATGCATGCGCGGCACGTCGCCCGCGTTCCAGAAGGTGTGGGCCGTCCCGGGGGGCACGCTCCGGGACTCGCCCGGTCCGATCTCGGACGCGACGCCGCCCGCTTCGATGCCCATGCGCCCGGAGAGAATCAGGAATGACTCGGTCTGCTTGCGATGCACGTGCCGCGGAGGCCGAAGGCCCGCGTGGATGAGACCCTCGCCCAAGCCCTCGTGCCGCTGCTCATCCCGCCCTTGGCGGCCGCGTTGGCAGAGAGCAGCGCGAATCCCACGCGCGAGCGGCGAATCCCAACGACGCCGGCACCCCCGTGACGCCTCTGAACAGAGAAGGAAGCTTGGTGAGTGGCTAGCGCCGGCGCCTTAACGGAAGACCGAGGAGCGTACCCTGGTCCCTCGTGACTCAGCGACAACTCAGGTACATTCACATCCGTTATGGGGGGGGCAAAGCGAGACGCGCGTCTTGACGATCGGCTCCACGTCCTCTCTGGGGCGCTGCGGGCATTCGCAGAAGCGACGACCGAGTACGAGCGCCTGCTCACCGTGGTCGCCCAGACGGTGTCGGATGTTGTCGCGGACGGGTGCATCGTGCGCCTGCTCTCGGATGGCGGGTGGCTCACGCCCGTTGCCGTCCATCTCCCCCTGGAGGCTTACGTCGCCGACGCCAACGCGGCGGCCAAGGCGCGTACGTTCATGACGGCTCCGCGCAACGTAGCCGAATACGCCTGGGGCGAGCGCCTCATCGACACGGGAGAAGCGTTCATGCTTCCGCGCCTGGACATGGCGCACTTTCGGACCGTCGTCACACCCGAGGTCGCGGAGATCTACGAGACCATCGGGATCCACAGCATGCTTGTGGTCGTGCTCCGCTTGCGAGGAGAGTCCATCGGGACGCTCACGCTCTTTCGCTTCGACCCGGCCTCGGCCCCCTTCGACGACGGTGACCGGGAGATGGCGCAGGCACTCGCCGACCACGCGGCACTCGCCATCGGGAACGCCCGTTCCTACGTCGCCGAACGCTCGGCCCGAGATGCGGTGGAGAGAGCGACCTCACGATTCGCCCGTCTCACCGAGGCCGGGATCATCGGCACCGTCGTGATCGACCTCGACGACTGGGGCGTCGTGGATGTCAACGATACGCTCCTTCGTCTGGTCGGGTACTCGCGCGATGAGCTGGTGTCTGGACGCGTCCCCTGGGCGAGTCTCACGGCTCCCGAGTGGAGCGACGTGGATGCTCGTGCCATCGAGCAGCTCACGACGACGGGCGTAGCAGGCCTTCGCGAGAAGGAGTTCACCCGCAAGGACGGCACACGGGTCCCGGTTCTGGCGGGTTCAGCCATGCTCGGCGGCACGACTAAGGAGTGCATCTCGTTCGTGCTCGATCTCACCGAGCGCAAGGAGGCGGAACGCGGGCGGCGCGAAGCTGAGCGACGATCGCAACGCATGGTCGAGTCCGCGACAGTCGGTATGTGGACGGTCGGCGCCGACGGACGCACTACGTTCATGAACGCCCGCATGGCCGACCTTCTTGGCTGCGACCGCGCCGAGGCGGTCGGCATGCCGACCACTGAGTTCTTCTTCGCCGAGGATCGACCCGCGATGGCCGAGCGGTTTGCGAAGCGAAGAGACGGCCTGGCGGGCACGTATGAGCAGCGGTTCCGTAGACCGGACGGTGCCGCGGGCGTGCTCTCGATCGAGTCGAGCCCATTGTACGACGCGCAGGGTCGGTACGAAGGTGTGCTCGGTATCGCGACCGACATCACCGAGCGCCGCCGCATCGAAGATGCGCTGCGATCGAGCGAAGTCCGCTACCGGCTGATGTTCGACAACAGCCCACTCCCGAAATGGATGTACGACGTGGAGACACTGCGCTTCCTCGATGTCAATGAGGCGGCCGTTCGCCACTACGGCTACTCCCGCGAGGAGTTCCTCGCGAAGACGATCACGGACATCCGCCCGGCAGAAGATGTCCCTGCACTACTCGAAGCGGAGCGTAGGGCAGAGCTGCCGCCGAACTTTGGGGTCTGGAGGCTGCGCAAGAAGAGCGGCGACATCATCCAGGTCGAGATCACCAAGCACACCTTCATGCTCGCCGATCGAGCGACCCGGCTCGCGGTCGGCCGGGACGTGACGGAGCGGCTACGGCTGGAGGAGCAGCTCCGTCAGTCGCAGAAGATGGAGGCCGTGGGACGGCTCGCCGGGGGCGTGGCCCACGATTTCAACAACGTCCTGTCCGTCATCCTTAGCTACGGCGACATGCTGCTAGCAGACATGAAGCCCGGCGAGCCGATGCGCGACGACATCGAGGAGATCAGGAAGGCCGGGACGCGCGCCGCTGATCTGACGCGGCAACTGCTCATGTTCAGCCGTCAGCAGGTGCTCGCGCCGAAGGTACTCGACCTAAACGAGGTGCTCACGAGCATGGACAAGATGCTTCAGCGCATCCTCGGGGCGGACGTGGATCTCGTTTCGCTTCCCACTCAGCCACTCGGCAGGGTGCGCGCCGATCCGAGCAGCGTGGAGCAGGTCATCATGAACCTCGTCGTGAACGCACGCGATGCCATGCCTACGGGGGGCAAGCTCACGATGGAGACGGGCAACGTCGTTCTCGACCAAGCTTATGCGCAGGCTCATCTCGGTGTGAAGGCAGGCCCGCACGTCATGCTCGCGGTGACCGACACCGGCACCGGCATCGAGAAGGCAACCCTGGCGCGGATCTTCGAGCCGTTCTTCACGACCAAGGACATCGGAAAGGGTACCGGGCTCGGGCTTTCGACCGTCTTCGGCGTCGTTCAGCAGAGCGGGGGGAGCGTCTGGGTCTACAGCGAGGTGGGAAAGGGAACGACGTTCAAGGTCTACCTTCCGCGCGTGGATGCCGCCGTCGAAACCGTCGGGGAGACTGTGGCACCGGCGACACTCCGAGGCTCCGAGACGATCTTGCTCGTCGAGGATGACGACCAGGTCCGGGTCGTGGCTCGGGGCATCCTCCGCCGGAGCGGCTACCACGTGATCGATGCGCGCAACGCCGGGGAGGCGCTCCTACAGTCGGAGAAGCACCCTGGGACGATCCATCTGCTGCTCAGCGACGTCGTCATGCCCCAGGTAAGTGGTCCCGAGCTAGCGAAGCGCCTGGCGAGCGTTCGCCCCGATATGAAAGTGCTCTGCATGTCCGGCTACACAGACGACAGCATCGTCCGCCATGGTGTCCTCGAAGCGCAGATCGCCTTTCTTCAGAAGCCGATCACGCCGGAGACGTTGACGACGAGGGTGCGCGAGGTGTTGGACGGAGCACCGGGCCGTTCTCTCTTCTGATCGGCCAACTCGCGTACGAGGCCTCGGACAATCCGTCGCTCGCGTACCGATTCGAGCGGCTTGAGGAGCATGGGTAGTTTCGTGGGAGAGCGCCACGACGAAGGGAACATGGCCGTCATCGACGTATGACCACGTAGGTTCCTCGCTGTGTTGCTGAGCA
>Ga0302326_10004956_pt1 | contig 30587 bp, 22 predicted proteins | sample Palsa_T0_3_FD_202264 | JGI IMG/M metagenome (GOLD analysis project Ga0302326, IMG submission 202264) | Peat permafrost microbial communities from Stordalen Mire near Abisko, Sweden - Palsa_T0_3 | ecosystem: Environmental > Terrestrial > Soil > Palsa > Peat permafrost | place: Sweden: Abisko... | reverse complement strand
CCAAGTCGCATTGCTGCAAAAACTCCGCGAGCGGTAGGCGGTGACGTGCAAGCGCTTCATTCGCGCTCTGCAGCACAGCTTGCAGGAATTCTTCGGTCGTCCGCTGCGTAGCGACTTCGTCGAACCGCTTCTCGATGTAGTCTCGTATCAGCTCGGATGCAGCGATCCCGAATGCCCTGGCCGTGTCGGGACGCATCAGGGCTCTGGTGCTATCCAGGCGCTCCAGGGTTCGTTCCGATAGGGTCAGCGTCCGCGATGGAATTCCGCGCTGGCGCCGACGCCATAGGACATAGGCGCAAAGCGCCGCAACGATCGCGCTCGCAATGATCGCAGGTACCACCCAGGACCCTGGCACTGCCTTAGGCCCTCGGATGTCGCGGATGTCCTCCGCGGCTTCGGCCAAGACGGCTGCTGGCAGAAGAGCGGCCCACGCGCACCCTCTGGCGGTGCGGCGGGCGCAGATACTCGCATTCATACCCGTGGGCGGCCGCGAGATTTAAAAAATCGCTGCAGCGGCGGAATGTAGGGAAGATCCGTGCGTAGCTGCACGGCGTCGACCCCCTCGGCTCGTAGATCGTTCCGCAGACGTTGAGAACGCTCCAGGGAAAGCTTGTTGAAACGCTTCCGCACCGCAGCGCGCGCGGTGTCGAGCTCGATGATCTCGCCGGTTTCCGCATCTTCCAGTGCGATGATCCCCACGTTGGGAAGCTCCTTCTCGCGCGGATCTTCCACGTGGAGCGCAATCAGGTCATGACGGCGATTCGTTTGGCGGACCGCGCGGCGTAGCGCCGCGCGGGCAACGCTGGGATCGCCGCTCGTCTCAAAGTCCGAAATCAGGAACACCACGGCGCGCCGGTGGAGCACGTGATTCACGACGTCGAGCGTTTTCACGGTGTCGGTGCCGACGCCCTGCGGCTCGTGAAAGAGGATGTCCCGCACGACGCGCAGAACGTGTCGGCGACCCTTCTTCGGCGGTAGATAACGCTCAATGCGGTCCGTGTATAGAATCAAACCAACTTTGTCGCTATTGCGAATCGCGGAAAAAGCCAGCACGCTGGCGACCTCGGCGGCCAAGTCACGCTTCGCGATCGCGCCGGACCCGAAATTTCCTGAAGCACTGATGTCAACCACCAGAAATAGAGTGAGCTCACGCTCCTCCGTGAATTTCTTAACGAAAGTGCGACCGGCGCGCGCCGTAACATTCCAATCGATAGTCCGGACCTCGTCCCCCGGGCTGTATTCGCGGACCTCGTCGAAGTCCATTCCCCGACCCTTGAACACCGAGTGGTAGGCGCCCGCCATGCTGTCGTCAACCATGCGGCGGGTGCGGATCTCCAGCTCACGCATGCTGCTGCGCTTGGCCTTGGTCGACTGCTTCACATCCGCCATCCGAAAGACGTCCCGCTCAGGGTACCGGTAGCGTGTTCAGAATTCTCTCAACTACATCCTTGGAGGTGACGTTCTCGGCCTCGGCCTCGTAAGTCACTGATACCCGATGCCGCAGTACATCCATTGCAACCGTCTTGACGTCCTGCGGCGTGACGAAGTGTCGACCATTGAGAAATGCCATGGCGCGCGCAGCCAAAGTGAGCGCGATGGTGGCCCGGGGGGAAGCGCCGTTTTGAACGTAACCGTTCAAGGCGAGCCCTGCAGCAATGGGCGGTCGTGTCGCGAGCACGATATCGACGATGTAATCACGGACCTTGTCATCGATGAACACAATATTTACCACATGCCGAGCATCGAGGATTTGTGATGCAGTAACTACCTTGCGCGGCACGATCATAGGTTCAGTGGTCGCCATGGCATCGAGAATCGCCCGTTCTTCAACCCGGGTTGGATAGTCGACGATCACCTTCATCATGAACCGATCGATCTGCGCCTCCGGAAGGGGATAGGTGCCTTCCTGCTCCAGAGGGTTCTGCGTCGCCAGCACCATGAACGGCGTCGGCAACGGATGAGTTTCATCGCCGATGGTGACTTGGCGCTCCTGCATGGCCTCAAGGAGCGCACTTTGGACCTTGGCTGGCGCACGATTGATCTCGTCCGCCAGGATTAGATTGCTGAATATCGGCCCATGCTTGGTTCGGAAGGCACCGTCTTGCGGGTTATAGATCATGGTTCCGACGATGTCGGCGGGCAGCATATCGGGCGTAAACTGCACGCGCTTGAAGCGCACCGATATACAACTGGCTAAAGACTTCAAGGCCAAGGTCTTCGCGAGACCGGGGACGCCCTCCAGAAGCACGTGACCGTCGGTGAGCAGCGCGATGAGTAGTCGGTCGAGAAGATGCCTCTGACCAACGATGACGCGTCCCATCTCATCCCGCAGCGGCCTTATCCAAGTCGAGTTTTCGTTAACACTTTCGCGCGACGCACGCATTTCGGATCCGGAGGTCTGCAAAGCCATGCGCTGCTCTGGAATATTGAGGACCTGCTCGCCCCCGGGTGGGGCAGCTTTTTGATTCATTTAGCGCAAGTCCTTGTTCATGATTTTTGCGACCGCCATAGAGGGTATTCGACGCGAACTTAGTCTGCGCCGAATTAACATAGTTCCCGTAATTATTTGAATTTTAACGAATAGACGGAAGAAACTGGTAACGCAGGCACACGGGTTAAATTGGGCTCATTTTCTGAATATTAGAGCCGGTGCCAAATATTGGGGTCCGCTGTTCGCTTGGTGGCATCAAAACGTCATTTCCTGGTGCCGGCGTAAGCAGGCTCCCGAATACAGTAATCAGGAAGTTCAGACATAGCGCCAGAAAGCCGGCGCTCAAGCCGAACAACGGGTCGCGATGGCTCAGCATGAGAAACACGGCGGCGGCGACTCCGGCAATCATGCCGCCAAAGACCGCCGACGTGGTGACGCGCTTCCAGTAAAGACCGAGGACCACGCCGGGGAAGAATTGCGTCACCCCTGCATAGCCCGTCAACAGCAGCGCCACGAGCGTGGTGGAACTGTAGATGGCGAGACAGAGGCTGATCAGGCCGAGCACGATCACCATCGCGCGCGCCAGTTTCGCAACCTGATCATCGGTCATTTCAGGCGCGAAAACCGGCCGATACAGATTCTTGGCGAAAAGGGTAGCCGCAGTCAGAATGAAAATAGACGCGGGTACCATGGCGGTGAGTGCGCCAGCACCACCGACCACCCCGAGAAACCACGGCGGGAAACTCCGACGCACGACCGTCAGCATCGCGAGATCGCCGTTGGCCAAGCCGGGCACGAGCAGGACTGCGGCAAATCCAGCGAAGAAGATAAAAACCAGCGTAAGGGTATATAGCGGCATGACCACGGCGTTGCGGCGCAAAGTGTCGGCGCTTTTGGCGGTGAAGGTAGCCGCAAACGCATGAGGCCACATATAAAAGCCCAGCGAAGTCAGTAACACCGTAGAGACGAACCAAGCGTGCCCAAGGTTGGCGGTGGCGCCGGGCATGGTCAGGTGTGCCGGCCGGGAATGCACCAAGGCGGCGAACATAGGGCCGATGCCGCCAAAGTGGATCAGCGGAATGCCGATGCCGATGGCGAGTGCCGCGAACACCATCAACGCGTCCTTCACGACGCTGACCCAGGCTACAGCACGAACCCCGCTCGCAAAAACGAATGCCACCAATAGCGCCACGGCTATCGCCATAGCGGGCGTGCGGCCAATGCCATCGAAGCTTGCGACCGATACGATAATGCCGATGCCGGTCAGCTGCAGCTGCAGGTACGGGATAAAGCAGACGATGCCCACGACGCAGACAAACCCGGCCAGGTACTTGTTGCGGTAGCGCACGCTGAAGTAGTCGGATTGGGTCTGCAATCCATGCTGTCGGCCCACTTCCCAGATCTGCGGCACGATGAAGAACGACACGACGTAGGCCAGCGTCAGATAGGCCAGGACGTATAACGCCGGTCCGCCACGCGAATAGGCCCAGCCGCTGGCGCCCAGAAAGGCGAACGTGGTGTACACCTCACCGGCCATCAGTAGGAATATGAGCACCACGCCAAAACCGCGACCGCCCACGGTCCACTGCTCGAGGTCCATCTTTCGATGTACGCCGGCTAGAAAACCAATAGCCGCGCCTATTGCGACGATGATGAGGATGGTCATCACGGAGACTGCTGCGCTACTCATTGGGCGCGCCCCTATCGCGTTTGTCGCGCGCGGTTTCCAACTGATATGCCGCCCACAGGCATAAACTGCTGAGCACGATCCAGCAAATGAGCCAGAACAGATTGAACGGCAAGCCAAGCAGCATTGGATCGATTCGGTCCCAAAGCGAGACTGAAAAGCACATCGCCACGAACGGAATTAGGCCCAGCAGCAGAGCGCCGGCTGATGGCTTCTTTACGGCCACAGGTCAATCGCACAGCGCCCGGAGGCGAAGCGGGGTGTTGACTGACACAGACGCGATCGCAAACACAGGCAAGCGGGCTTCAGTGTTTTCATAGTTGGTATACCGTCCCAACGACCAATCCCTAGTCAGCTTGCATATTTAGTCCTCGCGCCACCGACGGTCAATCAAATCTGGGGCACGACAGACGCGATTACGCCTCGCCGTACTGCCGCTGAGGTCATCGCGGAAGATCAGAGCTTTAGGTGCCCGTATATCGCACAGATGTTGGAGGGCAGGGCAAAGTTTTACTCGCTATTTCAATAACTTAGTTCGGTTTTGGGCTGTGCCCTCACTGCCTCCGCCGAGATTGACTTTCAAAGCGCCCTGGTCGAGGGCGCTTTTAGGAGAGGCGCGAAGCGGACGGATGGCTTCAAAGCGCGCCACATTTGTAACTCACACTGATTAATGGCCTATGCCAATCTTTCTCGCACTGCCAAACTGCCAATCGAGTGCAACCATGACACGACGAGGCACCTGGTCGAAATCGGAGACTGCTCATGACTACGACGAAGCCACTTGAGAATGACCGGAACGGCGAACAACCCGTCATGCACCTCCCGCCGATCGTCTCGCCAGAGGTATGGGAGGCTGCGCGCCAGCAGTTGCTCGTGAAGGAAAAGGCCCATACGCGGGCCCGCGACGCCCTGGCGGCAGAACGCCGGCGGATGCCGTGGATGGCCGTGGAGAAGGCGTATGAATTTGAAGGGCCCAACGGCAAGGCAAGCCTGCTCGACCTGTTCGAGGGGCGCCGGCAACTGATCGTCTATCGCGCCTTCTTCGAGCCCGGGGTGTTGGGCTGGCCCGAGCACGCCTGCCGCGGTTGCTCGCTGGGCGCCGATCAGGTCGCGCATCTGACACATCTCAACGTCCGCGCGACCACGCTAGCCTACGCCTCGCGAGCATCGCAGGTGGATATAGCGCGCCTGAAGGCGCGAATGGGCTGGCAGATGCCCTGGTACACCATCACCGACAGCTTCGACGTGGATTTCGGCGTCAATGAATGGCATGGTCACAACGTGTTCATCCGCGATGGCGAACGGGTGTTCCGCACATACTTCATCAACGAGCGCGGCGATGAGGCGATGGGGAGCACCTGGAGCTACCTCGACATCACCCCGCTCGGCCGGCAGGAGACTTGGGAGGACTCGCCGCAGGGATACCCGCAGACCCCGCCGTACAAGTGGTGGAACTGGCACGACAATTACGCTGCTGAGGTCTCGCCTGATCCGAAGTGGGTCGAGGTGTCCGGCGCGAAGGAAGCTACTTTCCGCAAATAGGCCGCAGCGGCGAAGGCATGCAGGCCTGCTCCGGATGTTGTGCGCGGCTGGGGTCGCACGACTCGCTCAAAGGACTGCACCATTTGCTCCGGCTGCGAGTCGGCCGCTTGGTGCACGGCACCTGCGGTTCATTTGGGCAGGCTCGCCTTGAGCCGGCGCACGCCGTCCCGAATCTGGTGCAGCGTTGCGCCGCCATAGCCGAGTACCAGGCCACCTCGATCCGGTGGGCTTACGTAGCAAGTAGACAGCGGCAATGCCGCGATCCCTTGGGTGGCTGCGCTTCGCGACACCGTCACGTCGTCAACGCCGGAAGCAAGCAACGCCACAACATGCATGCCTGCGTCGGCGCCGAGTATGTCGAGCCTGTCACCAAGTTGGGAACGAAGTGCGGCAACCAACGTCTTGCGCCGCTCCATATAAAGCATTCGCATGCGACGAATGTGCCGCGCCAGATGCCCTTCCTGAATGAAATCGGTAAGGACCATCTGGTGAAAAGGTGCTGCGAATATGCCCGCTGCATCGAGCACTGCTGCGAAGGCGGCCACTAGATCCGGGGGAACTACGACATAGCCCAGGCGAAGTGCCGGGAACATGACCTTGCTGAATGTTCCGACGTAAATAACGCGCGAGTCCCCGTCCATACCTTGCAAGGATCCGATCGGATAGCTCCCGAACCTGTACTCGCTGTCGTAATCATCTTCGATAATCCAGGCGCCAGACGTAGCGGCCCAATTTAATAGGCGCATGCGCCGTCCGGCGCTCATCACCATACCCAAGGGATATTGGTGCGACGGCGTGATGTAGACGGCTCGTGCCCGAGGAGCGCTGCGCGCCAGGGCCTCGACGCTTAGTCCCTCCTCGTCGACAGGCACCGGAGTTACTCGCGCGCCGGCGCCGGTGAATGCGAGGCGCGCTCCAGGATACCCTGGCTCCTCGACGCAGATCTCCTCGCTCTCATCGAGCAGCAGTTGCGCCGACAGTTGCAAGCCCTGTTGTGAGCCGGTCGTAATCGCGATTTGCGATGGATCGCAACGCACGGCCCGTACGGTTCCGAGGTAATGGGCGATCGCCTCCCGAAGCGGCAGATAACCCATCGCATCGCCGTACGCCATGATCGATCCCGGCATCGCGCGGGAGTGGCGTGATACCAGCTTCCCCCATACGCCACACGGAAACTGGTCGAGGGCCGGTAAGTTCATTCTGAATGCCCCTTGACGGGGCAACCACGGCTGCGCAATCGCGACACGCAGCAACTCCTTTGCCCGACGCGATAGCGCTCTAGGAGCCAGCTCTTTGGTTGCTCGACTGGGTCTGCGAGATCGTGCGGCGGTTGACGACAACGTTTCGTCGAAGATCGCTTGTGCGACGTGAGTCCCTGCGCCAACCGCTGCTTCCAAGTACCCCTCGGTCCGCAGCTGCTCATACGCGTTAACGACCGGAATTCTCGATATGGCAAGTTCCAAAGCAAGACTGCGAGTGGATGGAACTCTTTGTCCGGGACGCAGGCGTCCGTCAATGATGGCTGCCCGGAATCCGTCATAGAGCTGTCGATAAATGGGCGTCCGGGCGCGACGGTCCAGTGTGAGCGCTGGCACCAAAGGCGCACCGACTCGCCTCATTTGACGCTATCCGAAGTGGTCATATACAAATTGAAGAAAGTGGTCATTGCCGTATACCACTACATGGCGCTATGGTCCAGCTGGTCGATCGGAACACCCATGTGCCTAGTCACTCGATGTCTTGTGGTAAGCCTCGCTGCCAGCAGCGTTGTATGGCATGCGGCCGCCGTGTCTGCGCAACCCAAGCTAGACGCCGGATCGCCTCCCGCGCCTGTTGCTCGGCGAGACGGTCGACACGATTTCAATTTCTCGATTGGCCGCTGGCGAACCCACATCACACGTCGCGTGCATCCGTTGAGCGGATCCAGCGAATGGGCGAACTACGATGGCACTTCCGTCGTCCGAACGATCTGGGACGGACGCGCGAGCCTGGGCGAGACGGAAGCGCAAGGGCCGGCCGGACAGCTCGAAGCACTGTCGCTGCGCCTCTATAACCCTGAGTCGCATCAGTGGTCGTTAAGCTACGCCAGCACCGGCGGAACGACGAGCACACCGACGTCGCTGACGGTCCCCACGATCGGTGAGTTTAAGGACGGACGCGGAGAGTTCTACGACACGGAATTCTATAATGGGCGCGACATTCTCGTGCGCAACATATGGTCTGACATCACTGCGATGTCGATTCGCTTTGAGCAGGCGTTTTCAGAGGACGGCGGCCGGACCTGGGAAACCAACTGGATCGCAGTAGACACGCGTATCGAAAGCTCTGAGCCGCTGGATGCGCAATCGGCAGCGGCTTCAACGCCTGTCCCACCGCCAAGCGATGGTCGGCACGATTTCGACTTCGAGTTTGGCGTGTGGAAAACCCACCTCAAACGGCGCTTGCATCCACTCGCGAATTCGACCACCTGGGTCGAGTATGACGGGACCACGACGGTGCGCAAAGTCTGGAATGGCCGTTCCAATCTGGTCGAACTGGAAGTCGAGGGTCCAAAGGGTCACATTGAGGCTCTCTCCTTGCGTCTTTACAATCCCGAAGCGCATCAGTGGAGCCTGAACTTCGCCAGCAGCGCCAGCGGAACTGTCGCTACACCGTCGATTGGCGAGTTCCATGATGGCCGTGGAGAATTCATCGACCAGGAAGCTTTTGGGTCCCGCACCATACTGGTTCGCTTTGTAATTACCAAAGTCAGCCCGACCTCCTGTCACTTCGAGCAGTCTTTTTCGGATGACGCAGGCAAGACGTGGGAGGTCAATTGGATCGCTGATGATACGTTAGCCCCGGGCAGCTGATGCACGGTCTCGCTGAGAGAAGTAAACTGCCGCTCACCAGGTCCCCGCTGGCCGATTGACTTCATGCGTGTTCTCTGTGGATTAGGGTGGCAATTGCCTGGTCGATGCCGATAGAGCCTTTGCGCGCGCGTGCGCCGTGATCCGGAAAATCGATCCAGCCCGCGTTGAATCCATCGATCATCTGCATGCGCGGCGTGGGATTCTTGATGCCCTGGGCACGAAAGATCGATTCCCACCGATCGTGCGGCACCACCGCGGCGCGCACTGGAGCCCCCAGCGCTTTGGCGAACGCTGCGGCCACCGCATTCGGCGAGACGCGCTGCGCAGCTTCAAGTTCAACGACGCGCTTTCCGCGCCAATGCTCCTGCAGCAGCACTGCGGCAGTACGACCGACATCGTCGGTCGAGATCATCGGGAAAGCCCGCTCCAGCGGCTGAAGATAACTCTGGATCAGGCCGGACTTCGCTGCCGGTATGTCCCAGGCGGCGTTTTCCATGAACCAGGCCGCGCGCAAGAACGTCACCGGCATCGGCAACTTGCCGAAGGCTTCCTCCATTCGTCCGAGCACGTTTAGCAGATTAGGTTGCAGCGCGTCAGCGCCAATGCTCGACAAGGCCACCACCTTTTCGGGTTTGGCTCGCGTAAGAGCCGCGTGCAGCGACTCAATTATCCCGCTGGTCTCCGGAAAACCGGGGGTCGGGTCGAAGACGGGGGGCAAGAGCACGAAGACGCCTGCCGTACCCTCGAAGGCTGCTGTAAGCGCTTCGGTGTCCGACAGGTTGGCGACGGCGATGTCGCAGCCCAGCTGCGCCCAGGCGACGCCTTTGCTGCGATCCCTGACCACCGCGCGCACGGACTGATCGGCGGAAAGAAGGCTGCGGGCAACCGCTGTCCCGACTTTTCCGGTAACGCCGGTAATTGCAAACATAGGCGCTGCTCCTGTTCGGTGAATTGTAGCTGGCGACACGGACAGCAATATCCCACCGATGCAGTCGTGATTAAATAGCGTACAAGCCACGATGGCTTGGTCTTCCACGCCGCGTTGGTGATGGCAGGAAATACTGGCGAGACGAACGCAAAAAGTATTTCAGCGACGATGCGACTGGTTCTAGCCGCGCCAGCCACCACCGAGCGCCTTGAACACGGCGATCTGGTTCTGCACCAAAGCGGCGTCCGATGCAGCAACCGCGGCGTCTACCGAAACCAGCAGTTGTTCCGTGGTGAGCAAGTCAAGGCTGCTTATTGAGCCGGCAAGGAATTGATCGTGAGCCATGCGGTAGGCCACTTGCACTTTGTCGCGAGCCTCGCCTAGCGATTGCCGATTGTCGAGCGCCGCGCTGTACAAGGCGAGCGCCTGCTCAGTCTCCTTGAGCGCCGTGAGCACGACCTGATCAAACGTCGCCAGTGCAGCCGCCTGCTCGGCCTTGGCTTGCCGTACCCGAGCGCGCGGTCCGGCCATGTTGGGGAACGACCAGCTGATCGTTGGACCGACACCCCAGGTACGACCAATGTTGGTGTTGAGCTGGTTAACTTCTGGGGCGGCGCCACCGTAAAGTCCGACCAATCGAATGGTGGGATACAGGTCAGCCGTCGCCACACCGATCTCGCCGGTTGCCGCCGCCAGCCGCCGCTCCGCCTGACGCACATCGGGGCGTCGTTTGATGAGTGTGGATCCATCACCCACGGGGATGAGCGCGGTGACGCGCGGTGGCGTGTGACACGCTTGCAAATCATCGGGTGCTTCGGCAGGCGTGCGCCCAAGCAGCGCGGTAAGCTCGAACAGGGCAGCGCGCCGTTGCCCTTCGAGTTGCGGAATACTCGACCGAACCTGCGCTACCAGCGCTTGCGATCGGGCCACGTCGTACTCCGAGTTTGCTCCCGCTGCGAGTCGCTGCACGCTGATCTCGGCCTCGTGGGTTACTACAGCCAGCGACTGGTCAGCCACATCGAGTTGTTCGCCGAGCGCGCAGATCGCCGCGTACCCGCGCGCTGTCTCCGCTGCCACCACCACTCGAACGCTGTCGCGGGCGGCGGCCACCGAGTCGGCATTCGCATTCGCCACTTCGATGGCGCGGTGGACGCGACCGAATAGATCGACCTCATAGGCGGATTGGAGAATATCCTCGAGCAGCCAAATCGTCTGCGGGCGATGGCCTCCAAGTTCGAGGATCTCGTCCGTCACGGCGTCGCGACCGTAAATGCCGGCCGCGGACACCGCCGTTGAAGGGTAGCGATTGACGTTTGCCGCCGACACGACTGCCCGAGCCGCCGTCAAGTTCGCATCAGCCGCGGCGAGCGTACGGTTCGCGCTGAGCGCCTCCTGCACCAGACCATCGAGTCGCGAGTCATCGTAGAGTTTCCACCACGCATCCGGTGGCGGCGCCGGTACTTCCGTTGAGGCGTTCAAAGATGTCAGCGGTGTCTCGGCACCCGGCGGCAGCGCGGGGGCATGATAGTTGGGGCCTACTCGGCACCCGGTAAGAGGTGCCACGATGACGGCACCCATTGCAGCGATTCGGCACGCTCGCATCATGGCGCATTCGATCCGCGCACGCGAAACAGCGGTGTCGCGGACGCGGGGCCTTCGGGGGGAGCGCTTCTCAATACCAGAAACAGCAACGCCACCGCCGTAAGAGCGCCGATCGCGACGAACCCATCAATGACCGCCTGAGTGGTCGCAGCAGCCCTTACCACGTTTCCCAACACCTGCTGGCCGCGGCTGACGGCGCCGACCGGGTCTATGACTGGCGTCGTTACGGCGCCATACGCGCGCACGCGCTGAAGGACTTCAGCATTGCCAAGCTGTACGTGCTGGCCGATTAAGTTCGATGCCACCTGTCCGCGCACCCGCGCCAGAGTGGTCACCAATGCTGTGCCGATCTCTCCGCCCATGAGGCGGGCTGTTTGAAGCATGGCGCCGAACGTCAGCGCATCCTGCGGCTTCAAGTGCAGAACTCCGAAGAATACAACGCCGGACAGCGCAAAGCTTTGACCGACGGACTGCAGGAGCTGGGAGTGTAGAAACTGATCCGAGCCCCAGATTGGAGTCAGATTGTAAGCGACCATCAGACAGGCAACGCTGATGAATATGAAACCGATCGACGCCACGAGCCTGGCGTCCGATCGGCGCAGCATCAACGCCGCGAGCGGACAAAAAATGAGCTGGGGCACTGCGATCCAGATAAGCGTGGCACCTACCTCCAATGCACGAAAGCCGCGCACCGAGCCCAAGAACAGGGGAATCAAATATGCCGTAGCGAGGATCGTCAGTCGAAGGAACGCTATCAGTAGGAATAGACCCGGCATGGGCGCGCTGAAGATGACTTTGAGATTCAAGAGCGGACGAGCGGTGCGCGACTCATGGAATAAAAAGGCCACGAGCAGCAGCGTTCCGGCGGATAACAACCCCCACACCACTCCAGAGTTGAGCCAGTCCAGACGATTGCCCTGATCGAGGGCCGCGTAGATTAACGCCAGAGCGGAGCCGCCCGCCAGCAGAGCGAACACGTCAGGCGGTGGACGTATAGTGATCGGTTTGATGGCCATACCACGCCGCAGACACAGCGACATGACCAGGGCCAGCGGCACATTTTGCCAAAAGATCCACCGCCAGGAGAGATGCTCGACGTACCAGCCCTCCAGAGAGGCCGATATGTTGAGGGACAGCTCGAGATTGAGGGCGTAGACGGCGATGCCGAAAGCCCAATATTTCGGGGGCACATTCAGCAGTATGAAGCTCAAGGTGAGCGGGATAAAACACCCCGATGCAAGTCCGCCCAGAAACTGCATCGTCAACAGCATCGACAGGCTCGCCGAATATGGGGTCAGCAGTGAGACAACTGCAAATGCGATCGACGCGCCGATCAATACGCGCCGAGGTCCGTAGGCGGCGCCCATCCAGACTGCGGCGAGCGTGATGAACATTTGTGCGGAGGTTTGCGCGGTGGTGATCCACGCCCCCTCGTCGAAGCCGGCGCTTACGGCGCCACGGATGTCGGCCAGACCGAACGTCGATAGCCGCCCATTCAAGGTCGAGATGAACGTCCCCATGAGCACGGCGAACAGCCCCAACCATGGGATGGCCGTCGGTGGCGACGGTAGTGTCGGGGCGGATAGGCCTGAACGAGGTGCGGGAGCGGTCGCGTTCACTAGCGCCGCCCGTCTCGGGCATCGACCTTGGCTTCCACCGACATTCCGGGCACCAGTCGATCAGCCAGACCATCCGCATCGTCGATGATAATTTTGACAGCAATGCGCTGCACCACTTTGGTGTAATTGCCAGTCGCATTGTCGGGCGGCAGCAGCGCGAACTCGGCTCCCGATGCCGGGGCGAATGCCTGCACGTGTCCCCGCAGCTTATGCCCAGGGAAAGTATCAACGGCGACTTCCGCCTTCTGTCCGACCGCCATATGGGTTAGCTGCGTCTCCTTGAAATTCGCAATCACCCACACCTTCGGTAAGGGTGTGAGGGTTGTAATCTGACTGCCCACCCCGACCAGCTGGCCAGGCTTGACCTGACGCTGTCCGACCACCCCGTCCTGGGTCGCCGTGATGGTGGTGTAGCCGAGATTGATCTTGGCCGCATCGAGCGCCGCCCGCTGCGCGGAAATGGTCGCCTCGCTCTGTGCGATCTGCGCCTCAAGGACCGCGAGTTGGCGCACGGCGGCCAGCGCCAGTGCCCGCGTTTGCATCAATTGCGCATCGAGTTGAGCATGAGTGGTTGTCAGCTTTTCGCTCGCCTCGATGGAAGAGGAACCAGTGTCGAGCAGACGGCGCTGCCTTGCGAGATCGCGGTCATTCTGGTCGGAAGATGCGGTCGTCGCCGCCACGACCGCGCGCGCGGCCTCTACATTGGCAAGCTGCAGCTCACGTTGAGCCGTTAGCGCCTGGGCTTGCGCAACCGCGGTCGCAACGCCAGCCTCCGCCTGCGCCACGGCCGCGCGATAGTCTGCATCCACCAATTGCGCGAGTACCTGCCCTTTGCGCACGTGCTCATAATCCTGGATGGGCAGCTCGCGCACGTAGCCGCTGACTTTCGCGGATATCGGCGTGAGGTCCGCCTGCAGGTATGCATCGTTGGTGATCTGCCACCCCGCGCCGCCCTCCCAGCGCGTCCAATTGGTCGATACAATGATAATGATGCCAATGGCGACGATGAATACAAGGCTTCGCCATGCAAACTCAAAAATCCTGTTCCAGTCAACCTTCGGAACGCTCATCGCTTGCTATTACAACCCTGTTCTTATATTGAACTTTGGTGGCCCAGTTTGCTAAGCGGCAAGGGGTCTATTGGAGTCATTGAGGGCTATGCGCGGAATATATGAGCCCACTATGCGCGAGCTGTCAATACAGCCGATAGGCTGCGCGAATTGTCCGCTCGCGACACCGCCTGAGAAGTTTAATCTGATTGCTGCATCCCCAGCGTTGAAACTGGAGTTTTAATCATGGTTAGCATCAATACAACCGGCACCTTTAAGCTCGGTCACCGCGTGGTCAAGCGCCTTGGCTATGGCGCCATGCAGCTCGCGGGGCCCGGCGTGTTCGGGCCGCCCAAGAATCATGGGGCGGCGCTGGCGGTCCTGCGCGAGGCGGTTGCGAGCGGGGTGAACCACATTGACACTGCCGACTTTTACGGTCCGCACGTCACCAATCACATCATCCGCGAGGCGTTGCACCCTTATCGCGACGATCTGGTGATCGTCACCAAAATCAGCGCCCTGCGCGGCCGAGATGGATCCTGGATCGCTGCCTTCTCGCGCGATGAATTGACTCAGGCGGTGCACGACAATCTGCGTCATCTCGGCTTGGATGTGCTCGAGGTCGTCAATCTGCGCAGCATGTTCAACGTGCATCACCCTGCCGAGGGGTCGCTCGAGGCGCCGCTCTCAGTTCTGGCGGACCTCCAGAGGCAGGGTCTGGTGCGTCACATCGGACTGAGCAACGTCACTCCAACACAGCTCGCCGAAGGACGCCGGATCTGCGAGATCGTCTGCGTGCAGAACTATTACAATCTGGCGCATCGGGCCGACGACGCCCTGATCGACGATCTGGCTCGCGACGGCATTGCGTACGTGCCGTTCTTCCCGCTCGGCGGTTTCACGCCTCTGCAGTCATCGACTCTGTCCGACCTCGCGGCCAAGCTCGGGGCGACGCCCATGCAGATCGCACTCGCCTGGCTGCTGCACCGCTCGCCCAACATACTTCTGATTCCCGGAACCTCATCCGTTGCGCACCTGCGCGAGAACCTGGCCGCCGGTCAGATAACGTTGTCGCCGCAAACATTGGCGGCGTTGGATGGGATCGGCTCCTGAACCCGACCATGGCGACATGCCGTCAGCGCGCGTCCGCTGTCGCCCAGGTCGAATCGCTCAGATGCTCGTCCATGGCTCGTCCGGGTCCGCATTGATCCGAATAATAGGCCGTCTGCATGCCGCCTATTTTCCCGCGCTGCTGGTAGTTGATGTTGTAGTACTCAAGAGCGTTCTTTCTGGCGGTTGTTTCAGGGACGCCGAGTAACCTGGCGGCACGGTAGTTTCGCTGCACAGCCTCACATTCGGTCAGGGCTTCGTTGAGTTCACCACGTATGTGCATGCTCTCGTGCGTGAACAAATCCAGGCTCTCGAGTTCGTCGCGGCTGGCGCGGTCAGGATGGTTCAGGTACGCGCGCAACGTGTCGCACCAGGGATGTTGAATGCCGATTTGCCCGGTTTTTGGATTGGCGTGACCGGCGAACAGCATCTCGGGGTCGAGCATGGTATCGAAGACCGTGTTGCAATGAACCTTGGCGCGGTGGTTATCGGCCAATTCGGTGGCCTTTTCGGATAGGAACCGTTGAAAATGCCAGGTATGAACCGGCGGCCACGCAAACAGCACCGCGAAGGCCAGCGTGAGAGCGAGGTAGGGTTTCCATATGGGCACGGGAAGATCAAAACCCGGCGGAGCGACGATGCTCCTGCGGACTTCTCGGAACGCACACCAAAAGAAAAATAGCGATGTCAGAATCCAGAGCATGATGTGCGCGTCATGTAGCGTGGCACCGTAGCGACTTGCCGGGAGGCACTTTGTCACGCTTCGATGGCCTAAGTCTGTGTGCTGGATAACGGCTAGCGCGTCGCGATTGATGCTGCCGGTTATGGAATCAAGTGACCTCTGCGGCCGGAGCCATTCAGGGGCAAGCAGCTCGCAGCTGTGATTCCAAAGCAGCGATCGCTTGCGCGCCAAGCGGCGCACCGCTCAGTTTGGCCGCGTAGAGCGCCGCTCCAGCCACCGGCGGCAGACGCGGTGGCATCACCCGATACCGTGTGCCGTGCATCGCCAGCAGCGATTGCACTCGCCTCAGCAGCAACTCCGGCTGCTCAAGCATGCCTCCCGAGTACGAAACCGTGACCGTTGCCTGCTCAGGAGCAGCGAGTTGCTGGTGCACGGCGTTGACCATCTGCACCAGTTCATCGGCGGCCTGGGCGAACAGGGCCGAGGCCTGCACGTCTCCGGCGGTTGCGGCCTGGCCAATCAGCGTCGACAAGGCCGCCAGATTGCTGCGTTGGATTTGACTCTTCTCATAGATGGCAGCGCAGAGATCCAGATCGGATTGCAATTTAAAGTGGCGGCGCAACAGGTCATACAACGCGCCGCGCACCGTGCGGGCGTCACTCATGCGCGAGAACAGCTGCAAGCCCTTGCGCGCAATCCAGTACGCCGAACCTTCGTCGCTGAACAATTCGCCCCAGCCGCCGGCGCGCGCCACCCGTCCGTTGAACTCGCCGTAAGCCATGGAGCCGGTGCCGGCAATCAGATTGATGCCGTCCTGGCACGCGAGCGCGCCCGCCCAGCCGCACACCGCGTCGTTGCCGCAGGCGTAACGCCCCTTTCGCAGCGGTGGTGACGCGGCGGCATCCAGCGCCGCCACCAACCGGCTGTCTTCCCCATATGCCGGGAGACCGAGAAAGGCGAAATCCAGGCTTGAGGACTGCAGCGCGGCCTGATTCAAGGTGACGCCAATGCCGCGAGCGAGCATGGCTCGCATGGCTTCCCATCCGATTTCGAGATAGTAGGCCGGGCCCTCGAGGTGAGAAGCAAGCACGCGTCCCGACTCGTCGACCAGCAGAAAGGCCGTCTTGCTGCCGCCGCCGTCGACACCGAGATAGCTCCTCACGCGCCGTCGCGATAGGGATGTATCGTCACCCCTTTGACGACCCGACTGACCGTGCCCGCCGCATTGGGTGTGTCGGGCCGCACGCCGAGCGACAGCGAGCGCAGCAACGCCAAAGACTGCGCGAACATGGCGTAGGGCAGACACAGTTCGAGGTCGCAGAGGCCGGTCGAATCGCGCGCGGTGCCGAGGAGCAGATCGTCCGGATGCTGCGCAACGTCTGGCCGGGCGCAGAGTGCCACCACCCGCCCAGCCACCGCATCGCGGCGCAGCTCGCCGATCAGATCCAGGTCGTATTGCCGCGTGTAGTCATCGTTGCCGACGAATACGACCACCAACGTATCCCGATTCAGAATGGTCTTGGGTCCATGGCGGAAACCGAGCGGAGAATCCGCTATGGCCACGACCTGACCATCGGTCAGCTCGAGCATCTTGAGCGCCGCTTCTCGTGCCAGACCCTGGAATTCCTTGCCGCCCAGGTACACCATGCGCGTGAAATCCTGGCTCACGAGGCTCTGGAGCACGGGCATGGCATCGGGCAGGATTTGCCCGGCAAAGTGCGCCAAGGCGCTGGTGCGCGCGCTGCCGGTGGGTACGACACGAAGCGCCAAAGCGGCGGCCAGCAACATTCCGGTAAAGCTCGAGGTCATGGCGAAGCCGCGGTCGTTGCTGTCCTCCGGGAGCAGGATCACGTGCGTGTTCGCGGTGGTATTCGCGCGTCTATACAGCGCGCCGCCGGCATCGCAGGTAAAGATCAGGTGGAAGCAGTGGCGCACGCTGGTATCCGCGACCTCAATGGCCGCAACGCTCTCGGGGCTATTGCCCGAGCGCCCGAACGATACCAGCAGCGTCGGGATGTCGGCAGATAGGTAGCTGCGCGGACTCGCTACCAGGTCAGTAGTTGGAATCGCCTCGACACGCCGGTTCAATGTTCTGGCGAACGCGGGTGCCAGACATTCGCCAATATGAGCTGATGTTCCAGCACCCGTGAGCACCAGACGAATATCGGGCAGCTGCAACAGCGGCTCCAGGAATCCATGAAGGCGAGCGGCTTCGCCTGCGATGAGCGTCTCGATCGCCGCCCAGACCTGCGGCTGCTGCAGCACCTCGCGGACAGTCCAGTGTGCGCCCGCGCCGTCGATCTGCGCGGCATTCAATCCAAAAGCGTGCATGGTCTATCCTGATTTCCCGCAGATCTTTGCATCAACCGCCGGATGGCAGGCGCTGGCATAAGTGCGCAGAACCTGGGCGACGCCATCGAGCAGCAGTGCCCGTGGATCGTTGGCCAGCGAGCCTTCCCGGATCGCAGCATACTGCACGGGCAGATACTGACTGAGCAGGGTCAGAGGCATGCCGCGCGCGCTCAGGTTCGCCAGCAGCGAATCGCACGCCGAGCGGACCTCGCCGACATTCCAGTAGTAGCGGATGCGATCGCTCAGGCTGAATTGCAGATCGAAATTCTGAGAACTCTGCTCGGTGTAGTAAGCCTTCCAGTAGCGAGGATCGCGGTGCATCGCCGCCAGCACGATCTCTTTGAGCGACTGGTGCGGCGCGGCGCCGAGTTCACGCTCGATCTCGACCAGCGCCCACAGCATTTCGCGCAGCGCGAAGGTAACGCCCGGACCCACCTTCAGAATGGCAAAGTGATCGCGCACCAATTCCGCCAATGCCGCCGGGGTCTGGTAGTCGGTGGAATGCGCCTCATAGACGAGGCCTGACTCGGCTTCAATGCGCCGGGAGAGTTCGCGCGCCTTGGCGGGCTGGTAGTCGATGACCTTGTGGTGGTCGAACTCAACGCCGGGCTGAACGACCAAGGCTGCAACGCGCGGCCATGCGTCATCCAGCCCGGCCTGCAGATAGGCGCTGCGATGGGCATCGAGTGTCGCGGTCACTGCCGAGGGCGTGGTGACGGCCAGCGACTCGAGCTCCTCGGCCGCCCCGCCCGGCGTTGGCACTTCAGTGCCGATCACATACACCGGCGCTTCGCCACCGCTTGCGCGCCAGGCGCGTTCACTGGCTTGACACAGCCGCGCCGCGCGCGCGGCAATGACGCTGTCGGTGAGGGCGGCTGGATCATCGGCGCAGCTCATCGAGCAATCCAGGTGAATCTTGCGAAATCCGGCCGCGACGTAGTCCGAGACCAGCCGCTCGGAGCGCTCCAGTGCCACGGCTGCGGCCTCGTTGCGCCAGCAGTTCGGGCCCAGATGATCGCCGCCGAGCAGCACGCGCTGCATCGGCAGCGAAGCCTGCGCGGCTATGCCTTCAACGTAGCGCCTGAAATCGGCCGCAGTCATGCCGGTGTAGCCGCCGTACTGGTTGACCTGATTGGAGGTCGCCTCGATCAGCGCGTACTGCCCGTCGCGAGCCGACTTACGCATCGCAGCTTCGATGACCAGCGGGTGCGACGAGCAGACCGAGCAGATGCCCGAGCCGCTCCCGGCCTTGTGCCCCCGCAGCAGTTCCAGTAATGCCTTCATCGAGTCTCTTGCGGCATGAGCCTCACTCCGGCTGCAGCGACAGCAGCAGCGCACCGGCCAGAGCGAGCGCGACGCCTGCCAGTTTGTAGGGCCCCGGCAGCGCTCCCGCCAGAGCTAAGGCTATGAGCGCAGTCAGCAGCGGAGCGCCCGCGTTGATCAATGGCGATACCACGATGGCTTTGCCATAGCGAAATGCGTACACCAGCAGCAGCGCGCCGACTGCGTTGAGGATCTGTACGGCGGCGGCCAGCCAGGGCCCGTAAAGCCCCAGATTGATCGGATGCGAGAAATCCGTCAGTGCGTAGGCCACCGGGATGAACATCAAGGCGGTCAGCATCATGTAGACGAAGATGCTCTCGGCACTCATGGTCGCGTTGGCCAGTTTGATGAAATAGGCCTGCAGACCCCAGGCGAGCATGACCGCAAGCGCAAGAATGAACCAACTGCCATAGTGATGCGTCTGCGCAGCCGGCGAATAATCGAACAGTGGCAGCGAGATGACGGCCAGGGCGATGCCGGCCATGCCGAGCCTTCCGGTGCGCTCGCGCAGCAGAATCATGGACATCAGTATGGTCACCACTGGCGACAGCGACACGATCGGAAAGATCAGGTAGGTGGGTCCGACGGTCACCGCGCGGAACAGCAGCATTTGTCCGCCGGCGCCGAGCAGACCGATCGCCAGACCCAGCACGATCGAGCGCGCATCGCGCTGCAGTCCCGAATGGGCGCGACGCAACGCGTAGATGGCGGGTGCGATCATGGTCAGCGCCCAGACCACATAGGTGAGCGTATCGGGAAAGCCGTGCTCGCTCGGCAGGGACGTGAAGGCGCCCCAGACGCCCCACATCAACGTAGTCAGCAGCGCGTAGCGCAGCCAGTTGCCTGCAATCACGTGGCCGATTCCTTCAGAAGCGATAGCTCAGGCCGAGCGTGTACATGCGGCCGTAGGCCGTGTAGCCGTAGCCGACGGCGCTGGTGGTGTCACCGACGCTGCTGCTCGGACCGGCGGTACTGCCGCCGCTCCAGACTGCATCCTGCCGGTTTGCGAGATAGGTTCTGGCGATGGCGTTGGCGAGATTCTTGCCCTCGGCGTAGATCTTGAAGCCCTTGAAGAACTCATACGAGAACTGAGCGGTCACCCATGAGAAACTGCTCTGGTAGGCCGACAAGCCTTCGATCTCGGTGAACGTCTGTGCCACCGACGGGCCGTCGTAATCCCAGTTGACGTTGGCACTGATCGGGCCGCTCTCGTACAGCACGCCGAGTGAGGCGCTGTTTGGCGACACGCCCTCGACTTGACCGACGAACTGTCCGGCGACGTATTCCTCGCTCCAGGTGTGAGTGTACTGGCCATGCACGCCAAAGCCGCTGGGCAGGATGTGCGTGAAGCCGAACTCGAATCCGCTGACGTAGCCCTTGTCGCCGTTGATTGGCATGAAGATCGTGTACAGCACCGGCACCGGTGTGGTGCTGCCGTTGAAGAATCCCTGCACGCCGAGATTGACGTTGTTTTGTGTCCCGGTCGTGATGATATCCTTCAGGTACTTGCCGAACAGCGCCAGCGTCAGCGCCGACTTAGGCTGGTAATACCACTCGGCGGATAAATCGGCCGACCAGGCCTTGATCGGCTTCAGGGTCGAATTGCCCGCATAGGTGATCTGGTAGACGCGGTTGAGCGTGTTGTCGGTGCGGGTCGGGGCGAGCTGGTCCAGTTCCGGCCGCGACATATCTTCCGCCGCACCGAACCGCAGCTGCAGGTCCGGCTGGACGCGGTACAGGAAGTTCAACGACGGCAACGGCACGGTATAGCCGCCGGCCGAGGTGGTCGGCGTCGGATTGCTGTAGCCGACTATGGCCGGGTTGGTCGGATCGGACGTTTGCGCGATCGTGACGGTTTGAATTTCATCCACCGCCGTGCTGGCCGTGGTGGTGGTGCGAACCAGCCGAACGCCGAGATTGCCGGACCATCGCTGGCCGGAGAAGTCGGTCTCAAGGTAGGCCGCCGTAGTGTCTTCGCGCACGTCATAGGAATTCACTGCGTTGAACTGCGGCAGCGTGGCGGCGAAATTGTAGGTCGGGGATCCAGTGCCGTACAGGTTCGGTTGACCGTTGAGCTTCTTGAGCGCGTTCAGCAGGTTCGGAACGTTGAACACCGCGACGCTGGTCGGGAAGCTGCCGCCGGCACCCTCCATGTAATGGGGAAACTGCGTGATCGATATCACGTTCGCACCCAGTGAGCCGTAGGTGATCGGGTTGGCGCCGGTCGGAGTGGTGTAGAAGTCGTACTGGCTCGAGCCGTTGGTCCAGTCGTTGTCGAAATCCTCTCGCGATTTGTGGCGCAGGGTCTCGGCGGCGCCGAAGCGCAACTGCCGCAGCGGTCCGGTGTCGTCGAATTTCAAGGTGCCGTCCAGCGTCGCGCCGGTCACCTGGTCGTGCACGGTGAAGCCATTCAAGCCCGTGTAGTGGGCGGTCCAGTCATTGTTGTTGAGGGCGCCAGAGGCCAGAGCCGTGGCGTAGTTCTGACCATTGGGCAAGATCACGGAAATATAGGGCAGTCCGCCGTTGGGATTGGCGGTCCAGTTGATCGTGTCCTGATTGTAAGGGGTCGTGGATTCCAGGCCCGAAGTCACGAACGCATCGTTGCCGCCTTCCGGCCGATTGGCCTTGGACTGATACACGTCGGCGTCGAGCGAGAAATTGGTAGTCGGCTGCCAGGCTGCATTCAGGCCTATCAGCGAGGTGGTGACACGCCGATCGATGATCTGGTTGACGATTTCAGGCGTGAAGGTGTCGGCGGTAAACGAGGTAATGAAGCCGTTCTTGACCACGACATTCGACCACTCTGGATTGCCATTCTGGTCGAAGGTGAAATCCGGGTAATAGGCCTGATCGTACGCAGTCTGTGGATCGGTCAGGCGCGAGTACAGCCCGTCGAGCGTCACGCGAACCGAATCGCTCGGCCGCCATTCGAGCGTGCCTGAGAGCGCATCGCGCCGCTTCTCGTCGATCACCGAGCCGAATGAGATGCAGCACTCGGCGACCACCGGTTGGCTGTTGGGTCCTGATAGCGGCCATACGCCCGGGTTGGAGCCGTCGAAGGTGTTGTAGTTGAGCGAATCGGTGCGGGTTTTGGTATCCGAGGCCACCGCGCCGAGCAGTATGCCCAGGGTTCCGTCCGAGTTGGTATCGCTGATGAAGGCCGAGGCTTTCTTGCCATAGAACTCCGACATGTCGTCGTAGTTGCCTTCAATGCGCACCGCCGAATGCAGGCCGGGGTCATCGAATGGCCGTGCCGAGCGCATGTTGACGGTGCCGCCGATGCTGCCCTCGAGCGCCGAAGCTTCAGTGGACTTGAGCACATCGGCGCCGGAGATCACGTCGGCGGGCAGCACGTCGAACGCGAGTGCGCGGCCATCGTCGTCGGTGGCGAGAATACGGTTGTTGAGCGTGACGATGTTGTATTGCGGCCCCAGACCGCGGATCGAGACATACTGACCTTCGCCGCCGGTGGTGCGGGAGATCGACACGCCGGTGACGTGACGCAGCGAGTCGGCGACGTCGTCATCCGGGAACCGGCCGAGCTCGAGTGCATTGATCGAGTCCTCGACCACAGCGGCTTTCTGCTTCTCCTCGAGCGACTTCCCGAGACTCTCGCGCAACCCGCTGACTACCACCGCCTCGAGCTGCGGCTCCGCGGTGGCGGAGGCGCTCGCCGGGGCGGCCGCGGGCGCCGCCGCAGGCGCGACCGACTGCTGAGCACCGGTCTGTGGGTCCTCCGCCGTGGCGGTATCAAGGCCCGAACCCGTCAGACCCAGGAGCAGGAGACCGGAATAGACATGACGCCGGTGGAGGTGCATGGTCATTTCCCTATTTATGTAATATGAAATTAAACGAAAGCCAGACTGCGCCTTTATGTTTCGTTTCCTTTCTATCAATATTTCGGATATCTTCGGGTCTGTCAAGGAGAAATTGGATAGACTCGATCGTCGGGGGGTCCGCCAAGGCAGCGCGTGAACACATTTCGCACCAGCAGACGACGATTCATAGCTTCGAGCGGCGCGTTCCTGAGCGCGCCGGTCAGTGCGCTCGTGGCGCACCCGCCCCGGGATGTCTCGCCGGCGGCGAGCCTGAGCGACGCTCGCATGCTGATCGAATTCGACTCGACGCTGCGTTCGAGACTCTCGCATCTGCCCAGTCCGGGTAACAGCAGCAGGATCGAGTTGACCGGATGGACCGGGTCCGAGAACCTGATCCTCAAGGACGGCTCGCGCCTCGATCGCTTCGCCTTGCGCGAGCACTCGCAGCAGGGCTCGCGACTGCGCCTGCTCGGGGTCGCCGAGGCACAGATCGAAAAGAGCGTCGAAGTGGAATTGCTGCCACGCTACCCGGGCTTTGCGATCTATCGCGTTTCGTATCGCAATCTGGCCTCGTACCCGATCGCAATCCGCGGCTGGAGTAACGCCGAGTTGCAGCTGCCGCCGGCAGCGCGACGCGGGCATGCCCAGGAAGCCGAGCCCGATTTCTGGAGTTATTGCGGCAGTACCCATTCCGACCGTCGCGACTGGGTGCAGCCGGTGCGGCCCGGATTCGAGCAACAGAACTTCATGGGCATGGAGGCCTCCGATTACGGCGGCGGTACCCCAATCGTCGACGTCTGGCGCCGTGACTGTGGTTTGGCTCTAGGTCATCTGGAGTCGACGCCGGAACTCGTGTCGCTTCCGGTCCGCTGCAGCAACGCCGGTGTGGCGCTCGCTCTCACCCAGTCGCGCGAACGCGTTCTGCAGCCCGGCGAGCAGTTCGCGACCCACGAAAGCTTTATCGCCATTCACACCGGCGATTATTTCAGCGTGCTCGACTCGTATCGCCGGCTCATGGCCGAACGGGGCATTGAATCACCGCCGCCACCTGCCAGCGCTTACGAGCCGATCTGGTGCGCCTGGGGTTACGAGCGCGAATGCACTGTGCAGTTGATCGAGGACACCCTGCCCAAAGTGCGTGATCTGGGACTGCGCTGGGCCGTGATCGATGACGGCTGGCAATCCAACGTCGGTGATTGGAACCTCAACACGGAAAAATATCCGCGTGGTGACGCCGATATGGCGCAGCTGGTGCGCAGTATCCGCTCGCACGATCTCAAGCCGCGGCTTTGGTTCGCACCGCTGGCCGCCGCGCCCGGATCCGATCTGCTGCACGATCACACCGACATGCTGCTGCTGGATAGAGACGGCGCGGTGCAGAACATCTCCTGGTGGAACTGCTTCTATCTGTGCCCGGCTTACCAGAAGACCGTCGACTACACGCTCGGCCTGGTGCGCAAGTTCATCGGCGAATGGGGCTACGCGGGACTGAAGATCGATGGCCAGCATCTCAACGGCGTGGCGCCGTGCTTCAATCCCGCCCATCGGCATGCGCGGCCCGAAGAGTCGCTGGAAAAGCTGCAGGAGTTTTTCCTGGCGATCTACCAGACCGCTACCAGTATCAATCCCGAGGCCGTGATCGAGCTGTGTCCCTGCGGCACCTCGTACTCTTTCTTCAATTTCCGCTCGTTCAATCAGGCGCCGGCTTCCGATCCGGAATCGTCGTGGCAGGTTCGGCACAAGGGCAAAACGCTCAAGGCATTGATGGGTCCGAGCGCCGCGTTTGCGGGCGATCACGTCGAATTGAGCGACGGCGGCAGCGATTTCGCCTCAACCGTCGGCATCGGCGCCATCATCTCGACCAAATTCACCTGGCCACGCGATCCGAAACCCAAGGACTCGTTTCTGCTGACCCCGGAAAGGGAAGCGCTATGGCGCAAGTGGATCACGCTCTTCGGCGAACGCCAACTGCCGCTCGGCATCTATCGCGGCGAGCTCTACGATATCGGCTTCGACAAGCCCGAGACTCACGTGGTCGAGAACGCCGGCCGCTTCTACTATGCCTTCTACGCGCGTTCGTTCAACGGAGTGGTACCGTTGCGCGGGCTCAGCACCGCCCGTTATCGCGTGCGCGATTACTTCAACGACCGTGAATTCGGAGAAGTCTCGGGCCCGCACAACAGCCTGCAGATAGCCTTTGACGGCTCGCTGCTGCTCGAGGCAATACCCGTCTGATGTTGAATGCGATCGAAGGCGGGCTGTTGATCGAGGAGCGCAGACGACGGATCTGCGAATTTCTGCGCGCCGAAGGGCGCGTGACGGTCGAGGCGCTCGCCACACGCTTTGGCATCTCGCAGGTCACGATTCGTGCCGACCTGTCGGCGCTCGAGTCGGCGGGGGCATTGATCCGTACTCACGGCGGCGCGCTGCTGCGCGAGGAAGAGGATGAGCCGCTGGGTGTCAAGCAGCTGCAGCATCATGCGGAAAAGGTCAGGATTGCCCAGGCGGCGGTCGCGCTCATTCGGGATGGCGAGACCATTATTCTCGATTCCGGCACGACCACCGCCGAGATTGCGCGCGCCATTCGCAAAGCCGATTTGAGTTCGATCAACGTCATCACCAACGCGTTGAATGTGGCAGCGCTGCTCATGGACGTCGCCTGCGTGCGTCTGATCATGCCGGGTGGCATCCTGCGCCGCGAATCCAATTCGCTCTCGGGCCCCATGGCCGATGCGGCGCTGGCCAACCTTCAGGCTGACCGTCTGTACCTGGGCGCCGACGGCCTGGACCCCGAAATAGGAGTCATGACGCCGCACCTGCAGGAGGTGGAACTCAATGCCAAGATGATTCGCATTTCGCGGCAGGTGGTCGTGGTTGCCGATTCGTCCAAACTGCTACGGCGCAATATCTCGTTGATCGCCAAGGTGGAGCAGATCCACATGCTGATCACCGATCGTGCCGCACCCGGGCATGCGGTCGAGGAGCTGCGGCGGCGAGGAGTCGACGTGCGGCTGGTATGAACTGAGTGCGGCCACTGAAGATTTCGCTGCTGTGCGCGATGCTTGGGCTGTGGGCCGCGTGGCGCTGCAGTTGGGGCAGCGACGGCGCCGACGGCCCCAACTCCGACCGCTACTACGCGCTCTCCGATTTCCGACGGGTCGAGAAGATCGATGCGCACATGCATATCCACGGCCAGGCGACGCGATTCATGGCCCAGGCCACGCATGACAACTTTCGCATCCTGACCATCAACGTCGACTATCCGGACTTTCCGCCGATTGCCGAGCAACAGCGCGACGCCGCCTCGCTGACGCATCGCTATCCTGGGCGGGTCGCGTTTGCCGCGACCTTCTCGGTGCAGAATTTTGCCGCGCCTGATTGGAGCGACAGCGCGCTGCACGAGCTTGACGCCGCTTTCGAGCAGGGCGCTGTCGGCGTGAAGATCTGGAAGAACATCGGCATGAGTCTGAGAGACTCCGATGGGCATTACGTCATGCCCGATGACCCTCGTCTCGAACCCATCATTGCCAGACTCGAACGCGATCACATCGTGCTGCTCGGACATCAGGCCGAACCGCTCAACTGCTGGTTGCCCTTGGACAAGATGACCGTACGCTCGGATCAGCAATACTTTCGCGAGCATCCGCAGTACTACATGTATGAGCATCCGGAAATGCCCTCGCATGAGGCCATTCTGGCCGCACGCGATCGCATGTTGAGCGCTCATCCTGCGCTGCGCTTTGATGCCGTGCATCTGGCATCACTCGAATGGGACGTGGACAAGGTGGCGAATTTTCTCGATCGCTTTCCAAACGCAAAGGTCGATCTCGCCGCACGACTGGTGCATCTGGAGTTCCAGGCCGCGAATAATCCCGGCAAGGTGCGGCGATTCCTGGTGCGCTACCAGGATAGAATTCTCTACGGCAGCGATGACAGTTACGGTCCCGGCGATTCCGACCCGCAGGCGCTGGCCGAGGTGCATGCCGGATGGGTTGAGGATTGGCGATTTCTGGCCACCTCCGATCGGATGCGCTCGTCCGATTTTGCGCAATCCTTCCGCGGTCTGCATCTGCCGCGAGCGGTGATTGACAAGCTTTACCGTCGCAACGCACAGGTGATGTTTGCCGGGGCCTGGCAGAACCGCAGGACAGGTCTCTTTAATTAGTCACCGCTTGGGCGACAATAAGCTGCGTATAGTGGTTCCAGGAACCCCCTGCGCCATAGTGGTGCGTCTGGTTCAACTAGAAAAATATCGCGAGGGCGAATCTTTGCGCGTCATGGGATTTCTGCGCTATGCGGCTGTGACGGGTCTGCTGGGTCTATCTGCCTGCGGCGGCAGTAGCGGCGGCGCGAGCAGTGCCGCGGCTTCCGGCACCAGCGGCGATGGATGGGTTGCCGGGGTCTTTCAACCGGCAGCGCATTTTCAGGCGCAATGCCAAAACCCGCGCTCGGGCACCGATCCCACCACCGGTAATGCGTATCCCGATGTGCAGGGCACGACGCTCGATGAAAACAACTGGCTGCGTTCATGGACCAACCAGCTCTACCTTTGGTACAGCGAGGTGCCGGATCTCGACCCGGGCTCCTATGCCACCACGGCCTCGTACTTTGCGGTGCTCAAGACGTCCGCGACCACCTCTACCGGGCATCCCAAGGATAGGTTTCACTTCACCTATCCCACCTCGATATGGGAGCAGATGTCGCAGGCCGGCGTGGATATAGGCTATGGCCTCACGTGGGATATCGCAGTCAGTACGCCGCCACGGCAGGTGTACGCGGCTTACGTATGGCCGGGCTACGCGGCGGCGGCCGCCAACCTCGTGCGTGGCTTGGTGGTTCTGAGCATAGACGGCGTCGACATGGTCAATGCCGACGACAGCGCCAGTGTCGCCACGCTCAACGAAGGCCTATCGCCGACGACGCCCGGGGAGTCGCATACTTTTGTATTCCAGCAGCCGGGATCGACCACGACCCAAACCGTGACGATGATAGCCGCGGATGTCACTGAGACCCCGGTGCCGATTGTCACCACGCTTTCGACCAGCACCGGGCTGGTGGGATACATTCTCTTTAACGATCATATCGCCACCTCCGAGCAGGAGTTGATCGCCGCGATCACCCAGCTGCATGCAGCGAATGTGACCGATCTGGTGCTCGATATACGCTACAACGGCGGCGGCTATCTGGATATTGCGAGCGAACTCGCATACATGATCGCAGGCCCGGGCCCGACGGCGGGCCAGACATTCGATCAGCAGACCTTCAATGCCAAATACCCGAGCACCAACCCGGTTACCGGGCAGCCGCTGACACCGACGCTGTTTCACAGCACCTCGCAGGGGTTCTCATCCTCGCCCGCCGCCGGCACCAGCCTGCCGTATCTGAGCCTACCCAGGGTGTTCGTGCTGACCGGTCCGGAGACCTGCTCTGCGAGCGAGGCCATTCTGAACGGCCTCAGCGGTGTCAATGTCCAGGTGATTCAGATCGGCAGCACCACTTGCGGTAAGCCCTATGGGTTCTACCCGCAGGACAATTGCGGCACCACTTACTTTTCGATCGAGTTTCAGGGCAACAATGCCAAAGACTTTGGCAACTACCCGGACGGTTTCTCGCCGCAGAATTCGACGACTTTGACCAGCGCTGTGCTGCCGGGATGCTCGGTCAGCGACGACTTCGGACATGCCTTGGGCGACCCGGCGGAAGGGCGCCTGGCTGCTGCATTGGGCTATCGCGCAGGTCAGGACTGTCCCTCGCCGCCATCGGGCGTGGCACCGCTCGGGGGCCTGGGCGCGAGCGTGCACCGAGCCCCGTGGCGCGAGAATCGAATCCTGCGCCGATGAGACTGCGCGGCGCCTCGAGCGCTGTCCGGGCCGCGGCGGTGGTAGTGCTGTGCGCCTGCGGCACTCTGTCGGCGCAAGAGCAGCAACCTGCAGTGCTGACGACGCCGAGTGCGCAGAGCATCGCTGAGCTGAACCGGGTTGTCAGTGATGCCATGCATGGCGTGCCAGTCAGGCTTGCCGATGACGCGTTGACGCATGACAGCGTGCTGATCGTCGAGCACATCCAGCCTCGCGACGCCGCCGGTCTACCGCTGGACGGCCGCGAACTCGGGAAGCCCGAGCATTTTCAGCTGGTCAAGCGCGGCTCACACTGCATTCTGATTCACGAGCGCACGGGGAGACGCTGGACTCTCAGCGCCGCGAGGTGCGCGCCCGCGGACGGCTCGCATTGACCGGGCCCATAATCGGGATATGACTGCCGCGCCTTCTAGAAACGACCGTTGCCCTTGCGGCAGCGGGAAGAAATACAAGGCGTGCTGCGGGCGAATCGGATCCGACCGGCCCGCGGCGGCGCCGACGGCAACGCAAATCAGTCAATTGGTGGCGATGCTCAATGCCGGCCGCCATGCCGAGCTCGAACGCAGCGCACTCGGATTGCTCGAACAGCATCCACAGGCCGGGATTGTCTGGCAGCTTTTGGGCTTGGCGCTGCGCATGCAAGGTAAAGACGCGCTCGACGCCCTCACGCAGGCGGCGACTTTGTTGCCGCAGGATGCCGCAGCCCACAATAACCTCGGCAATGCCCTCGGAGAACGGGGCCGGTATGACGACGCCGTAAGCAGCTACCGGCGCGCGCTGGCGCTGCGTCCGGATTTCGCCGAGGCGCACAACAATCTCGGCAACGCGCTGCTGGACACGGGCCAGTTTGAACCGGCGGTGGCCAGCTATGAGCGGGCGCTCGAGCTCAAACCCGGCTACGTCGAGGCGTACCGCAACCTGGGCAACGCACTGCGAGGTCTCGGCCGACTGGATCAGGCGGCGGACAGCTATCGCCGGGCGCTGGCGCTCAATCCCGAATGTGCAGAAGCGCACAATGAGCTCGGTATGGCGCTGCGAGACCTCGGGCGGCCGGACGAGGCAGTGATCAGCTACGGCCGCGCGCTGCAGATCAGGCCCGACTACGCCGAGGCGCACAGCAATCTCGGCATCGCGCTGAGGCTTCAGGGACATACCGCCGAGGCCGAAATCAGTTGCCGCAGAGCACTTGCCTTCGATCCGGATTTGAGCGCCGCGGTCGTGGCCCTGGCCGAATTGCACGCCGATCGGGGTCAGTTTGCACAGGCGCAGGATTTATTCCAACGCGCCATCTCGATGCAGCCTCAATCGCCGGAAGCCTGGGCCGGCATCGCGCGTTTGCGCACCATGACCGCCAGCGATGCGGCGTGGCTGGCAGAGGCGCAACGCGTAGCCGGACAGAATCTGCCTGCCAGGCAAGAGGTTCTTCTACGCTACGCCATCGGCAAATACTTCGACGACCTCAAGGATTTCGAACAGGCGTTCCTAAGCTACCGGCGCGCCAACGAGCTGACCAGGCAATATCGGGCCCCGCATGAGCAGCGGCAGCTGAAGCAGGCCGTTGATCTGATCACGCAACGCTATGATGCACATTGGCTGAGTCAGGCGGGTGCGGCTGCGGCATCCTCGAACCGTCCGGTATTCATCGTTGGCATGCTGCGCTCCGGTACTTCGCTTGCCGAGCAGATCCTGGCCTCACACCCGCAGGTTTTCGGCGCCGGCGAGCTGACGTTCTGG
>Ga0302326_10004955_pt1 | contig 30590 bp, 27 predicted proteins | sample Palsa_T0_3_FD_202264 | JGI IMG/M metagenome (GOLD analysis project Ga0302326, IMG submission 202264) | Peat permafrost microbial communities from Stordalen Mire near Abisko, Sweden - Palsa_T0_3 | ecosystem: Environmental > Terrestrial > Soil > Palsa > Peat permafrost | place: Sweden: Abisko... | reverse complement strand
CGTCTACTTTCCGGGCACTCGCTTGAAATCGATGTAACCGTGGTCCACGTCGACGCTCACCAGCTCCACGCATAGAATGGCGCCGACTTTTGCGCCGTCGAAGCCGGTCACCAGCTTGCCTTCAATCGGCGGCTGGTAGAGCCGCACCCAGGTGCCCTTGTCGGATGCACCGGTGATGATCGCGTCAAACCGCTGCCCGATCTTCGACTGGAGCAGCAGCGCGGCGGCGCACTTGGATATCTGGCGTTCGACTTTTTTGGCGGCGTCCTCCGCCTCCGTGCAATGCGTCGCAAGCGCGGCCAATTCGTCGTCTCCGTAGGGCGCGGGCGTTTTGGCGATCGCCGACTTTAGCAATCGCTGCGTGATCACGTCCGGAAACCGCCGATTTGGCGCGGTCGAATGGGCGTAGTCGCGGACCGCCAGGCCAAAGTGACCGGCCACCTCGCCTCCCGGGCGTTCCAGGACATATTCTCCGGCTCCAAGGAGCTTGATGACGCTGAGGGAAAGGTCGGGAAACCGGAGCGGGTCCGCTTTCCTGGACTCCACCAGGAATTGCTCCAAGGCCCCGGAGTCGGGTTCCCGGGGAAGCACGGCACCTTTGGTCGCGGCGAGTTCGACGATCAAATTCCAATGTTTCGGCGTCCGGACCACGCGCCGCAGCGATGAACGTTGGCGGGACGCGAGAAATCGCGCCGTCACGCTGTTGGCGGAGATCATGAAATCCTCGATGATGTCCTTCGCGCGGTTTTTTCGATCGCCGACCAGGTCCCTCAGGATGGCGCCCTCGAAAATCGGGCGCGTCTGAATCGTCTCGAGGTCGAGGGCTCCGTGCCGATGCCGCAGCGCCTTAAGTTTCTGGGCCAATTGGTCCTGGAGCTTGATATTCGCATCCAGGCCGGCGACGTTGCCGATCTCGTGCGGCATTGGACCCGTGCCCTCCAGCCAGGCCGCCACGCTGTTGTAGGCCAGCTTGGCCCGATTTGTGACCATCGCCCGGTAGTTATCGGATTTTTGCAGCGATCCGTCCCGGCCAAAAACCATTTCCACCACGAGCGCCAGGCGATCCGCCTCGAATCCCAGCGATGTGAGATCGGTGGAAAGCTTCTCGGGCAGCATTGGGAATATCTGCGCCACGGTGTAGACCGAGGTGGTGTTCTGGCGCGCATGGCCGTCGAGGGCCGACCGCTGCCTCACCAACGCGTCGACATCGGCGATGGCAACCAGCGCCTTGACGGCGCCATCGGGCATGGCCTCGGCCACCGTGAGCTGGTCCAGGTCGCGCGAATCGTCGTTGTCGATCGAGCACCAGAGCAGCTGGCGGAGATCACGGACCGCACCGTCGCGGGCGGTCGCGGGCCCGTGGATTTGCGCGAGCTCGGACAGGGCCGGTCCCAAAAAATCCGGGGCGAGCCCACGGTCGAGCATCACCCGATGGGCGATGCGTTGCAGCCTCAAACGATCCGACGGTTCCTGGGGGTTGGGCATAACGTCAAGTGATTGAGTTGAGCTTGTCTTTGAAGATCAAGCTTCGCTTCCTGTCGATGAGCGGGTTGAGGATAACCCACCCCACCCTCTGGCGCTTTGAGCGGATTCGCCTTATCGTATTTGCCCCAATGAAAATCCACCCCGCGAACTTCCGCGTCAAGCCAGCGCGCAAGGTCAGGCTCAGGCAATGGCCGACCCGGTTGAAGCCGTTTTACAAGTCGAAGCATCAGTATGGAAAAATCCTCGCCGACCATATTGATCGCCTGAGCGCGGCGCAGAGCCTCCTTTATGCAAATGACCGCTATTCGCTGCTTTTGATTTTCCAGGCCCTGGATGCCGCGGGCAAGGACGGCGTCATCAAGCACGTCATGTCCGGAGTCAATCCCCAGGGCTGCCAGGTCTTCAGCTTCAAGCATCCCAGCGCGCAGGAGCTGGCGCACGATTTTCTCTGGCGCACAACCCGCTGCCTTCCCGAGCGCGGCCGCATCGGTATCTTCAATCGCTCGTATTACGAGGAAGTCCTCGTCGTCCGCGTTCACCCCGAGATTCTCCTCGCCGAGGCGCTGCCGCCGGAGGAGATGAACGACAAGACGATCTGGCGGAAACGATTCCGCTCCATCGTTGACCTGGAGCGTCACCTCCATTGCAACGGCACCCGGGTGATCAAGTTCTTCCTCCACCTGTCGAAAGAGGAGCAGCGCCGGCGTTTTCTCGCGCGGGTTGACGATCCGAACAAGAATTGGAAGTTCAGCGAGGACGACATGAAGGAGCGCGGCCGCTGGAAAGACTACATCACGGCCTACGAAGCCTGCCTCGGCGCCACGTCCACCAAGTTTGCGCCGTGGCATATCGTGCCGGCCGACGACAAGGAAAACGCACGCCTGATCGTCTCCCGCATCATCCTCGAGACGCTGGAGAGCCTGAGAATGACCTATCCCAGGATGCCAAAGGCCCGTCTTAAGGAACTGGGCGCGATCCGCCGGAAGCTTGCCCGGTAGAGACCGATGATCGATCTCCACCACAAGATCGCCGTCCTGGTCATCTGGGCAGTCACCTACCTCGGGATGGCGATCGGGCGCGTCCCGGGCCTGAAGCTCAATCGGGCCGGCATCGCCCTGCTGGGGGCCATCGCCATGATGACGTTCGGCGGGTTGAGCACCGCCAGCGCCGTCTCTTGCGTTAACTGGCCCACGATCCTGCTGCTCTTCGGCTTTTTTGTGATTTCCGCCCAACTGCGGCTGTCCGGATTTTACACCAAAGTGGCGGATGGCATTTCCGCGAGCCTCGGACACCCGGCAAAATTTATGCTCGTGATGATGCTGGCGGCGGGCGGCCTCTCCGCCGTGCTCAATAACGACATCGTCTGCGTGGTCTTTACCCCGATCGTCGCCACGGCGCTCGTGCGCAAACAACTCAATCCCGTCCCATACCTGATCGCGCTGGCCATCTCCGCCAATATCGGCGCCGCGGCGACGCTCGTCGGCAATGCCCAGGATATGATGATTGGCCAGGTGGCGCACGTCGATTTCGGCGGGTACCTGGTCTGGAGCGCAGTCCCGGTGCTTTTCGCCCTGGGCTGCGCCTATGGCGTCATTTGGCTGCTGGCGAAGAAAACCATCCATTCGGTCGTGCCGGCCAAGCTCGAAGGCGAACAGGCGGAATACCCCTTCGACCGCGCCCATGTCGTCAAGGGACTGGTCATTCTCGCGGTCGTCATCGTCCTGTTCTTCCTGCATTTCCCGCAGGAACTCATCGTCCTCGCCGCCGCCGGCATTCATCTGGCCAGCCCCAAGTTTCGCACCGACGATTTGTTGGGCGAGATCAATTGGTCGATCCTGATTCTTTTCATGGGACTGTTTGTCGTCAGCGAGGCGTTCCGGGCCACCGGCTATGGTGACGAGGCGGTCCACTGGCTGGCCCGCGGAGGGTTCGATTTGCAAACGCCCCCGGTCCTGGTCGCGGCGACCGCGCTGCTTTCCAATCTCATCAGCAATGCCGCCGCCGTTGTGCTGCTGCTCAAGATTATCACCCCCCTGCATTTCACCAACGCCTGCCTTCTTGCCCTTGCGAACAGTTTCGGCGGAAACCTCGTCATCATCGGCAGCGTCGCGAATATCATCGTGCTCCAGCAGGCGCGGCAGTTGGGAATCAAGATCTCGTTTTGGGAATTCAGCCGGCTGGGCATCCCCGTGACCTTGGTCGCCCTGGGCGGACTGCTGGCCTGGGCGGCGGTCGCCGGATAAGGGTGGAGCGAGTTGCCCCCAACCCGCTTGTTTGACTCCGAACGACAGAAAACACGGACCATCTTCCCAATGAAGCGTGTTGGGGGCAACCCGCTCCACCTTCGATCCTCTTCTCGGGCTTGCCATTTTTGGCTACCCGGCCGATAGTCCGCTAACTCCAAACCCCCATGTACTTCCACGATTACTACCATCACCACCCCCACAGCGGCCCGGTCCTGACTTTGATTGTCCTCCTCCTCGTAATACTCGTCGTGGTGACGCTCGTCCGTTCCAATAAAGGTTGACCGGCGCATGACCTGAAATTCCTCCGGTGATGTCCCCGGCCCTCCCCCAGCCCGTGCGCATCGGCGTGATCGGTGGCGGCATGATGGGCCGCGAGGTCGCCAGCGTCTTCGGCCGATGGTTCGCCCTGGAAAATTTTCCGGTCCGCGGTGAGCTCGTAGCAGTCTGCGACGTGCAACCCGCCCTGCTCGACTGGTTCCGCCAGGTGCCCACCGTGCGGACTTTCACCACTGACCGTCGCGAACTGCTGGCCCGCGACGACATCGACGTCGTCTACGTGGCCGTGCCGCACCATCTCCATGAGGAGATCGCCACCGACGTCCTGCGCGCGGGCAAGGACCTGCTGGCCGAGAAGCCCTTTGGCATCGACCTTGCCGCCGCGCGCCGGATGCGCGACGAAGCCGCGCGCCTGGGCCGCTTCGTGCGGGTATCCTCGGAGTTTCCCTTTCTTCCCGGCGCGCAGCGGGCGTTGGAAATCGCGCGATCGGGCGCGCTCGGCCGGGTGCTGGAGGCCCGCTGCGCATTCCTGCACTCGAGCGACCTCGACCCGGCGAAGCCGGCCAATTGGAAGCGGCAAAATAAGTTCTGCGGCGAGCCCGGGGTGATGAACGACCTCGGCCTCCACGTGGTGCACGTGCCGTTGCGGCTCGGCTGGAAGGTGGATTCCGTCCATGCTTTCCTCCAGCGGGGCTTGCCCGAGCGCCCCGATGGCAAGGGCGGAGTCGCGATCTGCGACACCTGGGACAACGCGACCCTGCACTGCGCCGCCGAGATCGCCGGGCAGCGCGCCCTCCTGACCCTGGAAATGAAGCGGCTCTCGCCCGGCGAAACCAACACCTGGAGCTTCGAATTGCTCGGCACGGAGCGCGGCGTCCGCTATTCGACGAAGGAGCCAAAGACCCTCTGGCACTTCCGGCGCGACCGCGAGCAGTGGTGGGAGAAGACGGACCTCGGCTTCGGCATGCCGTTCAAGACGATCACGGGGGGAATCCTGGAGCCCGGATTTCCGGACATCCTGATGCAGATGTGGGCCGCCTTTCTCGCCGAGCGCGCGGGACTACTCGGCGGGCGATTCGGCTGCGCCACCCCGGACGAGGCCGTGGCGCAGCACGAGCTGTGGAGCGCCGCGCTGGAGTCCCATCGCGAGCAAACGGTCGTCAGCGTGCTGTCTCGCGGCTGAGATCCAGCCAGGCGACTTCCTTCGGCGTCAGCTCGACCTTCAGCGCGTCCAGCGAGCCGACGAGTTCCCCGAGGGCGCGCGGACCGATGAGCGCAAAGGTCGGAAACGGCTGGTGGAGCACATAGGCCGCGGCGATGTTCGTCGCCGCGACGCCTTTTTTCGCCGCGAGCTCGATCGCCCGTTCGCGCCGCCTCCAGTTGTCCTCGGAATACCAGCAGCGCACCATCCAGGGATCGCTCAGCTTCCCCGCGTCCGCCCGCTTGGTGAAAAAGCCATAAGCCTGGCTCGACCAGGCAAAGACGGGCGTCTGGGTTTTCTTGAGCCAGCGGCGGGAATCGGCATCGCTCGCGCTCAGGCAGTCGGTCCACGGCGCCGCGATCATTTGCGCGAGGCTGAAATTATTGCTCAGCGCGCCGAATCCCTGCAGGCCCTTGCGTTTGGCGTAGCGGTTGGCCGCGGCCATGCGGGCGATCGTCCAGTTGGATCCGCCGAAAACCTTGATGCGCCCGGCCTTCACGTGCTCATTGAGCACGTCGACGAACTCACCCACCGGGATCTCGGGATTGTCCCGGTGCATGAAATAAAGGTCGGCATGGCTGGTCTGCAGCCGGTCCAGCGATTCCAGCAACTGCTTCGTCAGCCACTCGGGCGTGCAGAACGGGGTGTGCGCGCCTTTCGCGACGACCACGACGTCGGAGCGTACGCCGCGGTTCTTCATCCACTGGCCGAGCAATTTCTCCTGCAGGCCGCCCCCATAGACCCAGGCGGTGTCGAACGTGTTTCCCCCGCGTTCGAAATAGGCGTCGAACAGGGCGGCGGCGTGCGGCATGGATCGCTGGTTGTCGACTCCCATGATGAGCCGCGACACCGGCAGCGGGAGCCCGGCCACCGGCGCGTACTTCATGGGCGCATCCGGACTTTTGAGCAGCGGACGGCGGCTCATCGTATGCAGGTAGGCCTCCGGTTTTTCGCTCTCGTAGACAAGCCCCACGGCCTCCCGCCACGCATCGAGCGCCGCCATGTTGCCGAGCGTGTCGGAGACCGGCATCTGCGGCACGCTGCGCAGGTTCTTCTCCAGCGCCGCCGCGAAGGCGTCCGCCTCGAGGCTGTAGAGCGGGTGCGTGGCCTCGACCACGATCTCGGTCGACGTCCCGTCCTTGTGCAGCGTCATCCGGGTGGCCCCGCCTTCCGGCGAGGGTATCCAGGGGTCCGTAACGTGCAGCCATCCCTGGGTGCCGTAAATGCGGACGGAGTTGTCCTGGCTGAGCGCAATGCTGGTTGCGACTTGGGCCACGAGGCCACTGGCAAACTTCAAAGTCGCCGCGGCGCAGAGATCGACCCCGGTTTGGGGGTGCAGGCGGCCGGCGCCCGTCACGCTCACCGGATCGGCGAAGGGCTCCTTGCTCACCGCTCCGGCCACCAGACGGGTCATCGACACGGCATAGCAGCCGACGTCGAGGATTCCGCCGCCGCCCAGCGCGTTCGCCCACAACCGGCTGGCCGGATCGTACCCGGCGGCAAATCCAAATGTCGCCTGCACCAGCCCGACGATCCCAAGGCTGCCGCTCCGGACGATCTCGACGATCTTCGCCGTCTGCGGATGACAGCGGTACATGAACGCCTCCATCAGCAGCACGTCGTGCTCCCGGCATGCCTCGGCGGCCACCATGGCCTCGGCATGGTTGAGCCCGATCGGCTTCTCGCAGAGCACGTGCTTGCCCGCCTCGGCCGCGCGAATGATCCACTCCACGTGCTGGGGATGGGGCGTGGCGATGTAGACCGCCTGCACCTCCGGGTCGGCCAGCAGCGCCTCATAGGTGCCGTGCGCCCGCGGCAGGCCGTGCTCCGACGCAAATTTTTGCGCCGACTCAGCGTTGCGACTCCCCACGGCGACCACCCGCCCGCTCGCCGAACGGGCCACCCCCTTCGCGAAGATACCGGCGATGCGCCCCGTGCTAAGAATTCCCCAGTTCAGTGTAGATGACATGCAAGGTTGAATTCATACTAATTTTCGCTACAAACCAGCGAAAAGAATGAGCCAAACCCACCGTCTCACGCCGCAGCAGCTCGAATCCTATCTCGATCGGGGCTATCTTCTGGGCCTCCCGCCCATTTACACCCGGGAGGAGATGGCGCGCATCAACGCCGAGCTGCCCAATCTGCTGGCCTTGCTCCGGCCGGGCGAGACCACCAACGAGATGCGCGAGTGGCACCATACCAGCGCGTATCTGTATGAAATCGCGATGAATCCGAAGATCCTCGACCTGGTCGAGGGCATCCTCGGACCCAATTTCTACATCTGGGGGAGCCATTTCTTCATCAAGGAGCCGCACAGCCTGACCACCGTGCCCTGGCACCAGGACGCCTATTACTGGCCGCTTTCGCCCTGCAACACGGTGACCGTCTGGCTGGCGTTCGACGACGTCGATGAGGAAAACGGCGGCATGAAGCTCATCCCCGGGTCGCAGAAGGGCGGCCTGATGAAGCATCGGAAGAAAGACGATGCCAGTGCGGTCATCACCCTCGAACTGGAGCAGGGCAGCTTCAATGTGGACACGGCCGTGCAATTCCGCCTGAAGGCCGGCGAAATCTCGATGCACGACGATCGCGCCATTCACGGCTCGCAGGCCAACCCCTCCAATCGCCGCCGGGCCGGCCTCACCATGCGCTATTCCGGCACCAACGTGAAGGCTGACCTCAAGATCAGCCCCGACTTTGTCGCCCACCTCTGCCGCGGGGTCGACACCTATGGGCACACGCCCTACGCGCCGGCGCCCACGCAGCGGTATGGAAGAAAAGATTACCGGCGGGTGGATCGGGTGGCTTAGCTCGCAACAAGGTGGGGCGGCGCGTCCCTGCGACGCCAATTGGACTCAGCAGCACGTCCATCGCGGTCAGCGCCAAACAGGCGTCGCAGGGACGCGTCGCCCCACCTTCAGCTAGCGGAAATCGTGGGAGGTTTGCTCCGGCATGCCCACGTTGGGCAGCCCCGTGATCTTCTCCGCGATCACATGGATCACGCCCTCCTCGTTCTGCAGCCGGCCGGTGATGATCAGGGCGGGCTCCAGGGTGATGACGAGGCGCGCTTTTTCGAACAGCTTCGGCCACACGATGGCGTTCGCGAACCCCGTCTCGTCCTCCAGCGTGATGAAGCACACTCCCTTCGCCGTGCCCGGGCGCTGGCGGGTGATGACCGCACCCCCGATTTTCACGCGCTCTCCCGTCCGACCGTCCTTCAATTCAGCCGCCGGCCGCAACTCCGGCAGCTTCGAGCGCAGCAGCTTCATGGGGTGCGCGCCGGTCGTCAGGGACATATGGATATAGTCCGCCTGGAGACGCTCCAGGTGGCTCATTTTTTGGAGCGGCGATGCCTCGGGGGCGCTTTCGGCCACCGCGCAGCGGAACAGATCGTCGCCGCCGGGCACGGCTTCCACATTCCACAGCGCCGCGCGCCGGTGTCCGGCCAGCGCGTTGAGGGCCCCTGAGCCCGCGAGCGCCCTGCGCTCCGCCGGGTTGAAGTCGGTGCGCTGCAGGAAGTCCGCCAGGGATGCAAACGGCCTTCCCTGCCTGGCGGCGAGCATGCCCGTCACCGCCCCGGCTCGCAGGCCATGAACGGACGCAATCCCGAGCCGGATGACATCGTCGCTGTCCACCCGGCAGGCCGCGTCGGAGAACTGAACGCAGGCGGGCAGCGTCTTGATGCCATGCCGGCGCGCATCCTGCACGAGGGTCGCGGGGGAATAAAAACCCATGGGCTGGCAGTTGAGCAGGGCGGCATAAAACTCCGCCGGCCGGTGCGTCTTCAGCCATGCGCTGGCATACGCGATCAGTGCAAAGCTGATCGCATGGCTCTCCGGAAAGCCATACAGCGCAAACGATGCGATCGACTTGATGATGAAGTCGGCGGCCTCGTCACGCACGCCGTTCCGCTTCATGGCGGCGGCAAACTTCACCTTCATTTTATCGAGCCGCTCCTGCGAACGCGTGAATCCGATGGCGCGCCGAAACTCGTCGGCCTCCGCCGCGGTAAATCCGCCGACTTCCATGGCGAGCCTCAGGATCTGCTCCTGGAACAAAATCACCCCGAGCGTTCGCTCCAGGATCGGCTTCGCCCGTTCGTCGGGGTAGGTCACCGGTTCGCGGCCCGCGCGCCGCGCCAGGTACGGATTCACGGCATTGCCGTGGATCGGGCCCGGCCGGATGATCGCGACCTCGACGGCCAGATCGTAAAAAGTCACCGGTTTCATCCGCGGGAGCGTCGCGATCTGCGCGCGGCTCTCGATCTGGAACATGCCGATCGTGTCCGCCTCCTGGATCATCTTGAATGTCGCCGGGTCGTCCTGCGGCAGCTGGGCCAGGTCCACCGGCCGCCCCCGCTGCGCGCAGATTTCCAGGGCATCCTGGAGGACGGCCATCATGCCCAGCCCGAGGAGGTCGATTTTCACCATGCGCATGTCCTCGCAATCGGTTTTGTCCCACTGCAAAACCGACCGCTCCGGCATCCGCGCATTTTCCAGCGGCACGAATTGGGAAAGGTTTCCCGCGCTCAGCACCATTCCGCCCGAATGCTGGCCCAGGTGCCGCGGCAGGCCGCGGACCTGGCAGCAGGTCTCAAGCAACGCCGGCAGCCGCGGGTGCCCGTCGGCGATCCCCGCCATTTTCAACTGCTCCCTGAAGTCGAGGGTGCTCGGAAAGTCCCCGTGGTGGAAAAGCCGGGAAAATCGGTCGATCACGTCATCGGGCAATCCAAACACCTTGCCCACCTCGCGCATCGCGCTGCGGCCCCGAAAGGTGATGACGTTGGCGGTCATGGCCGCCCCCTGCCGCCCATAGCGCCGGTAAACCTCCTGGATGACCTCCTCCCGCCGCTCGGCGCTGGGCAGGTCCAGGTCGATGTCGGGCCAATCGGCCCGCCCCTCGCTCAGGAAGCGCTCGAAGAGAAGCTGGCTCTTGATCGGGTCCACCGCGGTGATCCCGAGCGAATAGCACACCGCGCTGTTCGCCGCGCTCCCCCGCCCCTGCACGAGAATCTTCCGCTGGCGCGCGAATTCGCACAGGTCCCAGACGATCAGGAAATATCCGGAGAATCCCAGCCGGCCGATGAGGTCCAGCTCGCGCTCCAACTGCCGCCGCACCGGGTCCGTCAGGGCGCCATAGCGCCCCCGCGCCCCGAGATAGGTCATCTGCCGCAAATAAGACTCCTGCGTCTCGCCGGCCGGGACCCCGTGGTAATCCGGAAAGCGATAGCCAAAATCGGCGAGGGTGAACTGCAATCGTTCCGCCAAACGCTCCGTGTTCCGCACCGCCTCCGGCAGATCGGCGAACAATGCCGCCATGGTCCGGGCGTCCTTCAGATGCCGTTCGCGATTGGGCGCGAGCCGGCGGCCCGCGGCGTCGAGCGTGACGTGGCTGCGCAGGCAGGTGAAGACGTCGAGCACGCCGCCCGCGTCCGGCGTCGCCTGCAGCACGCCGTTGGTCGCAAGCAAGGGCAGGCGGCTGGCCCGCGCCCAATCGACCAGGAATTCATTTTCAGCGTCCTCCTCCGGGAGGAGATGCCGCTGCACCTCCACGAAAAGCCGGTCGCGTCCGAAAATATCCGCCAGCCTGTCCCCCGCTTCGGCCGCCGCGGCGGCCCCGCGCGCGCGCCACCGCTGTCGGACGGGACCCTCCTCATCGCCCGTGAGCGCAATCAATCCCGCATTATCCTCGCCCAGTTCGCGCCAGCTCACCCGCCCCTCGCCCTTGGGCGCGCGCAGGTGCGCGGTCGTGAGCAGCGCGCACAGCCGGCGATAGCCCTCCCGCGAAGCGACCAGGATGGGCACGACCGACGCGTCCTCCATCGTGACTTCGCAGCCCACCAACGGGCGAAACCCCGCCTCCCTGGCGGCCATATAAAGCCGCACCGCTCCGTAAACGCCGTCGCGGTCGCACAGCGCCAGGGCAGGCAGTTGCCGGCGGGCGGCCTCGGCCGCCAGCGATTCCGGCAGCGAGGCTCCGCGCAGGAACGAGAATGCGCTTCGCGCGTGGAGTTCGACGTAGTTCATCAGTCGAGCATTCCCTCGACCCGCCAGCCTTCCGCGGTGCGCGCGAGCTGATAGATCCCCCCTTCCGCGAGTTCCACCTGCCAGATTTCGACGGCCCACCCGCCGGGCTTCCACCAATTGCCGCAGCCCCGCCACGGTCCGCGCGCCGTCCGCACGGTCCCGCCCGCGGATTCGCTCTCCAGCCCAACCGGGCGCTCATCGACGCACAGCACCCGGGCCGGCCAGGGCGGACGGAACCGCCGCAGCGCGTGACCGCGCGGTGGATGCACGGGCTGGCTCGCCGGCGCAGGCACGGTTTCCGGGGGCCTTTCCAGGGTGAAGGCATCCGGTTCATGGGTGTCGGCCGGCAAGGGGGTGCCGACCCGGTCATCGCCCACCAAAGCCGCGAGCCGCGCCAGATTTTCCCAGAAGGCGGCGGGGTCGCGCAGCCCGGTATCGAACAGACCATCCTGCTTTTGCGCGGGCCGGGTCGGAGTCGCGCCGAGCCGCACCCCGGCCACCCGCGCCGCGGTGCGGACCGTCTCCAGATGCGCGTGCAGGACGCGCAGCCACAAATCGACGTCCACGCCAGGCTCCGGCAGGCAGAACTCCCGCCGGTAATCCGTCTCATCCTCAAGGCGCAAGGTCAGCCCAAGCTTCTCCGCTGCGAAACCCGCCCCGCGCAACTCGAGCGCCAGCCGCTCTGCAAACCGCCGGAGCCGAAAGAACAGCGGCTCGATCGACTCCACGGGCGGCTCATAGATCCACTCCGCGACGAACGTCTTCACGGGCTCCACCAGCCGCAGCACGCGGGCGCTCTCCCCCGCCGCCCGCTCCCACAGGCTCACGCCCTCCGCCCCCAGCCGCAGCCCCACCTCCGCCTTGGACAGCGCGGTCAGGTCGCCGAGCGTCTTGAGCCCCCAGTTGCGCAGAATATCCGCGTGCCCGGGCAGCGGCGCCGCAAACGCGAGTGGCAGCGGCCGCAAAAATTCCCGCGCGTCGGTCACGATGAGCACGGGCTCGGCCTTGCGCGCGGCGTAGGCCGCCAGCAGCGGGGTCTCTCCCGCGCCGATTCGCGCCGCGAGCCCGGCCCGCGCCAGCTCCGCCAGGCTTCGCCTCATCTGCGCCTCGGTGCGGACGGGATCCACGCCCTGCAAGTCCACCGTGCAGCAGCCGACGCCGGTGAACTCGACCCGTGGCGAAAGCGTGAAAGCGGCCGCCAGCAGCAGCCGATGGGCTTCGACCTCCGCCGCCGGGTCGCGCGTCCGCAGGATGATGCCCGGGCATCGGGCCATCGCCAGGGTAACGGCGAGCCCCGGCATCACCCCGGCCGCCTCGGGAGAGACTTCCGTCACCTCGGCCTTGCGTCCCTCGCCGGCGATGACCGCGACGGGGCGTGCGGCAAGCGCGGGGTCACTCCGGATCAGCGCGTGGAGCGCGAAATTCTCCACCTGCAAAACAGCAAATAGCAGGTGGGGCGGACTGCCCCCAGTACGCCCTTCGGTCTGTAACTCGGACGGCGTCGCAAGCGCCTTGGGGGCAAGTCGCTCCACCTTCATCCAGCCTCTTCTTCCGTCGCTCCGGCATGGCCGCGCACAATCTCCACCTCAAGCCGGCCAGCGAGCACCTCCGCAGGCAGTCCCGCGTCCGCCAGCGCTTGCGACGCGCGCAGGACAAGCCGCCATGGAACCGCCGGGACAAGCTCGCAGGGGGTCTGCACCAGCACCGCCGCGGCCCCGCCTTCCGCGGCGCGCTGCAAACGATACCACCCGGCGGCGGGCGCGCGCCGCAGGGCGCGTTCGGAAATTCCGCGCACGTCGAGGACGACCACGGCATAATTGCCGTCGCGCACGAGCACATCGGCCGCAGCGAGGGTGGCGGCGAGCGTGCGGCTGCGCACCCACACCAGATGCCGCAGCGCATCCACCGGCACCGCCTCCGGCGCAAACCCATCGGCCGCATCGACCAGCGCGACCCGCTGCCGCGCCGCGCGGGTCGAGATCAGGAGCCGGGTGAAAACCGTCTGGCCGCCGCTGCTCGGCGCCGCTGAAACCAGTTCCGTCAGCCGGCCCGCCGGCAGTCCGCCGCCCAAGGCCTCATCGATGGCCGCAACTCCCGTGCCCACGCCGCTCCCGGGCTTCCGGGCTTTTTCCGGAAAACGGGCGGAAAGCAGCGACCGCAGCGCGGCGAGTTTGATCGGGGCGAGGGACACGAGGACTCATTTTTTAGGCGACCCCCCGGCGAATCACCCCGACCACCACGCCTTGCGACTCGAGTCGCTGGTCGGGAATGATGTCATGGTATCGTCGGTTTTCCGCGCGGAGAATCGCCCGGCCGCGCACATAAACCAGCCGTTTCAAGGTGGTCGTGGTTTCGTCAACCAGGGCGGCGATGATATCGCCGGCCCGCGGCTCGCGCCGCTCCAGGGCGACGAGGTCGCCATCGAGAATGTGGGCGTCGATCATCGAGTCGCCCCGCACGCGCAGCGCCCAGAAATGATTCGGTTTCGGCCGGTGGACTCCGAAAACAGCCGGATCGACGCCGATGGTCTCATCGGGGGTTTGCTCCTCCATGGCCGGCAGGCCCGCCGGAATGGTGCCGAAGATCGGCAATTCGAAGAGGTGCGATTGCACCTCCGACACCTTGAGGCCCCACGTGCGGCCATCGAGCTGGACCACCATGCCCTTGGCCGCCAGGGCGCGCAAATGGCAAAAGGCCGCGTTCTGGGCCTTGAATCCGAAGTGCCGCTGGATTTCGCGGGTCGAGGGCGGCACCCCCCTCGTCTGCTGCGCCGTCCGGATGAAATCCAGGACGCCTTGTTGTCGTTCCGTGAGCATTACTGGTCAAATGACCAGTAGTGGGAAAAAAGCAAGAACTTTTGAAATCCAAGTCTTAAAGGTGGAGCGGGTTGCCCCTAACACGCTCATTTCTCGAAGCTAAAACAGATTCACCGCGGAGGCGCGGAGAACGCGGAGAAATCACTTTGCCTCTTTTTTGCTCTGCGCCCTCCGCGCCTCCGCGGTGAATCTGGTTTTATTCCGAGACCATCAGATGATACTTCCCCAGAAACTCACGCAGAGTCTTGTAAATCAGCACATACTCCTCCGCCGAGTAGCCCCCATGCCCTCCCCCGACAACCGTCATGAGCTCGTTGGGCACTCCCGCCTGGGTCAGCGCTGCATGAAATTTGACCGTCTCACTATACGGCACAGTCTTGTCCGAATCCCCCTGCTCGAGGAAAATGGGCGGCAGCCCGGGCCGGACATAATTGATCGGTGAAACGCGCCGAGCCACATCGGCTTGATTCCCCACCCAGGCGCCGGCGAACCCCTGCTTGTGCGGTCCGGCCATGAGATCCGCCACGTCGACGATTCCCGAAAAACTCACGATCGCCGCCGGACGCGGCAGCTGAACCCCAGGAAAGTCGCGATCCAAGCCGGCACCGACCGGAGCCATTCCCACCAGCAGGGCCAAATGTCCGCCTGCCGACGCGCCGGATATGATTAGATGATTGAGGTCGAACTGGTACTTCGGCGCGTTCGCCACCACCCAGTGCAGGGCGCACAGGCAGTCCTCCACCCCCGCGGGCGCAATCGCCTCTTTCGTCACGCGGTAGTTCACACTCACCACCGTCCAGCCCCACACCATCCAGGGCAGCGTGTAGCCCAGCACATCTTCCTTCGATCCATGCTCCCAAGCGCCCCCGTGGATGAAAAAAAGCGTCGGCCTGGGCCCGGGCGCGTCGATGCGCTGATAGACGTCCAGTTTTTGATCCCCCTGGGATGTCACTTTGTAAGTGACATTTGCCGTGGTGCGATAGTGGTTATAAAATTCCGCGGCCCAGACATCGCTCGGTTGCGACTCGGCAGCGGCGAGAACGGGCGCCGCGAGGCTGAGGAGGCAGAAAGCGATGATTTTGGTCGTCATGGTCGGGGGGTTTGACAATCGATCCTCGTGTCGGGAAAAAAGACGATTCAAAAGTAGACGCCGCGTCCCGCCGCGTTCCTTGTCGATACGCGGCAAGATGCCGCGTCTATTTCATAAGCCCCGTTATCGGTGAACCCCCAAGCCTGCCTTATCCTTGCGAAAAGTAGACGCTGCGTCCCGCTGCGTTCCTTGTCGATCCGCGGCAAGATGCCGCGTCTACCTTATAAACCCCGTTGTCGATGAATCCCAAAGCCTGCCTTATCGTTGCGATTTCAATGGTATGCCTTTGCTGCCGCGCCAGCGGCCAAAGTGGCGCACCGCCCTGGGACCACGACAAACTCATCACCCTCGCCAACGACCCCCGCCTGCACCTGGTCATGCACGAACCCGTCGTGGTGATGACAGGCAAGGCAAGGCAGCCGTTTCTTTTCTGCTCCGCCCAAGGCACTCTCCTTTGCCAGTCGCAGCTGGGGGGAGACAAACCGTACCATACCAAGGGCAAGATCGTCTATCCCGTCCTGCTCGGCATGGCCATTTCCCGCGACGGCGGCGCATCGTGGACCCGGCTGATCCGCGAGAAGAACCACGACGACGTGGAGATCGAGGGCGGCGCGGTCCCATGCTCCGATGGGACCATCCTGATGCTCGACACCTATGTGGTGCCGGCGGAGCAGCCGGATCACGGCGTGGGCGAGGTTTGGAAGTCGCGCGACGATTTTCGCACCTGGGACGGGCCGCACTTCGTCGATTTTTACCTGCCCACGATCCAGTTCACGGGATCGACCGACGACTATGGGCGGGTTCATCAGGCGGCGCGGCTGCACCGGTCGACCATCGAAATGCCCAACGGTGATCTGCTCACGACCATGTATTGCCGGTTTGTGAGCGACACGGCGCCGTCCGCTTACATCCCGTCGATGCTGAAGTCGCGCACCATCCTCGTTCGTTCACGGGATCGCGGGGCGACGTGGGCTTACCTGTCGACGGTGGCCGTGGACGGCGCGGTCGGGACGGAGGGTTTTGGCGAACCCGTCCTCGCGCGCGTGTCACGCGGGGCGCATGCCGGACGGCTGATCTGCCTGATGCGCACCGGCCGCGATCTCTATGGCGCCCGCTCGGACGACGGCGGCGTCACCTGGGGCCGTCCCGCCCCGGAGAATTTCCCCGGCATCGACATCCGCGACACCGCAAAATGGACGCCTCTTTTCGCCGACCGGCGGGCGCAGCCCGATGTGCCCACCGATGACATGCTCGGCACCTTCGCCGATCCGGAGCTTATCCAGATGCAAAACGGCACGCTCGTCTGCGCGATTGGCGTGCGCATCCCCGGCCGGCGCTACGTGGAAAACTGGCGCGCGCCGGAAAACGGGGACTACCTGGCCTTCAGTTGCGACGGCGGCGACACCTGGAGCCACGTCGTCCAGTTCAGGTCCGGGCAGCCCACAACCCACTACATGGGAGTCAGGGAAATCTCACCTGGCATGCTCTACGTCGTCTACGACAACAATCTCTGGGGGCACCCGGGAGAAACGATGGGATTCAGACTCCAGGCGCAACGAGTCGATCTGCCCTGACCTCGGAAGCGGTGGAAAAGATTTCGCCCGTGCTGAAGAACCGCGCGATCTCGATTTTCGCGTTCGCGTCGGAGTCCGAGGCGTGCACGACGTTCTTCATCATCTCGGTCCCGAAGTCGCCGCGGATGGTGCCCTTCGGCGCCTTGCGCGAATCGGTCGGCCCGAGCAGATCGCGCACCTTCAGCACGATGTCCTCGCCCTGCAGCGCCATGACAATGACGGGGCGTGAACTCATGAAGCGCTCAATCTCCGGATAAAACGGCTTGTCCGCGACATGCGCGTAGTGCTCGCGGAGGATCGCCGGGGTCAACCGGGTCATCTTGCAGGCGATGATCGCAAAGCCCGCCCGCTCAAAGCGGTCCAGCACATTTCCGACTTCCTTTTTTTCCATGCAGTCGGGCTTGAAGATAATGAGGGTTCTTTGCATATAGGGAAGGTCCAACATACACATCCCCATCCCGATGTGAAGCGCGTTTTTGACCAGCGCCTTTTGATCGAGCACCATTTTCCGTAAAGCGACAAATGCACGGATCACGACAATGCTCATTTGAACGGCGCAGGAGCTGTTGAGGACGTTCGCGGCCATGAGGGAGCCGTGTTCAGTGAAGACCCATGGCAGGTAAGTTGCCCCTCGATGCCGTCGCGAACTCATCGTCAATAGCGATGAGATAGAGGTAAGTTCCTCAGGAGTAAGCTGAAAGCGAAGGCATCGGAACGTAGCGCAGGCAGCTTGCCTCGGTGGAGTCCCGCGTCCAGCGGGGGGAGACGGGGCCCCGGTACGATCTTGAGGTAGACGCGGCGGCCCGCCGCGTATCGACAAGGAACGCAGCGGGACGCAGCGTCTACTTTAGAAACGCCGATATTCTCGGGCAAATCACTTCGCCCGCATCCTCGAGAACGTAATGGCCAGCGTCCGCGTAGCGGTCGCAGGCGGCCGCTGGAAACAAGGCCTGCCAGCGGGCGAGAAAGCGGTCGTCGAAACAGAAGTCTTTTCCGCCCCATTGGATGAGGATCGGATGGACGGCGAATTGAGAGAGACTGCGCTCGATCTCTTCGAGCGTCGCCCGGCTAGGGTGGTCGCGCTCCATCGGAATGTCCTGCACGAAGCGGTGGACGGCGATGCGGTGGCCCCAGGAGTCGTAGGGGAAAAGATAGCCTCGCCGCTCATCGCGCGTGAGGCGGCGACGATGCATCGCCATCCAGGTCGCCGGACCGGCAAATCCATTCAAACCGCGCACCAGCCATTCGCCCGCGATGGGCACCCGGCAAAGCGCGATGCGCGCGGGAATGTGAGCGTCCATGAAGGCCGCGGTGTTGAGGATCACGATCTTCCCGACAAGGTCCGGGTGGCGCGCCGCCCAGCCGAAGCCGATGGCCCCGCCCCAATCGTGAACGACAAGGTGCACCCGCCGCAGGCCGAGCGATGCGACAAGTGCTTCGACATCGGCGATACGCGATGCCAGCCTGTAGTTATAATCCGCCGGCTTGTCCGAAAGCCCCATCCCCACATGGTCCGGCACCACACAGCGCAGGTGCGGCGCCAGCGCGCGCACGAGATTGCGGTAATAAAACGACCACGTCGGATTCCCGTGCAGCATCAGCACCGCCTCATCCCCCCGCGGTCCCTCGTCGAGATAACTCATGCCCGCCCCCGAGGGAGTCACAAACTGCCTCGGCTTGAAATGGTACTCAGCCGCCAACCAGGGAGGGATCTCAGAAGCGTGCATGTGGTTTTTCGAATCTTGCCCGGCGGAGCGTAGCGAAGACGGGTTCGAAATTTCACTACCACTCCAGCGCCAGCATGAGGCAGTTGATCCCGCTGCCGATGCCGAAAAGCGCCACGCGATCTCCGTCTTTCACGGCGCCCGCGCCCACTGCAGCTGAAAGCGTCGCCGGCAGCGAGACGGAGCCCATGTTGCCCAGCGTCTCGAATGTGGAAAAGTCCTTCACCAGATCGAGGCCCAGGGCCTCATAGACTTTTCGCCGATGAGTCGATCCCACCTGGTGGCCGATGAAACGGTTGACGCTCGTTTCGTCCCAGCCGGTGGCCACCTTGAACTCGTCCCAGGTTTCGCGCGCGAGTTCGACGCCGGCAACCAGGAGCTGCTCCGAGTCGGTCTGCATCCCGAGGCCGGCGCCCTCCGTGTCGCCCTGGCAAAGGTCGCTGTGCTGGGTGGCGGCGCGGCTCACTCCGCCCAGCAGGCGGTGAGGACGGCCTGAAACAAGCGTGCGATGGCAGAGGATGGCCCCGGCGGCGCCGGAGCCGATCGTCAGGTTTGCGAAGTAGGGTTTGATCGCGTTGCGGTCCAATGGCCGCTCCAACAGGGTTGCCAGCGTCTGCTCGACCAGGGGACGGCCGTTTTCGCCGGCGACGACCATGGCGCAGCAAATCTGCCCCGACTCGATCAACCCCGCCGCCACGGTCATCGCGTTGAGGAAACCGAGGCAGGCGTTGGAAATGTCGAAGATCTGCGCGGTCGGCGGCAAGCCGATCAGGCGGTGGGCGAAGGAGGCGGTCGCGGGCTCCAACATATCGCGGGAGACCGCCGCGTGGATGAACAAATCGACCTGCGCGGCTTCGAGCGTGGACTGGGTGAGGACCGCGCGGCCGGCGGCGGCGCTGGCGGCGGAGGGACGGGTCCCCGGGGGCCAGACACGCCGCTCGCGGATGCCGGTCATCAGTTCCAGGCGGCCGAAGGGGAGATTGAGGCGCTCGTAGAGCGGGCGCAGGCGCTCTTCAATTGATGCCGACGTCCAAATCTCCTCTGGCAGAGCGACGGCCAGGGATTCGATGCAGACGTTTTTAAATTGCATCGCCTCGCATGGCTAGCCGGATCACTTCCTTGTCGAAATAATTGCTGCCCAGGCCGGCGTCGACGACGACGGTGGTGCCGTTGATGCCGCTGCTGCGGTCGCTTAAGAGGAAAAGGACGGCGTTGGCCACTTCCTGCGTCTCGAGGTTGCGCCGGCGGAAGGCCAGCTTCTCGGCGTAGAGATAGCTTTCGACATAGCCCGGGATTCCCGAGGACGCACTCGTCTTGAGCGGACCGGCGCCCACGACGTTGAAGCGGACGGCCGTGTCGGCGCTGAACGACTTCGCGAGAAAGCGCGCGCAGGACTCAAGCGCCGCCTTCACCGGGCCGAGGTAGCCATAGTTGTCCGGCGTCACCAGCAGCGACGAGATGCCAATTGTCACGACTGAGGCATCCGGCGCCAGGTGGGGCTTGAAGGCGCGCGCGATCTCGACCAGCGAAAACGCCGAGATCGCCGTGGACTGGAGAAAATCGGCCCGCGCGGTCTCGTGGAAGGGCTTGAAGCCCCCGCTGTAATTCCCGAACGCGATGGAATGCACGATCCCGTGCAACGGAAGGTGGCCCGCCGCGCTGACGGCGCCGGCGAGCTGCGCGGCGGCTCCCTCCGTCTCGACGTCACAGACAAACACCGGTTTGCCCGCCAGCTGGGTTTCCAGGGACTTCTTTCTCGCCTCGGACCTGACGCTGTAAACGACCCGGGCCCCCTGTTCCTCCAACGACCGGGCGACGAACCAGGCGACGCTCTTGCGATTGGCCACGCCAAAAACGAGAACCGTCTTGCCCGAAAGGTTGAGAAAATCAGGCATTGGGTTCCGGCTTTTTCCAGGCGACGGAAAAGTCCACGGTGAGCACGCGCTTTTCGCCGTTCTTGATGGTTCCCGACATCATCGTGAATCCGCCGAACGAATCCTTCTTTTTGACCTCGATCGTTACGGTGTCGCCGGGATAGACCGGCTGGCGGAAGCGCACGTCGCTCACCTTCACGAGCAGCGGAATGCCGCCGGCTTCGCCCACCGCAGCGCCTCCGGCCCGCGCCGCGCGCGAGAGATAGAGGGCGCCGGTTTGAAACACCGACTCGCACAGCAGCACCCCCGGGGTGATCGGCGCCCCGGGGTAATGCCCCTTATAAAAGTCCTCGTCGGCTCGCCAGGTGCGCCGGGCCACCAGGCCGTCGGCGCTCTCGGAGACGATCTCATCGACAAACAGAAACGGGGGGCGGTGAGGGATGAAGTCGGTGACGGGCGGGGGCATAATCGGGAAAGACTCACTGCGGAGGCGCGGAGGACGCGAGCCCGAATAGATAGCGATCGATCTTGTTGGCGACGATCACCCCGTAATTGATCGTGCCGAGCCAGCCGGACATGATGATTCCCACGGAGCCGGCGTGGTAAACGCCCGGGAGTTTTTCGGGGAGCTCCATCGAAACCTTCAATCCCTCGAACTTGGTGCCGAACGACGTGCCGCCAAAGTGGGTGGTGTAGCGTTCAATGGTGCGCGGCGTCGCCGCCTCGAACCAGTCGATCTTCTCCCGGACGCCAGGAATGAACTTTTCCAGACCCGCGATCGACTCGTCGACGAGCCGCTTTTTCTCCCGCTGGTAATCCTCCTCGGAGAGCTTTTGCCAGTCGGGGTACAGCCCGTTGATCGACGCCACCACGGTATAGCGATCCGAGCCGGGGCGCGTATCCGGATAATACACCGAATAGGTCCGGCTGGTCGTGTGAAAATCGGTCAATTCAGTGCTGCTGAAGTTCGGGCATTCCGACGTAAAGACCAGGTCCCCGATGTGGGGAATGCTTTCGCCCTTGCGGATCCCCATATAAACCTGGCACGAGCTCGAATTGATGCGCACGGCGTTCGCCTCCGCCGCGTAGTCCGCCGGCAGGTTTTCCTCCCCGACCAGGCGGAAAAGCGTGTTCTTGAGATTGGCGTTGGAAAGAACGGCTCGGGCGCGGATCACCCTTCCGCCCCGGGCGACCACCCCGGCCGCGACTTTTCGCCCGTCCCGTTCCTCGACCAGGATCCGGTCGATCAACACGCGCTTGCGCAATTCCACGCCGTTTTTCCGCAGCTCGGCCGTCATTTTCCCGATCAGCAGGTCGGAGCCGCCGCGGAAGGTGTACACGCCCGAACCCATGAAGTTGGAAAAAACGATGCCATAGGTGATCGCGGGATCGTCCAGCGCGGATCCGTTGGCATAGGCGATCGGCTCCATCAGCAGGCGCAGCACGTCGTCGCGCCCCGGGAAAAATCGGGTCAGCAGCTCGCCCGTCGTCTCCCGGTTGTCGTCGTAAAAATTCATCGCGCGCAAGTGGGCGTAAAATTGCTCGACGCGCCCGCGCTCAATCCCGAAGTGCTCGACGAGCAGGCGGGTGTAATCCTCCCGTGTGAACGTGGTGCGCACGTCCATCTGGGGATTCACAAAACGGATGTCCCGGAGCGGCGCGATCGCGTCGGCGATTTCCTGCGTCCAATATTTCCGGCACGACTTGATCATGCCGACGGGAAAACCGTGCAGGGAGATGTCGAAGATGTGGCCCCCCTTGCGCGTGAACCAGGTGGCGAGCCCCCCGAACTGGTAATGATGCTCGAGCAGCAGCACGCGGCGCCCGGCCTTCGCGAGGCAATTGGCCCCCGTCAGCCCGCCCAATCCGCTGCCGATCACGATCACGTCGTACTCGTCAGCCACGCCCTTCAGCCAGTCGTATTTCATGAATCCTGCATGGTGGTTGGGCGCAAAATATGGCGGTTCGCCATGGTGATTCCGCTGAGCATCGAGCCCACGATGCCGAGGAGGCCCTGGTCGGTGCCGCAAAGATGGAGATTCGCCAGGCCGGTGTCCCCGTGAAGGCTTTTGCGCGGCGCACCGTAGATCGCCCCGTTCACGCGACCCGTGAAGCGCTCGATCGTGCGGGGCGTGAACATGTCGGTTGCGATGGTAGCCGCCGCCAGGGCGGCGTCCCCGACCGCCGGCAGGAACCGCCGCGCGCTCGTTTGCACCGTGGAGAACCAGCGCTGCTTGTCGGCCTGGTAGGTTTCCTCCGGCAGTGACGACCAGAGATCGTAATTGGCCAGGCAGGTGACCCGCAGCATTCCCTCCGGCATTCGCTGTCCCTGGGCAAAGTTGAAGTTGTTGGGAATGCAGATCACCCCGCTGCGCGGGTCCACCTGGTCCGTGGGCGGTTCGTAGGCGAACCGGGCCGAATCGTTGAAAAAGACAATCGTGTCGTCACCCCACCCCAGGTCGGCCGGCTGACAGTCGAAAACCGAGGCGGTCTCGACGAAAGTGAGGCGGCCGGGCGCCGCAAACGTAGCACGGGCTTCCAGCCCGTGTGCCTCATCGGACCCGGGCTGGAAGCCCGCGCCCCGGAGCAATGCGGCGGTCTCCGGCGCTCCGATGGACGACAGCACCTCGTCTGCGGTCACTTCCTCGCCGTTGTCGAGAACCAGCTCCACCGCCCGGCCGCCGCGCGCCTCGATGCGCGCCACGCCGCATTTCATGCGCCGCTCGCCGCCCGCCTGCCGATATTTGTCGAGGAGGACCCTCAGGATGAGCCTGATTCCTTCCAAGGGACGGGCCAGCCCCTCCAGCAGGATCGACTGAAACAGGAGGGCGAACTGGCTGAAATCGACGTCGTTTTCCCGGGCGCTGCCGTAAAACAGGAGTGGACAGAGCAGCATGTCCTCCAGGAGCGGATCGGTGATGTGCCGCCGGACAACCTCCCGCGCCGACACCACGGGATCGTCGGGCGTGAATACCGTTGTCCGGATCAGCTCTGCCAGCCGTCGAAAACCGTCCGCCTGGGCCGGAAACACGCGCGCCACCTCGCCCTCGAAAACGGAGAAGTCGTTGGTGAACGTGAGCGAAGTCTCGCCGCGCGCCCCGAAAGCGATGCGGGACTGCTTCTGTTCGCAGAGGCCGAATTCGTCGCGGTCGATGCGAAGCTGGCGCAGCAGCTTGCCCAGCGGCGTGCCCTTGACCCCGGGACGCACGTAATTGGTCACCGCGTGCAGCCCGACGTCGTACTTGCGGCCGCCGAGGCTGTAAAAGCTGTTGAGACCGCCGGGGACGTTGTGGCGCTCGAAAATGCACACCCGCTTGCCGAAGTGGGCCAGCCGGATGCCGGCCGCCAGACCGGAAAGGCCGGCGCCGATGATGGCGACGTCGTAGTGGGAGCGGGTGTTCAACCTGAAACGCGATCAGCCTTTGGCCGCCAGCGCGTTGAACTTCGGAGTCAGGTAATCGGCGCAACTGTCCAGCGAGGCCAGATGGCCGTAATCGGCCTCGGGCACCTCGATGCCGTTGCGTTTGCGCAGTTCCATCACGATATCGAGGAAATCCATGCTATCGAGCTGAAGCTGGTCGCGGAGCCGCACGTCGGGCTTCACGTTCGAGAGATCTTCGTCGGGCGCGATATCGGCGATGATGTCGAGCACCAGTTTCTTGCAGTCGTCTTTGGTCATAGGTTGGTCGGCAGGCGGCCCACACTATGGCACAAAACGCTTCACTATCAACGTGGAATTGATCCCCAGCATGCCGAAGGAATTATTGAGGATGGTGTCCACCCGCCCGACCTTCTTTGGATGGTTCAGCACCAGGCCAGGCAGCGCGCACTGGGGATCGAGATTGTCCACGTTGATGGTGGGGTGGACCACCCCGTCGTCGAACGACGGCAGGTTGCCCGCCAGCTCGAGCGCGCCGGCTGCGCCCATGCAGTGCCCGATGAAGCTCTTGGTGTTGTTGATCGACGTGTCCGGGCAGCCCTCGCCGAACACCGCGCGGATCGCCTCGCACTCCTGGATGTCGCCCTGCGGCGTCGCCGTGGCATGGGTGTTGACGATATGGATGCCACCGGGGGTCAGCCCGGCGTGGGCGATGGCGCGCCGCACGCATTCCGCCTGCCGCGTGGGATTGGGCAGCACGTAGTCGCTCGCGTCGCTGTTCACGCAATAACCGGCGATCTCCGCGTAGATTTTGGCGCCACGCGTCAGGGCGTCGTCCAGGCGCTCCAGGGTGTAAAGGCATCCCCCCTCCGAAACCACGATGCCGTTACGGGCCTTGTCGAAGGGCCGCGAGGCCTTTTTGGGGTCGGCATGCGAGGCCAGCGCCCCCTGGGATTTGAACCCGGCGAAAATCCCGAAAGTGTGGATACTCTCGCTTACCCCGCCGCAAATGGCCAGGTCCACCTCCCCGAGCCGCAGCATCTGCGCAGCGTGGATCAAGCCGAGATTGCCCGCCGCGCAGGCCGCGCCGATCGTGTAGGCGGGGCCGGTGATCCCCATATGGAGCGACACCTCCCCCGCCGGGTTGTTGGCGACCGTGCGCGGATTGTGGTAATGCGACCAAAACCGCGTGTCGTATTTGAATTTGGAAATCGCGTAGATCTCATTCTCGGTCTCCACGTTGCCATGCTCCGTGCAGCCGATATAAATGCCGACCCGGTCGGTCGGGCGGGCCGAGAAATCCGCGCCGCTGTCGGCCATCGCCTCCCGCGCGCAGTAAATGCTGATGCTGCCCGCGCGGGTGCCGACGCGCAGCTCCTTCTTCTTCTGGTACTTCAGGGGATCGAAATGACAGACCCCCGCGGGTTGCGGCCCCATGTAGCGCACCTCGATCACCTCGACGCCCGCCACGCCATTGAGCAAATGGCGCCGGAATTCCGGGAGGGAATTGCCGTTGGGGGCGGCCAGCCCGACCCCGGTGATGACGATGCGCGAAAGATTCATTATAATCCGGAAGGGAAATCGCTAGCCAACCCCCCGCCGAACGCAATACAAGCCTCATGGGTATGAACGTACTTGTCGTTGGGGGAGCCGGTTACATCGGCAGTCATTGCGTCCGCCAGCTCGCCGCCGCCGGGCATCGCTCGGTTGTTCTCGACAACCTGGTGTATGGCCACCGCGCGGCCGTGCCTCCCGGCGTGGCCTTTTACGAGGGCGATCTCGGCGACGAAGCGCTGGTGGGAAGGGTTCTCCGGGATGAGAAAATCGAGGTGGTCATGCATTTCGCCGCCTACTGCTATGTCGGGGAGTCCGTCACCGATCCACTGAAGTACTATTTAAACAACGTCGCGGCCACCCTGCATCTGCTCCACGCAATGCTTGGAGCGGGGGTGAAAAAGTTCGTATTTTCCTCCACTTGTGCGACCTACGGAGCCCCGGACACGCTCCCCATCGGCGAGACCTGTCCGCAGGCACCCATCAACCCTTACGGGCAGACCAAGCTCGACGTGGAAACCGCGCTCAAGGCGCTCGCCCGTGCGCACGGCCTGAGTTTCGCCTCCTTCCGGTATTTCAACGCGGCGGGCGCGGCGGAGGACGGCTCGATCGGCGAGGACCACGAGCCGGAAACCCACCTGATCCCGCTTGCCATCGACGCGGCGGCCGGGCGGCGGCCGCATCTCGAACTCTTTGGCACCGACTACCCCACCCCGGACGGCACCTGCCTCCGCGACTACGTCCATATCGACGACCTCAGCCGGGCGCATATCGCCGTATTCGCGAAACTCGCCGCGCCGGGCGCCGCCTTGTTCTACAATCTCGGCACGGGCCGCCCCACCTCGAATCGCGAGGTCATCCGCGCGGTCGAAAAAGCGACCGGGCGCATGATCGCCGTGATCGAGAGACCCCGCCGCCCGGGCGATCCTCCCGCCCTCTTTGCCGACTCAACCAAGGCCCGGCGCGAACTTGCCTGGGAGGTCAAATTTCCCGACATCGATTCGATCGTCGCCACGGCGTGGAAGTGGCACTCCACCCATCCGCAGGGGTTTTAAGAAAGTAGACGCTGCGTCCCGCTGCGTTCCTCTTCGATACGCAGCGGGACGCAGCGTCTACTACCAAGCATGACCCCTTAAACCGCCTTGACCATCTCCGGCGGGAGGTCGCGGGAAAGAATCACATCGCCCTGGGCGATGACCGCGCTGCGGTAAATGACGTTCTCGAGTTCGCGCACGTTGCCGGGCCAGGGATGGCGCATCAGGATCGCCATCGCCTCGGGCGAAACCTTGCCGACGCGCGCCTTGCGCTGCTTGACGAGGTTCTGCAGGCAAAAATCCACGATCTGGGGAATGTCACCCACGCGCTCGCGCAGCGCCGGCATCTTGATCCGGACGACGTTGAGGCGGTAATAAAGGTCCTCCCGGAATGCCTTGGTTTTGACGATGGCCTCAAGATCCTTGTTGGTCGCGGCAATGATGCGCACGTCCACCTTGATGGTTTCGCTGCCACCGACGCGCTGGATGTCCCCCTGCTGCAGGACCCGGAGGATCTTGGTCTGGGTCGCGAGCGCCATGTCGCCGATTTCATCGAGAAAGATGCTCCCCCCATCGCACTGCTCGAATTTTCCGATCCGCTGTCCCGTGGCGCCGGTGAAAGAGCCCTTTTCGTGCCCGAAAAGTTCGCTTTCGATCAGGTTGTCGGGAATCGCCGCGCAGTTGACCGCGATAAATGCCTTGTTCGCGCGATGGCTGTGCTTCCAGATGGAGCGGGCGACGAGCTCCTTGCCGGAGCCGCTTTCGCCGGTGATCATCACCGTGACGTCGCTGGCGGTCACCTGGCCGATGACCTTGAAGACCTCCTGCATCACGGTCGAGCTGCCGACGATCCCCTCCTTGTAATCCTCGCTGTTGATGCTCGATTTGTAGTCGCCGGCGGCCCGCAGGTCGGCGTGGACCTTGAACGCGCTGTCCGTCAGTGCCAGGACCTTCTGCGGGTCGAAAGGCTTCATCACATAGTCGAAGGCGCCGTACTTCATCGCCTCGATGGCCGTCTGCGCCGTGCCGAAGGCCGTCATGAGGACCACCAACTGCCTGGGGTTGGTCGCCCGGATGTGCTGCAACGCCTCGATTCCCCCCATGCCGCCCATGCGAACGTCAAGGAAGACCAGGTCAGGCAGGGGCCCTTTTTTGACGACGGCAATGCCCTGCTCGCCGCTCGCCGCCTCGATCACCTGGTACTTGCGCGTCGAAAACACGCGGGCGAGCGAATAGCGTATCTCCGCGTCATCGTCGATGACCAGGATGGTGGGTGGATTGGCGACCGTATCGGGCATGCAGACATCCACCGTCGGATTTTAAGGTTAAACATTCAAGTACGTACTAAGTACACATCCTCGAGGTGGGGCGGCGCGCCCCCGCGACGCCTGTTGGGCTCAGCAGACATTTCTCGCATGCGGAGTCGAATAGGCGTCGCGGGGACGCGTCGCCCCACCTTCTGCGCTGGCACTTTCAGCCCTCTTGAGCTACTTAAAGCCCATGCTCGGCTGGTCCTTCAATCTCTTCCGCGTCCGCGGGATTCAACTCTCGCTGCATTTCACGTTCCTCCTCCTGCTCGCCTATTGGGCGCAGCAGGGGTACCACGACGGCGGCCTCGCGGGCGCTTTTTGGAGCACCACGCTGATCCTGGCGATCTTCACCTGCGTGGTCCTTCACGAACTCGGCCACTCCCTGACCGCCCGCCGATTCGGCGTCGGGGTGCGCCGCATCCTCCTCATGCCCATTGGCGGGATGGCCGAATTTGACTCGATTCCCCGGGAGCCTTCCCGCGAGTTGCTCATCACGGTCGCGGGCCCGGCGGTCAATTTCGCCCTGGCCGGCCTGCTCTGGCTGGTGGTCGATCGATCCTCCGGACTGCCGGAGAACGCCCTGCCGACCTCGCTGGGCGAATTGGGTTGGTGCCTTTTTTATTGGAACATCTGCATGGGGATTTTCAATCTCGCGCCCGTGTTTCCCATGGACGGAGGCCGGATCCTCCGCGCGTTCCTCGCGATCAGGCTCCCCTACGTGCGCGCCACGTTTTGGGCGGTGACGATCGGCAAGGTGCTGGCCGTGATCGCGGCGGCCTGCGCGCTTTACTTTGATCGCTACCTGCTGGCCGCGCTGTTCGCCTTCATCTTTTTCGCCGGCGAAGCCGAATATCGCGCCCTATTGCGCCGCGAGCGCGAGGACGCGCAATGGCGAGCCATGATGGAGCAGCTAAACCAGCCTCACCCGCCGGTGATCGAGGAGCCACCGCTGCTGGAAAAGTAGGTAGGTGGGGCGAGTTGTCCCCAACCCGCCTGTTGGACTCGAGCCGAACGGGCGGGTTAGGGACAACTCGCCCCACCCCACTTCTCGGTTGCCGTCATTAGCCCAGCCCCTAAAGCTCTCCCCAATGGGACGCCAATGGCTGCACGCAAAACGAGCGATCGTTAACCTCAAGAAGGGCCAGACGGTCGGGAAGCTGGTGAAGGAAATCACGGTGGCGGCGAAGCTGGGAGGCGCCGATCCGGCGGGCAATGCGCGCCTGTTCACTGTGCTCGAAAAAGCTCGAAAAGCGGGCGTGACCCGCGACGCCATCGAGCGGGCCATCAAGAAGGGGGCGGGCGGCGGCGACGACAAGACGGCGCTCGAGCACATCGTTTTTGAGGGCTACGCCCCCTGCAAGGTGCCGGTGATCGTCGAGGTGTACACCGACAACCACCAGCGGACGGCGCCCGAACTGCGGATGCTGTTCAAGGCGGGCATCCTCGGCAGCAGCGGCAGCAACAAGTTCCTGTTCGACCACGTCGGTCTCGTCGAGGCCCATCATCCGGATACCGCGATGGACCTGGAGGCCGCCGCGATCGAGGCCGGAGCCAACGACTTCGAAGCGCTCGCCCACCAGCGCAACGACGACATACCCGAGGGCCATGCGGGCGCCCGCTTTGTCACCGACCGCACCGCCGTCCATAGCGTGTCGACTTGGCTGGCGCAGCACGGCTGGATCGTGGTGACGAGCGAGCTCGGTCACATCGCGAAGGTATTTCCCGAACTCGATGAACCGAGCCGGGAGCGGGTCGGCGAATTCCTCCAGGCGCTCGAAGACCACGAGGATGTGCAGCGGGTGTGGGCCGCGGTAAAATAGCCATGGGAGCCCTCGACCACCTTTTCTCGCAAAACCGCGCCTGGGCGGACGACATCCGCGCGCGGGATCCGGAGTTTTTCCTGAAGCTCTCGCGGCAGCAATCGCCCGATTACTTATGGATCGGATGCTCCGACAGCCGTGTGCCCGCGAACGAGATCGTGCATCTCCTTCCCGGCGAGCTCTTCGTGCATCGCAATATCGCCAACGTGGTGGTGCACACGGACCTGAACTGCCTTTCAGTGATGCAGTTCGCGGTCGATGTGCTGAAGATCAAGCATCTCATCGTGTGCGGGCATTATGGCTGCAGCGGCGTGCGCGCCGCGCTGCGCTGCGACCGGATCGGACTCGCGGACAACTGGCTTCGCCACGTCCAGGACGTCTCAGACAAACACAAGTCCTGCATTCACGCGGTCGAGGGCGAGCAGGCCCGCGTCGATCTTTTGTGCGAGCTCAACGTGATCGAGCAGGTGAACAATGTGTGCCAGACCACCATTGTCCGCGATGCCTGGCACCGCGGGCAGCCCCTGACGGTGCACGGCTGGATTTACGGCATCGAGGACGGGCTCCTGCGCAACGTCGGGCTGAGCATCTCGTCCCTGGCGGAATTCGAGCCGCAGTACCGCGCCGCCCTCGCGGCTGCGGAGTGCCCCTAAGCGGCTACTTCTTCTTGTTGGCCGCGGCTTTGGCCTTCGTCGCCTGCTGTGAGGTGACGAGCGCCTGCTTCTTGCGATCCGCGTCGTTATTCTTCGACTGCTTTTGCGACGCCTGTTTTTGCACTGACTTCGGTGATCTATCGCCCATGGTGGGATTTCCTTCGTTGAGTTGCCTCACCTTCGGAATGTTCGTTTCTCCGAGGGCGTTTGTTCTTATATCGGGAAACGCCGGACGGTAGCAAGCTCCGTCGCCGCAAGTCGCATCAGTGAAGGGATTGAAGGTGGAGCGGGTTGCCCCCAACACGCTGGATCGACGTGGCACGGGCTTCCAGCCCGTGTCCTCGTGAGCTCACGGGCTGGAAGCCCGTGCTATTTCGGTGACTTTTCGGAATCCAGCTTGCGCGTCGCCGCCTTGACCAGCAGATCGCGCCACGCGCTGGGATCGATGTGCGCCAACGTGCCGCCGAAGCGGATGGGTTGGTTGAGCAACGTGTAGTCCAGCTCGTCCTTATGGGAGGAGAGCAAACC